>SXGT01860434.1_pt1 | contig 101721 bp, 87 predicted proteins | sample 3176221 | NCBI WGS metagenome assembly SXGT01 (sample SAMN11356862, study PRJNA531348) | freshwater metagenome | isolation source: freshwater sample F1-120 | place: China: Fuxian Lake, Yuxi | collected 2017-12-25 | reverse complement strand
GTGTCCTTTTCCAGGAGACACCTGGCCTTCTCTGCTTGCGGAAACACCGGTAGCAGAGCGCAATGGATGGCCAAACTACCCAAAACTCGTTTCTCGAAGCGGACATCTGAGGCGATAGCACCAACAGCGGGAATTGCTGTATGGCATGCAGACTCGTGGGGCCGATGCCCGTGGGGTCGTGGTGATCGACGACCAGACGCCGGAGAGTACGCTCGACACTATGGGACAGGCGGGTGTCCGGGGCATCCGCCTCAACCTGGCGACCGCCGGTGTCACCGACCCCGCGGTGGCGCGCCACCGGTTCCAAGCTGCAGCGGAACGTATGCAACGCCGCGGCTGGCATATTCAGATCAACACCACGCTGCCCATCATCGCTGCTCTCAGGGATCTGGTTGCCGCTTCTCCGGTGCTGGTGGTGTTCGACCATTTTGGCGGAGCAAAATCCGCCCTCGGGCTGCAACAGCCAGGCTTTGCCGATCTCGTGGAGCTGGTCCGCTCGGGGAAGGCGTACGTGAAAATCTCGGCGGCCTATCGTGTCACAGCGCAAGCGCCAGACTATGCGGATGTGGTGCCACTGGCACAGGCACTCATTACCGCCAATGCGGACCGCGTTGTCTGGGGCACGGACTGGCCACATCCGACGGGCACGCCGCCTGGGGGCAAAGCAACCGACGTGACGCCGTTGCTGCAGATTGATGACGGCCTGTTGTTGAACCAGTTGCCCGTGTGGACGCCGGATGCTGCCATCCGCCACAAGATCCTCGTGGAGAATCCGGCGCGGCTCTACGGGTTTTGAGCCGGGGTGCACCTGACGTAGACCATGCGTTAGGCGCCAGTGGCGCGAAGGAAGCCCCAAACCAAGGAGACACCACCACTATTCCTGCTTTTGTGGGGTGAATTCACAACTTACCCGGCACATAACTGATGCGGTGGTCTAATCTACCTGCGCCAACTACAGAGACTTCGGAGAACTGATATACTGGAGAAAATTATCCTAAATAGAATATTTAGAATTATCATCAATGCCTTTGACGTTGATATTTAAATTTATACTATCTAACTCTTGAGAAAGCTTCGAGAAACTTCCTTTGGGATAGATTTTGTTACATGGGCAGAAAACAACCCGACAGCCTTCATGATGCTTCTACGCGCTGCATCAGCGACAAGACAGAGTTTGCCCAAAAATGATAATCTCGTGATTAAAAAAATCATCGACCATTTGGAACATCTCCCAGTAGATATCTGGCAAACAGCTACTGGGGGGAGAAGGGAACCAAGTCAAGCCTCACTCTCTGATGAAGAGTTCCAAAGAAGGTATGAACAAGCAGTCGCAGGATTGTCAAAAGAAGAACTGGCTAAGCTTGCTAAGCTCCGACAGGGCAAGCTTCTGGAGTGGGTGAATGCTCCTCCACAGATGAGAACTGTCTTACTTACGACTTGGCATCGTGAGCCGAAGCTGATGTCAAGAGCAATTGTCTTCTGGGGTATCGCAGTCGCATGGCTTTTTATCAATCTACTTTTTGTCGGCGATGGAGGAATCTACTTATTTGAAGACAATGCTGGAAAAAGTTGGATAGAGAGGTATCGAAAATATGGGGACGTGTGGAGAATTCCGAAACCGCGAACATACTGGGTGCTTTGGGTTTCTTGGCGTTTCTCGGCTCTCTACTCTTTAGTCTTTTGCCCGTCTTACTCGGTTTGGGTTGTCTACAAGGCAATAGCAAGGTGAGAAGTTCAAACACCCATGTAGAACACAAACGGGGTCGAGTAGATCTTCGCGGCATGTCGAGTGCCTAGAGCCATGGGTCGAGGGGTCAGAGCAGCACGGCCCACCCGGGCCGCACCTCCCAAGGAACTGCAGTTCCTTCCCGTGATCCGGCGGCGCAGCCGCGTAAGGAGGTTCCCAGGAACAAGAAATTGTATGTCACCCATGCAAGTGGCGTAACATCTTACACGACAAGCACATACCGCTGACGAGCGTCCTTGTTCCCCGCAGTCGGCGTACCTCGTGAGGGGTGTAAGAGGTTTCCAAGGAACTGCTCAATAAAGAGGCAGGATGGCTGAGGGTGCCCGCAGAAGTTCCTTCCGGTTGCCCGGCCGTGTCAACGGGGTAACCCGCCTAACACTCGCTTGCAGGCGACCGCCAATAGCCTTGTATCTTGCGTGGGTGATGTGGGAGGATGCCCATCACTGCGTAGTCGCCCTCATTATACCTACAAGTCTCAGATCACTATATATCATAGAGGAGCGTCGATCGTCACGGGTGGGGCTCCCAGAGCCAGCATAGTTGCCTGGAACCCGTAAGCCCGCATCCTGCAAGGCTGGGCCAGTGAAGAGTCGTGGTATGGTGTCGCCCAACGTGTGTGTCGGTATTGATGTCGCCACAGCCCATCTCGACCTGGCGCTCCGTCCCACGAGAACCCGCTGGACCGTGGCCAATGCTGACGCGGGCATCGCGGACCTCGTCACGCAATTACACGCACTCAGCCCTGCGCTGATCGTGCTGGAAGCCACGGGCGGGCTTCAGCGCGCGGTGGTTGCGGCCCGTCGTAGTGGTCAATCCCCGCCAAGTCCGCGATGTTGCCCAGGCCACCGGCCCGTTGGCGAAGACCGATGGGCACGACGCCCGCACCCTGGCGCATTGTGCCGAGGCCATCCGCCCCGTGCCCCGCTTTGAGGGGGAGGTTTTTTCTAACCCATTGATAGGCCTATGCTTGCACACCAGAAGCGACAGCGGCGCTCTCCTGCGACCTCCTGCGGCCTGTGGCATGGCCTGCTGCGGCTCGTGGGCGTCTTCCTCCCATGACGGCACCGCAGGCCATGCTTCGGGGACAACACGTCCTGTGGAGCACGGCTCCTGGCGCCGCAGGGCCACCCACCAGGCTCCCCAACCCTGGCGCCCCACGCTCACCGGCCGCAGGCGGGCCGCCCGCAGGTCGCCCCGTGGTCCGCCAGGGGTCGAACCCGGTCTGGCCACACAGGGCTTCCCTCCTCGCGGTTGTGGGGAGTAGAATACCTCACAGGAGGCCACAAGGAGGGAAGCCCTCTCACCTGATTTTCAAAAAACCTCCCCTTGTCAGGGCAACTTCCCAGCGTCGGAGGTTATGATGTCTAGGTGACCTACAGGCTATAGTGGGAGCACCGATATGCGCTTTCAGCAAGTACGGCACACGGCCGACATGACGTCCGCCTGCGAGCGCCGCGGCCTGCGAGGCTTCATGCAGGCGGTGCGCTGAGCCGGGAACTGCCCATCCCGTCGACGCCAAGAGCGGCCGGCGACCGTTCCGGTGACACTCCTCCGCGGCGACGAACATGAGGTCGTACTGCCCATCGACAAGGCCCCAGCCGTTGGTGTTCGGTACCCAACGGCACACCATGAGAGGCCAAGGCAAGACGACTACTCTGTCACACGGTGTCCCCAGGCACAGCGCATCCCCACGGACACATCCGTACTCGAAAAACACAGCACTCCAGGACACCGGCCGTGCCCATGAACCACAAGACGAGGGGCAGGCGTCCAGCATCACGCTTGAGCGTGGCTTCCAAAGCTGGGCTGGAGTCCCCCCGCGTGCCCAGACGGGGACTGGTGCAGGGAGGCTCGGGGGTCCCTCCTAACGGACCAACTCCGTACCAATACCACGTTCCGTAAACAACTCCAGCAGCACAGAATGCGGCACGCGCCCGTCAATGATGTGGGTCTTGGCGACGCCATGCGTCAGGGCATGCAGGCACGCCTCCACTTTCGGGAGCATACCACCATCAATCACCCTATTCCGCGTCAGGGTGTGCACGTCCTCAGGATTCAGCGTGGACATGAGCTTCTTGTCACCATCTAAAATGCCGGCCACGTCGGTGAGAAACAGTAGCTTCTCAGCATGCAGCGCTGCCGCAATATCGCCGGCGACCGTGTCCGCATTAATGTTATAACTCTCGCCCTGCTCACCTACGCCCGTCGGGGAGATCACCGGAATAAATCCCTGACTCCCGAGCACATCCAGAATCCCCGTGTTAATGGTTTTGACTTCGCCCACCTGGCCAAGGTCAATCAATGCTGGCGGGCCACCTGGCGTCAGAGGCCGATAGAGCTGCTTTTTGGTCGCCACAATCAGGTTGGCGTCTTTGCCACTGAGGCCCACGGCCTGTCCACCGTGCAGATTGATGAGGGCCACAATTTCTTTGTTCAGCTTGCCGCCCAACACCATCTCCACGATGTCCATGGTCTCAGCGTCCGTGACCCGCAAACCGGCCACAAACTGGGCTTGAATACCCAAACGTTTCATGGTCGCATCAATCTGGGGCCCGCCGCCATGCACCACGACCGGGCGCACCCCAACGCATTTGAGCAGCACCATGTCGCGGGCAAAGGAATGGCGCAGCGCTTCATCGGTCATGGCGTGGCCACCATATTTGACGACCACGGTCTTATTAGCCAGGCGCTGCAGATACGGCAACGCCTCGACCAACGTGTGGGCCTTCTGAATCTGGGTCTCAAGGTCTACCACGTGTCATCTCTCCGTCTAGGGCTGCGGTGGGCACACTACAAGATGTAGTGACTCAGGTCTTCGCTCTTGACCACCTCTTCCAGGCGTTCCGTCACATACGGCCGATCAATCACAACTGTGCGCTCAGCGCGATCGGGGGCGGTAAACGACAGGTCATCGAGCAAACGTTCTAAGATGGTATACAGACGGCGGGCCCCGATATTTTCCGTGTGCTGATTCACGCGCTCGGCGATGTGCGCCAGTTCGTCAATGGCCTCATCGGTAAACGTCAGGTCGATCCCTTCTGTCGCCAGCAGCGCGGTGTATTGCTTCAGCAAGGCATTTTGTGGCTCGCGCAGAATACGCACGAAATCGTCGCGGCCCAGCGCGTGCAACTCCACGCGGATGGGGAAACGCCCTTGTAACTCGGGGATTAAGTCGGACGGTTTGGCCACGTGAAAGGCCCCCGCGGCAATAAACAGAATGTGATCCGTTTTCACCATGCCATATTTGGTGTTGACGGTGCTGCCCTCGACAATGGGCAGCAAGTCGCGTTGCACCCCTTCACGGGAGACATCCGGCCCGGTACTGCGTTCACGACCAGCGATTTTGTCGAGTTCATCGAGGAAGATGATGCCTGACTGTTCGACGCGCTGGACGGCCTCTTTCACCACACTGTCCATATCAATGAGCTTCTGGGCCTCTTCCTGGACCAGGAGCTGCAGGGCATCAGGCACTTTGGCTTTACGACGTTTTTTGCGCTGCGGAAAGAAATTGCCCAGCATGTCTTTGATATGAATGCCCATATCTTCCACGCCAGACCCTGAGACGACCTCAATACTGGGGAAGGCGTTATCCTGCACTTCCATCTCGACAAAGCGTTCGTCCAGTTTGCCGTCATGCAGATATTGGCGAAACTTCTCCCGGGTTTTCTGGTATTGTTGCTGGCCTAAGTCATCGAGCAGGATCTGCCCCTCGTCCCGCAGGCTCTGGGGCGGGTGCGGCAGTAGCAGGTCGAGCAGGCGTTCCTCTGCCACCTCGGCGGCCCGCGTCTGCACGCGCTGTATTTCTTCCTGCTGCACCATGTTTTTGCCCAGCTCGACGAGATCGCGGATCATGGACTCGACATCACGGCCCACGTAGCCCACCTCAGTAAATTTGGACGCTTCTACCTTGAGAAAAGGCGAGTGCGCCAAGGTGGCAAGACGGCGGGCAATTTCGGTTTTCCCGACTCCAGTGGGACCAATCATGATGATATTTTTGGGCGCCACTTCATCCCGCAGCTCAGGGGGCAGCTGTTGACGCCGCCAGCGATTGCGCAGGGCAATCGCCACCGCCCGTTTCGCTTGATGCTGCCCAACAATATATTTATCCAGCTCCTGCACAATCTCGCGCGGAGTCAAAGCATCCATAGCACATCCTGGTTTCCTGTAAGACTACAGTTCTTCGAGGTTAAGGTGATGATTCGTGTAGATACAAATATCTGCTGTCACGCGCATGGACGCTTCGACGATCTCCCGGGCGTTGAGCGCCGTGTGTTCTCCTAAGGCCCGCGCGGCAGCCAGGGCATAGGGTCCGCCGGAGCCAATACCAATGATGCCGTCATCTGGCTCAATAATATCGCCTGTGCCGGAGAGAATCAACGCGATGTCCCGATCCGCCACAGCGAGCAGCGCTTCCAGACGGCGTAAGAAGCGATCGGAGCGCCAATCTTTGGCCAACTCCACCGCGGCCCGCATGAGCCCGCCGCGGTATTCTTCCAGCTTGGCCTCAAAACGGTCGAACAACGTAAAAGCATCCGCCGCCGCTCCGGCAAAACCGGCGAGGATTTGCTCGTGGTACACCTTGCGCACTTTGCGGGCATGATGTTTGACCACGATGTTGTTCATGCTGACCTGGCCGTCACCCGCCATGGCGACGCGTCCATCTTTGCGGACACACAAAATGGTCGTGCTGCGTATCATGGGGTTCCTTGGTGCTGTCGTGCGCGTGGATGGGCCTTGTCGTAGACTTCTAGCATCCGATCCACACTGACATGGGTATATTGTTGCGTTGTCGAGAGCCGTTGATGGCCGAGAAGTTCCTGGATGGCCCGTAAATCGGCACCGTTGTCCAGCAAATGCGTGGCAAAAGCATGCCGCATGGTGTGCGGGCTGGTGCGGGCCGGCAGCCCGGTGCGCTGGCAGTGTTTTTTGATGAGTAACTGTACCCCACGTGTGCTTAAGCGCCCGCCCCGGTGGTTCACGAACAGGGCGCTGCTCGCGAGCCCGTGGAGCAGTGCAGGCCGTACGTCAAGATACGCCTGCAGGGCGGTGCGGGCGGTGGTCCCGAAAAAGCCCTGCCGCTCACGGCGGCCTTTGCCTTGCACCCGGAGGGTGCCCTGCGCGAGGGCCACATCCTCCAGGTCCAGCGCCACCAGTTCGCTGACGCGGATGCCGCTGGCGTAGAGCAATTCCAGGAGCGCCTGATCACGCAGGGCCAGGGGATCTGCAGAACGCACAGGTGTGTCGAGTAAGGCAAACACCTGGTCAATGGGCAACACATTGGGTAAGGGCCGCCGTATCTTGGGTGACGGCACCTGCGCCGCGGCATTGCCGCTGAGGTGGCCTTGTTGCTGCAGAAAGGCACAAAAGCTACGCAAGGTGGCGAGCTTGCGCGCCAGCGAGGTGTGCCCCACCCCACGCTGGTATAACGTGCTCAGAAAGGCGCGAATGAGTGCGGCATCGATCTGCGCTGGTGTAAAGGACGTGGTGGGTTCGGCGCGCGCGTTGGCAAACTGGACCAATTGGCGCAGATCACTCAGGTAATTCCGCACGGTGTGCGGGGACGCCTGCAGCTCGACCTCGAGATACATTTGGAATGCCGCGAGATAGGTGTCCATCAGCGAGCCACCGTCTCCTGCCAAGTGTGGAAGTCTGCCAGGGCGCGCGCAATGAGCGCCTCCCTTCTCACCCGCTTGGGGTGCAGGGGGCGGTCGAGCGGTGGCAAAAGACCAAAGTGGATATTCATCGGCTGGAACGTCTCCGGGTTGGCCGTGGCAATGTAACGCACCAGCGCCCCGTGGGCGGTAGTCGCTGGCGGTACCAGCAGTGGTGTCCCACGATGTAACGCCACGGCATTCATGCCTGCGAGCACTCCAGTCGCGGCCGACTCAGCATAGCCCTCGACGCCGGTGATTTGTCCGGCAAACAACAGCGTGGGCTCGTGCTTGGTCTGCAACGTTGGCAAAAGCAGGCGCGGCGCATTGAGAAAAGTATTGCGGTGTACTGCCCCTAAACGCAAGAACTCGGCCTGGGCGAGTCCGGGGATCATGCGGAACACGCGCCGCTGTTCGGGGTAGGTCAGGCGGGTCTGAAAGCCCACCATGTTATAGGCACTGCGCATGGTGTCCTCAAGCCGCAGTTGCACCACCGCATACAGCTCTGGCATATCAGCGCGCCGCAGACCCACGGGTTTGAGGGGACCAAAGGCCAGGGTCTGCGGACCCCGCCGGGCCATTTCTTCAATAGGCAAACAGCCTTCAAAGAAAATTTCCTGCTCAAAGGCATGCAGCGTGACGCGCTCGGCCTCGACCATGGCCGTACACAAATTCTCGTAGGTGGCGCGATCCAGTGGGCAGTTCAGATAATCGTCGCCGTCCCCAATATCGTAGCGCGACGCGAAGAACGTCTTCTGAGTGTCGATCGACTCCGCCGCGATGATCGGTGACAAGGCGTCATAGAAGTACAGATGCTCACTACCCAGGCGCTGCTGAATAGCCGTGGTCAAGGCTGGGGAGGTTAGGGGCCCCGAAGCGACAATGGTGATGCCCTCGGTGGGCAGCGTCACCCGCTCTTCCCGGATGAGGGTAATCTGTGGATGTTGCTGGATAGCGCTGGTGAGATACTGTGCAAAGGGTACACGCTCAACCGCCAGCGCCGATCCGGCTGGCACGCGGCAGGCGTCTGCGGCTTGGAGCACCAGGGAGTTGAGAGCACGCAGTTCGGCTTTGAGCAAGCCATGCCCGGAGGTCAGGGTATCGGCTTTGAGGGAGTTGCTACAGACGAGTTCGCCCAGCAGCGCCGTCTGATGCGCCGGGGTCTGGCGTTGTGGGCGCATCTCGTACAGGTGCACGGGAAGACCGCACGCGGCAATGTGATACGCCGCTTCCACGCCAGCTAAGCCACCGCCGATGACCGTGATGGGGAGTGGATGACTCATCCGACGACGTCCAGGGCAACTGCCACCTCAGCCATCTCGTCGGCAGCCCCCTCGGCGTCCTCCGCAGAGGCAGATCCATTAGGCGTGGGCAGCGTTTCTTGGTATTTGCAGGCCGGGCATTGGCGCGTGGCGCCCTGTTTCTTGGTCACGTTCTCGATGAGGTACGGCGCCGCACACTGGGGGCAGGGCTGCGGAATCGGGCGCTTCCAGAGAGAAAACGTGCAGGTGGGATACTGCGTGCAGCCATAAAAGACTTTGCCGCGACGGGTCCGGCGTTCGGCAATCGTGCCACTACACCCTGGCGTCGGACACGCCATGATGGTGGTCACGATGGGTTTGGTCGCTTTACACTGGGGATAGCCCGTGCAGGCGAGAAATTCCCCGAAGCGGCCACGTTTTAAGGCCATCGGCTGTCCACACAGCTCACACGCGCTGTCGACGATCTGGAGCGGCGTAGGGGGCAGCGGTGAGCCATCGGCGGCGAGCTCGCGAGTATTTTTGCACTCGGGATAGCCTGGGCACGCCATGAAACGCCCAAAACGTCCCCAGCGGATGACCATGTGCCGTTGGCATTTGTCGCAGACCTCGTCGGTTTCCTCGACTTCTTTGCGCACCTCGCGCATCTGTTCTGTCGCTTGCTGCAACTCCACCATAAACGGATCATAAAACTCGTGCAGCGTCGCCACCCAGTCGCACTTGCCTTCCTCAATCTTGTCGAGCTTGTCTTCCAGTTGCGCCGTAAATTGCACATTGAGCAGGGCAGGAAAACTTTCGACGAGCAAGCCGTTGACCGTCGTCCCCAACGCGGTGGGCAGAAAGCGGCGTTCCTGGTCTTCAACATAGCGCCGTTCCCGCAGCGTCCCGAGGATGGACGCGTAGGTACTGGGGCGTCCAATGCCGAGTTTTTCCAGTTCGCTCACCAGCGAGGCCTCGGAGAAACGTGGTGGCGGCTGGGTAAAGTGCTGGCTTGGGACGAGCTGGTGCATCTGCACGGCTTGTCCGACGCTGAGCGGGGGCAGCACACGGTTGTCCACCTCCGCCTCGGTATCCGTCTTGGCCGGCTCGACCTGGGATTCCTCGTAGAGCGCCGTAAAACCGGGGAAGCGCATGATCGCACCCGTGGCACGAAAGATATACTGCTGCGCCGTAATGTCCACCGTGGTGTGATCGAGCACCGCGGCACTCATCTGGCTGGCCACCAGACGCTGCCAGATCAGCGTGTACAAGCGATGCTGTTCGGGACTCAAGAACGGCTTGACCTGGTCGGGTGTGCGCAGCACAGACGTGGGGCGGATCGCCTCGTGGGCTTCTTGCGCCGCCTTCTGACTCTTAAACTTGCGTGGCTGGGTTGGGACATACTCCTTGCCATAGGTCGTCTGGATGAATTGCCGCGCTTCCTGCACCGCTTCCTCGGCCAGACGGGTGGAGTCCGTGCGCATGTAAGTGATCAGCCCCACTTCGCCCTCGGCTCCCAGCGGCAGCCCCTCATACAGTTGTTGGGCCACCCGCATGGCACGCTGGGTGGTAAAGCGCAGCTTGCGGACGGCTTCTTGCTGCAGGGTGCTTGTTGTGAACGGCGGGGCAGAATTGCGCCGCCGCGCGGTCTTTTTCACCTCCGTGACGGCATAGGACGCTTGGAGGAGATCATCCACAATACGCTGCGCGGCCTCTCCCGTCGTCACGTCGGCTTTCTTGCCGGCGATCGTATGTAAGCGCGTTTGGAACGCGGGCGGCTCCGCCACCGCCATGGTGGCATCGAGCGTCCAGTATTCATCGGACTTGAAAGCCTGAACTGCCTGTTCTCTTTCGCAGACAATCCGTAAGGCGACAGACTGGACCCGCCCGGCGCTCAAGCCACGCTGGACTTTCTGCCACAACAGCGGACTAATTTTGTAGCCCACGAGACGGTCGAGCAAACGGCGCGCCTGCTGGGCTGAGACTTTATCATCATCAATACGGCCCGGTTGTTGCAGGGCTTCAGTGACGCCTTTTTGGGTAATTTCATGCAGCATAATGCGGTAAATATGACTGGGAGGGACACCGTGGAGTTCACTGGCAATGTGCCAGGCAATGGCTTCACCTTCCCGGTCAGGGTCAGGAGCTAGGTAAATCATATCAGATTTCTCGGCTTCGGCGCGGAGCTCCTCCAAGAGTTTGGCTTTCCCCTTGATGGGCACGTACTCCGGCGCAAAGTCATGCGCCGTGTCAATGCCTAGACGACTCTCCGGGAGATCTTTGACGTGCCCGACAGAGGCCTTCACCGTGAAACCAGGCCCGAGATATTTTTTTAGGGTTTTGGCTTTGGCGGGGGATTCGACGATCAGCAACGACTTGGCCATAGAAAATCCTCGTTTGGGGACTGCCAACTGCAGTCGGCAGAGGAAAACGAGGTTGCCCGGTGCGGGCAACAGCTTTTTCCGGCTTGACTTGCCGTGGTCTGCAGCGTACTGTGGGCGACAGAACAGTTCTTTTCAGACAGAGCCGTAGGGTCACGAGAGCCGGTCGCGTACCTCTCGTGCGGTGACACGCGCAGGTGCCGGTCCCTCGAAGCCGCCTGGTGTCCCTGGCGGCGGCGTCACGACTCTCTCACCGTCCTTTGCCTGAAGAATCAGCGTCACCGTCTCAACACCGCGCAAAGAAGCTGCCCGGGAACTGACGGACCATACCGCGCAGCTCAAGCGTGAGTAATATACTGGCGACAACCTGGGCTGGCAACTGGCTGGCGGCAATCAGCGCCTCGATGTGCATCTCCTCAGACGACAGCACGGCCAGAACCTGTGCTTCATCCGCCGTCACATCCGGCGGGAGGTCCGCCCCCGCTGGCGTGAGCGACACCAGACAGCGTTGGCGTAACGCCTCACGCACGTCGTCGGACAGTTCCTCCAGGATGTCTGCCAGGCTTTCGACCAATTTGGCGCCGCGCTTAATCAAGGCATGCGCCCCGTGGCTCGTCGGGACATCAATGCGACCCGGCACGGCAAAGACTTCCCGGCCTTGTTCAATAGCGTGCCGCGCTGTATGCAACGAACCGCTCTTGTCGGAGGCCTCGACCACTAAGGTGCCGAGCGTCATACCGCTGACGATGCGATTGCGGCGGGGAAAATTCCAGCGATCCGGCTTCGTATCAAAAGGAAATTCCGAGACCACCACCCCGTGGGTTCCGATGGCCTCATACAGACGACGATGCTCGGGTGGATATACCACATTAATCCCACTACCCAGAACGGCAATGGTCCGACCACCGGCCTCTAAGGCGCGGTGATGTGCCAGGTAATCAATACCACGCGCCAGACCGCTGACCACGGTGAAGCCCGCCTGGACGAGTTCCACGCTGAAACGTTGGGCAACCGCTTGACCATACGGACTGGGTTTGCGTGAGCCCACGATGGCCAGGGCGAGACTGTCATCGTCTTGCAGTGTGCCCCGCACATAGATGAGCGGTGGGGGATCGGGGATCCAGCGCAAGATCGGCGGATAGTCCGCATCAAGCAGCGTGAGCACGCGGACATCCGTGGTCTGCAGCCGTTCGAGTTCCCGCGCAAACGTGCGACCTTGCTGCACCGCACCGAGCTTCTCGGTCAGCCCAGGCAGCGCGGCCTCGAGCCCAGCGATGCCCGTCTCCTGCACGCGTTGCAGCGCCCCAGGGATGGCGACATACTGCACCCATTGTGTGCGCAGCGCTGGCCACGTCATACACGCCATGTTGAAGGCCACCCATGGACCGTGTGCTGCGGACCTCTCAGCAGGGCGTGCGAGCTTGGAAACCACCATCATCTTCCTTAGTGTACCACTGGGGCTAGAGGTCTTTACGAACGTCCGGGTGTGGTCGTCGTCGTCCCTTGGACTGGATGTACCCCCGTACGCTGCAACAATTCCGCCGCCCGTACACAGTCCGCTAGGGCGGTGTCCAAGCGCGTGGTGGCACGATCCGCATCGCCGGTAGCCATGAATGTCTGTGCCTGTTCTATGGACCTTTCTGCCTGACCCAGCACACGCCTGACATCATCCAAGACTGCACCAACGGTGCCAGCCTGCTCGGCCTGCTGGACCGTCTGTCGTGTGGTCTCCATGCAGGGTGTCACCCGCGCCAGACTCGTCTGCACCTGCATGCTCTCCTCCCTCTGAGAAGACCTGTGAGTCTGGAAACCTCCGCTATGCCGTACCGGGGCCACCCGTGCTCCGACATTGACCTCACGGATACTCCGTACCACCAGAGCCTTGGACGTCTGCTCGGAGACCGCCACCACACTGAGTTCACCAATCGCATCGCCCTCCGTACGTAGCAGCCGTCCGGTGCGGGGGTGGGCACTGGCCGTTGGCCCATCGAAGACGATATAGTGATCCCCAACTTCTACCCCACGTCTCCGCCCTTGATCCAGGATAACGATATCGCCAGCGCTGGCGGCGACACGCTCTTCCTGCGTGCCCATGACCCAGCCAGTGACGTGTTGTTCCGTGACGTCGACTGCTTGCGCGCGGCTCACGCGCGGTGCTCCTGCGATGCTCAGTAGCAGGGAGAGGAGCACAAGAGTTTGTGGGATCAGACAACGCCGAGCTTGCATAGGCTCAATCTCCATACGAGCACACATTACGCGCTCCATCGTCAAGTTAGAGAGACAACACCTCAAAATGTCCGTGTGGCATATCATTATCCCCTTGAATGACCAAGGTGGTCTGCCAGGCCTGCTCCAACATTTCTACCTGCCTCTTTTCTTCATGACCTAACAGCGCCGCCACAGCGGGAGACACATTGACTATGACTTTTTTGGACGCGGGCGTCACCCGCATAACCCGCTGGATTTCCCGCAGCACTTTTCCACACACCGTGAGCGCGGATTCCACTCGTCCAGTGCCACGGCAGTGGCTACAGGGTTCACACAGCATCTGCTCTAGACTTGCACGGACACGTTTGCGCGTCATCTCGACCAGACCGAACTCGGAGATGTGCAGAATTTTCGTGCGGGCACGGTCATACCGTAGGGCCTCTTCCAGCACGTTGAACACGTGCTGACGGTGTTCCTCAGTGTCCATGTCGATGAAATCGATGATCACCAAGCCACCGATATTGCGCAGACGTAACTGGCGGACAATCTCATGCACCGCTTCGAGGTTCGTGGTGAGCATCGTCGTGGCAGGGTCATGCTTCCCGACAAAGCGTCCCGTATTGACATCAATCGCCACGAGCGCTTCCGTATGATCAATAACAATATAGCCCCCGGATTTGAGCCAGACTTTACGCTGCAAGGCCCGCTCGAGCTCTTTTTCGATGTGCAACGCTTCAAACACGGGCTCCGCATCCTGGTAGAGGCTCAGGTGTGCGGCGAGCTGTGGCAACGCCGCCGCGTGTAAGAAGTCACGCGCATGCTCGTAGGTCGCGACATCATCAATGATCACCTGCTGCACGTCGGCTGTCAGGTAATCACGCAGCGTCCGTAGCACCAAATTCATCTCCTGATGCACCAGGCGCGGCACGGCGCCCTCGCCGGCAGTGCGCTGCACGTGCTGCCATAGGGCACTCAGAAAGTGCGCATCCGCATGTAAATCCTGGGCTGACACCCCGGCGCTCAACGTGCGCACGATACCACCCATCCCCTCGGGTAACAGCGTCTGCACACAGGTACGCAAGCGTTCTTTTTCGGCCTCATCGGTAATGCGCCGCGAGACCCCAACGTGCGCCACGCCAGGCATGAGCACCAGGTAGCGTCCGGCCAGCGAAATATAGGTGGTCAAGCGGCAGCCTTTGGTTCCCATGGGCTCTTTGGCCACCTGCACGAGGATGTCCTGCCCTTCTTCCAGCAGTTCTTCGATGGCGTAGGCCAGCGGTGGGGGTGGGCTTTCTAGAGACAGCGCCGCCTCCGCACTGCTCTCCGGGTGCAACGCCAGCACGTCAGTGCCCCATGGCAGGGTTTGGGGGTCCACCAAAATATCCGAGACATGTAAGAAACCGGCCTTGGGCAGGCCAATGTCCACGAACGCCGCCTGCATACCAGGCAAGATCTTGGCCACACGTCCGCAATAGATATTCCCGACCAGCACCTCTGTCGTCTGTCGCTCAATGAACAGTTCAGTCACTACACGCTGTTCAAGCAGCGCTATCCGCGTTTCACGTACGGTAGCATTCACTACAATGTCAATCAATTGCGCACTCCTCAGGCAGCATGGACGCATTATAGTCAGCCTTGCTGCCCGTGACAAGCCGGGCTTACACTGGAAACGTCCCGACCTTAAAACGCCGCATGCGGACATTCATCAACATCCCGAGACACAGAAACGTCATCAGCAGCGACGACCCTCCATAGCTCATAAGCGGTAGCGGCAGCCCAATAATCGGTACCAGTCCGATCGTCATGCCAATATTCAAAAAAAATTGGACGGCCAGCATCGTCACGACTCCCGTGGCCACCAAGGCCCCCAGGCGGTCTCGGGCCCGGTAGGCAATGGTAAAGCCGTGGACCAGGAGAGCGCCGAAGAGGCCCAGGAGCAGGACCACGCCAACAAAGCCAACTTCTTCTGCCAGCACGGCAAAAATAAAATCCGTATGACGCTCAGGCAGAAAACTCAAGCGGCTCTGAGTGCCAGCGAGCAGACCCTTCCCCCACAGCCCGCCAGAGCCGATCGCAATTTTGGATTGCCAACCATGGTAGCCCGCGCCTAAGAGATCCGGTTGCGGATTGAGCAGCGTGAACAGCCGGGCGCGTTGATACTCTTTCAGCAAGAAGAGCCACCCCACGGGCAACGCCCCGACGCCGAGAAAGAGGAGCGTAAAGAGGGTCTTACCCTGGAGGCCAATTGTGGCGACCATCGCGCCCAGAATCACCACCAAGACCGTGGCGGTGCTGAGGTTAGGCTGTTTGACAATCAAGACAAATGGCAGGACGACCACGAGCACCGGGAGACCTAAATCGCGCCAGGTCAGTAGCGTGGACCCCGAGGGCGTATGCTCCGTAAAATACCGCGCCAATACCAAGATGATGATCGGTTTGGCCAGTTCTGACGTTTGGAAATGCCAAGGACCGAGCACCAACCAGCGCTGCGACCCATTGACCACACGTCCAAACAGTAGTACAAGCAACAATCCAACGAGTAACGCGGCGTACCACACGTAGGCATACCGGCACAGCGTCTGATAGTCCACACAAATGACCGCAAACATGACCAGCAGCCCCATCCCGGCCCATACGAGTTGCTTCATGTGCATCCCGCTTGGGCCTTCCGTCCGTTCTGCAGTGGCACTGTAGAGCAGCACAATGCTGAAAGCAATGATGAGGAGTGTGAAGGCAAGCGTCACCCAATCAAAATGGGTCGCCAGCCGTCGGTCAAAGGCCATCGACGTGCCCCTTCTCGGGAGTGTTCAGCGCGTCACCTGGGTCGGAGGCGGAGGCAGCGCTGCCACAGGATAGCTCTGTTGCAGATAGGCTTCAATCAGCGTCTTGGCATAGCCAGCGAACTGGCTGCCGCCTTTCCCCGCATGTTCGATCATGATCACGGCGGCAATGCGCGGCGCCTCATAGGGCGCATAGGCGGCAAACCAGGCATGGTGACGGTACTTCTCCGGCAGGAAGGCCTGCCGCTGGGGCGACGCATCGTGCTCTGGCTGTTGGACGACCTGCGCGGTACCCGTTTTGCCGGCGATGCCGATGTGTGGATGGTGCGCCATCTTCCCCGTCCCTTTTGGGTCATTGACCACGCTCCACAGCCCTTGCTGCACCGCCGTCATGTAGTGCTGCGGCACCCGGAGCTGGTGCGCAATGGTTGGCGGGATATCCATCGGCGTGGGCTGCAACACCCGTGCGTGGCGCAGCACAATAGAGGGTTTATAGAGCGTGCCGCCGTTGGCCAAGGTCGCCACCATATTCGCCACCTGCAAGGGGGTCGTCATCGTATAACCTTGGCCAATGGCCACCGAGAGCGTTTCACCGGCATACCAGGGCTGCCCGCGGGCCCGACGTTTCCAGGCGCTGGACGGCACCAGGCCACTTTTTTCCAGGATGAGCGGAAAGCCCGTAGGTTGCCCTAAGCCAAAGGCCTGGGCGTAGTGGGCAATGCGATCAATGCCCAGGAGTTGTCCAATGTGATAGAAGTACACATCGCACGATTGCGCCAGGGCCATGCGCAACTGGACACAGCCATGCCCAGACGGTTTCCAATCGCGAAAGAGATGTTCGCCGAACTCGTAATGGCCAGGACAGCACACCGTGGTCTGCGGCGTTACCACGCCATCTGCCAGCGCCGCCAACGCCGTGACGATCTTAAACACGGACCCTGGGGGATATTGGCCTTGTGTGGCACGGTTATGGAGCGGGAAGTGTGGATCCGTGCTCAACGTCCGCCACGTCGCCAGGGAGGGCCGTGGTACAAAGACATTGGGGTCAAAGGCCGGCTGGCTCGCTAGGGCCAGGATCTGGCCGGTGCGCGGGTCAAGCGCCACAATGGAGCCGCGATGCCCGCTGAGGAGACGCTCGGCCAGTTGTTGTAAAGACAAATCCAGCGTTAAGACGAGATCAATACCTGCCGTGGCGGGCCTGGCTGAGAGGGTCTGGGTTTCACGTCCCAGGGCATCGACCTCGACCTGGCGCGCACCCGGCTCCCCACGCAGCAGGCTTTCGAACGCGAGTTCAAGTCCCGCCTGGCCCACCAGATCGCCTGGATAGTAGCCGCTGCCTTGGCGCCGTTGCAGCTGCGACTCACTCACCTCCCCGAGATATCCCAGCACGTGCGCGGCGACGGTGCCGTAGGGATACGTCCGCAAGGGCTCGACTTCAATGAACATTCCTGGAAAATCCATCCGATGCTCAGCGAAGTACGCCACCTGATCGCGGGGGAAATCGCGCTGGAGCGGGATAGGTTTGAGCGCCGCCCGTCGCCGTGGGAGGAGGGTCGCCAGGTCGACATCAATGTTCAAGCGGCGTAAGAGGGGCAGCAGCTGCTCACGGGGCGGCAGGTCAGCTGGCACGGCCATCAACGTGTACGCCGCCCGATTATCGGCCAGCACACGCCCGTGCCGGTCGAGGATCTTGCCACGCAGACTTTGGGTGCGGAGACTCCGCAAGCGATTCTGTTCGGACAGCCGCATAAAGTGGTCGCCCTGGATCACTTGCAGGTGCCACGTACGGCCCATCAGGAGGCCGAGACTGAGCAGCACGATGGTCATAAAGACCAATAAACGCCGCCGAAAGCCATCATCGTGGGGCGGCGGTAACGGGCGCGGGCGGTACGTCAGCACTTCGTGATGGCCCGTCTCGCCAGAGCCACTATAGCGCGCCATTCGGTTATCCCTTGTCCTGCCGGGCATGGCACACGCGCATGGCCCGTTGGAGACCGTAACACACACACGGGGCGATCAACATACTCAATACCGTCTGTTGCACAAAGGTACTCATCACGAGGGGAAACGCCAACATGGGCAGCTGGAACACTCCCAGGAGCACAAGACGCGTCACCATGTCTACAGCCACCGCGAGGCTGGCAAACAACGCCTGGGCCAGGAGACTCTGGACTTCCACATGGCGTGATAAGGCATGGACGGCAAACGCGGTAAGGCTTTTGCTAAAGGCGTTGAGGCCTAACACATCGCTCGACAGTGCATCCTGACACAAGCCGGTGACAAAGCCAGCCACCAACGCGCGTTCAGCCTGCCAAAACAGGCTGACATATACCATCACCACGAGGGTCAAGTCCACGCGTAAGCCTGGACCGACGGCAAAGAGCAGCGGGCTGCTCTGGATCAACAGCGCAAGGACCACCGCCGCCAGATACACGAGACTCGCCATAGGCTTACGGTCCCAACACCAGTACCTCTTCCAGTTTGGCAAGGTCAACCGCAGGTTGCACCTCGACTTCGTGGAAGAGACCTTGCGGCTGAGGATGGATCGCGGCGACGGTGCCAATCAACAAGCCCTTGGGATACACTGCGCCAAGCCCCGAGGCAATGACGGTATCGCCCACTTGGATGTCGGCATGTAAATCCACATAGCGTAACTCACAGAGCCGGCGGCTCTTGCCCACCACGATTCCACGGGCCCGGGTCCGCTGGATCAGCGCATCGACCGCACTCCGGCGATCGGTCACTAAGAGCACGGTCGTGTAATACGGCGCGAGTTCAATGGTACGTCCCACCAGCCCCTGATGCGTCGCGACCGCGAGATCCTTCCGAACATTATGGCGTGTCCCCTTGTTCAGCGTCACGACTTCGGCCCACGGGCTCGGGTCAATACTAATCACTTCCGCCGGCACCGCTTGCGGATAGGCCAGGGTACGAAACCCCAACAGTTCACGCAGACGCTGCTGCTGCGCATACGCTTCCTGGTAATGCGTGAGTTGTCCTTGCAGCACCGCGATGTGGTGCTGTAAACGCCCATTTTCTTGGCGGACATGTACGAGGCGCACATAGCCCTCCCACACGCCGCCCACCTGATGGGCCAGATGCGCAATCATTTGTTGGAGCGGCATCACGACCGATAGCGCGACCTGTTCAAACAACGATGTCTGCGGCGCAACCCGGATTTTGAACGTGGTGAGCAACAAAGCCAACAGGATCAAACAGAGAAGGAGGGCAATGGGTTTCCAGCGCTCGGTCTGAGCTTTCATGGTTGCGGTGCCCACCGTCACACCCACGCCTACGTGGGTCACACCTACCGTCCGTGAAGATGCTACACCTGACGCCGCCTACCTCGCCTGCTGCCATCTGACGCAGGCGTATCGTCCGCCAGAGGCTCAGACGGACACTCTGCGCAGTAAATCCAACTCGTCCAGCAAACGCCCCGCGCCGAGGACCACGGCTGACAGTGCCTCTTCGGCAATCGTCACGGGCAGACCGGTTTCTTCACGTAGCAGCACGTCTAAGCCACGCAACAACGCCCCACCCCCAGCGAGAACGATGCCTTTATCAATGATGTCCGCCGCGAGTTCTGGCGGAGTCCGCTCCAGCGCAATCCGCACCGTTTCGACGATGTTGCTGATGGGTTCCATGAGCGCTTCGCGGATTTCCGTATCATTAATCAGCAGCGTTTTGGGGATCCCCGCGACGAGATCACGCCCTTTGACTTCCATGGTCAAGGTTTCCCCCAATGGCACCGCAGAACCCAAGCGGACTTTAATATCTTCCCCCGTCCGTTCGCCGATGAGCAGGTTGTACTTCCGCTTAATGTAGTTGACGATGGTTTCATCCATGACGTCGCCCCCAATGCGCATAGAGCGACTATAGACAATACCGGACAGGGCAATCACGGCGACTTCGGTCGTGCCCCCCCCGATATCGACGATCATGTTCCCCGAGGGTTCCTGAATCGGCAGCCCCACGCCAATGGCGGCAGCCATGGGTTCTTCAATAAGATAGACTTCCCGTGCGCCCGCCGATTCGGCCGAATCGCGCACCGCCCGTTTTTCGACTTGCGTGATCCCAGAAGGCACGCCAATCACAATGCGCGGACGGACCAGCTTGCGGCGATGGTGCACCTCCATGATAAAATACTTGAGCATCGCCTCGGTAATTTCAAAATTGGCGATGACGCCATCTCTCATCGGTCGGATCGCCACGATGTTGCCAGGGGTACGCCCTAACATGCGTTTGGCCGCCATGCCCACGGCGAGCACCTGCTTTGAATCTCGGTGCACCGCCACCACGGAAGGCTCACTCAATACCACGCCTTTCCCCGCGACATACACGAGGGTATTGGCGGTACCAAGATCGATCGCCAAATCGCTGGAAAAGAGGCCATATAGCGAATTGAGCACCAACGTCTCGCCTCCCTGCGAGGGTCCACGCTATGGTCGATTTCTTCCTGAAGAGCTTTCACTATACTGGGAAACTGCCGGGTTGACAATGCGAATGTGGGTGAGGGACAGGGCGGCCGCATGCCATGTGGTGGAGACGCGTGCGCGTGTTGGGATCCCCTCCTGCTTTTTTCTCAATCGCTTGGGGTCATCCTGCGGGCCAAGAGGTGGGGATGGCAGGCGCACCGCTTCACGCACACCATCGCACCACGGGATGTGGTGTGTCTTCCCTCCCGCATGCGGGGGAGCACCGTCCTCAGACTCTAGGCAGTGGTGGTACCAGTGTCCACGTACGTGGCTTCTTGACCCCGTACACCGCCTGCCCAGCGGCTTGGATGCGGAACGCCGTGCTGACGCTGGCCGCGCCAGCTTCCTCGTATACCCGATAGGTCACCTGACCGGTGGTGCGCCGCACGAGACGCAGACCGAGCAGCTGGCCCGTCTGGACAAAGGCCCGCAGCAACCAGCCACCAATCTCTGTGGTCGTGAGTGGGCGTGGCACACTATACCGCACCTCGGCATCGGGCAGGGGCGGCAGCAGATCGGATCCCGGGGCGAGGGCGTCCCAGAGCACGACCTCCGTCTCTGCTGGCTGGGCATCGAGGCGGGCTTTGATAAAATTTAGCAGACGGCAGAGACGAAAGAGCGTCACCAGTTCTGGGCGTGAGGCCTGTGGCGTCTCTACCGGGAAGCACGTGGAACGCTGCAGCGCCAGTTCCGGGGACGTCAACAGATCCTGCGCCAGGCATTGGCGATAGCTCTCGGTGCCAGGGGTGGCGTAAAACACGCTGGGACCAATGAGCACCGGGCGCGCCATGAGGTGCAGCATGGAGGCCAGCATCTCGTCGAGGCTGGAGTCTGGCAGACCGAGAATCAGGTAATTGACCATCTCGACCCCGAGCGCCGCGCCTTGCTGCACCACGCGGTCAAAATGTGGGGTGGAGCCGGGGCGTTTCGTGGCGCGCTGGCGCTGCCGATCGCTGGTGACCAGGGCCAGATTCAAGGCGCGGAAGCCGGTGCGCTGCATGTCCTCGACCAACTGCTCGCTGAGATTGGCCGCGGAAATACCGTTCATGGCTAACAGTTCAACGCCGCCGGGGCCAAAGGTGTTACGGATGGCGGCTAAAATGGCGCTGGCCCGCGCTTGGTCAAAGCTAAAATTGTCGTCTTCAAAGTCGAAAATCTCGGTACCATAGTGGGCGCGGCAGTGCTGCATCTCGGCCAGAATGCTAGGGATGGAGCGGGTGCGGAACTGCCGACCAGCGGTGAGAAAAATCGAGCAGAAGGTGCAGTGATACGGACAGCCCCGGCTGGTGATCAGCATAGTCAGGCGTTTGCCGCCGAGGGTGTAGTGCGTCGGGTCCAGCAAATCACGTGCCGGCAGGGGTAAGGCGTCGAGATCCTCGACGAGGTCGCCGTGTGCCGGCAAGACTAACGTGCCGTCTGTTTTATAGCCCAAGCCGCAGATACGCTCCAGGGCGGCGTGGCGCTGGTCGTGCAGAGCGTGCAGCAGCTGCGGCAGGGTGCGCTCGGCTTCTCCAAGCAGCACGAAATCAACGTGCGGATCGGCCAGCACTGGCGCGGGGCAGGCGTTGACATGCGCCCCACCCATGATCACCGGGCAAGCGGGGTCCACGGCTTTCGCCAGGGCCGCCACGTGTAGGGCCTCACGATAAAAGGGTGTGAACAGTGCCGAAATGCCAATCACATCGGCCTGCGCGTCACGGATACGCTCACGAATGGTGTCCCAAGCCAGGCCATAGTGGCGGTAATGGCCAAACAGTTTCCACGGGCTCAGGTTGCCGGGTTGGTAATAGCGTTTGAGGTAGGCAAATTCCGTGGGCACGGGCAGCACCTGCTGCTGCCGCGTGGCCTGACAATCCAGCAGCTCGACGTCGATCCCCGTCTCCCGTACCGCGGCGGCGAGATACAGCAAGCCCACGGGCAGGGTGCGCAGCGCGGTCTGATAAAAATCTTCCACGGGCGGCTGGATGAGCAGGAGTTTCATGGTGCCTCGTTTTTGCTTTGAAATAGGTAGGGAAATATACCAGAATATGCAGCATACTTACGGACAGTTTCTGTGGCTCTTTTGCCTGGGAGAGATGGTATGGCACACGATACGCATATTTATGTTGGATTAGGTGGCGAAGGCCAATTTATGGCCGAAGGTGGCTTGTATCGCTATACAGAGCGCACGGGCGCCTGGGACAGCATCACCAACGGCCTGCCGGCCACACCGCAAGTGCGGGCCTTGCTCATCCATCCTGAGCATCCCGAAGTGCTGTATGCTGGCACGCAGTCGGGCCTGTATCGCACCGAAGATCGCGGCGCGCACTGGCACGCCCTCAACACCCCGGCTGATGCTGGCGAGGTATGGTCCCTGGCCTTTCACCCCCAGCATCCCGAGGTCGTCTACGCCGGGTATGAACCTTGCGCCATCTACCGCTCGGAAGATAACGGGGCGCACTGGCACAAGACCAACACCGAGCAAGTCGTCTTCCCACACATTACGACCTACATGCATCCGGTGTGCAAGCGCGTCATCGGCATGGCCTCCGACCCCTCGAATCCGTCGGATATGTATGCCGCCATTGAAGTGGGCGGCCTGCTCGGCAGCCGCGATGGTGGCGAAACCTGGATGTCGCTGCTCGATGGCCCGTATGTGCGCAACAATACGCTCGATCTTCACGGCGTGCAGGTCAGTGCTGCGGCGCCGGGCACGGTGCATATCGTGACGCAGGTGGCGATGTTTCGCGGACGCAATTATGGCCGACGCTGGGAGCATATTGAGGTCGAGGAGATGTTTCCGGGCGGCTCCTACTGCCGTGACATCCTGGTGGCTCCGCATGATCCGCACACCATCTACATGGCCGCTGGGGCCGGTGGTGGCGGCGCGCCTGCTGGGACGATTGAGGCCGGAGCGTTGTTCCGCAGCCGCGATATTGGGGAAACCTGGGAGCGTGTGGACATTGGCGAGGTGCCGCCGAGCCGTATGGCGCAGATTGCCATTGACCACAACGCGCCTGAGCGCGTGTACTGCTGCGCGCAACGGGGCCAGGTGTACATGAGTCACGACACAGGGCAGACGTGGAGCAAGACGCAGGTGCCGGTGGAGATGTCACGCAGCCTGCATATTTATCCGATGGTGTGTGGGTGACAACTCCCCGCGGCTAAAGCCGGGGGCTTCTAGGGACAAGTCCCAGAGATTGTTGCCCCAATCTCAAAATGTTTATCGCGGCATTGTGGTCTCTATCCATCGACAACTGGCAGGCAGGACACTGATGCACACGTTCACTCAGCTTTTTAGGAACACGGTTTCCACAACGAGAGCAGTCTTGAGAGGTGTACGCTGGGGGCACCTGGACGGCCACGCGACCGGCCCATGCTGCCTTGTCGGTGACGATCCGCACAAATTGGCCCCAGGCCACATCCGCAATCGACTTTGCCAGGCAGTGAGTCTGCATCATGGTGGGAATCTGCAAGGCTTCAAACGCCAGGATGCCGTAGGTGTTCACCAGCGTGCGAGTCGTCTGGTGGCAGAAATCGTAGCGCCGGTTGGCAATCCGCTCATGAATGTGCGCAACCACCTTGCGGCACTGCCTACGAGCTGGGATCCCCTTGTCCGCTTGCGCCAGTCGCCGCTGAGCCCTGGCAAGCGCCTGCTCATCGGTCCGCAAGAAACGCGGATTCGCCAGATATTCGCCGGTACTCAGCGTGGCGAAGTGCGTCAGTCCGACATCAACCCCAACAGCCAATGGACAGGGCTCCATGGTGATGGGGGTGGTGTCAACCGAGAAGCACACGTGCCATTTCGCGGTAGGTGTCCGACGTATAGTGACCGTTTTGATCGTCCCTGCAATCAGACGATGCAACACCATCCGTATACTGCCGATCTTCGAGAGGGATACCAGCGAGTCTTGGACACGAAATCCCGACTGTTTGAACGTGAAACTGTCGTAGCGTCCAGGCCCACGAAAGCGCGGGAATCCGGGTTGCTCGCCTGCTTGGACGCGGCGAAAGAACGCCTTGTACCCCAGGTCAACTCGCTCCTGCGCATTCTGCAACACTTGCGAGTGTACATGGGTCAGGCTGGGGCGTTGACGTTTCCACTGTGTCAACAGGGCATTGGTTGCGTAGAGCGAGAGCGGTGCTTGTCGTTGCTCCCAGGCTTCCTTTCTGTGGGCAAGCGTCTGGTTGTAGACCTGGCGACATGTATCCAAGGTCTAGTCCAGGACGGACTATTGGCGCTTCGTAGGGTAGCGTCGATACTTCATCGTTTTACGCATAACAAAAAAATAGCGTATATGCCTAAAGATGTACAGCTTAATCTAGGCGTATCCTCGAAAATCCGGTGGCCATGCGCATGGGGCCACCCCTCCGTATATCCCCATGTCTGAAGCCAGGGGCTTTACGGAGGGTTTGGTATACGGAGGGTTTGGTAAGAGATCGCCTGCCGTCCTGGGAGTGCCGGGCTCCAGCCCGGCTTCGGACGCTACGCTGGAGCGTGGGGCTCCCAGGACGGTAGGCGCGGGTATCGGGGTGTGACCCTCACCCTCTAGCCGTTGCTGAAACCGCCCTCGCTGTCAATTTGCATCAGGGCCTGTATGCCCACGCTAAAGGTTGGGCCGCCACCTGGCACCGCCGCTGACTGGATCGCTTCAAGCAAGGCACGTTTGGTGGCCCCATGGGCAATGGCCCGCTTCATGTGCGCGACAACGCCTTCTTTGCGACCACGATGCGCCAGGATGCCAATGATGACCATTTCGCGATATTGAATCGACAGTGCACGCCCTTCCCCAATCGACACTTTACTGAGAGGCTCGCGGGCTTTGACATACTCTGGGTCTTCGCGGGCTACCCAGTCCCAATAAGGATATCCATAGGGGCTGGCTTGGGCTCCGGTCTGTGGTTCGCTCATGTGTGGTTCTCCTGTAAAAGCATGTAGAGATTGCGGGGAGAGATTGTAGCGTATGGTGCTCCAGATCCCAAGAAAGGAACCGTCATCCATGACTAACACTCGGTGGTGGCAGTGGGTACGCCTGGCAAGTCTCCTGAGTCTCACGCTCGTGTTGGGTATGGGCTGCGAAGGCGGGAAAGGGACCAGTGGTGGCGTCCCGTTAGAGGGCACGACAAGGCTCGCGCTCCACGTCACCACGCCCAATGAGGGGCAGAGCCGTGCCAGCCAGCCCACACCGCTGGCGCAGACCCGTGCCACGGGGCGCACCACCTCTGTCCGTGTGGTCGTCAGCGGTGTGGGGATTCCCACGCCCATTGTCGTCTCGTGTTCCTTGACCGGGCCTGCGACGCCCGAGTGCCAGCTCACCTCGACCCCCACGACGCTCTCCCTGCGGATCGAGCTGATCGTGCCGCGCGGCACCAAACGGCTGGTGGTGATTACTGCCTTTGATGAGAACGGAGCGCTGACGCTCAGCGGTGAGCAGTTGGTGGATCTTCTCCAACCCACGCAGACCCTGTCGATTGTGCTCAACCCGCAGACCGGCACCATTGGTACCACCCTGTCCTTACTTGCAGACACCGACGATGTCATGGTCGTGGCGCTGCCCGTGGACCTCGTGGTGCTGGCCCAGCCCGAGGGCAGTCAGGTGCTGGTCTTTGACCCCACGAGTAGTCAGCCAACGTTGGTGCTTGATCGCCCCGGCACCTATCTGCTGCATGTGTTCGTGAGCGCCACGCAAGTGGCCGAGAGCGACCTGAGCCTGGCTCTCAGCCCGGTGGCGCTGCAACCAGGCCACAGGACGGATGCACTGCCAGAAGATGGCGTGCTGATCACCTAGGCGCTCATCGCCCGCCCACTGGGCAGTACAGCCCGTCTGGGAGCCGCGACGGCTTCCGCGTCAACGCTGTTTCTCGATCATCCTGGGCTCTATGTGCTGCAGGCGGTGGTCGCGGACGCCGTGCCTACCCGCTAACGTGGGCTGCCCTCGCCCACGACGACTTGTGCGTCACGCCAGGCCGCCACGGTGGCGGCCTCACACCCCAGCTCCTGTAAGACTTCCCAGGTATGCTCACCAAGGCGCGGCGCCGGGCGGCGATACCCGGCTGGCGTCGCCGATAGGCGTGGTACCGGCGCGTGCATCGGCACCCAGTCGAGGTCTGCGTCGGGTAAAGCCTCAAAGATACCCCGCTCCAGCACGTGCGGATCCACCACGAGATCGTCAATATCGTAGACGGGCGCCGCGGTGACCTCCGCCTCCGCGAAGGCTTTGAGGGCTTCGTCCCGCGTCTGGCTGATCACCCAGGCCCCGACCGCGGCATCGACCTCGTCCCGATGCTGCACCCGCGCTGAATTGTCCTGAAAGCGCGGATCGTGAATCATGTCCTCCCGTCCCACCAGCCGCAAGACGCGTTCCGCCATCGCCTGCACCGAGCCCGACAGGGCAATCCACTTGTTGTCACTCGTCTTGTAGACATTGCGTGGCGCCGTGGTATGCGAGCCGCTGCCCACACGCGGCTTGATGTCGCCAGTGATGGCGTACGCCGCGGCCTCTGGCCCGAGAATCGAGATAATCGGCTCCAGCAGCGAGAGATCAATCACCTGCCCCGGCGCCGTGCCGTGCTCGCGCGCCCGCACCGCAGTCACGGTGGCAAAGGCGCCGTACAGTCCGGCAATCATGTCCGCCAGCGCCAGCGGTGGCAGCACCGGCTCGCGATCGGGAAAGCCATTGCGGGCCGAAAACCCGGACATGGCCTCGACCAACGTGCCAAATCCAGGCCGTGGCGCATAGGGCCCGGTCTGGCCAAAGCCCGAGACGCGCACGATCACGAGACCAGGATTGTCGGTGTGCAGCGTCGCCGGCGCCAGGCCCATCTCTTCCAGCGTGCCGGGCCGAAAGCCTTCGACGAACACATCGGCCTTGGCCACCAGCTGCCGCAGCAATTCCGGGGCGCCAGGGGCCCGAAAGTTGAGACCCAGACTGCGCTTGTTGCGGGCATAGACTTTCCAATACGCCGAATGGCCGTTCTCTTTCCAGGCTCGCAACGGATCGCCGGCTGGGAGCGGTTCGACTTTAATGACATCAGCCCCATGATCGGCGAGCTGAAGCGTGAGCATATTCCCCGCCACCACGCGGGACAAATCAATGACCCGCAGGCCACTGAGCATGCCGGTGAAGTTGGGATCGAAGGATGCACGTCGCATAATGATCTCCTGAGATTGTCGAGAGCAAGCGGCTAAGAATAGCACAACGGGATGGCACGGGAAGCGGCATCGCTTTTGGCGCCCTGTCAGTCTATAATCGCCGTCCTGGCTATCATCACGCGCATCGACTGCAGGAGAGAGTACTATGAATTTAGGATTACAAGGCAAAGTGGCCATTATCACCGGCGGCAGTGAAGGCATTGGCAAAGCCGCGGCCCAGAGCATGGCGGCGGAAGGGGCCAACGCGGTGATTGTGGCGCGCCGCCAAGAGGTGTTAGATCAAGCTGCGCAGGACATCCGGCAGGCCACCAATGGCGGCAGCGTGTTATCAGTGGCAGGAGATGTCAAAGATCCCAATACAGTGAATCGCATCCTCGAAATGACCCTCGATACATTTGGCCGTGTGGACATCCTGGTGAATAATGCGGGGACGTCCATGGCCAAAGCCTTTGAAGCAGTGAGCGATGAGGACTGGGAAGGCGATTTTGAACTCAAAGTCTGGGGCGCCGTGCGCTTGATCCGGGCCGTGCTGCCGGAAATGCGCAAAGTCGGTGGCGGGCGTATCATCAACGTCACGAACCTGGGCGGGCGCACACCTGGGGCCTCGTCCATGCCGACCTCGATTTCGCGGGCCGCTGGCATTGCCATTACCAAAGGGCTGTCAAAAGATCTCGCTAAGGACAATATCCTGGTCACGACGGTCTGCATCGGGCTCATCAAGAGCGGCCAGCACGAACGGCGCTATGCGCGCTTACAGGCGGAAAACCCCCATTTGAGCACGGACGAATTTTATGCTGGGCTCGCGAAAGGTCGCAGCGTGCCCCTGGGCCGTGTGGGTGAAGCCAGCGAGGCGGGTGATGTCATCGCCTTCCTGGCCTCAGAACGCGCCAGTTATCTCACGGGCATTGCCGTCAACATCGATGGTGGCACTTCCGCGGTGGTCTAACGGCCCGCAGTGGCACGGCAATCAGGGCCAGGCTCCTGTCTACGGCAAAGGCGACGCAGCGCGTGACCCGCGGGCGGCGTGTAGCTGTACGGGTATTGGTGCTGAGGAGCGCCTAGGCGATGTTGGCTTACGCGGCGCTGGGGCGGCAGGATGGGCCATTGACCGGGCTGCCCCGCGTCTCAGCACCCCACACCACAGGCTCGTGGTGGCGACGGCGACGCACTGTGCGTCTACCTGCCATGTATACGCTGTGATATGGTCTTGTACGCAATGCCGCACGGTGGGGCCGTGTGTGCCACCGGCTCGATTGCCTGAACTGGGGCGCTGTCGCACCATGGCGATGCCAATAACGTCTTACGCGTGATGGCCAACGTGCTCCGGCGCTTCCTGGCCCAGGAAGCGCTGGAAACCCACCGCTGCCGTGCGCCCGCGTGTTAGCGTCCCTGGAACTGTGGACGGCGCTTCTCCGCAAAGGCTTTGACACCTTCCTGATAGTCTTGACTATTAAAGCACTGCGCAATCATCTCGTCCAGCATGGCCAGATCGCGCTGCTCAGGTTGACGTAATAATTGATCCACATTGGCCTTGGCCGAGAGCAAGGTTAGGGGGGCATTCTGGGCCATGGTCAGGGCATAATTGCGGGTAAAGGTCTCCAACTCCGCCTTGGGCAGTACCTGGTTGACGAGCCCCATGCGCAGGGCGTCCTGGGCACTAAAATCGGTGCGCGCCGTAAAAAACAGCTCCTTGGTGTATGCTGGACCAATGAGCTTCATGAGTTTTTCCATCCCGTTGTAATGGTAGCCCAGGCCCAACCGGGCGGCAGGAATACCAAAGCGCGCGTCATCCGAGGCCAAACGCATATCACAGGTAATGGCAATGCCCACGCCCCCCCCGATGCAGTAACCGTGAATCATCGCCAACAGCGGTTTGGCGAGGTGCGTCAAACTCTCCTGCCCCCGTGCTGCGATGGCGCTGTACTCGGCTTCGTCCGCCGCGTTACGCCGACGATCTTTGAATTGCGAAATATCGGCGCCCGCCACAAACGCCCGCTCTTCAGCACCGCGCAGGATCACCACCCGAATGGCATCATCGCTCGCGAGATCGGCGACGTACTCCGGCATGAGCTGCCACATTTCCTGACTCACGGCGTTGCGCTTTGCTGGCTGATTGAAGATGATCCAGCCAATCGGGCCATCCTTGCGCAGTAATAACTTGGGTGTCTCACTCATGGCGGTCTCTCTCCTAGCCCCGCACGCAGGACGTCGCGAGGATGATCGTAGGTTGCGTGGTCTATGCCAGGAGGCTTGTAGCATACACGCCACGCAACGGTCAAGCTGGGGCACTGAGCTGACGGTCGGCCCAGATTTTGCTATGCTATGCCCACTGCACTGTTGCATGCCTACCTACTGGGCATGTGGATCTAGCGATACTCCTGGAGGTTCTGCGCCATGCCCACACCCACGCGTCTGCACGGTGTCCTGGCACCCGTGGTCACGCCGTTTCATGCCGACCTGCGTCCTGACCCGGTACGCTTTATCGCCCACTGTCGCTGGCTGCTGTCGCAACACACCGGGTTGGCAGTATTCGGCACCAATAGCGAAGCCAACTCGCAGTCGGTCGATGAGCGCCGCGAGCTGCTGGAAGCCCTCGTCGAGGCGGGACTGGATCCAGGGCGTATGATGCCTGGCACCGGGTGCTGTGCCTTGACCGATACTGTGCGTCTCTCGACCCATGCTGTGCAGCTGGGATGTGCCGGGGTGCTCATGTTACCCCCGTTCTACTACAAAGACGTCACGGACGAGGGACTCTATCGTACGGTCAGCGAGATTATCCAACGCGTTGGGGACGCCCGGCTGCGCATCTATCTCTATCACATCCCGCCCGTCGCGGTGGTGGGGATTTCGCTCGCGCTCATCGAACGTCTCCTCACAGCCTATCCGGGGACCGTGGCGGGGGTGAAGGACAGCTCAGGCAACTGGGACAATACGCGCGCGATGCTCGAGGCCTTTGCCACCTCGGGATTCGAGGTGTTTGTGGGCAGTGAATCTTTCCTCCTGGCGAACATGCGTCACGGTGGCGCTGGCTGTATTTCCGCCACGGCCAACGTCAATCCGGCGGCTATCCATGCCCTCTATGCCTCCTGGCAGGATCCCGCCGCCGAGGTGCAGCAGGCGAAGCTCAACGTCGTACGGGAGGCGTTTGGCAAGAAGTACACCATGATTGCGGCGCTCAAACAGGCCATAGCACATTATGCCGACGATCCGACGTGGGCGACGGTGCGGCCACCGCTCCTGCCGCTGACGGCCGCCCAGCACACGTCGTTTCTCCAAGAGTTGCAACAGCTGGGCTTCACGATGCCGGGCCTCACGTCTGCGGCGCTGGCGACAGCGGGAGCGTAACCCGCCGGGTGGTGGTCCAGGCATGTCCCTCACCCACGCCCATGGCAGACGGTGCTACTCCTCCGTCGGCATGGGCCCAGGGAGCGTCTCTTTCTTACGCACCTCAATCGCCAGGAAGGCGGGACGCATATCTGTCAGCTCCAAGCCTGGTGGTAAGTCGAGATGGCGGGCGGTCAGGGTCATATAATTGAGACCCTCCCGCGCCTGTTCGAGGCTGACACGCAGGCGTACGGAACTGGCACGCAGCGCCGAGAGCGCCAGTTGTGAGCCTCGCAAACGAATGGTGACGTCCGTCGGGATGTCGCCACGCAGCTCGGTGCCACCGGCGATGCGCTGATATTCAATCGGCACGGTCAGTGCCATTTCGGTGCTTTGCTGTCCGGCCACCGCGATCCATAATCCTAGAGCAATACCAAAAGCGAACGCTTTGGCTCCTAGACGGTAGGTGAGACGACGCCAGTACCAGAGCAGAGCGGGCGTATCGTCAGGGATGGTCGGCACGATGTGCTCTAAGCCTTGGCGTAAACGTAAGGGATTGGGAAAACTCTCCAGGATGCCCTGGCGTGCCAAGGCGACGGTACCTTGCTCTTCCGACACGAGGAGACACAGCGCATCACACTGCTCCGTGAGGCCGATCGCGGCACGATGGCGCGCTCCATAGGCCGCTGGGAGACCCGCTGTGGTCGTCATGGGGAGAAAACAGGCAGCCTGTTCGATGCGCGCACCACGGATGATCACGGCCCCATCATGCGTGGGGGCTGGGGGCTGGAAGAGGGCGCGGATTACGGCGCGGCTGATCAGCGCATCGACGTGGACGCCATCGTGGAGGTAGAGGTCGAGCGGGTCCACCTGCGGGAGCACGATGAGCGCCCCAATACGTTCCCGTGCCAGTTCGAAGACCGCCTCAGTCACCTCAGCCAGCGTTTCGCCCGGCAGCGTGGTGCTACGACGCCCCCAGATAAGTTCGAGCAGGCTAAAACGTTCCAGAATTTGTCGGAGCTCGGGCTGAAAGACAATGATGAGAATCAGCCAGATAACGGCCCACATGGACTGAAAAAGCCAGCCGGAAAGAATTAAGCCACTCCAACGCGCCAGGAACGCAATCACGCCAATGACTGCCAGGCCACCTGCCGCCAGTAACGCCCGGCTGCCGCGGACCCAGAGGGAGCACTGGTAGAACAAATACGCGACGAGCAAGACATCGAGCACGCTTTGCCAACGAAAGTAGCGTACATAGCTGAGAATGTCGTACATGCTTGTCGTTCCCAGGCCCCCCAGGATAGTGATGGCCTCTAGAGGCGGATGGTGTCATCTGGCCCTGGCGCCATGCGGTGTGCGCCGCTGCCGTCTAGCAACGTCAGACTGCTTCGAGCCTCTCCCAGGAGCCCATCCACAGGCCCGCGACAAGTCGGATGCATCCGTCCTCGTCGTCGGGGCGACCGGCAGGTCGCCCCGACTGAGAGACACTCTTAGGGCTTATAAATCCCGACAGGAGGCTCTGGCGTACTCCCCAGATGCCCCAGCCATTGCTTATACAGAGCGGCCCATTCCCCGCGTTGTTTGATCTCCCGCAGGACGCCGTTCACGAAGGCGGTGAATGCTGGATGCTGTTTGGCCACCGCGATGCCGTAGGGCTCGTGTGTGAAGGGAGCCCCCACAATTTTGGCATAGGGATCTTGCGTCGCGAGCCCGGCTAAAATGACATCATCACTCACGATGGCATCGACTTCGTCCTTGCGCAAGGCGACGAGGCAATCCGTGTACTGTGCCATGGTCACCAGCGTTGCGTGCGGATTCACCTGTGGCACCACGTCCGCGCCTGTGGACCCTTGCACCACGCAGAGGCGTTGGCCACTGAGATCCTGGATACCGTTTGCCTGGCTATCACGGCGCACCAGCACCCGCTGTCCCGCGTCGAAATACACCTCAGAAAAATCGACTTCCTCTTGACGTTTCGCCGTAATGGTCATGGTCGCCACCACCATATCGACCTGCCCCGACACCACCAGGGGAATACGCTGCGCCGAGGTCAGCGTCACGAACTGCACGCGGTCAGCATCGCCAAAAATAGCTTTGGCGACACGCTTGGCAATGTCAATATCAAAGCCGACCAGCGTATTGTCGCGCAGTGGATCCGCAAACCCAAAGAGTTTGAGCTCACTATACGTCCCCACCAGGAGACGTCCACGCTCCTGGATGGTCCGCATATAGGAGCCGGCGGGCATACGGCCGGGGGGCGGCATCTCGGCGGGCGGGCGAAAACTGGCCCGTATGGCGGCCGCCACAGGCCGCGTCTCGGGTACGGCGACCGGCGGATACGCACTACGGAGCGCCGCCGTGGATGGTGCGGACGTGGTGGTAGCAGGCAATGGTTGACTCTGCACGGGAACGATCCCCAGGGTCGTCACCATGAGCAGCAGGCTGCAAAGCGTCACGCTACAGAGGCGCCAGGTCGGCATACCCTTCTCCCTCTACGCGGCACACCGCGCGCTTTACCGAAACTCCGCAATGCGGGGCCACAAGCCCCAGACTGTACACAGCACCACGAGGAGGAGGAGCGCCGGCGCGGCCATATCGAGGCCCCTAAACACGCCAGAGGCTTGGGCTACCGCTGTGTCAAAGCCGCGCATATTCAGTGCCAAGGTCCGGCTGATGGCCTTATCAAGATGCTGAAACGCCCAGTTGCTCTGCCCCGGCTTCGTCCCCACGCAGAGCTCCACCGCGTCCCAGTGTCGTCCCTCACTCTCCGACGTGCGGATGAGGCTATCGAGTGCCATATAATGCACATACCATACCAGGATTTCGGTGGCGCTTGTGCCCTCACCAGGCAAGGTAATGTTGGCGAGGGCATTCCCCAGAAAACCCGTCACGGTCTTTTTCCGGGTGATGGCTTCTTCCGCCAATCGCCGGGCCACCAGGGTATGTGCCGTAGTCGTCTGCCCATCGGCACGGAGCTGCTGGCCCTCGGACGCCTTCCAGCCACCCTCCACCAGTGCGGTGGTCACTGCCGGGTCGAGTATGTGTTGCGCACTCTCCTGAAAACGCTGTACATACGACTGCCCCGCCCCAGGAGCCAGCAACCACAGCGATTCCGCCGCATTGGCCTGGTTGGCCTCGGCGTGCAGCCGCAGCAAGGCATACACGCTGTCGAAGGTGTCCTGTTTTGCCGTGCGTAGATGCATCTGAGAGGTGCCAAGCGCCCAAGCCGTGTAGGCCGCGAGACACAGTGTCAGACCACTGGCACTGAGGAGTCCGAGATTGTAGCGTCGCCGAAAGATGCGACGGACATACCGCTGCTGCCAGCCTAACCCCAGACCCAACGCCAGACCCAGGAGGAGGACGATGGCTATGGTCCTCCAGGCCTGGCCCGTACGGGTGGTATATTGCGCCTCTAAGTGCCGCTGGTTGACGTCATCTAAGCGTTGCGCCGCTGGCATGAGTTTAGTAGACATAATATTATCAGACCGGCGCAAAAAGGCGACACCCACCGGATTGCCATGGCGGATTTCCGTCCGCGCTTCTTCGATCAAACCCGTGTAGACGACCAGTTGCTGCTGCATCTCGACGATGGGCTGGAACTCCTCAGGATAGGTAAGGTTCCTGGCAACCGTGACCAACGCGGTGGCGACGTGCTCTAAGTCAGCCGTATAGGCCTGACGGGCTGTGGTGCTCCCCAGACCACCGGCGAGCAAGTCATTGGCCGCTTCGGCATGCAGATCCGCCAAGCGCGCCCGGATCTGCTGCGCCGCGAAGATCGACGGGGCGGCGTCCTGGCCAATGGTCCGAACGCCCTGCCGGGCGTGATGTACCCCGGAGGTGATCACATACCACAGCAGGAGGGCACCCCCCGCCGTCACGACGCAAACGGCCAGGAGGCGAGACGGCACGGTGGCATAGCGGGCCAGACGCTGGGGCACTGCGGGGGTTCCTGTCATGGACATCGGCCTACTGCGCCAGGATGTCAATGCGTGTCCACGCGCCGAGCACCAGCACATCGCCGGGCTTGAGAGGGGTCAGTTTCCCCTGGATTGGGTGGCCATTCAGTACCGTACCTCCCGCCGAGCCCGTATCCAGAATGGCATAGGAGCCGTCCTCTTGTTGCAAGAGCCGCGCATGCTGGCGCGATACCCCTGGATCCGTGCCGATCACAATGTGCGGTTGCACCGGGTTTTGACTCGAGGCCCGTCCAATCAGCATCTCCGCTGCGGTGAGGGCCACGGTGACGGCGGGCTCATGCTCTGGGAAGGCGAGTTCTTGACGGTCTCGGTCATGGAGGCTCTCGTAAAGCTGTCTGTCACAAAAAATGATGGCTTTGAGTGGCACCACGGTGGAGGACACCCGCGTGCCCTTGGTCGACGGGGCTGACGGCGTGCGGGGGGCCGACGACACACCGTTGACCTGCGGCATGGCTACCCCCGTAATGTCAAGAGTGCCCGGTTGTAATAAGCGAAAATTAAAACCACAGAGTTTACAGAATGGGCCAAGCGTTTGTCGTACCGCCCCACAGCCACCCTGCCTTTCTGGACAGGTGCGCATCTCAGGAGACCATTCCGCCTGCCTATGAGTGGCGGATGGCCCGCTGGGTGAGGACGCTGTCGGGACGTGCTCGTCTCCCAACAGGGGGAGCGTTGCCGCCTCCACCGCGTGTGCCTCGACGCGCGCTCCACAGTCATCGCAAAAGTGTACTGACTCGGAGAGTGTGCCACATTGGGAACAAATGACCGCCATCGCGTAGGTACTCCCTGCCACAGAATCTAGGCTATCGACGTGCCCCGAAGCGTTTGGTCACAGTCGAACGTGCATCAAAATCGTCAAGATCTATTTTCGTTACTTGGCGCTGCACGCGAATGGTCCGGGTGCCACCCTCTTCGTGCACCTCGACCCCGATGCGCTTGAGCGCGCGCGTGGTTTCCTCCACCTCGGCGCTATTGCCGTGCTGGAGGGCAGCATCCATCACCCGCTGAAAATGGCGTGTGGCCCCCTCGTAATCCCCCTGGCGCAGGGCCTCAATGGCGTGTTGTCGGGCTTGCACGACCTCGACTTGCCCGGTGGCATGCGCGACGCGCACATCAAAACGGGCCGAACGCAGGGCGTCATCGGTCCACGCCATCACCACCGGGGTGCCCTCCACTACCTGCTCCACGCCACCTGCGTGCCAGCGCAGGCTCGGGACGGCGAGCTGCATTTCTCGGCCCACGGCGGTCATCGACGCCAAAGCCTCTTCACGACCGGGCAGCGGGATCACTTCCAGCGTCAGTAAATAGTCGCGGCTTTCCCCAGGCGCCCACGGGGCGGTACGGAACAGCCAGGTGCGTCCATCCGTCGCCAGCTCGCCAGCGAGGTCGAGCTTCTGCGGCACGGTCTCCGTGAGCGTCACGATCTTGGCAGTGCGCGGAGTACGTAACGCCAGGTGGACGTGGCCAAGGGTCTTTTCCTGCGCTATACGGATCGTGACACGAAATTCCTCCGCCAAATCTGCCGCGTTCCGAATCACTTTGACCTGGCCCAGCAGCGGCGTGGCCACATGGGTGCGCATGTAATCCACATGCGCCCCATCCCCGACAATCCGCACCTCGCACTGGAAGGTGCCGGTGGCGCGTGTCACTTCGCGGACCAGATCCTCGGTACTCGACTCATTCTTGCCGTCGGTCAGGAAGAGGCAGTGAATCAGACTCTGCGGACGACTGAGCGCTATCTGCTGGGCGAGGGCGACCGCAGCGGCCATGACCGTGCCGCCGCCTTCCTGGAGATCCTGGATAGCGGCGTGGGCCCGCTGCTTGTTCTCCGGGGTGGCGCGTACGACGTCCGGGGCGTGCGGCTCGCGCTGTGAGCTCCGTGGAAAGAGGCGCCGCGCTCCACTGCTGAAGGTGCAGAGCGCAAATTCCGTGTCCTCGGGGAGCACATCCACCGCGGCCTGCATGGCGTGCCGGAGGGCGATAATTTTTGGCCCCGCCATCGAGCCACTCGTATCACCCATAATCAATGACACGCGTGGCGCCGTCGTCCCTGTGGCGTGCTCCGAGGTATTCGTCAGCTCAAGCACCGCGGTCATGCGGGTTCTGCCCTCTTCCACGTAGGATTGCTGATGTGTCGTGATGACGAAGGCCATCATGCTGCCTTTCTTCAGTTGGGTGCATCAGACAGGAACACACACGCCGTCACGTTATCGATCGCCCCTTTCGTATAGGCAAACTCGACGAGCTTGCGGGCCATTGTGGGGGCATCTGCACCAGCGAATTGCCTGACCACGTCGGCCATGTCTGACGGGGTATCACCGTAGATATGCAGCCCGTCGGAGCAGATCAACACGATGTCTCCAGGGAACAGCGGATATTCGCTGATTGCTGGTATGACCTTCTCTGCGGGCCCTTCCTCTTCGCCAAGGGAACGCACCAGGGCACGCGAGAGCCGCAGACGCCGCGCCGTCTCAATGGCCGCGTCACGCGGCGTCCCCCGCGCTATCTCGGCATTGATCCAGGAGTGATCGACCACCAAGCATTCGGCTTCAGACGGCGTGAAGCAATAAATCCGGCTGTCACCAATCCATGCATAATAGAGGATATTATGATACATAACCGCCATCACGATGGTCGTATGCGGTGCTTGATCCCGCAGGGTGTAGGGCATGCTCTGCGGGGTCCAGGGCACGGCGAGCACAGCGCGCTGTGCCACCTGCGTCGCCAGGACGAGCGCGGCACGGGGCGGCAGCTCTAGCGTGAGGGCGTGGATCAGGGTCTGCTGGGCCGCCTGGACGGCCGCTTGCGAGGCCGCGGCACCCGCACTGGAACTCGACACCCCATCACAGACCACCGCGATATACGCTGGAACGCCTCGGACTTCGCAGACGGATAAGGCATGGGCGTCCTGATTCTCCACATGACGTAAACCGCGGTCGCACACGCTGGCAAAGCTGGCACTGATGACGATTTCCTGATGATCCTCGGGAGCGGCCCCGCGCCGCATGCCACAGTCTCGACAGAAACCATGGGCATCGCACGTGGTGGCGTCGGCTCCGCAGGGACAGCCCGGGCGCGCGGCGGCTGGCGCCGTGCTGCCCAGGCGCGCGAACCCTGTGGCAGCGACAGGCGCTCCGCACTGCCCACAGAAACGCCCTGGCACTGGACTCTGACACTGCGGACATTCCACGCTACGTCTCCTTAGAGAAGGATCCTTCCCTCTCTCGTCGCACTCCTGTGCCCCGCGTCCACTGTTGCCCAATACCGCCATGCTCTCCGACCCCCTCGATGTGTATTGCGGACATCCCCTGGCAGTCCCACCCCTGCGCAGGTCGTGCCCGCGAGGCATACCTGACGCCAATGGACCTGGAGGGTGCGCCCGTTGCGTGTCCCCCGCCGCTCCCTTACAGCAGCGTCAGAGGCCGCTGGCGATTCGCCTCCAACACCAGTTGATAATGCTGCCCCGGATCGCGCCGCTGCACGGCGGTCGCGGCACGACGCAGCGCGTGTTCCGCGGCCAGACGCAGGGCCCTGGCCTCCAGGGGTATCCCAAAGAGCCTGACCTTGGGATCCGCGGCAAACGCCTTGTGCTCCAAGCGCTGCGCGGCAGCGATGAGCACATCAGCCTGCACGCGGTGGCACTCATAGCCTTCCTGCGGCAGGGCCTCTAGTGCCTGCGCCGCTTCGCGTAAGGTGTCCACTTGTGGATCGAGGCGGATGAGTGTGCGTGCCAGGGCGATCTGTGCTGCAGTGTAGGCAATCGAACTGGGGGGAACGCGCTGGTAAGCCACGACCGCCCCGTCGCGCTCCTTCAGCCCTTCCAGGAGGCGCGCCAGACCAAAGGCCGCCGATGGGGCGGCGGCATCGCATAGTGACACCACATTGTAGAGGGTCATGGCCGAGGTCCGATCCCCGTCTTGTTCCGCCGCATAGGCCAGCGCCAGCTTGGGGCTGAGCTCGCCAGGCATATCCCCATAAATCGTTTCGGCTAACTCGCGCGCTAACTTGAAGTCCCCGCGTGCCATGTGCATGAGCATGCGGCACCACAGCACCCGCCACTCAAACGGATTCGCATTGGCCACAGTGGTGAGGTGTTGCTCTGCCTCGGCATATTGACGCAGATCAATCAGGACACGCGCCATGCGCAGGGCGACTTCAGGCGATTGGGGATATTGGATCAAGACAGAGCGGAGAAGATCCACGTGGCGCTCGGGATCGGGCTCCGTGATGGTCAGGAGCAGCCCTGCCGCCCGATCTCGCATATCCATTTTCAGGGCCGGGAGCGTGCGATAGCTCGGCGCCGTCGCACCGGTAAATATCTCCACATGGAACCACGGACTGTCAACCTGCATCGGCTGCTGGCGCTCCAGGCAGACGACTTCCCGCATGACCCCGACCATGTGCGCGGCCATCTCTTGGATATTTTGAAAACGCTCCGCCGGATGCCGTCGGGTGCCTTTGAGCAAGAGCCGGTAAAACGAGGGATAGTGCTGAAACAGCGGCTCCTCTTCTGGTGTAGGCAGATCGTAGAGGTATGGCTCCTGCTGATACTTGAAATCCACCGTCAACACGGCCAGGGTGCGCATGATGGTGTGATAATCGGACACCTCACTAAACCCTGCCGGTTCGTCAAAACAATTGTGACCTGTGGTCAGGTCGACCGGGACAGTTTCCAGCGGATTATAGCCGGTGGTAAAGATCAGGTCACCGTCCTGGCGCTGCTGGGACACCACGGCTCCCAGATCGATGAGCACGACATCGTCCCCCATGGCCATAATGTTATCGATCTTACAATCGCGATAGACCAGGCCGCGCTGATGCAGATACTGGAAGGCATTGAGAATGCGATGCATATAGGCGAGCGCCACGGGCACCGGCAGGGGGCCGAGCCCGGCTTCAAAGCGCTCCCGACGGAGCGTCTTCAGCGTGCACCCGCCGATGTATTGCATCACCAGGTAGCTCACGCCGTGATGTTCCACGAAATTGTAAATTTTCACAATGTTGGGATGATCCAACCCCGCCAGATGGCGTTTTTCTTCCACGGCGGCCCGCATGGCCACGGGATCGCTCGCATTGGCCACCCCTTTGAGCACCACGTAGCGCCCGACACGCAGATCCCAGGCCACATAGATGATCCCAAAGCCGCCACGCGCTAAGTAGCCTTTGATGGCATACTGCTGGTCGATCACGTCCCCCGATTGCAGCTCCGGGACGAAGCGGTAGGGTGTGCCACACCACTCGCAAAAGCCACGATCCTCCTGGAGTTTGACGGGCACGTGGTAGGGCTCGCCCGTCGTGGGGTCGGGGTCGGGGCGCTGCGGATCCAGGGGGGTCTGCGGATCGCCGAGACAAGCGTCGTGCGTACAATAGCGCGCCGAGACGGGGATCGAGACCTGTTCACGGCTCTTGAGATTGAGCAGGGGATCCACCGGCGCCTGCGGGGCCACCTCGACCAGGTTGCACCCGAGAACCGCCAGCGAGACGCTTTGGCTGCCAGCCCGACGGTGCGTATTGGGGTGGTGCAGACGCAGACCGCCATTGTGCTCAAAGACGGAACGTGTCGCGTTCGTCCGCACGTGCATGGATTCCAGACGTTTCGCCACGGCTGTTGCACGCTGCGAGGCCCGGCCACTGCCCATACTGGCCGACTGCGAGACGGTCTGGAGGCGTGGTATGGCGGGAGGGGCCGACAACGGCGTGGCGGGCACCGTGGCCTGGCTGCCAGGCTCCACGAGCGACTGTCCCCGTGGGGCCTGGCCACAATCTGCACAGGTGATCCGGCCCTGGTGTGCTTCCAGCGGGCCACCACAAAAGGTACAGACGGGCATGGGTGCTGCTGCGGTCATTGGACCTCCTGTCGCTGTCGGGCGCCGTGCCCCGACACGTGCAGGACGCTCAGCCGCTGGGCATACGCCGCAACCAGTTGTTCCGCGGCCATGAGATCGGACGGACGGGCATACAATATGGCGCGCGCCCGCTGACTGAGCGCCGCCAGGTCAGGATGCTCGATCAGCTGATAGGCCTGCGCTTTCGTTTCCCACGCCCCGAGGAGATCCCGGAGATCGGCACGTCGTGCCAGAGGCGCCTGGTTCGCGGTGAGCAGTGCGGCGAGGTGCTGCCAATGGCTCTCCGCCTGCTGCTGCCAGATGGCCAGGGCTTTGACCGCCGGACGCCATTGTCCCGTGGCCGCAGCGTCCTGGATGTGCGCCAGGCGCGTCTGCAGCTCCGCCTGTTGCGTCGTCTCGGCGAGCGCGCCGACGCCCTGCGGCTGGACGACCTTCCGATGGACCTCGTCCCACGTCTCCTGGACGCTACAGCTCAGAAGGCAGAGCTGTTCCAGCGTCTGCCGTGCTGCGGCGAGCTGTTCTGGAAACGTCGCCCGCTGCTGTTGGAGGGCCTCCAGATGCTCCTGCGTCTGCGTGATCGCCTGCGCGAGCGCTTCGCCCTCGCTGTGTGAGACACTGAGGGGGTCGTTGAGCACGGCGCTCCGCCACACGGCGAGGCGTTGTTGGGTAGCGCGGAGGGTAGGAGGCGTCTCCCCGAGGATGTCATGCGCCAGGCGCGTCAGGTGCTCCACAGTGGTCTCCAGGGTCTGCAGGCGCCCGGTCCAGCGCTGCCACACCGCGTCAATCTCGGCAATGAGACCGTTGAGCAGCGCAAACGCCGCTTCCATGAGGCGAAACAGGGTATCTGGGCTGATCGTCTGCGCCGTCTCGGCAGCATCCGCCAGACGACGCTGGGCCAGAGGCGTCTGGACCGTGGGCAACTGGATAGACGGGGTGGTCAGCAAGCGATCAATCTCCCGTGCCACCTGCTGGACGTCCATCTCCCCCTGCAACCAGCGCTGCGGCAGTGCTAAACGCTCCCAGGCCTGATACGCCTCGTAATGCTGTTGGGCCTGCGCAATGACGTCTTCTACCAGCTGGTGCAAGCCCCATAACTCATCGAAGGCCCGCACTGCCGGGAGCAACTTAGCGCGGGTCTGCCCCTGTAGCCCGGTCTGTAACCCGTGCGGTGTCCCGGGGGATGGATCACGGACCATGGTATAGGTAAAATCATTGGTCAGATCAAGCATGTTGCGTGTCGCGTTGGCGATACGACGCTGCCAGGTGTCCAAGGCCTGCTTCTGGGACGTCAGTACCATGCAAACTCTCCCTGCTGTGACCTGGAAACCATAGAAACAGGCATGCCATGCACGCCGTGGGGATGCCGCTATTATACGCGACTTTGCCCTGTGGCGGGGACTGGATGTGCCGCGTCCCCATCGTCTGCTGGGGGATGCAACGCGTCATACACCGCCCGCGCCACTGCCGGTGATATGCCGGGCGCGGCGCTTAACGCCTCGTATGAGGCGGCGCGCACCTGCCGCAGACTACCAAAGTGTGTGAGCAATTGCGTCTTGCGTTGCACGCCGACCCCTGGCACGTCTTCCAGGGCTGAATGCAGTTGCTGGCGCTGACGCAGGGTCTTGTGATACGTGACGGCAAAACGATGTGCCTCGTCGCGCACTCGTTGCAGCAAAAACAGGGCTGGCGAGTTGACCGGGAACAGCACCGCGTTCTTGCGCTGCGGCCGATACAACTTCTCGTCACTGTAGCGGCGGGCGCCCGTCTCCTGGTCCACGTGCAGACGGCTCTTGGCAATCCCTACCACTTCCAGCTCGGTAATGCCGAGCTCATCCAACACCCGCAGGGCCATACTGAGCTGGCCCTTGCCGCCATCCACCATCAGCAGGTCAGGCAAATCATCCTCGGCCAGGGCCCGCCGGTAGCGCCGGCGCAGCACTTCGAGCATCATCCCATAGTCATTGGGGCCGTCCAGGGTCTGAATCCGGTAACGCCGATACCGCTGCGTGTCGGGCTGGCCGGCCTGGAAACACACCATCGAGCCCACTGCCAGCATGCCACTGATGTTGGAGATGTCAAAGCACTCGATACGTTGCGGTGGGGTGCGCAGGTGCAGCTTGTGCTGCAATTCCTCCATGGCGCGCTGCTGTTGTTCCTCGGTATCTTGTTCTTTCTGGTACGACAAGGCAGCATTCTTCATGGCCATTTGCACCAGATGATGCTTGTCGCCCTTTTGCGGCACCAGCACCGCCACCTGGCGGCCTTTTTTCTCCGTCAGCAGCTCGGCCAGCGCCTCGGCATCCTCCAGGGTGCACGGCAGTAAGACTTCACGCGGGATGTACGGATTATCGGCATAATACTGATTCAGGAATGAGCTCAGCACTTCCGGCTCTGGCGCCAGTTGCCGCGGGAAGGTATAGGAGCGCCCGCCGACGAGCTGGCCGTTGCGCACATTGAGGGTCTGGATCTGCACGGTATCGCCGACGCGATGGTAGCCAAAGATATCCTCATCGCGCTGCTTCATGGACGTCATGTGCTGTTTGCCCATGGTCTCTTGCAAGGCTTGCAGGCGTTTATAGAGGCGTCCCGCCTCTTCAAACTGCAGCGCGTCGGATGCCGTGGCAATCTCGGCCTTTAGGGTTTTGACGAGCTCATCACTACGCCCTTGCAAATGCAGCACCACCTGGCGCACCAGAGCCGCATAGCCATCGGGCGTGATATAGCCCGGCACGCAGGGGGCCGTACACTGGCCGATCTCGTGGTACAGACAGGGACGCGTGCGGCTGTGGAACACGGCATCGGTGCAGGAGCGCAGGGGAAAGGCGCGATACAGCAGTCGCAGGGTCTCGCGCACCGCCTGGCTGGAGGCATAGGGGCCGAAATACAGGGCGTTGTCTTTGCCCGGACGGCGTACGATAGTCAGGCGGGGATAGGCTTCCCTGGGATCGAGCCGCAGGTGCACGTGGGTCTTGTCGTCGCGCAAGTTGATGTTGAAGCGCGGCTTGTGCTTTTTGATCAACGTGTTTTCGAGGATGAGGGCGTCTTTTTCGGTGTCTGTGGCGAGAAAGTCAATATCGACCACGGACGGTAGGCCGAGGCGGATATGGTAGCGCGGGTCGCCGGTCTGCGAATAATACTGCCGCACGCGGGTGCGCAGGTTCTTGGCTTTGCCAACGTAGACAATACGCCCCCCAGCCTCCTTCATGAGATACACACCAGGGGTGCGCGGAAAACGCTCGATTTGCTCGCGGACGTCCATGCGCGGGCTCCCTCTCATGCCAACACTCGCCCTTTAGTCGATCTCCAGCAGCGCGTTCACACCCCGGTGGAAGGTCGGCGCGCCGCCAGGAACCATGGTGGCTTCCAGCACTTCAAACAGTTCTTCCTTGGTGGCGCCCAGACGTATGGCGCGCTGCATGTGGGCCACCAGGACCTCGCGCTCCGCTCCCCGAAAGGCCAGGAGGGCGATGGCGACGAATTCGCGCACTTTCGCCGAGACGTGACGCCCCTCGCCCAGGGCCAGTTCGTAGAGGCGATTATAGGCCTCGGTGAAGTCGGGGTCGGTGCGGGCCGCCAGCTCCCACTCCGGGTAAATGTACCCACGGGCGGCTTGCATACGGGCGATTAACTGATCGGACTGCGTGGCGCGGTCGTCGTGGCTCATAGCTGCTCCTCGGATGCTGGGGGTCTCGACGCTCAAGAGGACTGGCAGGCCAGCTCCTCATGTCGGTCGTAGTCTAGCATATTGCTGGGGCTAGACGTCAGGAAGATCCCCCACACCCCAACGCGGACCCTCCGCGCACCGTATCCGACACGTGATGCTGGAAGACGGCGCAGATTGGCAGTGCGAAGATGGTACACACGAAGAGACCAGGCGATAGGACGCGCCTTGTCATCCCTCCAGCTTGGTATATTCTGCCTCAATGACCATCTCGTCACCGTCTCTCTCGTCAGCCAAGGCCTTGTCGTCCCACGCGTCCATACCTTCCAGCGGCAGGAGGTAGTGGAAGCCATCCGGGCCACAGCGCTTGGTGAGCGTCTGGAGGACGTTGTGCACCCGTTGCGGCGTGTCATAGGGGCCGGCAACGTAGAAGGGCTGCCCGTCCTTCCCAAACGTCAAGGTAGTAGGGCATGCCGTCGCGTCAATATCCGCCAAAATCGTGCGACTCAGCTGATAATCAGGATGCGGACTGAAGCCGAGATCGCGCGCATACGCCTCCGCCGCTTCCACGAGTTTGCGGGCGTACTCGGGAGCAATGGGTAGCAACGTCTCGTGGGCCATCATGTGCTCGAGGCGCCAGGAGTACTCCTCCCGCGGGGCCACCAGGAAATCGGCGTTCTTGACGCCCAGGCAGAACACATCGAGGAGAAAAAACGCGGCGCCCATACGACCGTTGGGCAACTCGCGGCTCACCACCACCGTGCCAATACCCATCTCGAACAGGTCCCGCCCCATCAGGCACTCGTGCAGCGGGGCCACCGCCGCGACACGCATCAGGCGTGCCGCATTCATCCCACCCGGAGCCTCCACCCCCGGCCGCTTGGTGGCGAGGGTGGCTTTGCGTTTGGCGACTTTACGCGCATGTTGTTTCTGCCGTTTGCGTGGATCCGCTGCCATGCTGTTCTCCTTGCATCGTGGGCACTGGGGTCAGTATGCAGGCATTGTAGTTGTAGGCGAAAGGAGGACAGCTGTCAACCACTGGACACTCCTGTCCTGTGTAGCGCCACAGCCGTGCGGCGACGCCTCAGACCAGCGCGGTGGTGTAACGTCTACGCCACCGCGCAACGCGGGCGACAGGGGCGAGTCCAGCAGCATGGAATGCCCGCCCCATCATCTTTGCGCCCCATCATCCGCGACACACCATGGACACACGCCACAAACCGTGTACAATTCGCCCCTGTAAGAGACGCATCCCGACGACAACACCGCGACCCGCAGTGCCGCGCTGCTTCCGACGCGCCACTGTCGGTCGTTTGCACCATGGAGAGAACATGCCTATGGATGCTTTACATCTCAGCGGCCACACGGCCCTGGTGCTGGGCATTGCGAACCGCTGGTCCATCGCTTATGCCATTGCTCAGTTGCTCCAGGAACACGGCGTGCGCCTAGCCGTAGCCTATCAGAACGAGCGCATTGGCGCGGAAGTCCGCAAGCTCACCAGCGACTGGTCGGATGTCCTGTACCTACCCTGCGAGCTGACCGATGACGCCCAGATTGATGCCACATTCGCCCAGATCCAGGCACAATTTGGCCAGCTCAACCACCTCATCCACTGCATCGCCTTTGCCGACCGGGCCGAGTTGCAGGGTGAGTTCCGCAAGATGTCGCGCGCCGGTTTTCATACCGCCATGGACATCAGCGCCTACTCCCTGGTGGCGGTGGCGCAGCGCGCCGCACCACTGATGCCCGCCGCACAGAGTAGCATGCTGACCCTGACGTACATGGCCAGCGAGCGCGTGGTGCCCAATTATAACGTCATGGCCCTGGCTAAGGCCGCGCTCGAGAACAGCGTACGCTATCTGGCCAACGACCTCGGGCCGCTGGGCATTCGCGTCAACGCCATTTCCGCCGGGCCGGTGAAAACCGCCTCGGCCCGGGCCATCACCGGCTTTACCGACATGCTCAAGCAGAATGCCGAACGGGCGCCGCTGCGCCGCAATATCACCGTCGAAGAAGTCGGCAAGACCGCCCTATACTTGTGTAGCGATCTGGCCAGCGGCGTCACTGGCACCGTGCAGTTTGTCGATGCTGGGTATCATATTTTGGGCCTGTGATGGGCTACCTAGAGGAGTGCGGAGCCATGGAGCCTGGAAAAGCCTTCCATGTCGTCGTCGTCGGCGCCGGGATCGTCGGTGCCTCGATTGCCTATCATTTGACGCAGCGCCACGCCGCGGTCACCGTCCTGGAACGCCACCAGCCAGGCACCGGGGCATCGAGTCACTCGTTTGCCTGGCTCAACGCCTTTGGCAAGGAGCCATATGGCTATCACGAGCTCAATCGACGCTCCATGGACATCTGGCATCGTTTTGCCCGCGACATCCAACTCGGCGAGGGCGTGCACTGGGGCGGAGAGATGCGCTGGGTGCATACCGAGGCCGACGCCGCGGCCTTGCGGCAGCGTATCCAACAGTTACAATCCTGGGGCTATCCGAATCGCCTGATCAGCGTCGACGAACTGCAACGCCTGGAGCCGGGCATCGTCACTGGCGAGGTGCGCGCCGCCTCCCTGGGTCCGATCGATGGCCACGTCGAAGCCCACAAAGTGATTGCCGCCTGTCTGCGGCGGGCCCAGGCCCGCGGCGCCGTGGTGCATACCGAGACTGCCGTCCAGGGTCTACGCTTGCAGCACAACGGCAGTACGGCACGGCGCGTGCATGCCGTCCAGACCACGCAGGGCGAGATCCTCTGCGATGCCGTGGTGCTGGCCGCCGGGACCGAGACCACCGCCCTGGCGGCTATGGCGGGGCTACACATCCCGCAGGAAGACAGCCCCGGCGTGGTGGTACGCACCGATCCACGGCCACGGCTGTTACAATCGGTGTCCGTACTGTACATGCCGCCCATTGACGCGACCCGGCCTGATATCCACCTGCGCCAACTGGCCGATGGCAGCGTGCAAATCGGCGAGGGCTCGCAGGAAAGCCTGGCGCGTGATGACTCGCAGGCCCACGCCGATGCGCTCTTGACCCGGGCTACGCACTACCTGCCGGCCCTGGCGGGAGCGCGGGCCATCCCAGTGCCGGTGGGCTATCGCCCTATGCCGCACGACGGCTTCCCGGTGTTGGGCTTTCCTGAACCCGTGCCGAATCTGTATCTGGCGCTGATGCACAGTGGGGTGACCCTGGCGCCGCTGGTAGGCGAACTGGCGGCGATGGAGATTGTCGATGGCGCCCGGGTGCAGAGCCTGGCAGCCTATCGCCCCGAACGCTTTTTGTGAGGCCACGGCGCCCCGCGCCGACGTTGGCCACGGGGCTGGCCAGGCGCCCGGTCGAGAGTGGGGGTGGTCTGTGCGTTGCCTCTGGGGTATACCGCGTGCTACCGGCTGCCGTTGGTGATGCCGTCACACCCAGAGCCACTGCGGCTCTCTCTTATGGTAGCGGCCCAGAGTGCCCGCCTGTGAGCCCCGCAAGGAAACCCGTCACGCGTGGCGTCCCTGGTGGCACCGCCGGATGCGCTTGCAGCAAGTATTCTGTGCCGAGAATCGCTCTCGTGGTCTCCCACGGCACATTATCAAAAGCCCATTCCGCATCCATTTGCGTCTGGTGGCAGCGCATACTGGCGAGTTTTTGCTCCAGATACGGCGTGACATCAAGCTGGATATGGATCGCCTCCAATGGTGTCCCCAGCGGACGCGCGGCGTCATCCTCCGGGAGCGGCACAGTGAGACCAGCCTGGCGCAGTAGCGTAGCGCGGTGCAGACGATAGCCAGACAAGCGGGTCACATACCACAAGCGCTGCGGGGTATACGGCCCCAAGCCACTATGCGCGTGCTCGGGAAACACTGCCGGGTCGCCCGCCAGGTGTACCGCCGCCGTGGTATGGCGGCAGATGGCCTTGTGGTCTTTGTGGCCCGACATGCCATCCGGCCCGAAGGTCAGCACCATGTGCGGCTGCCAGCGCCGTATTTCCTCAACCAGGCGCTGCACCACCTCTAGGGCTGGTGCCTGCACAAAGGCCTCAGGATGATACTGTGCCGGCGCATCCCCCCAGCCGGAGTCGCGATAGCCCAGCATGATGGGCTCTGCCACCCTCAGCGCCTGGCACGAGCGCCGCAGTTCTGCGTAGCGCACCTTGGCCAACGTTTCCGGCGTGGCTGACCCCGGTTGGCGAATATCTCCTTCTTCGCCACAGGTGGCACAGAGCAGACGCACCTGCACTCCCCGTGCCGTGCTGGCGGCCAGTACCCCGGAGGCCGCAAAGGCCTCGTCATCGGGATGGGCAAAGCAGGCCAGCATGCGTAACTGACTCATAGACAACTTTCTCCTCACATGGCGAGTGATGACCTGGATAGCGACGCGGCAAGTGTACCATAGAATCGCCTGCTGACGGGTCCGTCACCGGCGATATGGCGTAACGCTTCAGGGTCTGGCTCCTGGGCCTGTTCTACCGGATCTCGCGTGCAGTGCTCTAGCGAGAACGCTGCGCGTTGAGCTGGAGGTTTCGGCGCACGACGCAGGAGCGACACCGTAGACGTCATGGTCGGTCTTGTGCGATTTCCGCCAGGGCCTGCTCGAATGGTAGGACCGCATCTCCGGAAGTTTGTGCGGCGTACTGGGCCGCTGCGCTCCTTTGCGGCTGCTGTGAAACGATCACAAGGTGTAGATCCCTCGGCGTCTACTGTGCTGGCAACGTGGTATCCTCCCGGGCACGGTACGGCATAGGAACGCTTGGGCCGTGTTGGCGGTGGCCCTCAGTATAGGTGAGGCGCTTGTGCCGCAGTTTGGGGGCGCGGTGTGCGCCGATGAGCGAGTGACTTTCAATGTTGCACGCCGCGCCTGACGGAGGCCTGCTGTCTGGTGACCGGCATAAAGGAATCTGACCCCATTTTGCTTCAGGGGTTTTATAGTGACTGTGCACTGATTCCGAACACGCACTCCGATGCCAGTTTGTTCGGTGTTGCCCCACATCCAGCGAGGCAGAATCGGCCTACGAATTGGAGGTGTGGCAGACGGTAGATGCGCCCGTCGTATTGCCGACAGGGAGCGTAGCGAGGTGTCCTCGTCTTGCCGTGCTAACAATCTGTCGTGTTGCCTGGCCATAGGCTTCTCGGCCTCACGGCCAGGCCAGTCTCACGGGACGTCCATTGAGAAAGGCCATAGTATGGAACGACTTCTCGCCGCGTGTGCGCGACTGGTGCAGCAGTACACACGCCTAGCGCTCCCGGTGACGACGGCGCTCCGGCCCGGGCTCAGCCAGGACGGCCTCACGGCCCAGTGCCGCGGTTTTCCCGGGCAGATACCCGAGGACGTGTTGGCGTTCTATCGCTGGCACAACGGCAGTGGGAATCAGGAGGTGTTCCCGAACGCCCGCTTTCTCGCGCTGGAGGAGGCGCTGGCGACCTATCACCGCCTGATGCAGTCTGCGACACAGAGGCGCCCACGCCGGCAGAGGACTCCCGTCGCCTTCTGGGAACCGCAGTGGCTGCCCCTCTTCGGAGATATGGTGAGTTATGACGAATACTATGCGGTGCTGTGCCCCCCCTCACCCCAGTCTACCACTCCGGTCTACTATCTGTGCTGCGATGAAGACGACACCATGTACCTGGCGTATGACAGCCTAACCCAGATGCTGGAGACGCTGGCGGCGTGCTACGAAACGGGGGCGTATTGGGTCTGCCTGGGCTCAGCGGACTACAAGTGCTATGTGATGGCACATCGCGAACAGGTGGCGCAGCTCACGCTGGCCCACAACCCTCAGCGCACCGCTTGGTGGCTGGCACAGGTGCCTGGGGCCCAGACCGTCGAGGATCTCGCGACGTTGGTGGAACACCCCTACGGGGAAGTCTGGCTGGCGATCCAGGTGCTGCGGGATCCGCGCCTGGTGCCCCCGCTCATCACCGTGATGCAGCACGGGACGCTGGCAGCCCGGTGCACCGCGGCCCGCTTGCTAGGAGAACTAGCCGACCCGCGGGCCATCGCCCCTTTACTCGAGGCCCTCCGTGCTCCGCATTGAGAAATCCGGTTGGCCGCAGTCCGGGCCCTGCACCTGATGCGTACGCCGGATCATGTGGGCGACTCCACGTGGGCCAGCGAGCATCCGGAGCCGGCGGCGCCCCAGGTGGCCGGCTTGGTCGAGGTCCTCCACGATCCCGAGAGCATCATCCGGCAGACCGCGGCGCATGCCTTGGGACTCTATCGGGATCCGCAGGCCGTGGATGCCTTGGCCCACGCGCTGCAGGATCCTGAGCCCGAGGTGCGCGAGCGCGCCGCCTGGGCCTTAGGAGTCATCCGGGAGGCGCGTGCCGCCGAGGCGTTAGTGGCAGCGCTCGATGATGCCACGCCCGCGGTGGCCCGTGCAGCGGCCCTCGCCCTGGGGGGACTCGCCGCAGCGCGGGCGCACGCTCCCCTCCTCACGGCGCTGGCGGATCCGACCCGTCCCCTTGAGGTCCGCAGCGCCGCGGCCTCCGCCCTGGGACATCTCCGCGCCACGGTGGCCCTCCCCGCCTTGCTGGCGGCCATGCAGAACCCTGACCGCAGCCTCCGCGCGGCGGCCGCGACTGCCCTGGGCCGGCTGGGGGCCCTCCAGGCGGTGGAGGCCCTGCTGACGGCCCTCGACGATCCGGCGGAAAGCGTGCGCCGTGCGGCGGTCGAGGCGCTCGGCGCCCTCGGCGATGCCCGGGCCATGGCGCCGGTGGCTCGGTTGCGCGAGGATCCCGCCTGGATGCTGCGCCAGGCCGCAGCTCATGCGTGGGCCACGCTGCGCCGTCTCGGGCAGACGGACGGTGGCGTGCCCTAAGCCATGGCGGATGTCTGCCAGACTGGGTGCGCTGGACCCTGGCGCTCTCTGACTGCGTGGCGCGGGTGGCCACGCACCCGAGAGCAGCCCGCATCATTGCTCTTCGGGCCACACTGCCATTTTTTCAGCCTTTTTCAGACGGACTCTGTATACTTTGCCGGTGATTGGCGTCTATGCATCAAAGGGCGCTGGCGCAGACCAGGCTTCCCCTCGCCAGGAGGAACTGGCGGGGGGGCAGGATGCGCTCCCCAGGTGTCCGTAACGTCTCCACGCACCTGCGGTGCGTCGAGCACGCTATGGGCCCCGATCGTACCAAGCACCTCGAGAACCACGTAAGGAGTTTCCCATGACTAAGTCCCGTGTCCGCACGTTTGTCGCTGTCGCGTCGTTGTGCGCGTCCCTCCTGGCCTCCCCGATCATGGCCGCCGATGCCACAGGTGTCATGATGAAAGACGGCAAGATGATGATGATGATGGACGGCAAGGCCTCGGGGCCTATGGACCGTGAGATGAGCATGTCCGACGGCACGAAAGTCATGACCAACGGCATGGTCAAGATGAAAGACGGCAAAGAGATGATGATGAAGGATGGCCAGATGATGATGAAGGATGGCAAGATGATGGAAGGCGGCAAGGCCATGGAGATGAAAAAGTAAGGATGCGTTGGAGTGTCGTTGGGTGTTGACCACTCCCGATGCGGGAGCGGTGAGTCGCGCAACGGTCGTGGTCGTCACAAAGCCGATGCGTCTACACTCACCGCTCTGGGGCGGGAGATGAGGAAGGATGTGTACAATGGAAGCAACCCACAGCGATACCCCATGGCAGGGCCGACGTCCGCAGCCCTGGTTTATCCGTTTGACGCACTGGCTGAACGTGCCGCTGCTCCTCCTCATGGCGGGGAGTGGCCTGCAAATCTTCGCAGCGTATCCGGCGCTGGGGCCGCGTGGCGCCCTCTACGCCTGGTATCCCTGGCCTGGCACGCCGCCACCCACGTGGTCCCAGTTCGGCGGCTGGCTCGCCGGGGCGCGGCATTGGCATTTTGCCTTGGCCTGGTTCTTGGTGTTGAACGGGGTGCTCTATCTCATCTACCTGGCCACGCGAGGCGAGTGGCGGCGGCGTAGCTTCCGCCCGCACCGCGATGCTCAACAGGCCCTCCTGATGCTGGCCTACTACCTACGCCTGCGCCGGGTGGAGCCCCCGAGTGACTTCTACAATGGCTTACAGCGCCTCGCGTACAGTACCATTATACTGATTGCGCTGGCCGAAGTGCTGTCAGGATTGGCGATCTACAAGCCGGTACAGCTCTGGTGGCTGGGGTGGCTCTTCGGCGGCTACGATGGCGCCCGCGCGGTCCATTTGCTCGGGCTCGTCCTGCTCGCGCTGTTCACGGTGATGCACCTCGTGATGGTCGCACTCCACCCGCGGACCATCCTCACCATGCTGACAGGAGGTAAACGTGCCTAACACCATGACACGCCGCCAGCTTGTGGCCGCGCTCACCGCGGGCACGGTCCTGACGACCTCAAAGACGGCCACCGCCCAGGCGGCAGGCTTCCTGCGCTGGATGGGACGCTGGAATGAGCAGGTGGAGCGCTTCCTGTTCGGCGCCGACCGACTGGCCGACGAGCTGCCCGCGAGCGCGACAACACCCGCTGAAAAATTTCCCAGCTATTTTATCGCGGAAGACATGCCGATGGCCCCAGCGGGGTGGATCCTCAAGGTCGGTGGGCTGGTAGCGCGGCCCAGCACGTTTTCGCTGGAGCACTTACAGCGCATGGCCCGTATCGACATGCGCGTCCGCCATCACTGCGTGGAAGGGTGGTCTGCCGTGGCCTCGTGGCACGGGGTGCGCCTGCGCGACGTGGCGGACGCCGTGGGCGCTGACCCACGGGCATCGTACGTGGAATTCCGTTCGTTCGACGCCGGCTACTGGTCGTCCTGGGATCGCGACAGTGCCCTCCATAAGCAGACCATGCTGGCCTACGGCATGAATGGCGCGCCGCTCTATCCAGACCACGGTGCACCTCTGCGGCTCTATTCGGCAGTCAAGCTCGGGTACAAAATGGTGAAATATCTCACCGAGGTGAGCTTCCTGCCCACGCGGACCGGGGGCTATTGGGAAGACAAGGGTTATGAATGGTTTGGCGGCGTCTAGCGGACGCGTCCGTCACCCCGCGCCAGTGCACGTCACCTGCCAGCGTCCCCCCCCTCACGCACGTCAGCGCCTGATCAGAGTAGCGGCATGAGCGCAGCGCCCCCCAGTCGCACGGCACCTATAGGTGTGTCTCATTGTTTTTTTTCTACGCCCGTTGGCGTAGAAGAAGACGGAGAGAAAGTGTGGTCAAAAGGCCAGAGCTCTTCCACTGCCTCGTGCAGGAACATGGGACTCAGCCTCAGAGGTGAGTGCCAGATACCCCCTCACAGATGGGGGTTGTAGGAGTGGGGCCTGCGCCACCTGCCCGGATGCCTTGACGATACGGGGAACTCCCGGTACTGTAGGATAACAGGGCGGGCTGCCGTCTGACATGAATGACCGGATGATTGCACGGTAGGAGGCTGGCCAATGGCGCTTGGGTCTCTCAACCTCCAGGGACGTGGAAACACGCGTCTCCTCGGACTCTTGGCACTGCTCACCATGCTCGGTGTGGGCACTATGGCCGGGTGTTATCTGACGCGTCCCGATGACCAAGCGCAAGCCAGCGATGTGAATAACCGCAATTTCACTTTTGCCAGCGGCACCGTGTTCCATACCGCCTTGGCGAACGTGTCCACCGCGCTGGCGTTTACCGACGAGGCCCGCAACTTCACGCTGTGCTCTGGAAGTTCGACCGCCACTGGCACCAACAAGTTCGGCTCCTGCACCCTCACGGTGACCAGCACGACCTATAGCGCCGGGGCGGGACCACAAGTCAACGAGGTGATTACCTTAGACCCCTGCGACTTCGATGACAGCGATGATAGCCTGAAAGTGTCGCGCGGGCAGACCACGATTACCTCTGCGACGGCCACTGCGGTCACAGGCAGCGGGTGTAATACCACCAATCAAATCACGGCCAGTAATGTCACTGGACAGAGTTTTACCTTCACCGACGGCGGGGTCTTCGCCTCAGCCTTGAACAACGTCTCCACGGCCCTGGCGTTTACGAATAATGCGCAACAATTTACGCTCACCTCTGCCGGGGTGGTCACTGGAACCGCCAGCGGTACGAGCAGTGTCGGGGGCAGTACCTGCCGCCTGACGCTCACCAGTAGTACGTACGTGACAGAACCACGCGCCAATACGACCATTACGCTCACCCCCTGCACCTTCAATAGCGTCAACAAGACCCTGACGGCTACCAATGCGGGACTGACGGTGACCTCAGCAGCGGGACAAATCGTGCAGTGATCTGTACGTCACCAAGGAGAGGCCATGCCGACAGAGACACCGTCGCCACTCACGATGCCGAGCTTCCGCTTGGATGGCCAGACCGCCATGGTCACGGGGGCTGGGCGTGGTCTGGGCCGTGCCTGTGCCTGTGCCCTGGCTACGGCTGGCGCCGAGGTCGTGCTGGTGAGCCGCACACGTAGCGAACTCGAGACGGTTGCCGTGCAGATCCGGCAGGCCGGCGGAACGGCGCGCCCCCTAGTCTGCGATGTGACGGATACGGTACAAGTCCGCAGGTGTATTGAGGGCCTGGAGCGCCTCGATGTGTTGGTGAACAACGCTGGCAGTAACATTCCAGAGCCGTTTGTTGAGGTGAGCGAGGCCCATTTGGATTTCTTGCTGACGCTGAATGTCCGCGCCATGTTCATCGTGGCGCAGGCGGCGGCACGGAAGATGCAAGCGCAGGGACGGGGCGGGGTGATTCTGCACATGTCCTCGCAGATGGGACATACGGGGGCGCCCAACCGCACGGTGTATTGCATGACCAAGCACGCCATTGAAGGGCTGACCAAAGCCATGGGCGTGGAACTGGCCCCCGATGGGATTCGCGTCAACTCGATTGCGCCAACCTTCTTCGAGACGCCGCTGGCTGGTCCGTTCCTGGCCAACACGGCCTTTCGAGACAGCGTGCTCCAAAAAATTGCCCTGGGACGCCTCGGGCAGATGGAGGACATCATGGGGGCGGTGGTGTATCTCGCTTCGCCCGCCGCAGCGATGGTGACGGGCACCAGTTTGCTGGTGGATGGGGGCTGGACGGCGCATTGATGGCAACGCCCGTTGGCTGGCGCGCTGTGCGGCATGATGGGTCGCCTCCATTCCCGGCACCTGTACACAGGACCAGCGCGCTGCACGCTGCAGTAAGCGGGCCGGGCCCCGGTGGGCGATATACATACTCAGCAGCACCTCCTCAACCCTGGGCACTGTGACCCCTACTAGTGTCTCAACCGACCTCCGTTGCGTCGTTATCCTGGGAGCGCCACGCTCCAGCGTGGCTTCCGGAGCCGGGCTGGAGCGTGGCGCTCCCAGGGGGTGGCTCTCACAATAGCTCGGTTGAGGTACTAGCCTGAAAGGGCTGGAGGCCCTCCAGCCCTAGGGCCCAGACTCACCGGCTGATCGACTCACCAATGCGGCCCAGGAGTGGCGGGATGTTGCGCACCGCTTCGCGATCCCGTTCTCGCGCCTCTTCAGGCAGTGCTTCCCACGACACCAGATAGGGGCTGAGGCGGTCGCGCTCGTTCCTGGTGCAGCCATACTGCCAGCCGGCCAGGAAGCGCTCGGCGTTCCAACTGGCGTGCTCCATCTGGGTCAGGATCTCCACCTCCTCGGGCGAAAAACCCTGAAACGGCTGCAAACTTGGGCTCGGGCCATCGCGCATACTGCTGGTGCTACAGCCCACGGCGCGCAGTTTGACCGTGATGTGGTCGGCTTGCCGGCGGTTTGACGCTTTTAAATCGGGCCCTAAAGCCTCCCAGAGCTGCATTGCGGGGTCGTCTGCCCGACGGCCTTCTCGACGGCGGCGCTCCAAGAAATCGGCGTGGATGGCACGTGCTAAGGCGTCTTGCCTGGCCCCCGCGAGGAAGGACTGCGAGACCGATGACGCCAATACGGTGAAGGGGTGCAGCAACTGTTTCAGCGGTACGCCATCCCAGAGCGTGTCCAGTAACGGCTCGAGACCACCTGCAGCGGTGGTCCGCACGAGGGCCGGGACATTGTGGCGGTGCAGATCGGCGGACAAGCCGAGCAGTATCGGCATATTGACCGTGGCGTCGTTCAGGCAGAACGCCAGGGTCTGGAGACGCTGCTGGTCCTCCAGCAACTGAGCCAGCGCTTGAACCGTCTGGGGTCGGGATATATCCTGACGCTGGAACTCAATGTCACAGATGGCACGGAAGTGCGGATAGCGCGACAGGAAGGAGGCCTCGCGCTCTTCCGCCTCGCGGTCCAAGACCACGATTTCCAAGCGTCGGCCATGGGCGAAGTGCCCAAGCTTGGCGGCCTGCAGCACCAGGCTCTCCCCCATCTTGCCAAAACCCAGCACCACGAGTCGGACCACGAGCGGAGAGTCTGGCCCAATGGTCTGGCGGTCGAGCGGGTAGCGCTCTAGCACGTCGCGGGCACAGGTATCGTAGATATTAAAGGTCGTGAGGCCCTTGGCCTCTGGGTGGCTCTCGGAGAGCCGGTAGCGTGTGAACAGCTCACGGGTGAAGAAGCCGAACAGATGCACGTGGCACGGCGGCACCGTGGCCTGCGGTGTGTTCTCCTTGTAAAACTGGACAAGTTGCACGGCGGTGCCGATGTTACTCTGATCGTCCTCAGTCGCCAGAATAATCTGTTGGCTGGTCTGGACCCGCAGGGTGTGCCACGGCAGCGCCGTCGCCAGATCGGACGGCAGATAGAGACACTGGCGCGGGAGAGCCAGAAAAGCGTCCTGCCGTGCTGCCGACCCGACCGTCACTACTCGCCGCCCGTCGGCACAGAGGTCAGTGGCGAGCCGCAGCGCCAGGGCCCCATCGCCGATGAGCAGCACGTGCTGGCGGATACGCCACAGGTGCAGGGCCCGGAACGGCTCCTGGAAGACTTGCATCACGCTCCAGAGGAGACCATAGAGCGTGAACACTGGGGCCAGAAAGCGCGCGAGGTGCAGGCACCACGGGACTGGGGGATCGAGGTGCACACCGTGCAAGACAAAGAGTTGCAAGGTGTAATACAGCCAATCCAAGAGCGTGCCATGTCCCTCGTGCCCGAGGTCGTATTGCCAAAATCCGAGTACACCCAGTGGGAGCGCCAGGAGCCCGAGGGCCTGGAGCCCCTTCTCCCAGTGCCAGGGGAGCGCCGCGATATTGCCACCATGGGCCATAGCCTATCCTTTATAGTTTGGACAGCGTGCCGTCCATTGTCGGGCGAAGCAACGAGTGTTGTCACGTTGCCGCAGCGCGGGATGAGCGCTGCGGCAGTTGTGGTGCGCGTAGTGTAACATTCATTGACCAACGGCCTAAAGTACGCTAGAAATGCCTGTGAGCCGACAAGACCGTCCCCTACGTCAGAAGAAGGTACACGATCATGCCGTTGAGTGACTGGAGCCAGGTGACGAGGCCCATTCCCGTGCCCAATGAGTGGACCAAACCCTTCTGGGAGTCTGCCAAGCAGGGTGTGCTAGCGTTGCAGCACTGCCAGGCCTGCGGGCACTTCCAGCATCCCCCCTATGCCACGTGTGTGCAGTGCATGTCCATTGACCTGACCTTTGAACCGGTGGCTGGCCTCGGCACCATCTATGCCTACAGTATCATGTATCACGCCGGTGATAAGCGCTTTGCCGCGGCCCTGCCCTATGCCAGCATCATCGTCGAACTCGATGCCGCTCCAGGTGCCCTGCTGGCTGGCAATCTGCTGGAGGTGCCCTATACGGAAGCGAAGGTCGGGCGCCGTGTCGAGGTGGTGTTTGAGCCGCTCAACGATGACATCACGCTGCCGCAATTCCGGCTGCTACACGCACAGGCCTAGACGCCCAGGAGGGATGTGGATATGTGGGACAATCGCTGTAAGGTCGCCGTCAGTGGCGTGGGTTTTTCTCATATCACGCGCTCAGCGGAGGTGCCGCTGGCGGCGCATGCGCTGCAGGCGGTGAACGCCGCGGTGGCAGACTCTGGGTTGACGATGACGGATATTGATGGCCTGGCCACCTACGCCGAGTTACCGGCCACCGGGCACGCCAGCGTGGATGGCATCACCATCGTGTCGGTGAACTGCATGATGGCCATGCTCAAACTGCCCAACCTGAGCTGGCATGTGCAGGTCGAGACGGTCAACATCGGTGGCGCGGTGCAACAAGCCGTCAATGCATTGCTCGCCGGGGTCTGCACGTACGCGGTGGTCTGGCGGGCCATGCATAACCCGCGCGGCACCTATCAAAACTTACCGGGCACCTATGCCCAGGGCGCCACACAGTTCACTGCCCCGTACGGCTTCGGCGGTCCGGGCCAGGGCATGGCCGTGGCGTACACGCGCTGGCTGGAACGGCACAACCAGCCGCGGGAAAAGATGGCCACCCTGGCGGTGACGCAGCGCCGCTACGCCAACCAAAACCCCCACGCCTATTTTTATAAGACCCCGCTGACGCGCGACGATTACCTCAATTCCCGCATGGTGGCCTATCCCTTTTGTCTCTACGACTGCGATATTCCCGTGCAGGGTGCGGTGGCGCTCGTCTTGACCACCGCCGAGCGGGCGCGCGATCTGCGCCCACGCCCGGCTTACATTGCCGGCTACGGTCAGCGTCTGGCATTTGAGGTGGCTGGACGGATTGGCAGCCTGAGTAGCTACATGGAAGGCGGCAGCAGTTCGGCGCGCCTCACCTGGGAGCGCTCGGGGTTTCGTCCCGAGGACGTCGATGTGGCGCAGATCTACGACGGCTTCTCCGCCTCAGTGATCTACGGCCTCGAGTCCTACGGTTTTTGCAAGGAGGGCGAGGCCCTCGATTTCATCCAGGACGGACGGATTGAGCTGGACGGGGCGCTGCCACTCAATACGTTTGGCGGCAGCCTGAGCACGGGGCGCATCCATGGGCTGTGGCATATCATCGAAGGAGCGCTACAAGCGTCGGAGCGGGCAGGGGCATGCCAGGTGAAAGATGTGCAGGTCTCGTTCGTGGGGGCGAGTGCGCCGATTGTCCAGGGCACGACGTTTCTCTTCGTGAAAGAGCCGTACTGACATTCCAGCGCGAGGGGAACGGCATGGCAGAGAGGCTGCGCCTACGGTATGGAGATCGTGCGTTGTATCTACCAGGCTACTGATGTATGATAGTGATAAGCAGCACAGAGCAGCTGTCGAGGAACTTATGCCATACAAGGGGAAGACTATGGCGAAGAACATTGCCTATCACGTGACCCGCCCCGGCAACAAACACGGCGATCCCTCGGTCACCATCCCGGTGCCGGAAGATCTGCTGACAGTGCCAGGCATTCCCACACGCCCCAACGATGTCTCCTTTTTTAGCAGAGAATATCCCTTAGAGAATATGGCCCTGGAAGAAAGTGCCTCCGCCGCCTGGGCGCGGGATCAGCGCAATAATCACTCGCCGGAAGCGCGTGCCTTTGCGGAAGAGCATCAGCATCATATGGAACCCATTGTCGAATGGGTGAAAAATAGTGGCAATCTGGAGCCCACGGGCGTCCCCACGGGTGCAGATGTCACCGCAGCTATTCGCCAGAAGGCGCGTGAACTGGGCTACGGTGAGGTAGGGTTTACCACCAATGATCGCCATTATGTGTATCAGAGCCGCAAGCCGGTGCTGAAGGGTGGCTTGCCCAACGCCATTTGCTTGGCGCTGGAGCAGGATTACGTCAAGACGCAGTCGATTCCCAGCATGGCCGCCGAAGAAACCCATTTTGGCACGTATTTCAATCAAGGTGGCTTGTCGGTAGAATTGACCGACTTCATCCGCTCCCTCGGGTACAGCGTGCAGGTGTCAGGGCCCACCTGGCACTATGGTCCGATGATCCCGATGTTTGTTGAGGCGGGTCTGGGCCAGCTCGGTGCCAATGGCCAGCTGCTTTCCCCCCATTTCGGCTCGCGGGCGCGGTTGCAGATCATTTTTACTGACGCGAATGTCACCCACGATAAACCCATTGATTACGGCATTCATCAGTTCTGCCAAGAATGCCAGGTGTGTGTGAATCGTTGCCCCGGTCGGGCCCTGATGCCAGAAAAAGTCTGGTACCGTGGCGTCGAGAAGAACAAGCTGATCTTCAAGCGCTGCCGTCCCGTCATGGCACGCTATATCGGCTGTGGTATCTGCATGAAGGTGTGCCCCATCCAGAAGTATGGCATGCAACCGGTCATGGAGCATTACGTGGCAACGGGTGGCCAGATTCTGGGCAAAGGCACGGATAACCTCGAAGGCTACACGCTGGCCGATAAGGGATATTTCGGCACAGGTCAGCTGCCCATCTTAGGCCGTCAATTCTTCGATATGCCCCACGGGCGTTCCGAAGACTGGCTGCTCTTGGAATTCCGTGACAAATTGCAGGAAACTGCTGGCGATGCGAGTGTGGATTCCGATCAAATGTGGTCGGAATTCCGCCAACGGGTGGAAACCTCGCTCGACAAGCAGACTGTCGTAGTCGATATGGGGATGGACCGCGGTCTGTAGGATAGCGGCACGCCGCTGACCGTACGTCCGTCGCACGGTACTCATGCACGGGGGTACATCACTGATGTATCCCCGTGCGCTGGGTAGCTCTCTCCTACAGCCCCATCGCCTCAAACAACGTCCTGGGCTCCTCCGCCATCGTAAACAGTCGTTGATGTTCCGTCCGAATAAAGCCCTCGCGAATCGCCTGTGCCACCAACGCGTTGAGCGCCTGAAAATAGCCCCCCACATTGAGTACGCCAATAGGTTTACAATGCATCTTGAGCTGCGCCCAGGTGATGACCTCGAACAGTTCTTCATAGGTGCCATAGCCCCCAGGAAGGGCGATAAAGGCGTCGGCGAGTGCGGCCATGCGCGCTTTACGCTCATGCATGCCCTCTACCACCTCCAACGTCGTCACGCCAGTGTGCGCCAGTTCCCGCTCCACCATCGAGGCGGGAATCACGCCAACCACCTCCCCACCACTGGCGAGGACCGCATCCGCAATAGTGCCCATGAGTCCCACATGGCCCCCGCCATACACCAGGCCATACCCCTGACGCACCAGGAACTGTCCCAGGTCCGTGGCTGCCTGGCGATAGAGGACGTTGGTCCCAGCCTGGGAGCCGCAGAAAACGCAGATACGTGCCATAGGATGTGCTCTCTCGCCAGGATTACACGGCGATCGGAAATTTGATAAAGGGATGATGTAGGTAGTCGTGTAAGGTAATGTCGTCAAAGGTCAGCTCAAAAAACGGTTTTGGGGCCAGGGACACGTGAGGCAGCGGATACGGGGTGCGCTGCAGCTGCCGGGTGAGCCCCTCGATGTGATTGAGGTAGATATGGGCATCGCCAAGGGTGTGAATGAAGTAACCGGGCTGTAAGGCACACTCTTGCGCCATCATCATGAGCAGCAGCGCGTAGCTCGCCAGGTTAAATGGCACACCAAGGGCGAGGTCGGCAGAGCGTTGATAGACCTGCAGATCCAGGCGCTGATCCACGACAGAGAACTGGCATAATAGGTGGCAGGGTGGCAAGGCCATCTGGTCCAGGTCTGCCACATTCCAGGCGCTGATGATGAGACGGCGTGAATGCGGGTCGCGCTTGATCATGTCGATCACTTGCTGCACTTGGTCGATATGCCCCTGGGTATACTGCCCGGTGCGCGCATCCAGCGTATACTGCGGCCAGCGGCGCCATTGATACCCATAGATGGGCCCCAGGTCGCCGTCAGCATTGGCCCAAGGGTTCCAGATCGGCGTGTGCTGGGCGAGGTCATCATGAATGTTCGTTGAGCCACGGAGAAACCACAAGAGTTCCCGCACCACCGCATCAAAGAGTACCTTTTTGGTGGTCAGCAGCGGAAAACCCTGGCGGAGGTCATACCGGGTTTGCACGCCAAACAGCGACAGCGTACCGGTGCCGGTCCGGTCCATCTTCTTCGCGCCATGTGTGAGCACTTGGCGCACCAGATCGAGGTAAGCGTCCATGCGTGTTTCCTTTGTGTGACGCAGGGCGCCTTACGTACGCCGCAGGAGAGTCGTGGCCACAAGGGCGAGAAAGACCGCCAGCACCACGCAGATTTCGAGTGGGCTGATGTTCCGCGGGATCTCCTCGTCTGCTGGCGTGCTCTCCTCTTCAGGCATTTCGGCGGCAGCACCAGCAGGCGCAGGAGGGTCAGTCAGAACCGATGAAGAAGGTGTCGCCAGCTCTTCAGCCTGCCGCAGTAAGGCGGACTTCCCCGCCTGTTGCGCCTCCTGGGGGTTGGCGCAGTTACGGCAGCGATTCTGCAGATGACGCTGGGGTGGATTGGCCTCTCCTGCGGCAGGGTAGAGCAGGGAGAGACCGAGCGCACACCATACGAGCAGCGTGCAGAGCGTGAAGCGCGTGCCGGCCATAGCGAACTCCTCTGAGCATCACGGTTACAATAATGCCTGACGCATACGATCAAGTGCCTGGCTCAGCACCGCACGCGGACAGCCAAAGTTCAGGCGCACAAAGCCCTCGCCCTCCGTGCCAAAATCCGTCCCGTGGTTCAGGGCGACCTTGGCACGTTCGAGAAAGAAGGTAGACGGATCGTTGTGCGGCAGGCCCGCCTGACGACAGTCCAGCCAGGCGAGATAGGTACCTTCTGGGGCCGCCATGGAGAGCGTGGAGAGATGCGCCGCCACATACTGCCGCACGTAGTCGCGGTTGGCCTCCAGATACCGCAGAACCTGCTCCAACCAGGGCTGACCATGGCGATAGGCCGCTAGGGCTGCGGTCTGGCCCAGGATATTGGCGGGACTCTGCACCAGATCCACGCGGGCGGCCAGAAAGCGCGCCCGCACATCTGGATTGGGAATGATCGCAAAGGCGCACTTGAGGCCAGCCAGGTTATAGGTCTTGCTGGGCGCGATGAGCGTGATGGTGCGTGCGGCGATCTCGGGGTCCAGCGCGGCGATGGGCACATGGGTATGCCCTGGGAACACCAGGTCGCTATGGATTTCGTCGGCGCAGATGACTAAGTCGTGCCGCAGGCAGATCTCTGCCATCCGCGTCAACTCGTGGCGCGTAAACACCCGGCCAACGGGGTTGTGCGGATTGCACAACAGAAACATCCGCGTGCGTGCCGTGATGGCCGCTTCAAAGGCATCGAAGTCGATGCCATAGTGCCCGTCCGCCTGGCGCGTCAGGGGCGCCGTGTCACGGGTCAACCCCATGTTGGAGGGCGCGCGCAGAATGGGGGGATAGACTGGCGTCTGCATCAAGAGACCATCCCCAGGCTGGGCCACCGCCCGCGCGGCCAGGTTAAAGCCGGGAATCACCCCTGGCAGACTCACGCAGGCCTCGGGTGCGACCTGCCAGCCATAGCGGCGGCTGAGGCGCTCCACCAGCGTAGCGTGCAACTCGGCTGACTCGACCCCATAGCCAAAGACCCCGTGCGCTATGCGTGCCTGCAGTGCCTGGATCACTGGCTCTGGTGAGCGAAAGTCCATGTCCGCGATCCACAGGGGCAGGACATCCGAGCCATAGGTCCGCCATTTGACACTCTCAGACTGACGCCGGTCAATAATCTGGTCAAAGTCATACGTCATCGTGGTGTGCTCTTGTGGCGCTGGCGAGTGGCTTCCAGCGTGTCCTCATCAAAGCGCCGTATGCGGGCGGACAAGGCGCGAAAAATTTCAAAGGAGATGGCTGGATCCTGCAAGACAATCTGCCGAAAATGGTCCGGGTTGAGCGCCAACAACATGCCCGGCTCGGCCCCCACCGCATCGGCAGACCGTGGACGATCCTCAAAAATGGCCATATCACCAAAAAAATCACCGGCTTGTAGCGTCGCCAGCGTCTGCGACGTGGCGCCAAAATGTTTGATGATATCGACCTTCCCCGAGACAATTAAGTACAGATCCTGACTGTGATCGCCCTCGCGGAAGATGGTCTGGCGTGGCAGCATGGGACATTCCGTCAAGTACGTGGCAATGGTGCGCAATTGATCGAGGGACATGCTGCCATAGAGCGGCAGACGTTTCAAGAACAGCATGATATCCGTGCGGGAGAAAGCCCGCGGCGGGGCTGGAGAGGCCGGCGCCAACACCTGGTGGACCGTCAGACGCACATCCGCATCGAGCGTGGTAGCGGCCAGCGCGCTGAGCGCTGCCGTCCACGCCTCCTCGGGCAGACTTGCATGCGCCTGGCCAGCCAGGACCGCACCCAGGACCACCCACGTGTTGGCATCCTCAAGGCAGGCCATGAGGAGTGTCGAGCGCTCCGTGACGGTGAGCGACCATTGACGTTGGGCCACGTCCCGCCAGTCCTCATGCTGACTACCCGCCGCGTCCAGGATCGGCAGAAACAGTCGGGTGAAGCGGCGGTCACTCAGACTTTCGAGCGCTTCCAGAGCGTTGGCACGCTTACGGCGATCCGGATCGTGCAAGCCGCTCTCCACCAGCCGTGCCACCTCTGGTGAGGCCCAGACGGCCAACAATTGCACCAGCAGGGAGAGGAGTTGACGGTGGGCATTGTCGAGGGCAACGCGGAGAAAAGTATCGGTGTCGAGGGCGGCAGCAGCGTCGAGCGAGGCCAGCATGAGTTTATAGCGATACACGTCCCGCAACTGGCTTTCCCAAAACACCAGAAACTGGTCCGCGTGCACACCCTCTAAGCGGGCGAGGGCCAGGAGGGCGGTTTCCTTGGCGAGAAGGGAGGTCGTCGGGGCTTGCAGCTGGGTAAACAGCCGCGTCACGGCGCGCTGGCCATAGCGCTTGACCGCTTGCACCAACGTGTCGCGCACCTGCGGCTGGTCATCATCAAGCAGGACCAGCATGTGTTCCAGGGCTTCGGTCGTATCGAGCACGGTGAGCACGTGCAGGGCGAGGACACGGCTGTCCACGTCGTCCGCTTCCAGCGCCTGGAGTAAGGCCGAATCCAGCCCGCCGAGGCGCCCAGCCATGGCCAACTGTTCCAGCACGCGCAAGGCGGCATGTCGCACCGTCATGTCCGGATGGTCCAGGGCACGATACACCCGCCCCTGCAAGGAGGTCTCAGGCACGGTCGCCATCACGGAGAACGCGGCAATTTGCGTGGCGGCTTCAGGCGTGTCGAGCATAGCTTCCCAGCGTTGCCGGGCCTGCCGGATGGCCGGATGCTGCGGCGTGGAGAGAATGGTGGTTATGGCCGCGGCGCACACCTCCACATCAGGGTCGTCGAGCCAGTGCGCCGCGCGCTGCCGTACGGTGCTATCGCCCAGATGGAGCAACCCTTGCAGGGCTGCCAAGCGCACCTCGGGCTCCACGGCCTCAAGGTACGGACGGAGGAAGGCGCTGGTCTCGTCACCCCCCATCACTGCGAGCGCGTGCAAAGAAGCCGCCGCGGCCCGTGGTGTCGCCACGGGCACATACTGCTGCAACGCCGTACGGGCCTGTGGGCTCCCCACCGCCTGCAGGAGAGCAATGGCCGCCAGCGCCACCTCTTCTTGCTCACTGGTGAGACGCGCGCTGATCGCCGCGACCGCGGTGGCATCAAGCTGGCGCATATCGTCCACTTCTAAGTCGAGAAGATGAATGCGATCTTCCTTGAGTAAATCGAGGAGGGCTTCTCCATAGGCCACATTTTGCTTATAGGAATACACGACGAACACCCCCGTAATCAGCCCCCCAAGCGCGGGAAAGAGCCAGGGTAGGGCCACGCCTTTGAGCATGATCAGTAGGAGGGCCCCGGCGCCCTGCCCCAAGGGCATGACCATGGCCGTGTTAAAACTGCGCACCAGCGCCCCAGTTTTGCGTGGGACCGCGTTGAGCATGAGGGTGCGGGTGGTGCCGCGCAGGGTCGGCATGAGGCTGGCGCGAGTAAAGCGCGCCCACATCGCGGCGGGGAGGGCCACGGGGGGCATACCGAGGGCTACAGCAAAGAAGCCAAAGGTGCCACATAAGGCGTAGGGGAAGAGTAGATTGGTGCCCTGCACGCCAAAGCGCCGGAGACACCACGGGATGGTGAACCACTGCAGTAGGAGCGCGACACACGTCGTGAGACTGTCAAACACCCCAAGAAAGGCGGTGAGTTGCGCACTCTCGGGGAAGGCCACCCGAATGATCTTGCTATACTCAAAGTCGATAATCTGTAACACCATCATGGTCGTAATACTGGCGATGGCTGTGGTGGTAAACAGCGTCGAGGAGCGTGAGTACGCGATCCCCTCAGCGATGCTTTGCCGCAGGCTGGGTTTGGGCGCGGCGCGCTTCGGTTTGTGCGCTTTGGTGTCAATAGTTGTATAACGTCGGGTAATGCTCCGAATCACGACCACCCCGCCGACCAGGGTCATGCTCCAGAGCCAGAGAATGCCCTCCGTGCCGACCAGCGGCACGCATAAGGCCACCCCCACCCCGCCCAATACCGTGCCAATCAGCATACCACTGGAAATAAAGGGTATCAGACGTTTGGACTCCTGCACATCGTAATGGCCAGACATATAGACGGTCCAGCTCGTGGTCAGAATCGTGCCGTACGCCAGCACAAAGGCGTACAGGGCAAAGTAGGCCCACGGGATGTGCAGCAGAATGCCGAGGTGTAAAAGCATAATCAGCGGCACGGGCAGCAACGAGCTATAGATCATTAAACGGTTGTCGGGGAGCCGGTCGGCATACGCGCCATAGACGGCACTGGTCAGCAACACGAGCAGCGGGTTGACCAATAAGAGATAGGGTAACGACTCGACCCCAAAGTGGATCAGAAACATGGCCTCGGCGGCAGAACGGCTCACCGTAAACCCTATGCCCAAGAGGGTGGCAACGCTGAGCAGCATCAGCGCTTTCGGCCACTCATGGGGTTGCACGGGAAAGAATTTGCCTAAGGTGCCGAACAGGAAAGTGCGCATAGAGCGTCTGACCCTCTCCAGGGATGGACACAGCACGACAACGTCCTCGGTCACGAAGCGTGCCATGTATAAAGCAGCCGGGTATGTCTGTCAAAACAATTGCCGCTACGGCCCGCTATCTGCCTGAGAAAGATAGGGCAGGACAAGAGCCAATCTGTTACGATCACCAGTCTCGTGCTCACGTCGGCACTTCTCACTATAGATCATCTTGGACACAAAGACGCTATGTCGGATGCACATTCCCAGGCTCTTGCAGCCGCCCTGAGGCTCAATCCCCGCCATGATCTGCCGGAGGTCATGCAGGCAGCCACGCAACATCTCTGGTTGCATGCCTCACCCTGGCAAGCGCTGACCACGCGCAGCGACCGACGGCTCCTGGTCTCCGGCCACGGGTGTACGGTGGTGGATGCCCACGGCAAAACCTATCTCGATGCCTTGTCCGGGCTGTGGCTGGTGAACGTCGGGCATGGGCGTCAGGCCATCGCCGAGGCCATGGCGCAGCAGGCGCGTACCCTGGCCTATGCCAGCGCCAGTCGCGCGACGACCCTGCCGGCCATCCAACTGGCCACTCTGCTCGCAGAGCTGGCCCCAGGCGATCTCTCGACGGTGTTGCTGAGCAGCGGGGGCTCGGAGGCCGTCGAGTCCGCGCTGAAAATCACCCGACAATACCACACGTTGCGGGGCGAGTCCGAACGCTATAAAGTCATTAGTCGGCGCGGTTCGTACCATGGTGCGACGTATGGCGCCATGAGCGTGAGCGGGGCGCCGCAGAGCGTTGATCCTTATTATAGCCCACTGGTGCCCGGTGGCCTGACGGTTTCGGCGCCGTATTGTTATCGCTGTGACTATCGTAAGACCTATCCCAGCTGTGATGTGTACTGTGTCGAGGCCATTGAAGATCTCCTCATCTACGAAAATCCCCGCACCGTCGCCGCGGTCATTGCCGAACCAATCTCTGCCGCCTGTGGCGTCGTCGTGCCGCCACCCGAGTATTTGCCACGCCTGCGCGACATCTGTGACCGCCATGGGGTGCTGCTCATCTTTGATGAGATCATCACGGGCTTTGGACGCACCGGTAAGATGTTTGCGGCAGAGCACTGGGACGTGGTGCCGGATATCATGACGCTGGCCAAGGGCTTAAGTAGCGGCTATGCCCCGATTGCCGCTACGGTCTGCCGGACGGCGATTGCTCGACAGTTTGATAGTGCGCAGGAGCATGCCCTGGCACATCTGTTGACCTTTGGCGGCCAGGCGGTGGCCTGCGCCGCGGCGTTAGCCAATGTGCAGATTCTCATCCAGGAAGATCTGGTCGCCAATGCTGCCGCCCAGGGGCAGTATCTCCTGACGCGTCTGCACGAACTGGCCACACGCCATCCCACCGTGGGCGATGTGCGCGGCTTAGGGCTGCTGTGTGCGCTGGAATTGGTGCAGGATCGACGCAGCAAAGAACCCTTTGTCGCCGAGGGCCCAGAGAGCCGGCGGTTGTTGGATATCCTGGCTGAGCTGGGGATGTTGACCCGCGCCGATACCAACCTGTATCTTGCCCCGCCGTTGTGCATCCAGCGCCACGAAGTGGAGCAGCTCATCGCCATGGTCGATGCGGGCCTGACGCAGTTTGAGCACGAGTGCGCCTACCTGTGATGGACACCCTTACCTGATGTCATCCACACCAAACATCCTAATTTTACTGCTCGATACCGCTCGGGCGCAGAGTTTTACGCACTACGGCTATCACCGTCCCACGACACCACACTGGGAGGCGTTGGCGGCGGAAAGTGTGGTCTACGATCAAGCCATTGCACCGGGCTGTTGGAGTTTGCCGGCGCAAGTCGCCCTGCTGACCGGCCTGTTTCCCTCCACCCACGGGGCGCATGAACTGCACCGCGCCTATGCGCATGCCTATCCCATGCTGCCGGAAGTCTTGCGTGAGGCCGGTTATCACACGTTTGGCATCAGTCCCAACAGTTGGATGTCCGACGAATTTGGCGTCACCCACGGTTTTGAGCGCTACACCAAACTCTGGCAGTATCGCGCCACCGCGCCAGCCTCTCCCCGCACTGGCCTGACGGGCCGGCTCGAGACCCAGCTCAACCGGTGGTACAGTCGCCACGTCTTCCCGCATCGCAATCGCGCCACGCATGTCAACCGCCACCTCCGTGCCAGGCTCGTTGACACCCCAGAGCCGTTCTTCGGCTATGTGATTTACTGGGATACGCACCTGCCCTATGCCGCCACCGACCACCATGCCGCCCGCTGGCTGCCTCCGGGTGTGACTGTGGCGCAGGCCCGGCGGGTGAATCGCGACCCCTGGCGTTATATCACGGGGGCACTGCCCATGTCTGAGGAGGATTTTGGCCTCCTGCAGGCGTGCTACGATGCGGCCCTGGCCAGTCTGGATGACGAAATTGGGGCGCTGATAGCCTGGCTCCGTCAGCGCCACATCTTGGATCGTACCCTGCTCATCGTCACTAGCGATCACGGCGAAAATATCGGGGACCATGGCCTGATGAGCCACGCCTATAGCCTGCACGATACCTTGCTGCACGTGCCGCTGCTGGTGCGCTATCCAGCGCTGTTTCCACCCGGCCAGCGTGTGACCCATCAGGTGCAACTCACGGACCTGTTCCCCACGGTACTTGATGTGGCGGGGCTGGCGAGCCCGTCAGTCCGTCAGCCCTTGCAAGGGCTGAGCCTCCTCCAGCCTCCCCCTACGCCCGACGATGAGCGGCTGGCGTACGCCGAAATGCTCGGCCCGCATCCCGCTATGGCCTCGCTGAACCGGCGCACGGGTGCCTCTGAGCACACGCCCCGCCCTGGACTCGACCGTGCCCTGCGGTGTGTCCGCACCCCCACCAGCAAATTTATTTGGGCGTCTGATGGGGCGCATATGCTGTACGATCTGCAGCACGATCCGTACGAGACGACCAATCTGGTGACGTACGAACCACAGCGCGCGGCGTCCTACCTGGCGCTTTTGGAGCACTGGCGTCCGCCTGCCGGGACGCCGTCGAGCGCTCCGCCGCCGATGGATGAGGACGTGCGCCAACGCCTACGGGCTCTCGGGTATCTGGCCTAAGCGCCTATCCCCTCTGATGCTCTTGACGTCCTTCCACCGGGTAGCCGGTGAGTGTGGCCACTCCCCAGCCCCCTCAGAACCGGACATGAAGGTTTCCCTGCATCCGGCTCAAGCCCTTCGCCGTTGTCGCCCGTCCTTTTGGTGACGTTGCCGATGGCCCCAGGGGTGTACGAGACGTTTATTGGTGATGTCGTCTGTTCCACCTTGTCTTGGGTAAGACGTCGGATGGCCAGGAGTTTGTTCCGATCTCGATCATGCGAAGACTCACACTGGGCACGCGTCCATGCTCTGCCCCCCCGGGCAACTCAGTCCACGTCGGCCCTCTTCGTGCGAGGTAGATCGCGCAAGTCACACTGGAGCCGGATTCGTTGACTTCGCGGTACGACACTCCAAGCCTCTGGGCTTTGTACTCCAAGAGCGTGCGAAGTTGGCTCCATCCGGCATCGTAAACGGATTTCGCCAAGCGGGTCTTCCTCAGTGGGGTACTCGAGACGTTGCCCACCACAGTCAGGCGGGCCCTGCGGACAATCGCGGTGGTCGTCTTGTGCGCCCAGTCCTTGCGGGTGTTGGCGATGCGCGCATGGAGAGCCTTGACACGCTTGGTCTTGTGACCACGTTGGGCCATCCCCAACGTGGCGGCATATCTGCGTGTCAGATTCGCTCTGGAGTACGGCGTGTCCATGTCCGAACACGCGATCTGGTTTTTGAGTCCCAGGTCAATGCCGATCTCCGCTGAGCCCAGTGGGATGCCAGGCACGTCAACCTCGCACTGGTAATTGACGTACCAGTGCCTACGGGCGTCTTGAGTGAAGCTCCCCGTCTTTAGCGTACCCTGCAGGGGCTTGGGCTCACAGTAGCGCAAGCATCGACCCTTGTACGTTACGGTGCCAGCGCCAAGACGTACACAGCGCCCCTTACATGGAAGTCACCCCAGCGAGCGCGTGCGACTGCGCCACTTGAGGCGCAGCTTTTTGGCCGTACGCTTCTTCTTGACGTACTCCTGGCACACTTCGCTGAGGGTATCCGTGTGCAGACCCAGATCGTGCCCCGCGCCCGCTGTCAACGTGATCCAGTCAAAGGCAGACAGAAAATGCTTGTGACGGCGCCAGGCCAGCAGACTCACTTCGTTACAGAAGTTCCAGACGGTGTTGCAGGCCCAGGGCATCCGCAGCAGGTGCTTCCCACTGGCCGCGTCTTTGATCCGGTAGCGATAGGTGAGCCTGCTAGTGGGCATGGTGCGGCTCTTGCGCTGCGATGGAGCGCTGTATGGTCTCAGACGAAACCTGCCCTGCAGTCCCGACGTAAGACGATGGCGCCCACAGACGGTCGGCACGGGTGCGTCTCTTCAGCGCGGGCAAGAGCCGTCGCCACTGGCACGCCGAGATGCCCGGCAAGAGTTGCACCGCGTCCGCCATGGAGAGCACCAGGGGAAACGACAGCAAAGAGAAAAAGGGGACGGATTTATTTTTGGCGACGTCGCTTGAGCCATTTGAAATGCAATACCTCGCAGGCCCAGTCGCTGACGACTTTCGGGAAGTGCTTATATATGCTATACAAATTCGTGCTGGAACGCATTCGCCGCAATGTGCCGACACTGCATCCACAGCGTTTCGAGCATGCTAGGGGCAGACGGTGCGAGTAAGGTTCAAGCCCAACTTCAGGACCTAAAGTCTAGGGGTGTGACAGATGATGAAACGTTTGAGCAGCTCCATGCAGTAATGCTCGCGGGCCACGATGGAGCGCACCCTCACTTACCGTCCCTGTCACCAGCGCGCGCCGCGATCTTAGTGCAGCTAATGAGAGACATTCTGTATCAGCTCTTTGTTAGGCCGGCAAAAATCCGAAAAACAAGTGAGCTATGCTATGAAGCGATCGCCAAACAATGAGCAGCAGGCTCACCATGCCTTGCCGCTGACTGCCTCCAGCCTACACTCCTTCGTCGCTCCGGCTATCGGTGGCGGCTCACCGCGAGCGTTAGGCCCATGCAATTGGAACCGTCGTTTGACACCACAAAAGACGGAGAACCTATGCTGACCACACCATTGTGCCACCAATTAGGCATCACCTACCCAATCTTCTCCGTTGGCATGGGCGCACTGGCGGGGCCAGAACTGGCCGCTGCCGTGTCGAATGCAGGCGCGTGTGGTGTGCTCGGCCGCGTGGCTGGGGCTCCTGCATCGCACCTCCGGCAGCAAATCCAGCGCATGCGTACACTCACGGACAAGCCCTTTGGCGTGAACATTATCCTGGCCCGCCTGCAGGAGGAATGGATTGACGTCTGTTTTGCGGAGCAGGTACCGCTCCTCGTGTTCTTCTGGGGTGACCCTGCGCCCTATATACCAGACCAGAGGCCCATCGTCGGGGCATCAAGGTGCTTCTCCAGGTCGGCTCCGTCGCGGAAGCCCACACGGCGGCGGTCGCGGGTGTTGATGCCATTATTGCCCAGGGCATAGAGGAGGGAGGCTATGTGAAGAGTACCACAGGGCTCTCAACCCTCGTGCCGGAGGTCGTTGAGGCCGTGCATCCCACCCCAGTTATTGCGGCGGGTGGCATTGGCAATGGCCGGGGTCTGGTGGCAGCCCTCAGCCTCGGCGCGCAAGCCGTCTCCATGGGAACGCGTTTTCTGTGCAGCAACGAGGCGCTTGCCACACAGACCTATAAGGAATGCGTGATGCAGAGCACGGCGGCGGACACCTTTTACACAACGCTCTTCAACGTAGGATGGGACGCGCCCCATCGGGTCTTACGGAACAAAGCCGTGACCGAGTGGGAGGCCGCAGGATGCCCAGCGCCTGGACCACGCCCAGGCGAAGGCACCCTCGTTGGCACGGCGGAGCGAGGCGAGACCAGGATGGAGTTCGTACGCTACGCGTCAAGTTCCTATCCCACGCTTGGTTTTACAGGCGATATCGACTACGCCGTGCTCTATGCTGGGGAGTCCTGTGGTCTGATACACGACATTCAACCCGCAGCCCAGATCGTACGCGATCTCGTACGCGAGGCTGAAGAGGTGATTGGACTCTTGCACCGAGGGTAGAGGAAATTGCGCGCGAGGCAAGGCAGGCGTGGGGCAGACCCTCCAACGTGCCAGCCTTCTCCCCGACTAGGCCTAACGCCAGGCCTGGAGCTGATTGAGAACAGCGTCCGCTCCTGCGTCGCTCCCACTGCTCCCAGCAGCTCAGGCCTGGCGTTAGGCCTGTGAGTCGATTTGAAGACGGGCGCTGGCTGACGAAGAGGCGAGAGATGTCCCCTCCCTTATCTCTGCCGCCATGTGTGACAGTGTGTCGCTTGCTCCAGCGGATGCCTGACGTATTGTCACAGGCGGACAGACATCTGGGACAATCGACGCACCGCACACACTGTACACTCTGTGTCAGGAGGCACCCGCGCCATGTCGCACCCGCCATGGAACGTTTCTTGCTCTTGCTGTCACCGTGAGATGGATTGGCCGTCCGAGCGCAGGAGGAAGCTGGCGTCATAGGTTGCATCGGCATGCATGGCTTCGACAGGGTTAGACGCATAGTCTTGCGCCGCACCCTAGAGTTGCCGGAGGTGGGCAGCCTAGCCGTCAGCGACGATGCACTGGTCTCGGTGGAGAGCATCGGCCATCCGCAGGCGGCAATTGTCGACGCCCTGCCGACGAACGTCCTCAATGGCACGATGTCAAAATCCTCTCTTGGTATGACAACACATGGGGCTACGCCTGCGGTCTGGCACAGCTGGCTGGCCGTCGCGAAAGGAGGGCATCATGCCAGAGCCATTGCCACCGTTTCTTGCCGTGCATGAGGAAGTGCGCCGGCTGTTTCAGGAGCTCATTCATCATCCTTGGGGCAACCGTCGCCTGCCTGATCCGTCTCCCTGGCATCCGCATGCGGATATCTGTGAAACCGCCGAGGCGATTATCGTCGAAGTGGACATCCCCGGCGTCCGGCGTGAAGACATTCAGCTGGCGATTGAGGGTGATACCCTGCGCATCACCGGCGAGCGCCGCACGCAGACCGCACAGCAGGGACGCAATTATCATCGTATTGAACGCAGCCATGGGCGTTTTGAACGCCAGCTCCCGTTGCCCGCTACGGTCGACCGTCAGGCCATTCGGGCGGAGTTTGATGCCGGGCTATTAATCGTCACCCTGCCCAAACGGGCCCAAGGAAGGAGAGCGCATGAGTCAGGCGAACCCCACACCACGTGAGCTGACGGCAGCGGAGGTGCGCTGCGGGGTGGATCTCCAGGCTCTCGCCTTTGTGACCACGGCTGATCTGGAACCACGCGCCACCATGGTCGGACAAGAACGTGCGGTGCAGGCCTTGCACCTCGGCCTCGGCATGCCGCAGCAGGGCTATAACATTTTTGTGTCCGGGTTAGCGAATTCGGGCGCCCAAGCGCAAGTTGTTAGCATCCTCCAGGAGCGCGCCCAGGGTGCCGCGACACCAGGCGATTGGGTGTATGTACAAAATTTCCGTGCGCCGGACCAACCCCAGGCCCTGGCCCTCGCCGCCGGGCAAGGCCAACGTTTGCGCCAGGATATGGAACGCTTCGTGTCGCACGTGCGGGAGACCCTGCCCAAAGCCTTTCGCCAGGAAGTCTTCGATCGCGAACAGCGCGAACTTGGCGAAAAATACGAACGCGAGGTGCGCAGCCTGCAGGAGGGTGTCGGTCGCCTGGCCCACGCCAATGGCTTGGCCATCCAGGGCGATGCCGCCGGCAACATCGCCCTGCTGCCCCTACGTGAGGACCGTCCCATGACGTCGGAGGATCTCGAACACCTGAGCGACGAGCAGCGCCAGGACTTGGAGCAGCGGCAGCACCTGGTCTGGCAGGAGGTCCGCACGGTGCTCTTACGCCAACGGCAACTGATGCAACAACTGTCCGCCGAGATTCGCCAGGTGGAGCGCAATTTCAGCGCCTCGCTCATCGCGCCCCTCGTCGCGGACTTGAAGCAGCAGCATCCTCAGGAGCACGTACAGCACTACCTGGATGCGGTGCAAGAGCACATGCTGCAACATCTCGAGTTGTTCAAAGACAGCAGCCCCCAGGCATCGCCCTTCACGCCACCGCCGCCGGATCATGAGCTGTTTCTCGATTACACGGTGAATGTCGTGGTGGATAACCGTGAGGTGCAGGGCGCCCCGGTCATCGTCGAGGACATCCCGTCGTACAAAAATTTGTTCGGCACCATTGAGCGCATCGTCGATCCGCATGGCCGGGTGATGACCAATTTCTCGCGCATCAAAGCCGGCTCGCTGCTGCGGGCCAGTGGGGGCTATGTGGTGCTCGATTTGGAAGACGCGCTGACTGAACCCTTCGTGTGGAAGACGCTCAAACGGGTGCTGCAGAATAACCGGATCCAGATTGACACCTACGATCCCTTTGCGTTTTTCACCGTGTCGTCCTTGCAGCCGGAGGCGATTCCCATCCAGACTAAGGTGGTACTCATGGGGCATCCCTGGCTGTATTATCTGCTGTACTATAATGACCCTGATTTTGCCCAAATCTGTAAAATTCGGGCTGATTTTGGCGAGGAGATGCCCAACCAGGCCGAGCACCAGGCCAGCTATGCGCACTTTCTGGCACATCTCTGCCGGCAGGAAGGGCTGCACCACTTTGATCGCAGTGGCGTCGAGGCGATGTTGGAATACGGCATGCGCACGGTGGCTGATCAGCACAAGCTCGCCAGCCAGCTGGGCCTCATCGCCGACCTGGCACGGGAGGCCAATTACATGGCCACACAGGCCGCCGCAACGGTGGTGAGCCGGCCGCACGTCGAGCAGGCCATCCAGGGACGCGTGTTTCGCGCCAATCGCTCGGAGGAAAAACTCCAGGAGTTCATCACCAATGGCACCATCTTACTGGACACCACCGGCAGTCGGGTTGGCCAGATCAATGGCCTGGCCGTCTTGCAGCTGGGTGATTACAGCTTCGGGCGCCCGTCGCGGGTGACCGTGACCACGTCCATGGGCCATGCCGGGATTGTCAATATCGAGCGCGAAGCCAAATTGAGCGGCAGCACGCATGACAAAGGGGTGCTGATTCTCAGCGGCTATCTGCGTCAGATGTATGCCCAGGATAAACCGCTGACCCTATCCGCCAGCCTGTGTTTTGAGCAATCGTACAGCGGCATTGATGGGGACAGCGCCTCATCGACCGAACTGTATGCCTTGCTCTCCCGCCTGGCCAATCTGCCGCTGCGTCAGGATCTGGCCGTGACCGGCTCAGTCAACCAGTGGGGCGAGGTGCAGGCTATTGGCGGGGTGAATGAGAAGATCGAGGGTTTTTATGATGTCTGTCGGCAACGGGGCCTCACCGGGCAGCAGGGGGTGCTCATCCCGCAGGCTAACACGCGCAACCTGATGTTGCGTGCCGACGTGGTCGAGGCCATCGCGCAGGGCCAATTTCATGTCTACCCGATTGCCGCCATTGATCAGGGTCTGGAACTGCTCACGGGTGTGTCGGCGGGGGATATTCAGAGAGAGGGCACGGCGCACTACCTGGTGAACGCACATTTGCAACGCCTAGCCAAGGAGATGATGGCCTTTGGCCAGGGGGCGCACAATGGGACGCAGCCGCAACCCGTAGAGGCGTAGGTGCGTGCGAGAGAGGTCTTGTCGCCCTGCGAGGATGACGGTGCCCCACCCAGTCCTCGCCGACGCGGCTCCCAGATGCAGCAGGACGGTGTCCACGTCAACACAATCGATGCAGAGCGTACGCACCAGGGTACCTACCGCTCGCCTTCCTCATGGTAAATCAGGGCGAGTTGCGCTACCCTATGGAGCCAGACACAGGGACGCGTCGTGTACACGCCTCTCGCCCTCTTCAGAAGGTGCACTTGGGAAGCTCGCATGCGTGAAGACAAGGACAGCCTATGACCACACACACCACCGATAGCAATCCGCTCTTGCAGTTGACTGACGCGCCGCGCTTTGACCTGATCCGGCCCGAGCACGTCGTTCCGGCTATGCAGCAGCTCTTATCGGCCCTCGAAGCCGAGTTACAACAATTAGAAACCCAGGCCCAGCCCACGTGGGCCGGGCTCGTCGAGCCCCTAGAGCGCCTCACCGACCAGCTCAACGTCACCTGGGGCATTGTCGGCCACTTGATGGGTGTGCAAAACAGCGATGCTCTGCGCCAGGCACACGAGACTGTGCAGCCAGATGTGGTGCAATTCTCCATGCGTCTGGGGCAGAGTCCGGCCATCTACCAGGCCCTCAAGGCCCTCAAGGCTGGTCCGGCGTGGGCCGCCTGCGATGCGGCACAGCAGCGCATTGTTGATTCGCTGATCCGCGATGCCGCACTCGCCGGCGTCGGCCTGCAAGGCCAGGCACGCGAGCGTTTTAACGCCATCCAACAGGAACTGGCGCGTCTGAGCACCACCTTTAGCAACCATGTCCTCGATGCCACGAAAGTGTTCGCGCTGACGCTGGATAAGCCAGAGGACGTCGTCGGCTTACCCCCCAGCCTGTTGCAACTGGCGGCACAGGCAGCGCACCAGGCCGGGGCCACGGAGGCGACCCCAGAGCACGGGCCGTGGCGCATCACACTGGACTACCCCTGCCTGGGCCCCTTCCTCGACCACAGCCAGCGGCGTGACCTGCGCGAGCAGGTGTACCGGGCCTTTATTACGCGCGCCAGCAGTGGGGAAGCAGACAATGCGCCCCTGATCAGCACCATCTTGCAACTACGCCGGGAACAGGCCAAACTGCTGGGCTATGACAGCTATGCGGTGCTGAGTCTGGCGAGTAAGATGGCGCCGGATGTGGCCACGGTGGAGCGCTTTCTGGAAGAACTGCGCCAGGCGTCGCACAGCGCAGCGCAGCGTGATCTTGACGACTTACGGGCCTGCGCCCGGGCCGCTGGGGCAGCGGAGGCGGACGATGTGCAACCCTGGGATCTGGCCGTGTGGGCTGAGCGCCTGCGTCAGCAGCGCTACGATTTTAATGACGAAGAGCTGCGCCCGTATTTCCCGCTGCCGCGTGTACTGAGCGGCCTATTCTCCCTGGTGCAGCGCCTCTTTGGTGTGCAGGTGCGCCCGGCAGACGGCGAGGCGCCGGTGTGGCATGCAGACGTGCGCTTCTTCCGCATCTATGATGACCAGGAGCGCCCCATTGCCGCCTTTTACCTCGATCCGTACAGCCGTCCGGCGGAGAAGCGCGGCGGCGCCTGGATGGATGAATGCGTCGGCCGCAGTCGCACGCTGGCCACACCTGGGAATGCGGTGCGGCTGCCGGTAGCCTACCTCATCTGCAATCAGACCCCGCCGGTGGACGGCAAGCCGGCGCTGATGAGTTTTAATGAGATGAGGACGCTGTTTCACGAGTTTGGTCATGGCCTGCACCACATGCTCACCACGGTGGACTATGGCCTGGCAGCTGGCATCCACAACGTGGAATGGGATGCGGTCGAGCTGCCCAGCCAGTTTATGGACAACTGGTGTTATCACCGGGAAACGCTGCTCGGCATGAGTGCCCACGTGGACACCGGCGCCGTGCTCCCCGATGTCTTATATAGCAAGTTGTGCAACGCCCGGACCTACCGCGCCGGCAGTGCCATGCTGCGGCAGTTGTATTTTGCCTGCCTGGACATGGCGTTGCACCATCATTTTGACCCGCACGGCACGGAGACGGCTTTTGACGTGCAGCAGCGGGTGGCACAGTTAACCACGGTGCTACCGCCGCTACGGGAGGATCGTTTCCTGTGCAGCTTTGGGCACATTTTTGCTGGGGGCTATGCTGCCGGGTATTACAGCTACAAGTGGGCTGAGGTGCTGAGCGCCGATGCCTTTGCGGCGTTTGAAGAGGCTGGCCTGGACAATGCCCCCGCACTGGCGGCGACGGGCCAGCGCTATCGGCGCTCGGTCTTAGCTCTTGGGGGGAGTCGCGCCCCGATGGAGGTGTTCCGTGCCTTCCGTGGTCGGGAGCCCAGCACGGCAGCACTGTTGCGCCACAGCGGCTTGGCGGCGTAAGGGGAGAGGGCGGGAGGAGCGGTGCAGCGTGGGATGCGCCCGGACCGCTCTTCTACTCATAGCGTAGGGCTTGGATAGGGTCGAGATGTGCGGCTTTACGCGCCGGATAAAAGCCAAAGAAAATGCCCACCGCGCCTGAGAAGAGCACCGCCAGGGCAATCGCTTCCAGCGGGACAATGGTGGGCCATTCGGCGAATGTGGAGACCAGTTGCGCACTCACGACGCCGAGCCCGACCCCCACGAGTCCGCCGAGAGTGCTCAACACCACGGCTTCGAGGAGAAACTGCAGCAAAATATCGCGGCGTCTGGCCCCAATGGCCAGTCGGAGACCAATCTCGCGCGTGCGTTCCGCCACGGACACCAGCATGATGTTCATAATACCAATGCCTCCCACCAGCAGGGAGACCGACGCCACGCTGGCGAGTAGAATGCTCATACTGTCACTCGTACTTTGCGCCGTGGCAGCGACATCGGCGAGGTTGCGGATCATGAAGTCATCCTCCTGCGTGCTTTTGAGGCGATGGCGTTCGCGCAGGAGCGCTTTAATCTGGCGTTCGGCCTCCGGGATGCGTTCCGGGTGCACCGCAGACACCAGGATGGACCCGACCGCGCCCAGCGTCGAGGCCCCCATCACCTTGCGCTCTGCCGTGGAGAACGGGATTAACACGGTGTCATCTTGATCCGTACCTTGAGTCGATTGCCCTTTGGCGGCAAGCAGACCGATGATGCGAAAGGGTACGTTGTTCATCCGCACCACTTGCTCCAGCGGTTGCTGCCCCGGACCAAAGAGATGCTCGACCACACTCTGCCCTAACACGGCGACGGCAGCCCCACTCTCTTCATCCTGCTTCGTCAGGAAACGCCCTGCCGTCAGCGGCCAATCCCGTACGCGCTGATATTCTGCCGTGACGCCGAGCAGGGACGTGCTCCAGTTCTGATTGCCCACGACCACCTGTTGCGTTTGGCGACGTGTGTAGGTCACGGCGCTCACCGCCGGGCAATCCCGTTGAATCGCTTTGGCATCGTTGACCCGCAGCGTCGAACGTCCCCCGGAGCCCGAACGTACCCCGCCTTGCGTGACACTGCCGGAGAGAATGACCAGCATATTGTTGCCCATGCGGGCAATTTGCTCCTGCACCGCTGTGCTCGCCCCCTCGCCAATGCTGATCATGGCAATCACCGCGGCCACACCAATGATAATGCCCAGGATGGTCAGCAGCGATCGTAACGTGTTCCGACACAAGGCACACAGGGCAATACGCACCGCAATCAGCAGCAACCGCATGTGACGCTCCTTAGCGCGCTGTGAGCAGTGCGTCGATCTCCGGCAGATCCGTCGTAGGCCGATGCCCGTGCCGGACGGCTTCAGAATGGACCATAAACACACGAAAATAGGCTTGGAGCAGACGACTCGCGGTGGTCTCACCACACTGGGCCAGGAGGGCAATCGCCACTTCCACGGTGGATAAGTGCTGGGCCCCCACCTGACGGCGCAGGGTATAAGCGGATGGCGTTGTCGGGTGAATCGCCATCTGCGGCAGAGCATGCACATAGGGGCTACGGATCAACATCTTGCGTGCCTGGCTCCACGTACCGTCTAACAGCACGAAGGCGGGGAGCCGATCCGGGAGCCAGGGACGCTGCGGCAAGCGCTCAAACAAGGTCACATCGCCGGAGGGACAGAGCAAAAAGGGGTAAAACTGGGGTGCCGTCAACAGCCCGAGCAAGTCGCTGGGGGGTGCGGTACGGTGCCAGGGAAAGAGGCGCGTGTGTAAGAGGCTCGCGCCAATCAAACGTGCGGTGTTGGTTGGTTTCCCATACTCTTCAGGATGGACGAGGAGCCAAAAGTGTACCCCAGTCGCGAGACGTGGCGTCAGGGGGCAGAGGCAGTGGTCTGTCGGTAAAGAACATGTGGCACAGCGCGGCAGTCTGTAGCCACGCGCCGGCGTTTTGCCGTCTGCAACCATGCGTATCCCTGTCCAGAAGTCTTGGTGAGCGGCTCATCATGCGGTGCCCCTGCTCCACAATAGCTCTACCGTGTGCAGCTCTCAGCACCGCTTCTCCTCCTCCATGGCGCCAGTGGGCATGGGGTGCATCCTGCGAGGCGCCCGTCTTGCCTCTGGCAGAGAGCGTCTCTCCGCCAGAGGCCCAGCCAGCAACCGGGCCGTGTACGGTATGGTATATAGTGTCAGCAACAGAAAAGACATCAAGAGGAGGAACCAGGCGCAGCTCCCCTCCTTGGGGTCATCCCACACACATATCGTCGTGCCGAACGCTCTCCAGCTGGCGCGGCATCGCGCGATGGCCACGACCAGGTTTGTCCACGAGGCCTTCCAGGCCCTGTTCGAGGAAGCGAGTGGCCCATTTGTACACAAAACGACGGCTGATACCAACGGTCTCGGCAATATGCGAGATGGGGACACCATCCGCCACCAGCAGGATGATGCGGCCGCGTCGCGCGCGCCCTGCTGGTATGGTGGTTGAACGCTGCCAGGTCAGCAAGGTATGGCGTTCCGCTATGGTCAAGCCGATTCTTAAAGCTGTCTTACGCCCACGAGCCATAAAATAATCTCCATGTAAGGATTAAGTGACTATTTCTTCGGAAAAAACCCATGGCAACTTTACTGGCTATAGCATTTTTTAATATTTAATCCTTCTACGATGACTGTAGAATCAACAAATATTTACATGGATATACCCTTCTAGAGAGTACATTCCCTGAGATGCTAATACCCAGGGAGTCTCAGATATCTATTATTATGAGAACCATACTGTAGGGCTCTGATGAAAGAGGGGTTGCGTGGGTCTGCTCTGGCCCCCATAATAAGGTGTCTTCTATCCATGAACAAGTCAATTGTCACGTAAAAAAGGCACAAAAAATCATGAGTGAGGCCGTGCAGCACATGTTTGCTGCCATTGCGCGACATTATGATGCACTCAATACTATGCTGAGTTTTGGTATGCATCACCGTTGGCGCCACAAGGCCGTGGCGCTCACTCAGCTCCCAGCTGAGGCGCGCGTGCTTGATATTTGTAGTGGGACCGCGGATCTCGCGCTCGCTTTTGCACGCCATCTCGGCCCCAACGGCCATGTGATCGCCGCAGATTTCTGCGCCGCCATGCTCGCCCGTGGTCATCAAAAGGCCCAGAGACGGCATCTGCGGATCATGTGTACCCTGGCGGATGCCCACCATCTCCCCTTTCACAATGCTACCTTTGATGTCGTGACCGTGGCGTTTGGCCTCAGGAATGTGGATCATTTGGCCACTGCCTTACGGGAAATGCAACGGGTACTCCGTCCCGGAGGTATGGCCGTCGTGCTTGAATTTGGACAGCCCCAAGGGGCAGTATTCGGCCCCTTATATCGTCTGTATGCGCAACATATTCTGCCCCGTCTTGGCGGTTGGGTGTCTGGACACCCTGAAGCCTATGCCTACTTGCCTCGCACTGCCGCAGTCTTTCCTGCGGGCGGACGCTTTGTGCGTGCCATGGTCACCGAGGGTTTTAGCACGGTGCAGGCCCATGCACTCAGTGGTGGGATTGTGTATCTCTACCGTGCCACCCGCCCTCTTGCTGATGCCTGAAAGCACCTGCTGTATCTACACACCAGCACAACGAATGGGGAGAGGAGAGGGAACATGCCAGATTTTGTAGATATTATATACCTCAAGCAAGATGGTATCGCAACGGTCAGCATCAATCGTCCATGGGTACTCAACGCATTTCGTCCACGTACTATCGATGAGATGATCGAGGCGTTCCACGATGCCTGGTATGACGAGAGCATTGGGGTGGTGGTTTTGACTGGGGAACAGGGCCATTTTTGTACGGGTGGGGACCAGAAGATGCGCGGCCCGGACGGGTATAAGGACGAAGAGGGCACCCCGCGTTTACAAGTGCGGAACTTCCATCGTATGATCCGTGAAATTCCTAAGCCGGTTATCGCGCGAGTCGATGGGTATGCCATCGGTGGTGGGCATGTCCTCCATGTCCTCTGTGATCTCACCATCGCCTCGGATCGGGCCATTTTTGGACAGACTGGCCCAAAGGTGGGCAGTTTTGATGCTGGTTTTGGCGCGATGTATCTCGCCCGCATCGTTGGGGAGAAAAAGGCGCGTGAAATCTGGTATCTGTGTGAGCAGTATAGCGCCGAAGAAGCGGCAGCCATGGGCTTGGTCAACAAAGTGGTGCCGCGTGAGCGCTTGGCAGAGGAAACCACCCTCTGGTGCCACAAAATTCTCGCAAAGAGTCCCACCGCCCTGCGCTTCATGAAGTTTGGCTTCAATGCGGACACCGATCATGGCTATGGCCTGCAAGCGCTGGCACATGGCGCGACCAGTTTATTTTATGCCACGGAAGAAGGCAACGAAGGTCGTCGCGCTTTCCTCGAAAAGCGGCCGCCCGACTTTAGCAAGTATCGTCGGACCCCATGGTAAGCACCCGACGTCTCGGTCGCGTTACCGCTCATGATGGAAACATGCCAAGGAGAGATATCCCATGATGCAATGGATAGGGATCTGGTACCGTGCCATCCGTCCCTTTACCCTGAGTGCTGCGCTGGTGCCCGTGTGCGTCGGGAGTCTGCTCGCTGCGCAAGAGGCGGCGTGGAGTGGGTGCCTCTTTCTGCTGGTGTTACTGGGGTCGGGACTCGTGCAATGTGGTACCAATTTGACCGATGAGTATGCCGATCATCGTCCAGGGCGAGGCGCAGAGCACAAAGTCCAAGCACCCTATAAAGTCATTGCCTTGGGCGTACTCACGCCTGCGGCGGTGCGGCGTGGTGCGCTGTGCTGTTTTGCCGTCGCGGCGCTTGTTGGGGTGTATCTCGTGATGCAAACAGGCTGGCCCCTGGCCCTGCTCTGCCTGGCGAGCCTCGGCGTGGCGTATGGCTACAGCGCTGGCCCCTGGCCTCTGGGGCATCTTGGGCTGGGTGAGCTACTGGTGTTTATCTTTATGGGGCCAGTGATGGTGATGGGCAGCTTTTATGTCCAGGCGCAGACGCTGTCTTGGGCCGCCCTGGGGGCCTCAATACCGGTTGCCTGCCTCGTCACCGCCATTCTCGTCGTGAACAATCTGCGTGATGTGGAGGAGGATCGCTACAGTGGGAAGCAGACCCTGGTCACGCTGTGGAACCGTGGACGGGTGACTGATCTCTTTAGTCTCCTCCTGCTGGTCGCCTTTGTTATGTTACCTCTCCTGGTATACAGTCACACACTCCCCTGGCCGGCGTTAATTCCCTTTGGGTTCCTGGTGCACCGAGGTTGGCAGCTTGTCCAGCTGGTCGAGTATGGGACTGAGCGTGCGGTACTGCACCGGGCCCTGCGCGGCACCGCCCAACTGCATTTACGCTTTGGTTTGTGGTTGGCGCTGGGGGTGAGTCCGGCGCTGGCATGGTTACGGTAGACCAGGCCTCATCTTAGCGCAGCGGCTCACGAAACGGCCCTTCCCAGGCAATCTCTGTCAGTGCTTTGCGCGGCGAGGGTACGTCACGGTCCCGCAGGTTCGCCGGGAGGTTGGCGGGATCGCCAGGTGTGCCCACGGCAATCATCATGAGCACGCGATAGGCGTCCGGCACGGCGAGCACCTGGGCTGCTTTCTCGGCATCAAAGCCCCGCATGCCGTGGACCACTAGGCCATGGAGCCAGCCTTGCAGGGCGAGATTCTGCCAGGCAGCCCCCGCGTCCAAGGCATGCGTGGGGGCGGGCTCGTCATGGCGATCCATGGTGGTCTTCGCAAGGAGGACGATGAGGACGGCGGCGTGCTGGGCCCAGGCTTGATTGTAGGGAATGAGCAGATCGAGGAACGTCGGCCAGTGGGTGGTGGCGCGTGGCGCGTAGAGAAAGCGCCATGGTTGATGATTAAAGGAGGATGGCGCCCAACGCGCCGCCTCGAACAAGGACATCAAGACAGTATGGGGAATTGCGTCGCCGGACATGGCGCGGGGTGACCAGCGGTCCACGAATAAGGGCGCCACAGCATACTCCGGCGTGCGTTGGGTACTTCCTGGCAGTAAGTCTGGCACGGGGGGCTCCTTTAGAGGCTCCAGAGTTCTTGGTGCTCCATGGCGAACACGTGCGCATACAAATTGGCCATCCACTGCTTGCCACTCTCGGTCATGCGGAGATAGCGCAAGGCGTCTTGAATATAGGGCGTCACCATTTTCCAGAAGAACGTGGGATAATGGTCACGTAAATCCCCCGGATGCCGATAGCCGAGCTTGGCGTTAACGCCCGTTTCTTCAAATTCATAGAACAAGGCGGGGAATTTGCGCAGGTGGTTTGGCGAAGCCAGTTGTCCTATGAGGTCTGCAGCGCGTAGGAGCCCAGGGTAATCGCTGGTGCTCTGGTGGTCGTTGTCATCAGGCACAGGGAAGCGTGTGCGCTCGATATTGGCGATAATGATCTCGGCATCAATCGTCCGATGGCCCCCAAAGCGCTCACGCACAAAGTGCTTGCCGCGATCCACATGATACGGCGTGAGGGCGGCATCGCTCGCTCCGGAGTGAATGGCAACGGTCTCATCCGCGTGACCCGTGATGTAGAGGCCATGTTGGTCTCCACGACATACGCCATGTACGTAGCCGATGTCGTGACACAGGAGTGAGAGCACAAAATGCATCCAATCACGTGGGGAGACGCCACCGTCGCGGACATGCTTGCCCTTGAGTAACTCCTGGCCCACGAGCGTGACCATCAACGTATGTTCGACATCGTGATACAGCGCATCGCTGTTGGCGATATTTTCGAGGGCCATACGCCCAGCCCAGGTAATAATGCCAGCATAGGCAGGTTCGAGCACGCCATATATGCGATGATACTCCCGCTGTAAGCGTTCGACAAAGGCATCAATGAGCAATTCCGTTGGATTGAACATGTCGTCTTTTCCTTGTCCCAGGGCCGCACACGACCAGCCTCCCTGCGAGGTGCTGTAGAAGCCGGATGAGTATCGCTCTCTACCCACACCGCTGGACGCCCAGTGTGACCGCCATCCCCTCAATGGTATGGGTCTCCATATAACTGTCTGCAGGGGCTGACGTTGAGTGGAGGTCTCGGCTCAAGGTTTCGGCTTTGATGTACTCAGCCCACTCACGTACGACGTCTGCTAACTCCCCTTCCTCCACGTGATACGTGACAATACGGTCTTCGATATTAAAACCCGCGTCTTTGCGCATCACCTGAATGCGTCGTACCAGCTCACGCGCCAGGCCTTCTGTCCGCAACGCTGGGGTGACGACCGTATCCACCGCCACGGTGACGCCCTTGTCCGTGGCGACTGCCAGACCAGCGGCAGGGTGTGTACGAATGACGACTTCCTCAGGGACGAGTTCCAGGGTCTCGCCGTCAATCGTCAACGCCACCGGCACCCCCGCCTGCACTTGATGCACGACCGCCGCGGGGTCCGCTGCACTGAGCGCGGCACGCACACGCGGGAACTGCCCACCTAGGCGCGGCCCCAGGAGTTTGCTGTTGGGCAACACCTCATATTGTAGCAGCGTCGCTTCCTCGGGGACAAATTCCAGCCCCTTGACGTTGAGCTCCTCAGCCACAAGAGCCTGCAAGGCCTCCGACAGCGTGCCATCGCTGGCCCGTACATGCACCAGGGCTTTGGCCAGAGGTTGCCGGACTTTGAGGTTGGCGGTGCTGCGTGCCCCCAGCCCCAGGCTGGTGACCTGGCGCGTCAGGGCCATCTGCTCGATCAGCGCTGGGTCGATGGCCGCCGTGTCTGCAGTCGGCCAGTCGCAGTGATGCACGCTGCCATAGGCCGTGGGCTGCATGGCGCAGACGAGGTTTTGATACATCATCTCGGTGACGAATGGCGTCATAGGCGCCAGGAGCGTACAAATCTTCACCAGGACATGATACAGGGTGGCGTACGCTGTGTGTTTATCCTGGTCGTGCGTGCCCTTCCAGAAACGCCGCCGGCTGCGGCGGATATACCAGTTGCTCAAATCGTCCAGGAAGCCATCAATGGCCAGCGTGGCGCTGTGCATATCCGAGTGTTCTAACGCCTCGCTACAGCGGGCCGTCACCTGATTCAGGCGGGCGAGGATCCAGAGATCGAGCGGACTGGTACTCACGGGCGTTGGCCCGGCGGGCTGCGCCGGTTGAAAACCCTCGTGGCTCGGCTCCCAGCCATCAAGATTGGCGTAGGTGACGAAGAAGTGATACATGTTCCACAGCGGAATCAAAAACTGCCGCCGTACTTCATCGGCACGTTGGTAGCCAAACAGGAGATTGTTCTCCGGTTTATGCGCACAATACAGCCAGCGCATGACGTCCACCCCCATGCGACTGGCCGCCTCGTTAAACTCAATCGAGTTGCCCCAGCTCTTGTGCATGGCGCGCCCGTCTTCAGCCATGAGCGTGGCATAGCCAAAGCATTCCTGGAACGGCGGGCTGTCGTCCAGCACCGTGGCCATGGCGAGCAGGCTGTAAAACCAGTTGCGGAATTGCCCCGGAAACGACTCGCTAATCCAGTGCGCCGGATACCACTGCCGCCAGTAGTCGCGGTCGGCGCGATAGCCCAACGTGCTAAAACTGACGATGCCGGCATCGAGCCAGGGGTTGGCCACGTCGGGAATACGCTGCATGTGGATACCGCACTTACTGCAGGCAATGTGGATGGCATCAATGTAGGGCCGGTGCGGCGTGTGACCTTCGAAAGCGTCCCAGCCTGCGACCGCACGGTCCGCCAGCTCGCGTTCGTCCCCAATGACTTCATAGTTGCCACAGGCTTTGCATTCCCAGAACGGCAAGGCCAGGCCCCAGTAGCGCTTTTTACTGATCATCCAATCATGCATGTTGCGCAGCCAGTCGAGTTCGCGCTCCAGACCAAAACCGGGGATCCAGCGGATCTTTTTGGTCACCTCCATGATCGAGTGGCGCAGCTCATCCATGCGAATAAACCACTCGTCCACCAGGCGAAACACCAGCTCCACGCCACAGCGCCAGCAGGTCGGATAACGGTGCGTATACGGCGCCACGTGGTACAGCAGTCCCTTGTCGCGCAAGGCAGCACAGAGAGGATCGAGGACATCTGAGACGTGCGTGCCGCTCAACCAGCCAAACCCGGCAACAAAGGTGCCTTCATCGTCCAGTGGCGCCACAATGGGGAGTTGGTTGGTTTTGCCGAGCTGAAAATCCTCCGCACCGCAGCCCGGGGCAATGTGCACAATGCCCGTGCCTTCGGTCTCGCTGACCTCGTCCCACAGAATGACGCGGTGCGCTTCCGCCGCACAGGCCGTGCTGCCGGAGAGATTTTCCTGCAGCTGATACAACCCGCCAGGCTGTTGCGCTGCCGCAAACTCGTCGAACGGTCCATCGTAGGCCCAGCCCTCTAGAGCCGTACCGGGCATTTCGGCCAGCACCTCGTAGCGCCCTTGCAGCATGTGCACGGTCCCCTTGGACAGGTACAACGTCTCGTCACCCTGGCGGACTTTGACATAGGTGAGTTGCGGGCCAACCGCGGCCACGACGTTACTGCTCAGCGTCCAGGGCGTGGTGGTCCATACCAGCAGGGATTCGCGTTCCCGGCCGCGCAAGGGCAAGCGCAGCGTCACGGCGGCATGGGTGAGATCCTGATAGCCATCGGTGACAATCTCGTGCTGGCTAATACCCGTGGCGCAGCGCCAGCACCAGGGCATGACATCGGCGCCGCGATACAGCCAGCCGCGCTGCCAGCACTTTTTCAGGAAGGCCCAGATCATGTAATTGTTTTCATTAGAGAACGTGAAATAGCTCCCCCCCAGCTCCGGCATGCCCAGGCGTCCGACGAGCTGTTCCGCCGTGTCAGTCACCGGGCCGTGCGGCCCCTCAAGCGTCAGCAGACGTGACGGCTCTTCGACTAGGGCATCGGCCAACTGGCGCAGGCGCTCCGGGGCATCCCAATCCATCCAGTAGCCCAGGCGCAGGGATTGCTCGGTCTGCACCGCGGCAAAGCGTAGCACACGCTCTTTGCATTTACGCACGAACTGATCAAGACCGTACTCTTCAATGTCTTTTTTGGAGCGAAACCCGAGCGATTTCTCGACTTCGACTTCCACCCACAGCCCCTGGCAGTCAAAGCCGTTTTGGTAACGCAGTTCGCGCCCGCGCATGGTCCAGTAGCGGTTGAGCACATCTTTATACGTCCGCCCCCAGCCGTGATGTACCCCGAGGGGGTTATTCGCCGTCACCGGTCCATCAAGGAATGACCAGCGCGGTTGCCCACGGTGCAGCGTGCGCAGCGTCTCGAAGGCATGCGTGTCGCGCCAGAACTGTAAGACGCCGAGTTCCTGGGCGGGAAAATCGTCAACTTTTGCAGGGACATCACGAAACGGCATCGGCGCGGTTCTCCATACATGGCAGTCGCGGTGAGTGTACAAACGCAGCGTGGATACCCGAGAGACACACGGGTGGGAAGCGTGGACGAGGCCCCGACTCTGACACCCCAGGCCTGACGAGACGCCGTACCCAGGGATACTCCTGGGATGGCAGGTGTCTCTCCTGCCTGAGAAGCGCCCAGCGGGCGGCGCTCCCAGGGTCGTAGCGCCTGAGCACACGACGAGGCCGCGATGCTAGCCTAGCGGCGTATCGTGATGCTTGCGGTACGTAATGAGATCCGCCACAGTGGCTATCTTGAGGTCATGCTTGGCAGCGAATATTTCGAGCTCTGGACGCCGCGCCATCGTGCCGTCAGGGTTCATGATCTCACAAATGACCCCGGCGGGATACAGGCCGGCCAAGCGCGCCAGATCCACCGAACCCTCGGTCTGTCCGGCACGTTCGAGGACGCCACCCGGACGCGCCCGTAAGGGGAAGATGTGTCCAGGACGTGCCAAGTCCTGCGGGCGACAATCGAGCGCCGTGAGGATGGTGTGGGCGCGATCTCCGGAGGAAATGCCGGTGGTAATCCCATCCTGGGCATCAATGGAGATGGTAAACGCGGTCTCGCGCTGGGACGTGTTGTGTGCGACCATGAGGGGAAGTGCCAGCTGATCAAGATGCTCCGGGAGCATAGACAGACAAATAAGGCCACAGCCAAACCGCGCCATAAAGGTAATGGCCTCGGGTGTCACTTTCTCAGCCGCCATACAAAGATCACCTTCATTCTCGCGATCTTCATCATCGCAGAGGATGATCATGCGGCCTTGGCGGAGTTCGGCCAGCACGTCCGGAATGGAGGCAAAAGGCATGAGGAATCCTCCTTAGGCAAGGCTGCTATCGTCACTGCCACCTCGTGACCTCCGCGTACCAGGTCCCTTGCCATGGAGGCGTGCAGTATCTTGCTTCGACATTGTATACTCTCTGGGCTTTGTGCACCGTGGTGGCTATCGCCACGCAGGGATGTCCACGCTGCGCATCCCCGAGGTGTTGGAACAGCAGGGTCGGCCCCAGACATAGGCACAAGTCTGACACGAGCCCGCTGAGGGCAGCGATGATCGCACAAGGAGCGCAGGGATGCAAGTGCATGTTGGTGCATGTATGCTGGAGCTGGTCATTGGCGACATCACGCAGCAAGCCACAGAGGCCATTGTCAATGCGGCCAACAGCCGTTTGGCCGGTGGGGGCGGCGTCGATGGCGCGATCCATCGGGCGGGCGGGCCGACGATTATGGCGGAGACCCGCGCCCGCTATCCTCAGGGGTGCCCCACCGGTAGCGCAGTGCTGACGGGCGGGGGGATACTGCCGGCACGCTGGGTGATTCACGCTGTGGGGCCCATCTGGCATGGTGGACGACACGGCGAGGCCGCGCACTTAGCCGAGGCGTATCGGCACAGCCTACGCGTGGCCGTGGCCCAGGCCTGCACGAGTGTGGCCTTTCCCTCGCTGTCCACCGGAGCGTATGGCTATCCCGTCACCCTGGCATCCCAGACCGCGCTCTCGACCGTGGTGGCCTTCCTCCAGGCCCAGCAACAGCCAGACCTGGTACGCTTTGTGTTGTTCGACCGTGAAACCTATGAGGCATACGCGGCGGTCCTGAGGACGCAGGGTCTGCCGATGGCGCCACCGCAATCTCCCGCAGGCGAGGCGACGCGCCTGCCCCGCACGTGAGGGGATACGCGCGCCTCAGAGACTCTGCATACTGTCCCGTTACTCAGCGGAGACACTCAGACTGGCGGGCGTCTCAGGCACCTCTGGCGCCACGGGAGAGGCGAGAGCCAACTCAGGATACGTGACGCGGCCTTTGGTATCAATCGCCACAGCACCGCGTTCGACTAAACCTTGCAGAATCTCTTCCGGCTGAATGTTCTTGCGGTGATTTTTACAAAAGGCCCGGATGCTGTTGGCCAAGGTGACTTTGCGCACGGGGCGCGAGCGCGCTGGCTGCAGATAGACGGTACAGTATTCGCCCACCACATCGCCATTGCTCTCTGCCGGTGGCTCGGGTGGGGCAACCGTTGTGCGTCGCGTGCGCTGGACTTTGCCGTCAAGCCGTTCGACCTGGCGGTGCGCGTCTTGCAACATGTAGACCACATGGTCAAGGTCGGTATCTTGTGACAGGATGCAAAACTCCGTGTCAGGCGGCATTTCTGCAGCTAATCGGCCCGCCCAAAACGCCAAGCCAAAATCTGCCGCATTTTTGCCCTTTTTCTGCATGCCAATGATGGCGAGACGACCCTCGTGGACGGCTGCCGCTAACACGGGCACCATACCCAAGGGCACTTTGGGCTCAGAGCCACCGTAGCAGGCGATGACACGGGTATAGGCCGTGAGAATCTCCGGTAAATGCTCGAGCTGTCTGGGGCAATTGTCAATGTCGATCAACAAGGCGCGCATCGCTACCGCGGATTTGGGGAGGGGGACAATATCCTGATCCATATTTATACTGTGGCGTATGCCATAGCTCCCTGGTACGCCATCACAGGTCGTGCAGTGGATGGACGATACAATAAACGCATGTCTGCATAAAGATCAGACTATAATATAAAACGAACCATACGAATGACCTCCCCAATATCTGAGACATCTTCCAGATGCCACAGACGTGCTAAGAGGCTCGAGATCTGCTCTGGCGCCATACAATCAGACGCGAGCGCACGGAACTTCTCATTGATGTCGCTATCACTCATGGGATTTTTATAGTGGCCACGGTGGTACGGCACTTCAGCAATGTGATGCACCCCCTGGCGTGTGACGACTTCCACACGGCTGAGCATCGCCTCTGGGGCACGACGATTGGCTTCCTCGGACACGCTCACCTGGACCTTCTGCACCAGAGCGAGTAACCGTGGGTTCTGCAGATACTCCGCTTCAAAGTGTCGTGACTCCACAGTCCCGTACATTAAGGCCACTGCCGTCGTGTAGGGCATACTGTGGTCTGCGGTTTCACGGTTCGTAGGATGCCATTTCTCGGCATCGCCAGCCATGATGTTCACGGCGGTCTGCAACGTACTGACATGCACCGTCTCAATCTCGTCGATATTGGCGATCTGGCGCTGCACTTGGAGCGCCGCATCGACCACCGTCTGCGAGTATAAGCCTAGCGGAAAGCGCTTCACAATACACTCAAGGATTTTGAAGGGCTGCGTGGCGCCCCCAAAAGGCGCCAACGTAAACGGCGTCTGACTGACAGCCCGGAAGAAGCCTCCAGCCCCAGGAAAAATCGGCGCCGGGCCGCTCATACCGAGGGCGGCGAGTTGTACGGCAAAGACCGCATTGCGACTGGCATTCGCAAAGGCACAGCCTTTCCACAAGGAGACCTCACCAATACGTGTTTGATAGAGGGCCACATTGGCTGCCACACTGAGATTGAGCGCTTGCCGCATCTGGGCGTGCGACAGACCCAACACTTTGGCCGCCGCCACCGTACTCGCAATCCCCCCGATGGTCACGTGATCAAAACCCCGATCACGCACACAGATGGCGTCGCACAGGCGGCAAAAAACCTCATAGGCTAGCACAGTAGCGGTGATGACCTGACGGCCATCACTATGCGCCACCTCTGCCGGAGACAAGACCGCAGCGATTGCGTCGCTGGGATGGCCCGATTCTTGGCTCGTGTACCCATCATTAAAATCGAGGTAGCGCATCATCACGCCATTCGCAAACGTCGCCAATTCAAGGCTGGTGGGTTGGCCACTGCCTAACACCGTGGCGGGCTGCCGGCTTGAGATCGTCGCGGCAAGAGACCGGGCCATGGCGCTGGGCTCACTCGGATATCCACCAATGGCGCACCCCAGCGTATCAATCAGCATCCGTTTGGCGTGATGTACCACCTCTGTCGGGCAGTCCGCAAACGTCAAAGCCTGAGCATAGTTGCTGAGGTCGTTGACCATCTCATCCATGGCACCGGTTCCTCTCTCATTCTCATGACCGTGGGCATACGAGCCATACGCTTCCACCTCTGGGAAGCGCAGGGGGATTAGGCACGCGCGCGACTCTTCCCGCTACTTGCCGGGGCTTTGCGCTTGCGTTTCGCCCCACCTTGTGCCTGGCGCTGCCGGAGTTGCTCAAGCGCCCCATCGAGCCAGACGAGATCCGCTTGGCAGAGGGCGATACTACGTTGCAACGTGAGGTATGGGAAGAAAATTTCGTCGTCCGCATCAGGTGCTTGGCCTTGCTCTTGCAGGGCATTGGCGCGTTTCTCGCACCCAGCCAGCTCGGCATTAATTTGCTTCCGACGTTCTTCCAACAACCCAATGGTCGCCTCAGTGGACAGCATGTGGCCAAAGAAGACTTTCAGTAACAACGCACTTTTGTAGGAATCCGGTTCGACACCCGAGTGCTCGAGCCATTGCTGCATGGCCTCGTGTCCCTGAGGGGTAATCTGGTACATGCGCTTGTCAGGACGGAGGGTTTGCGGCACCTCCCGCATCGTGACCAGACTATGAGATTCCAAGCGGCGTAATTCACCATAAATCTGACTTTTCGCTGGGCTCCAGTAAAAGTGCGTAATGCTTTTATTGATGAGCTGCTTCAAGTCGTAGCCTGACATTTCTTTGAATGTCAGTAACCCGAGGATGACATAGGAAGTCGTAGGCAGGTATTCGTTCTCGGTGTCCACGTGTGGACTCCTTCTAGCCCGGATAGGGCACTAAAACCCCAAACAGACGCGCCCGTACGCGTCGGTCGGCTGCGATACCCCGACAGCAATTGGGAATATCCAGGTCATTATTGTGTCGAGAAAATCTCATTTAGTCAACCCCATAAAGAGGACTTTTCGCCAAAATAAGTGTAAAAATGGATTGAAGAGCTCGTAACTAGACATTGCGGCACCAGATAAACCACTCCCCGAGGAGCAGGATCATCGCCCCGAGGAGCCCATACAGCCAGAGCGGTCTCTCCAGCACCCCAGCCGGGTGGAGTGGGACCACGGGTGCTGGGGGCGTCACGGATGGGCGCTTGGTTGTTGGGTTGATATCTGATTCTGTGGCATCAAGGAGATTGACGCTCAGATAGTGTTTGGTGTCACCGGCGCGCACAATATACACCCCAACATGCTGGGTGTCTGCGAACACCCATGGATTGCTCGCAATACTGTAGGTGCGTTGCTGGCCCTGTGGGTCTTGCACGGTAGCCTCAGACACCGGTTGATCAAAAAAGATCGTATGGGCGGTACCTGCTTGAACAGACCCGGCGTGCCAGGCGTCGCGCGGCGGGCTGAACCACCGTAAGAGGTTCTGCATGAAGATCGGGAAGGCCACCCGCAGCGGGAAGTCAGAACGCATCAGATCAAAGGGCAGGACCACGAGCCGCAGAGGTGGTTCGTCCAGGATACTCAACAGGGAGGTATAGTTCCCGTCGATGAGATTCTGGGCCTCACCCTGCGGACGGACGATGTGGGCTTCTTCGATGTGTAAATCGTCCAGTTCGAGAAACTGCAGTAAGGGATGCTGACGCTGCCAGTCGAGTACCCGTGGGTGCTGTACCGTGCCCTCGGTCTGGAAACGCGGATCTTGTGGCGTCGTATTCAGCAACAAAAAATGCCCACGACGCAGCGCTGGAGGCTGTACACCGTTAAAAATAATGAGCTGGTTGGCTTCTAACAGGCGCGGCAAGGTCTCGGCGGTCACCTGGGGCGCCACGTTGACGAAAACGCCTGGGAAGGAGGTCAACAGCGTTTCGAGGAAGTAGTTGCTCTCCCCGACGAGGAGCACCCAGGTCTGCGTCGGCGGGGCGACGACGCCATACGCCCGATTATCCAGGGGGAAATCATCGTCCACCGTAATCTCCGCTTGTACTGCGCCTTTCAGCGGCCCAGCCAGGGTGGAGACGACCACCGCTTCCTCCCCAGGCTGGAGCGCCAGACGGCGTTCGAGTAAGGGCTTGCGCAGGACGGCGGTGACCTGGAGTGGCACGTCGACGGACTGGAGAGAAAAATTTTTCACGGCAATCAGGATGTCATACGTGTCCGGTGGGTCGGGCACCGGTCGCAGCGCCATACGGGTGATGCCGATATTGCGTTCGTCACCTCCCACTTGGATGTGCCGCACGTGGCTCTGCGCCATATCCAGGTCAAACTGGGGACCATAGGCCCCGTCACCGATCACCACCACCTCGTGCGTGCCACTCCCCTGCGTGAAGGAGAGCGCCAGGAGCACCGCGTCGCGCATGCTGCCTGGCGCATCCGTGGGCTGCAGACTGTGCACGGCCTGGCGTAACACGTCTTTGTCTGCCGTAAAAAACTCGACGACCTGTGGGTGACGACCGGCGGTCAGCAGCGCCATGTGCCGTTCGCGTGGCAGGGTGCCGATGACCTGCAACGCACGCTGTTGCGCCTCGGCAAAACGTGAGCCTTGCGCTGTCCGCGTCTGCATGCTGGCACTGACATCCAGCACCAGCACCATGTCTGTATTGGAGGCCGCCGTAGTCGTGAGTATGGGGTTGGCTAAGACGGCCGTCAAACCACAGACCAGCAAGAGCTGCAAGAAGAGCGGCACATTCTGCACCAGGCGATGCCACCCCAGGCTGCCGTGGGCTTCGCGCAGCACGCTGTCCCATAAGAACAGCGTGCTGACCCGCACGTCCCGACGCCGAGAACGCAGGGCGTGCAACAGCAGCACCACCGGCACGAAGGCGAGCAGGGCAAATGCGTTGGGATGAAGCCATGTCATAAAAGATGGTCAGGGGTCCGGAATTAATGGAGATATACGCCACGTCGTAGATAGCGCAGAATCACATCTTCAAAAGGGACAGTTGTACTGGCACGCAGATACTCAATGTTACGTTGCGCACAAAACGCTTCGATTTGCGCAAAATACTCTAGCACTTTTGCGCGATACCGTTCAAGGAGACGTCGATTGATCGTGATCCGCCGTTGCTGGCTACTTTCGATGTCCTGGAGACGTAAGGCGCCCTCCAACGGCGGGTTGATTTCCGTCTCGTCGATGAGCTGAATCACCAGCACATCGAAACGCCCGTAGGCCAGGGCGTCGAGTCCACGCATGTATCCTTGCGGATCGAGCAGATCACTGAGCACAATGGCCAGGCCGCCCGTTGTACTGTGGCGGGCATAATTGCTCAACACGCGATTCAGGTCCGTGCCGCCGTGACACTCTAGGGCTTCAAAATAACGAAACAAGGCAAAGATTTGCTGCCGTCCGCGCTGCGGCGGCATGGGTTTGCCCAGCTCGTCGGCGAACGATACCGCACCCACACGGTCCAGGCTATTGAGGCCAATATAGCCCAGCGCTGCGGCCACCCGGCGGGCGTAATCCAGTTTTGGGGGCGTCCCCAGCTGCATGGATTGGCTGGTATCCACCAGGAGATGAATTGCCAGATCTTCCTCGGCAGTAAAGATCTTCAGGAACAACTGATCCAGCCGACTATAGATATTCCAGTCAATATAGCGAAAATCATCGCCAGCATGATAGCGCCGGTAATCGCTGAATTCCAGCCCCATGCCACGACGGACGGTCGTACGGTCGTTTTGACTCTGGCCGCGCAACACCTTACGGGCCAGGAACCGCAGGGTGTCCAGCTTGCTCAGGAACTCGGTGTCAAACAAGGTGCTCTGCACGCCCTGTATCCTATCTCGGCGCTTGTTCGGGTAACTGCTCCAGAATCTCGTGGAGGAGATCGGCCGGATCAATGCCCTCCGCTTCGCCTTCAAAGTTTAAGATCAGGCGATGACGTAGGCACGGCAAGGCCACCAGGCGCAGGTCCTCAAAACTGACCTGGAAGCGCCCGTGAAACAGCGCCCGCACCTTCGCGGCAAGGACCAGACTTTGCACCCCGCGTGGACTAGAACCGTAGCGCACATAACGTTGAATACGCTCGGAAGCGGTTGAGGGCTGTGGATGCGTGGCCATGACGAGCCGAATGGCATAGCTCTTGACATGCGAGGCCAGCGGCACTTCCCGGACCAACTGCTGGGCTTCTAAAATACGGGCCGTGTGCAGGACCGGTTGCAACTGTTGTTCCTGCCGCTGGGTGGTCCGGTCGACAATCTCGCTCAGATCCGCAAAAGACGGATAGTGCACCTGCAATTTGACGAAAAAGCGGTCTAGTTGTGCTTCAGGCAGGGGATAGACCCCCTCCATATCCAGGGGATTTTGCGTGGCCAGCACGAGAAACGGCGGCGGCAGCGCGTAGCCTATCCCCCCGACGGTGACCGTCTGTTCTTGCATGGCTTCGAGCAAGGCCGACTGCGTTCTGGGCGTTGCGCGGTTAATCTCATCCGCCAAGACAATATGGCTGAACACTGGGCCTTTTTGAAACTCAAAGTAGCGCTTCCCCGCCTCATCCTGCGACACCACCCTGGTGCCGATAATATCGGCTGGCATGAGATCGGGCGTGAACTGAATCCGTGAAAAATTGAGGTGGAGTGCGGCCCCGAGACTTTTGACTAAGAGCGTTTTGCCGAGGCCAGGCACGCCTTCGAGGAGGGCATGGCCACCGCACAGCAAGCACATGAGGAGGCCATCAACCACCTCGGCATGGCCCACAATGGCTTTCGCAATCTCGGTGCGCACGCGCGCAAAATCCTCGCCAAACTGGTGGACCTCGGCCGCAATGTCGGTCATTTCATCATCCCAAGCGAGAGAAAGTATTGCTTGATCTGCTCGCGGTACGCCCGCGGGATATGCTCCTGAGTGAGCACCGCCTCGGCCGCCTGCTGATACTGCACGGCGGTGTGCTCGACGGGCACCTGCGCCCCATTCGGCGTTGGCAGATACCGCATGTAACTCGTCCGCCGCTGCCCCTCGCCGCTGGCGACCTCGACATGCGACGCCGCTTGCTCGGACTCCCGCAGCGCTGGTCCCTGGTGCTGGCGGGTCGCCGTGGACGACCCGACGCCATCCTGGGCTCCTGGCCCAGGATAGTCGTCCATCCCAGACATGGCATCGGGAGACAGACCCTCGTCGCCCATGTCCATGGGCATGGAACCGGTCGCATCCGTCTGCGAACGAGAGCGCGTGCTCCCCGCGTTCTGTTGCCCCCCACGTTGAATGGAGCGTGAGGCGTATTCCAGCGCCCGCCGGGCTCGGTCCAGATGTTCGACCTCTTCCGAGGCCTGTTGCTGTTGCAAAGCATCCTGTAATAATTGGCGGGCGGTATCCAGATCCCCAGCCCGCAGATTCTGTAACAGCTGTTCCAACTGGGGCTGTTGGCCAAACTGGCGACTCAAGCGCAGCACACTGTGTTCCGCCATCGCGCCCCTATCGCGCGGCGATGTATCGTTTTGCAGCATCTGGAGAATCTCACGCAGTTCCTGCTTCAGGCTCTTCCCAGCCATGAGCACCTCGTGGGCCGCGGCAGTACCCGCATCATTCATCAAGGCCCGCTCACGCAGTTCCTGCTGGAGACGCTGGAGGTACTGCGACAGCGTCGCCATCCGCTCCGCGAGCTGGCCCGGCTCACCGCCTTCCCGCTGCAACCGCTGACCAAGCTGCTGGATTTGCCGCGCCAGGATCATGCTGCGGTCCAGTTGCTCGCGTTTGGCCACGTCTTCCAGGGCACGGCCCCATTGTTCGAGCCGCTGCCCTTCGCGGCTGATGTGCTGTGCAACGTCTGGCTCTGGCGCATTATCCAACGGCCACGGTGTCACGTGGAGCCTCGACACCCCCAGCAGCGCTGCCAGCAGCACCGGCAGCACCCAGACACGCCGCGGTATCTGTAGGGGAAACACCCGACGTGTTTTCACCTGTGGCGCCAGCCGTGCCGCCGTGGCCGTGAGGCCAGGGAGAAACGGATGCGTAGCGTGTTGCTGGCGATATTCATAGGCCGTGCTCAAACTCTCGTGGAGTCCGAGCGCGCCATCCGTACGCACCAAGACGTCGAAGGGGGTGGCACGCACCCGCCAGGCCAACCCGACAAAGACCACGACCATACCGCCAGCCAACCCGCCGTACACCAGCTCCAGGGGAGTCGTCCAGCGCAACAGCGGCATCAAAACACTCAGTAACAACGCCACCCAGGTGCCACCGAGCAGCACATCCAGCGCCAAGCGCAGCCGCTGCTGCCGTGCATAGCGCTGTTGTAATTGTTGTATGATACGTTCGAGTGGGTGCGACTCAGCCATACATCCTCGGTTCTTCGCGTGCCTCGTGTCGTGCGGCACGACGCTGTATCCAACGTATACGCTGCCAGGCAATGATCACACTGCCAGCCGCGAGCAGCCCATGCAACACCACTGTCGCGACCCAACCGCGCAGGATGAGGCCCGGGAGAGGCAGGCTCGCCAAACGCGGTGGCCAGAGGCTGGCATCGGCAAACGCCAGCACAGGGTTGTACAGAGGGACAACAAAGCCACTCCCAAGAATAAAGCCAACGTAGAGTAAGCGCACCAAAATGTACAGTAAGAACTCCTCGCGCTCGCAGTAGAATAAGAGGGTGATGCCGACCAGGCGATAGCTCCCCGTACAGACCAGGATAATCAGCAGCCCGGCGCTCCAATGTTGCCACGGCTCGCCCGAGACTTGCGCGGCACACAGCACGAGTGGCACCGACAGGCCCCAAAAGAGGGCCAGTTCGAGGCTGCTGGCGGCGACATAGCCCCGCAGAAACGTCCCGGCGGACACCGGGGCGAGCGCCAGCCACTCGTGCAGACGGACATACTGCGACCCGAGCAGGCGGGTCGCACCCTGCGCCACATTTAAGTAGGCTAAGATCATCAGAATGACCGTGCCCAGGGCATTATAGGTAAAGGGCAGGTCGCGGACATTCACCAGTGCCTCTTTGGGCCAGGTGATGAGGAGGACCGCCGAGAGGGTAGCGACATAGTTCAGGCTATAGGAGCGATGCGTGGGCTGCTGCGCGAACGCAACCAGCCCTCCCTGGAAAATCGGGTTGTGCCAAGCACGGCGGCAGGGCCGCCAGAGACTCCACATCGCCTCACCTTTCGTGGCGTGGGACTGGGCTACGCGTGTGGGAGCAACCCCGCGGCCCGCGCCCAACGGTATTTCGCCCCGAGGACTGCCACGGGTTTCTCCGTGGTGTAGGGATAGGCCAGAATCTGGTGATCATTCAGCGCCCGGCAGGCCTCTTCGACCTCGACATCACCCACCAGGGACGCCACCACGGGCTTGTGGATGCCGCGTTGTCGGGCTGCCTCGACGACTTCGCTCAACAACGCCGCAAACACCATGGGGGGCGTAATGATGGTATGCCAGTAGCCCAGGATGAGGGCGTGGATGCGTTCGTCGTCCAACGCCAACTCAATCGTATTCCGATAGGTGCTCGGTGGCTCGCCGCCCGTAATGTCCACCGGATTCCCCGAGGCGCCAAACGGTGGGATGAATTTTTTGAAGGCCGCATCGAGATCGTCTGGCATGCTCATCAGGCGCAGGCCGTTGTCCACGCAGGCATCGGAAAGCAACACGCCTGAGCCTCCGGCACCCGTGACAATGACGACGTTCTCGCCTTTGGGCGTTGGCAAAATCTGCAAGCCACGGGCAAATTCCAACATGTCGTTCAGGCTATTGGCGCGAATCACCCCACATTGCCGCAGCACAGCGTCGTAGATTTTGTCATTGCCAGCTAGCGCCCCAGTGTGCGACCGTGCCGCACGGGCACCCATCGCTGTGCGTCCGGCTTTCAGCACGACAATCGGTTTGTGCTGCGACACACGTTTGGCCACCTCGGCAAACGACCGACCATCTTTCAAATCCTCAACGTGCATGGCCACCACTTGGGTGTTGGGGTCTTGCTCGAAGAACGTCAACAGATCGTCTTCATCAATATCCGACTTGTTCCCCAGACCGACTATGGCGGACCCACCCATCTTGGCCGAGCGGCTAAAGCCGATAATCGCCATGCCCACACCGCCGCTCTGCGAGGACAGGGCCACGCTGCCTTTTTCATCATAGGGCGTGCAGAAAGTCGCACAGAGATTGTTATGCGTGTAGTAAAAGCCGTAGATATTCGGCCCCATCAGGCGCACGTTGTATTGGCGTGCCACGGCCACCACTTCCTGCTGCAAGGCGTCTTCGCCCACTTCGGCCAGCACCTGGGCCACAAAGCGGGCCGGGATGCAAAAGATGGCGATGTCGACGGTGCCAGGCACCTCCAGCACACTCTTATAGCACTGACGGCCATCACTATGCGCCACCTCTGCCGGAGACAAGACCGCAGCGATTGCGTCGCTGGGATGGCCCGATTCTTGGCTCGTGTACCCATCATTAAAATCGAGGTAGCGCATCAT
>SXGT01788780.1_pt1 | contig 101744 bp, 83 predicted proteins | sample 3176221 | NCBI WGS metagenome assembly SXGT01 (sample SAMN11356862, study PRJNA531348) | freshwater metagenome | isolation source: freshwater sample F1-120 | place: China: Fuxian Lake, Yuxi | collected 2017-12-25 | reverse complement strand
GCCGTCACCTGTGGGCGATGGTGTACTTGCTGCACGCCTACTTCGGCAAAGACGGTCGCGACGAGGCCGACGACTTGCTCGCTCGCCGCTCCGGCGACGCCGACAAGCCCCGCATCCTCGACGCCTTCAACCAGCCCTGTCCCGACTGGCTCACCTTCTTCTGCTTCACCTGTTTCACCGACCGCGACGGCAAGTACCAGCTCGGCGCGCTCGCGGAATCAGGCTTCGATCCGCTCTCCCGCACCTGCAAGTTCATGCTCACCGAGGAGGCGCATCACCTATTCGTGGGCGAGACGGGCGTGGAACGTGTGCTGCGTCGCGGCGCCCAGCTCGCCAAGCTCGACCGCAATGGCGACGCCCGTGCCCAGGGCGGCATCCCCGTGGCGATGGTCCAGAAGTGGATCAACTACTGGTTCAGCTACTCCATCGACCTCTTCGGCAGCGAGATCAGCACCAACGCGGCCGACTTCTTCGGCGCCGGGCTGAAGGGGCGCTGGGCCGAGGCCAAGGACTACGACGAGCACACGGCGCTGAACCAGTGGCAGCGTATGCAGGTGATCGAGGCCGGCAAACTCACCGAGAAGGACATCCCGCTCCGCAACGCGATGAACGAGGTGCTTCGTAGCTCCTACATCAAGGACTGCGAGCGGGTGGTCAAGCGCTGGAACCAGGCCCTGGAAGAGGAAGGCTCCGATGTGCGGGTGGCGCTGCCCGACCGCAAGTTCTTCCGCCGCCAGGGCATCTACGCCGGCTGTCATTTCACGCCCCAGGGCGAGATGATCTCGGCGGAGGCATGGGAGGCGCGCAAGGGCGAGTGGTTGCCCTCCGAGGCCGACCGCACCTACGTCGCGAGCCTGATGCACCAGGTGACGGAACGCGGCAAGATCGCCCAGTGGATCGCCCCCCCGAAGAAGGGCATCCACGGCAACGCCTTCGACTACGAGTACGTGCGCCCGCCTCAGGGATGAGGATTCTCGACCGCCTACTGGGCCTTGGCCCGTCCGACGAGCCGCGGCCCATCGCGGTGGGCAAGCGGGCGCCGGTCGTCGAGCGTCGCGTCGTCTCGGTCCCCGGGGCGGAGGTGCGCGTGGAGCGTAGCGGACGCGACGGCGAGGTGATTCGTTTCCTCGCCTGGTGCCACCGCGCACGCGTCGACGTGGAGATCGTCGACGGCGAGCTGGACCGGGTGTCGGTGTCGGGGAAAGTCGTGTCGCCCACATCCGGCCGAGAGATCATCTCGCGGGCCAGGTCGTTTGTCAAGGACCGCCCGCCACGTCGGATGGCGTGATGGTGGTCGGGCAATCTCGAGAGGTGAGGAGCGAGTCTGCTGCCCGGCGGGAGGCGATGATTGACGCCGAGATGCAGGTGTGGCGTGCCACCGGCGCGGCGAGTGCCGAGGCATCGACCGGTGCGGTCGTCGCGAGGGAGTGGTGCATCCAACCTCGGGGAATCGGGAACGACGCCCGGTTCGTGGGCCACGTCCTGGTGCACGCACCTCAGTCGGCGATCGACAGCATGCGCCAGGCGGCTCGCGCCCGCGAGGCCACCGCCGCCGACGTGGTCGCCGAGGCCGTGAGCATCCCTGTTGCCTACCCCGGGGCAGCCCCCGCTCCGGCTTCGCCGCCGCCCGCTGCGTCCGCGTCGGGTTCGTCGAGGCTGCTAGGCGCGTCCGAGGTCGAGGCCATCGCCGCCACCATGAGCGACGCGTCGTTCTCCGCCGACCGGCTCGCGGCGCTCGGCATGGCCGTCTCGGGTCGCCGACTCACCGTTGCCCAGGCCACCCGCCTCGTGGAGGAGCTCGCTTTCTCCGTGGACCGGATTGCCGCGGTGCAGATGCTCCGTCCCTGCATCGTCGACCCGCAAAACGCCTTTCACCTGCTCGCGCTGTTTCCCTTCTCGGCCGACAAGGCAGCCGTCGAGGCCATCTTCCGCTAGAGGAGGCACCCGTTCGCCTCGACGATTCAGTCAGTACCTGACCAAAACGCGCCAGCCGGGCTGGGCACCGTCCTTGGCGTGGATACAGCAGCGCCCGGGTACGACATGCGCTTCATCCACACTTCCGACTGGCACCTCGGCCACGAGCTGCACGACCAGGACCGCCGTGCCGAGCACCAGGCCTTCCTCGCCTGGCTGCTGGCGCTCCTCGCGCGCGAGACGCCCCACGCCCTCTTGATCGCGGGCGACATCTTCCACACGAGCAATCCCTCGGCCGCGGCCGTGCGCGACTGGTACCGCTTCCTCATGGCAGTGTCGCGACTAGACCCGTCGCCACAGGTCATCGTGATCGGGGGCAACCACGATTCCGGCCCGCGGCTCGACGCGCCCCGGGAGTTGCTCGAACATTTCCGCGTGCAGGTGGTGGGCAACCCGCCACGCGTGGGCGCTGAGCTCGACGCCGCCTCGATGATCGTGCCGGTGACTGGCTCGGACGGGGGGCTCCTGGGCCGCGTGGCCGCCGTCCCCTACCTGCGCCCGGCCGACCTTCCCGGCGGTGAAGATCCCGACCGCTGGGTGGAGGCGGCGCGGGAGGTGTACGCGTCGGTCTTCCGAGCGGTGCCCGACGACGGCCTCCCGCTGGTGGCGATGGGTCACGCCTACATGGTGGGGGGACAGGTCTCCGACCTGTCAGAACGCAAGATTTTCGGCGGCAACCTTCACGCCTTCCCGTCTGACATTTTCCCGCCTCGCGTGGCTTACGCGGCGCTGGGCCACCTTCACCGCGCGCAAAGAATCGGGGGCCAGGACCGGCTTCGTTATTGTGGCTCCCCGATCCCACTGGCGCTCGACGAGCGGGCCTACCCTCACCAGGTGCGGGTGGTGGAGATCACCTGCGGCGTTGCCACCTCCCGCGCCGAGGAGGTTCCCCGCACCGTTCTCCTGCCTCGTTTCCCGGTCGCGGGCGCCGCGCCGCTTCTCGAGGTCGAGGCCGCCCTGCGCGCCTGGCCCGACGACGATGCGGCCTGGATCGAGGTGTGCGTCGAAGACTCGCCCGGACTCCCGGATCTGCGCGCCCGGGTCGACGAGATCATGGCCAGGAAGCGCGCACGCGTGCTGCGCGTCGGTCGAGAGGGCAAGGGTGTCGGCGGCGGGCTGGCCGACAGCGACGGTCCGGCCGAGCTGAGCGAGTGGCAACCGGAGGACATCCTCCGCCGCCTGTGGACCAGCCGGCACCCCGACGACGAGCTGCCCGAGTCCCTCCTGGCCGACTTCTACGAGCTGCACGCCGTGGCGCTCGCGATCGAGAGCGAGGCATGAAAATCCTCCTGGTCCGCGGCAAGAACCTCGCCAGCCTCGCTGGCGACTGGGTCGTCGACTTCGCCGCGCCCCCTCTGGCCAAGGCGGGCACCTTCGCGATCACCGGGCCCACCGGGGCGGGCAAGTCCACGCTCCTCGACGCGATCTGCCTCGCGCTCTACGGGCAAACACCCCGATACCAGTCCGCGGTCAAACACCGGGTCGGCCACCACCACGAGGACGACGATGAGCAGGTGTCGTCGGGCGACGCGCGCGGCATCCTCCGCCGCGGCAGCGGCGAGGGCTACGCCGAGGTGGAGTTCCTCGCCCACGACGGGCGCCGCTACCGGGCGCGCTGGTCCGTACAACGCGCCCACAAGAAGGCGGGTGGTCGCCTACAGAACGCGAACCGCTCGGTCGTCGACGTCGCCACAGGACAGGTGCTCGAATCGGGAATCGACAAGGTCAACGGCTGGGTGATCGAGCACCTCGGCCTCACGCTCGACCAGTTCACCCGCTCCGTCCTGCTCCCGCAGGGCGAGTTTGCCGCCTTCCTCCGCGCCGACGCCCGCGAGCGGGCCGGACTCCTGGAAAAGCTCACCGCGACCGTGCGCTACGGCCTCGTCGGCAAACTCGCATTCGAACGCGCGCGCGAGGCGCAGACGCAGGTGGACGAGGAGCAGAAGAAGCTCGGCGAGCACCGGCTCTTGAGCGCCGACGAGCGCGAGGTGGTCGAAGGGGCCCGGGTCGAAGCCGAGGCGACGGCGACGCTCGCGGGCACCCTCGCCGAGCGCCTCGAGGCACAGGCGCGGTGGCACGCGCGCCTGGAGGAGCTTGGCACCCTGCTCGCGCGTGCCCAGGCCGTGCTCGCTGCGGCGGGCTCGGACCACGAGGCCGCTGCCACCCGGCGGCAGGCGCTCAGCGACGTTCTCGCCGTCGAGCCGTTCCGTTCCCTCATCGAGCGAGCGAGCGAGGCCGCGCGGCGACTCGTCGAGACGGTCGACCACGACCGCCTGGCCCAGGGCCGCGCCGCCGAGGCCAACAGCGCCGCCACACGAGCCCGGGAGGCAGCCGAGGCCGCGCGCGTCGCGCTCCTGGCCGACAGCGCCGCACGGGAGAACGCTGCACCCGAGCTTGCCGAGGCCCGGCGCCTCGACGCGCTGCTGGTGGCCCACGAGGCGTCCACCCGTGCCGCCACGGCAGCCGCCCTCGGCCGAGCCAGGGAACTCGAGGCGGCCCAGGTGGCCCGCCGCAAGGTCAACGCGGAGCTCGACGCGAACGCCGCGCGGCGAGCCGGGGCCGAGGCGTGGCTTGACCGGAACCCGGGCATCGCGCCCCTGGCCGCGGAGTGGTCGCTCGCACGTGCCAACCTCGCGGGTTTCGCACGGCACGAGGCAGAACGCGCCCGCCACCAGGGACGAGCCACCCCCCTCCTCGAGGCCCACGCGCTCGCCGCGGGCACCCACGCCGAGCTCGATGCGCGGTCGGCCGCCCGGGCGGGCGAGGCGGTGCTCCAGGCGCAGCGCCTCGCCGCCGCGGAGACAGACGCCGCCCAGCACCCCTTGGAGGCCGCCAAGACCGCGCGGCGTGAGTGCGAGGCGAGGCGCTTGTCGCTCACGCAGGCCCGCAACCTGCTCGCCAACGCCGCGCGGGCCGAGCTCGTCGCTCGCAACGCCGCCGAGGCCAGCGCGACGCACACGGTCGAGTCCGGTCGGCAAGCCCAGCGCGCGGCGCAGGCCGAGGCCCGCGCGGACGCCCACGCCGTCGCGCTCGCGGAGGTGGAGCGACTCCTCTCGCGGGCGCGCCTCACCGTGGATGTTGCCGTCCACCGCGAGGCGCTCCGGCCCGGCGAGGATTGCCCACTCTGCGGGGCAAGCAAACATCCCTACCGCGACCGGCCGCCGGTGGTCGATGAGCTGCTCGCCAACCTGACCGCGCGCCAGCGGGAGCTCAAGCAGCGGGAGAAACACGAACGAGGCGAGGCAACGGCCGCGGCCGCGCTCGCCCACGCCAGCCAACGCGCCGCCGCCGGCGAGGCCCTTCGGGAGCAGGAGGCGCGTGCAGAGTGGTCGCGACACGAGGGGGCGTGGCGAGCCCTGGGCCGGGGCGCCGAGCTGTCCCTTCTCGTCGATGCCGAGGCCCGGCTTGGAGCCGACGAAGCTGCCCTGGAAGCCTGGGAAAACGAGGTTGACCACGCCGAGCAGGCCGCAGCCCGTGCCGCCGCGGGCGTGAAGGCTGCGCTGGAGGATTGGAAACGCGCCACGTCCGCCGCGGCCGACGCGAGACTGGCCACCGACGACGCAGCCAAGGCGGTCGGCGGCGCACAAGAGGCCATCGACGACAATGCCCGCGCCCTTCGCGACGCCGAGGCCGGGGTCGACGCCTCGCTGCACCAGCTTGGCGGCCCGCTGGCCGCCATGGGCGCGTGGCGCGGATTGCTCTACGCGGACCCCACGGGCTTCGCGCGAAAATGTGCCGAGCTGGTGGAGGCGTACTGCCAAGTCCAGAGCGTGATCGCGGATTGTGCGAGGGAGGAGGCGGCGCTATCGGCCCGCGTCGTCGCCCTGGAAGGCGCGCTTGCCGAGGCATTGTCGCGACAGGACGAGGCCGAGGCCGCTCGCAAGGCCGCCGCCGACGCCCTCGACGCCTCCCGGGCCCTGCGCGAGCGCGTGCTCGGCGGCCGCGCGGTCGACATGGTGGAAAAGGAGATCGCGGAACACGTCAAGTCGCGACAGGCCGCCTTCGACGCCGCCCGTTCCACCGCCGAGGCGGCCACCGTGGAGGCCGGCGCCGCCCGTGCCACGGCGACCGCCGCGAAGGACGCGCTCGACAAGGCAACGCTCGACGCCACCTCGCGATCTCAGGCACGCGACGCCGCGCTCGCCGAGGCCGGCCTGGGGCTCCCCCTGGCCGAGGCACGCCTCGCGGTGCCCCGCGACTGGATCGCCGGAGAGAAGGGCGCACTCGCAGCGCTTGACCGATCACTCCACGATGCCGCCGCGGCCCGGGATGCTCGCGAGCGCGACCTCGCCGCGCACGAGGCCACGCCGCGTCCCGAGGCGACTCCCGACGAGGTCGCGACTGCCCTCGCCGAGGCGCGCACGGCCCGTGACAGCGCCCGCACCCGCGTGGGCGTGCTCGTCCAGCAACTCGCCGAGGACGACGCCCGCCGGGCCCGAGTGGCCGCGATCAACGCCCAAGTCGAGGCGCTGAAGGTGATCTACGAGCGCCGACGCGCCTTGAACGACCTCCTCGGCGATGCCACCGGGAGCCGCTTTCGCACCTATGTGCAGTCCATCACGCTGGATGTCCTCGTCGCGCGCGCCAACGAGCAGCTGGCCCGCATCGCGCCGAGGTACCGCCTGGGCCGCGCGCCGGGCGAGTCGCTGGCCCTCCAGGTGATCGATCTCGACAGCGCCAGCGCGATCCGCCCAGTGAGCAGCCTCTCGGGCGGGGAAACGTTCCTCGCGTCGCTGGCGCTGGCGCTCGGCCTGTCGAGCCTGGCCGCGCGCGACCTCCGGATCGGCTCCCTGTTCATCGACGAGGGTTTCGGCACCCTCGACGCCAAGACGCTGGAGACGGTCATCGAGCTGCTCGAGTCGCTCCAGGCCAGTGGCCGCCAGGTCGGCATCATCACGCACGTGCCGGGCCTCGCCGACTCGCTCGGTGCCTGGGTTCGAGTGGTGAAACACACCGCCACCCAGAGCCGCATCGAGGTGGGGACGGGTCCCTTGCCATCGTAGCTCGCGGCGAGGGGATTCACGCCGGAGGCCCGCTTCTGGGTATGCTCTCGGACATGGACCGCCTCGCCCGCCTTCTCGATGCGCTCCTCGCGCCGGGCGTGCCGCTCGCGATCACCACCCACGCCTGCTTCGGCCAGCTGGTGTTGCTCACGTGTGCCCTCCTGGCCGACATGGGAAACGGCGGAAACCAGCTTGCACGGTGGTCGTCCGTCATGCCCGCGGTCACCGGCGTGACCCAGCTCGACCCGGAGGCCTTGCCCACGGCGCTCATGGCCCTTGCCGGTGCCGCTGGCGCAGGCGCCTTCTGCGGGATCGGCCTCGGTCGCCGCCCCTGCGGCTGGGCCGGCGCCGCGCTCGTCGCGGCTCTCGTGAGCGTCCCGTGGATCGCCCCCGCCGCGCGCCTCGCCACCGCGGGATTGCCGGGCCTGCTCGCGCCGCTCGCCGTGGTGCCCGCCTGGGGGGCAACGGTCCTCATCACCGGATGGCGACGATGAAACTCGAGCCCGGGACCTTGCTCGGGGGGCGTTTCCGCGTGGGCCACACCCTGGGACGGGGCGCCATCGGACTGGTTGTCGCCGCGACGGACGAGTCGAGCGGCCAGGACGTGGCGTTGAAGATCCTGCTTCCCGAGCACGCCGAGTCGCCGATCACCCGGGAACGATTCAGCCGCGAGCTCGGCGTGGCGCAGTCGCTCGGCGACCACCCTGGCTTCGTTCGCATCTACTCCTTCCACGACGACGGCGACCGCTGCTTCTTCGCAATGGAACGACTCCCCGGGCAAGACCTCGCCCGCTACCTGCGGGCACACCCCCGGCCTCCTGCGGGCGAGCGGCGCGCGATCGTCGCCGCGATCCTCGAGACCCTCGCCTACGCGCACGCGCGCGGCGTGGTGCACCGCGACATCAAGCCGGGGAACATCATGCGCCTCGGCGATGGGGTCGTGAAGCTCCTCGACTTCGGCCTCGCGCGGGTGGGCGCCTATTCCGACCTCACCACCTGCTCGATGGTGCTCGGCACGCCCGACTACCTTGCCCCCGAGGCCGTGAGCGGTCGCCCGATCGACGCCCGCGCGGATCTCTACGGGCTCGGCGTCACCTGGTATGAACTCGCCACCGGGCAGCTCCCCTTCGTCGCCCCGAGCGTGTACGAGCTCTTGCACCAGAAGGCCACGCGCGACGGTCCTGTGCCGTGCGGCGACGACCTATTCCCGGGCGAAGCGGAGCTCATCGCGAGCCTCTTGCGACTCGACCCCGATGCGCGCCCGGCCACCGCGCCCGCCGTGCTCCGTGCGCTTGCGACACCACCGCCCCGCCCCGTCGCACCCCCCTTCGCTTGTGCCGCCTGCGGCGAACCGAGCCAGCAGCTGGACGACTGTCTTGCCTGCGGCGCGAGCCCGGCCGCGCGCCCTGGTGGGAGTATGGTCGTGCTCACGCGAACCGACCGCGCGCCCGCCGCCGTCCTTGGCGAGCTGGCTCGCCACGGTGCCACCCCGGCCCCCGGGATCGACCCCGAGCGCGCGCTGGCCTCGCCCCCCGTCGTGCTGGTGTCCGATGTCGACGCGGCGTACGCGCACGCGCTACAGGTGCGGCTCGTCAGCGCGGGGCACACCATCGAGGTGCGTTCGCGGGACGGATCCAACTTCGACCTCCTTCACCGCGCGGAGACGCCCGGCCTCTTCCTGGTCGGCGGGATCCTCGGGGCCTGGGCAGCTGCGTGCTGGCTGGGCTGGTTTGCGGTGGGCCAGTGGGGGCTCGTCGCGACGCTCGCGGCCGGTCCGCCAGCAGGATGGTTCATCCACAAGAACGCGCACTGGTTCCTGCCCGCGGCCTTCCGCCTGCCACGCACTCAGGCCGCGGCCATGCTCCTCGCGCCAGAGTGGAGAGCATTCCGAGCCCTGGCCCCTCCCCCCTCCGCCCTTGGCCTCGGGCGCGCGCTCATTCGACGGCTGCGGGCTGCGCTCACGCAGCTCGATCCCGATTCCGCCCGCGCGGCCGTCGACGCGGCGCGCTCCAGCCTCGCGCTACTCGCGACGATCGCCCAGATCGACCGCGAGCTGGAGGCCCACGCCCGATCACGGCGCCCCGGCGACGATCCCGCCGCCGAGGCACACGCCCGGTGGCTCGAGGCGCGGGAGGACGAGCGCGCGCGTCGTGTGCAAGCGGTCCTGGAAGTGATCGCCGCGCTCGACGCGATCGACACCGTGGCCCTCGACGCGCAGCTCAGCGCCCAGCGCGCACTGGTGACCGAGCTGTCGCACCGCGAACGCGCGGCGCGCGAATTGGCAGCCTCGTGACCACCCTCGTCGACGTGCTCCGCCCGCGCGCCCTGCGGCTCTTGCTCGCCCTCCCCGCGGTGGCCTTCCCGCTCTACGTGGGCTCGCTCGTCACCGGCGTCGCCGAGCGAGCGGGCTGGGCGCTGGCTCTGGAGGAGGCCCGGAACCGCGACGCGGCATTCGGCCCGGACAGCACCTCGGTTCGCCTCTGCGAGGCCATCTTGGCGCGCGCGGACGCCGCCACGCGATCCCGCGCCGCGAACTCCAGCGCCTGTCTCCCGCAGCCGAAGCCGCCACAGTTGGAGCCACGATGAACCGCGGGTTCGCGTTCTTGTCACTCCTCGCCTGCAGTGGGCTCCTGTCCGACGAACCCGAGACCATGCCCCCCGCCGAGACGCCCGCGCCCCCGCAGCCGGTCGTCCCCGAGCCGGTCGACCCGGTGGTCACCGACGCGCCGCCGGACAGCGAGGGCTGGCCCCTCCACGGCCTGGGTCGAATCCCGGCGGGACGCGGCGTCCCGTTGCCAACCGGCCACCAGCTCGTCGATCTCGACCTCGACGCGCAGGGTCGCTTTGCCGTCCTGGTCACCACCACCGGCCTGGACTACGCGGCCTGGACCTGGGACTTCGGACAGGCGCTCGCGCCCCTCTCGCTCCCCGGGGCCCGCGAGTTCGCGCTCTCCCGCCTCGACGACACCGCCTACGCGATCGTGCACGACGGCACGGGCTGGAGCATCGTGAGCGGGCGCGCGTCTGGCGGCGCGTGGGCCGGCACGGGCGTCGTGTCGGAGAGTGAACACCCCCTCTCCTCCCTCATCGCCCCCTTCGTGCGCTACGACGGCGAGGAGCGAGTCTTCTACGCCCGCGCGTACGAGGGACAGAAGACGCAGGTCCTCAGCACCCGCCGCTCCGGTTCGCGCACCTACGAGGTGACGACACCCGACGGCAAGCTCGGGCCGCTCACCGACGCCGACATCCGCGAGCCGGCCGACGAGTGGCAGAAACCCCCGGTCCCGGTCGCGGCCCAGAGCGCCACGCCGCTGTCGCTTCACCCGGCCACCGGCGCGCTCCTCTGGCGCGATGGCGACGGCGGCATCCACGAGCGCGCGTGGGACTCTGGGAATCTCAACTGGGGAGACGACGCGACCTACGTCGTGAGCGGCCACTACACCTGGAGCCCCAACGGCTACTACGCCGTGGGATGGTCGGCTGAGCGGCCCGGTGTCCGCCTTCGCGATCCGTACGACAAGGAACTTGAGGTGACCGGCCCACAGTTCCTCGCCCCCCCGGCGACCGCCGAGAATGGTCGAACCCTGGTGGGCCCCACGGCCGGAGGCCTAGTCACCGTGGCCGTCGAGGCCCCGCTGGCGCCGGTGCGGCACCTCACGGCCGTGATGGCATCGGCCGCCGAGGAGGCCGCGCTCGCCCGCGCGGGTATGCACCTGTCCACGAGTCGACGGGAACAACTCTACGAGGTGTACGACGGCTGGCTCTACGACGACACCAGTCGACCCGTCTTCGCCTCCCTCGACGGCATGCTGGAGGTGCTCCACGCGGGCTTCCAGGGGGTCTTCCTCCAGGTCGAGCGCGACGTCGCGATTCCCCGCCTCCACGCCCTGGTCGACGCGCTCGAGACCGCCGCTCGGCAACGCGGCATTGACCGGGTGTCGCGCGTGGCGATGGGCACGCGGAGCATGCTCCAGGGCGACTACGCCTTCCCCGATGGCCAGGCCGCGCTCGCCGAGGGCAGCCTCGCCAGTGAGGATCACGGGGACACGGTCGACTTTGCCGACTTTCACCCTCGCGGACCCTACGCCACAAGCGAGGCGCTCTCGAACTACTTCCGGGCCTTCAAATACATCGATAGCCTGAAACTCAGCCGCGAGGAACGCGACGCCCTCCGGGGCGAACCCGGGCTCGTCGCGGCATGGCGCGCCTGGATCGACGCCCAGTCGCCCTACCTCTCCGGCAGCCGGTACGACGGCGCCCTCGGCGCCTGGGACAAGACGCCCCACGCGAGGGCGGACTGCCCCTCGGGCAAAGTCGCGAAGCGCCCAGAACGTATCTTCCCCCTCTCCTGGGGCCGCGACAGCGAGATCCTCGAACGGGTGACCGCGCACGACGAACTCGCGGGCACCTGCACCGTGCCCGAGCGTGGCCTCCCCTCGGGCCTCGACCTGCTCACCGGCCTCGGCAGCCGCACCGCCCGCGAACAGCTCCGCGCAGCCTATGACCGTTACCCCGACCTCGACCCCGTCCACGACGAGCTCCAGGCCCGCTTCGGGGCCCCCATCCAGAGCGAACGCTTCGTCGACAACTGGCTCCGACTCGTCCAGCTGCTAGGCAACGACGAGACGACTCCCGAGGGCGTCGATCCCGAGCGCTGGCGGGCCCGCCTCTGGGAAACGGCGCTGGCCAGCTGGACGAGTTTCCGTCACACGACGGTCCTGGTCAACGAGACCTCGGCCGCGCAGATGGGCGGTGGTGGCCCGGAGGGTTTCGAGTACCTCACCACCGAGCCGATGCGCGGCGTTGTCGACCCCGTGCCGGAAGCCTGGGCCCAGGTCGCCTTGCTGCTCGACCGCCTGGCCGAGCACGACAAACACGCGGCCACGCCCGGTCGTGTGCCCGAGGTCCTCGCGGACGCAGCGACCGACGCACGACGCCTCGGACTGCTCGCCGAACGCCAGGGGCGCGACGAGCCCCTCTCCGATGAGGACTACCAGTTCATCCGGTCATTCGCCGGCACCACCGAGCACCCCTTCTTGCTCCTGTCGGCCACTGCAGCAGGCAAGGAGATGGAGATCTCCGCCCCTGATCCGATGATGAAGATCGTCGATGTGCACACGTGGAACGACCCCCTCGATGGCACCAGAGAGTGGCACGCCGCCGTGGGGCGGCCGCGCTCGATAACAGTGCTCCTGGGCGACCGCGGCCTGCTCATCCCGGGCTACGGCGCGGTGTACAGCTACTACGAGGTGGTGGCCGGGACCAAGCTCGACGATGAGGCCTGGCGGAAGCAGGTCGACAACGCCGAGCGACCGGACTGGGCGAACGAGGACGACAACTGAAGGCGCGGGGGAACCGAGTGGAAACGACAATCGAGGGCACGCGAACACTGGCGGACGCCCTGGTGCTGGAGGAGCCCACGACCCTGCGAGGCACCCCCGGGGCCTGCATCGAGGGACACATCCGCGACGCCCTGATCCGCGTGCGGGCCAAGGTCACGATCGAGAACCTCGAGATCCGGAGGACCGCCCGGCCGGACGGCACGGCGTCCTGGGGCAGCCTCGTGGTGGTGGAGCCCGGCGGCGAGCTCCTCATCCGCGAGTGCCGCCTCGTGGGCGCGGCCCACGGTTACGTCGTGGAACCAGCGGCCAAGTGGGGCGCCCACGAGAGCAACGTCCACGCGGGCATCGACGCGCGGGGAACGGGGCGCGCCGTCGTCGCGAAGTGCAGCTTCGAGAACTGTTGTATCGGGGCCAGCACCTCGGCCTACCCTCGCGCCGAGCACGTGAACTTGGAGGTCGAACACTGCACCTTCCACGGTTGCCCCACGGGCGTGAAGGCGTCAGCCGCCGGGCGCGCCAAGGCGCGGCGCTGCGCCTGCGTCGGCCCGGGCAGCAGGGCATACCACGCGGAAATGGGGGAGCTGCACCTTGATCGTTGCGACGCGAGCGCCTACGACACCGGGTTGACGGCGGACAGCGGAAAACTCCATGTGAAGGGCGGGACAATCACGGGCGCCCGCCTCGGCCTGCGGGCCGACCGCGACGCCGTCATCAGCGTCCGTGGCGTCGCCATCACCGGCTCAACCGGTGCCGGCGTCAGCGCGGCCGACCGCTCCAACGTCGACCTCCGCGAAACCACGGTGAGCGCCAGCGAGGGCAATGGCCTGGAGGTCCAGGGGGTCGCCAGCCTTCGCGCGAAGGGCGGATCCGTGGAGTCGCCCCTCGCGACGCTTCTCGCGCTCGACGCTGGGAGGCTCACGCTCGAGGGTGTGACGCTGGGAGGCACGCCCGAGTGGGCCGCCTATGCCGACGTGGCCGGCGTGATCGAGGCGCCGAACTGCACGCTCCCCCCCGGCAAGGTCGAGGCGCGGGGCAGCGGCCGGGCCACGACGGCCGTCGGCCCCGGGCTCGACACGGAAGGCTGGATCGCGGCGCTGACCGCCCGGGGCGACTGGTTGGCGGACCAGCGCAAGGCGAGCGTGTCCATGTGGACCGGCGCCGACAACGCGCTGGTGGCCGCCTGGGCCGAAGCCGGTACTGCAGGGGTGGCCGCCTTCGCCGCGTTCTCGGGACGGCCGGCGGGCCCTGCGCCGCTCCTCCTCGGGCCGCCCACCCCGCTCGCCAAGCTCGGGCGCGCGGGTGTGAACGCGATCGTGGGGGTCGAGGGGGGTTGCCTGGTCGCCTGCACCGACGGCACCCTCGCGCGGGTTGGCGCCGACGGCGTGGCCGCGAGAGGGAAAACCGCGACGAGCTGCGTGGCCCTCGTCCACCGCCCCCCGCACGTCATTGCCCTGTCGCGAGGCAGCACGCACTCGGTCCTCGGGCTGACCCTACACGACACGTCCCTCGAACGGCTGGGCGACACCGCCGTGTATGCCCCGCTCGTTGCCCTCAGGGTGGGTGATCCTCACGTGCTCATCAGCGCCGACGACAGCGGCCACCCCACCGACCGCTGCACCTGGCGCCAGGCGTGGCGCCCGCCCGGACCGCCCACGAATCCGGAGGCCATCGCCCAGGGGGCGTTCATACCCGAGGAGCCCTGGGACTGGACCGGCCTCCAGTGGTTCCGACTCGACAGCTTCATGACGCCCCTCGGCCCGTACTCGCTGGTGGCCATGGACGGCGTCCTGGTTGCCCACGATGTCCACCGGCGCTGCCTCCTGCGGCTCCCGCTGCCAGGCGTCTGCGCGCTGGGCGTCGCCCCCGACGGCAAGACCCTCTACGTCGGCACGACGGCGGGAGAGGTCCTCGCCCTGACGGTCACCTTCGGCGCCTGAACGGCCGCCGACGCCGGGATACCACCGGGCGACGAGGCGTCCATGTTCAACGAGCTCGCCAAGATCGACTTCGTGGTGAGGGTCAATGGCCAGGACGTGGCCGTGCAGACCGACCACCGCGAGGCCGACGAGATCGAGGCCGACTGGGAAACCAGCGTGCTCTTCGCCGCGGCGCGGGTCCGAAACCCGCTACGGTCGGGCCGCTGCGCCGCCGTGCGGTACGCGGCGATGCAGGGCCCCCCTGAGCGTTTCGCGCGCCTCCTCGCCGCTCTGGGTGCGAGCGTGGAAGTCACCCCTGGAGAGACACGCCACCCGGCGTCGCCCGACCCGACCGTGGTGGAATCCGAGGTCAACGCCGCGATCGAGCGCCTCGGCGAGCGCGTGCTCGCCGAACACGGAGAACTCGAGGTTGCCGAGCGCGCCATCGTCGCCAGGCTCGACAAGGAGCTCGAGGGAGAGGTGTGGGCGGCCGTGGCCGCGCTCGGCTCGGCCACGGTGGTGGCGATCCGGCGGCAATACCCGGCCCGGCTCGTGGCCGACGACGAGATCCAGTGCATGATCCCGTTCCGTTTCGCGGTGGGCGGCACTCTCATCAACGTGTTTGGGCGCACCGAGCGTTTCCTCAACGAGGACAACACGGAGTTCCCCAGCCGCTTCCTCGCGATGCTGGCCGACCAGCTGGCGCCCGACGGCGACGTGATGTACCAGCTCCGTCCACATGATTTCCCGGGCCGGGAGCTGGCGCTGCACGTGCCCATCCTCGGCACGACCGAGGCTCTCGAAGCGAAGTTGCCGCTCCTAGGTATCGTCGTCGACCTGCCTTCGTCGGTGAAGTCGATGCCCGGCGACGCGAAGGCCGAGGAGGTGGCACAGTACCGCGTCGAGGCGGCGCTCAACCTCACCAAGGTCGAAGTGCAGGTCGACGAGATTGCCGTCGACGAGCTCAAGGCCGTCGTGGCCTCGGGACACTACTACGCGGCAGAGAAGCTCTTCGACCGGGCCTTCATGCGCGGACTTCACGCCCGGCTTGGCGCCGAGCTGCTCGCAGCGGCCGTCCCCTGCAAGGGTCGGCTCTGGGTGCACAACGGCGTGGCGAAGCCCGAGGTGCTCGGGGGCTTCCAGAACATCGTGAACCACGACTACGACAAAGCGGCGCCGAACGAGCGACTCGGCACGACGCTCTTCGCGGTGATCGACGGCGAGGTCGTGGGCCTGGCGAGGCTCACCCGGAGCGACGGCAAGCCGGTGGAGCACCAGGCGCCAAAGAAGACCGGCTTCTGGGCCAAGCTCTTCGGCCGCTAGGACTTGAGCTTCCTCACCATCCATCCCGGCCACCTCGGGGGCGACTCGCACCTCGGCGGCGAGGTACTCCCCGCGCGGGTCCGCGAGCTGCGACTCGACCGTTGGCCGCCCGAGGTGGTGACCATCGACGGGCGGATCGGCCTTGTGCACGCCACTCATCGGCGCGACCTCGAGAACTTCGGGCGACTTCACGGCATCCCCGTGGTGAGTCGCGACGACCTGTGGTCGTTGCTCGCCGAGGAGTTCCTCGACACCGAGTTCGATCCGCCCCAGAAGTCGGAGACACTGCGACGACTGGCCGAGAACGGCATCGACGAGGCCGAGACCCGGGACATTCGCGCCCGAATCGGCCCGAGGATGCTTGCCTACACGGCGCTCACCTGGGAGTGGGTGCACTACGGGCTCGCCGACGTGCTCCTCGTGCTGCCCGCCGGAGACCGGCCCTGGGTCGAGGGCATCGCCAACCGGGCCATCGAGCGACGGCGACAAGCGCGGCTGCCGGAGGCCTCACTTGACGACGTGATCCAGCGCTGTCGATGGCGCTTCCCCTGGGGCCACGACACCCTCCGTGACGAGTTGATCTCGGCCTGGTGCGAGCCCCACCGTGCCTACCACGGCCCGCGCCACTTGCTCGCCGTGCTCGACGCCATCGCCGGCCACCATCCGGCCGAGGCCTTCATACTCGCGGCCTTCTTCCACGACGCTGTCTACGACCCCACGCGCGCCGACAACGAGGTTCGGTCCGTCGAGTGGCTCGACCGCGCCACGCCGGGAATGGTGGAGAAGGGCGTCAAGCCCGCCGACCTGGCGCTCGCCCGGCTGCTGGTCCTCGCGACCGCCCACCCCCTCGACGAGATCGCACCGGGCCCCCACGGCAAGTCGATCCGACGTTTTCTCGACGCCGACTTCGGTGTCTTCGCCTCCCTCGCCGACGACTACGCCACCTACGTACAGGGCGTGCGCGCCGAGTACGCCTTCGTCGATGACGATGCCTTCGCCGCCGGCCGGGCCGCATTCATTGAGAAGCTCGCCGCCACCGTTCATCGTCGCGGCTTCTTCTTCAGCGAGTCCACCCCGTTCGCCGAGCACGTCGCCCGCCAGAAGGTGCCGGAGGTTAAGGGTTAAGACCTAGCTCTTGGTCAGTCAAGAGCAACGCCCTGCTCGTGAGGGGATCGCCCGGTCCACCTCGTTGTGGCAAGCAACCCGGAGCCCCCGTGTCCATCGAACTCGCCGCCGTCGCCACCTCCGCCTTCGCCCCCGGCGAGGCCCACGCCCCTCTCCTGGCCCTCGCTGGCCGGTGGTCGGGACCCACCGTCACTTGGCTCGACCCCTCCTCAAATCCGCCCGCCACCCACACCGAGGCGGAAATCCAGCCCATCCTCGGGGGCCGCGTGGTGCGGGCCGCCTACACAGGCACCGTCGCCACCGAGCCCCATGCCGGCGAGTTCCTCCTCACCTTCGACCAGAACGAGGGGCACTTCGCGATGGCCTGGGTCGACAGCTTCCACCTCGGTACCGGTCTCATGTTCGCTCCCGGCGGTCCCACCGGGGACGGCGCGTTGGCTTTCCTCGGCAGCTACGCCTGTGGCGGCGAGCGCTGGGGCTGGCGCACCAGCATCCGCCTCGTCGACGCGAACACCGTCATCGTGAGCGCCACCAACATTGCACCCGACGGCACCGAACACCGCGCCGTGGAAACGCGCCTGTCGCGACAGGGATAGGCCTACACGCGCCGCACCGCCCGGACGGTTATCGCCCGGTCGATGCCCTCCGAGCTACTCCTGAGCCTGCGCGTGAACGGCGAGCCCGTCCGGCGGCTGGTCCCCGCCTCTCGTAGCCTGCTCGAATTCCTGCGAGAAGACCTCGACCTGACGGGTAGCAAGCACGGTTGCGACGTCGGCGACTGCGGTGCCTGCACCGTACTGGTCGATGGTCTCCCGCGCCTTGCGTGCATCACACTCGCCGCCGACGTGGAAGACCACGAGGTCACCACCATCGAGGGTGTGTCGCCCGACGGCCAGCTCAGCCCCATCCAGGCCGCGTTCGACCGCCACGTGGCTGCCCAGTGTGGCTATTGCACGCCGGGCTTCGTGATGGCGCTCACCCACCTCCGGGCGGAGCGCCCGCACCCCAGCGAGGACGAACTCAGGACCGCCCTCGGCAGCAACATCTGTCGCTGCACCGGCTACACGAAGATCCTCGCCGCCGCTCGCGAGGCGCTCAAGTGAAGGGGCCGATTGGCGCCTACGCGCCCAAGATCGACGGCCGCGAGAAGATCACCGGGCGGGCTCGATTCGTCGCCGACATGAAGCTGCCGCGGATGGCACACGCGAAGTTCTTGCGCTCGCCGCACGCCCACGCGCGTATCAAAAGTATCAACCTGGCGCCCGCGCTCGCGATTCCTGGAGTGTACGGCGCGTGTATCGGTGAAGAACTCCCGAGGCGATACGGGGTGATTCCTGTCGCACAGGATGAAACGGCGCTCGCCCTCGGCAAGGTGCGATACATCGGCGAGCCAATCGTGTGTATCGCCGCCGTCGACGAAGACACCGCCCGCCGAGCCTGCAACGCGGTTGAAGTGGAGTACGAGGCACTAGAGCCGGTCTTCACGATCGAAGACGCGCTCAACCCGGCGAAGCCGGTGATCCACGACGAGGCCCGGAAGCCCTCCAACGTGCTCCGCCGCGTTTTCCAGGACTACGGCAAGGTGGACGACGCCCTCGCGGGTGCCCACCTTTTAGTCGAGTCCACCTACGAGTACCCCGGCTCCACGCACGTGCCGCTCGAGTCACACGCCGCCCTGGCTCGCCTCGAGCCCGACGGCAAGCTCACCCTGTGGTCTAGCACTCAGAACCCCCACTACGTGCACCGCGACGTGGCGAAGGCGCTCGGCATGCGCGACGCCGACATCCGTCTCATCAAGCCCGCCGTCGGTGCCGGCTACGGCGGCAAGTGCGACCCATTCTGCACCGATATCTGCGCGGCGTACCTTGCGAAGAAGCTGGGTCGCCCCGTGCGGATCGTGTTGGAGCGTGAGGAGGTCTTCTACGCCCACCGCGGGCGTCATCCCACGCGGATGTGGCTCAAGATGGGGTTCTCGGCCGAGGGCGCCATCACCGCCATCGACTTCAAGGCATGGGCCGAAGGCGGCGCCTACGCCAGCTACGGGGTGGTGACCAGCTACTACCTGGGCGTGTTCATGACACTCCCTTACAAGCTTGAGAATTATCGATTCGAATCGCACCGACTTTACACCAACAAACCCCCCTGCGGCCCCAAGCGAGGGCACGGTGCGATCCAGCCTCGCTTCGCCCTTGAGATGCACCTCGACAAGGCCGCCGCAAAGCTCGGGCTCAGCCCCGTCGAGATCCGCCAGCGCAACCTCATCGAGGCCAACTCGGAGACCTGCAACGGGCTCCGCATCACCAGCGTCGGCATCAAGGAGTGCATCGAGAGGGTGGTGGAGGCCAGCGGGTTCCGCACCCGGCACGGGAAACTCGGCCCCAACCGGGGACTGGGCCTCGCCGCCAGCGCGTACATGTGCGGCGCGCTGCATCCGGTGTACCAGAACGAGATGCCGCACAGCGCGGTGCAGATCAAGATTGATCGCAGCGGCGAGGTCACGCTGTTCTCGGGCACCGCCGATATCGGCCAGGGCAGCAACCACATGCTCGCTGCCCTCGCGGCGAACGAGCTTGGCCTGCGACCGGAAGACGTGCGGGTGATCGAGGCTGACACCTCGCTCACGCCCGTCGACCTCGGCAGCTACTCGAGCCGGGTCACCTTCATGGCGGGCAATGCCTGCCTGGCGGCCGTGCGGCCGCTCCGCGACAAGATCGCCGCGGCCGTAGCGACAAAGTTTGCCACTGAGACCTCGAGCATCGATTTCGGCCCTGACGGCGTGGGCACTGATACATCGCGTGTGTCATGGGTCGACGCGGTGTGGCTGGCGGAGGAGAAGTTTGGACCCCTCATCCAGGGGGGTGGCTACACGCCGCCCAAGATCGGCAGCCGTTTCCGGAGGCAGTCTGTCGGTCCGAGCCCGGCGTACAGCTTCACCGCCCAGGTGGCCGAGGTGACCGTCGATCCCGAGACGGGGGTCGTGACCGTCGACAAAGTCTGGGTGGCGCACGACTGCGGGAAGGTGCTCAACCTGGCGATCGTCGAGGGACAGATCGAGGGCTGCGTGTACATGGGCGTGGGCGAAGCGATGAGCGAGGAACAGAGCTACCAGCAAGGCCGCGTGCGCGCACCGAGCCTGCTCGAATACAAGATTCCCACGGTGCACGAGTGCCCCGAGATCGTCGTCTTCCCGGTGGAGTCCAACGACCCTGAGGGGCCGCTCGGCGCCAAGGAGGCCGGGGAGGGACCGCAGCTCTCGACGGCACCTGCCATCGCCAACGCGATCCACGATGCGACAGGCTTATGGATGGAGCAACCGCCATTCACGCCTGAGCGTGTGCTGAAGGCGCTGGAACGAAAGCAGCGGGGGAGGGCCTGATGCTGCCCTTCCCTCGCCTAGACTATGAGGCACCCGCAACGCTCGACGCGGCCATGCGTCTCGTCGCCGAACCCGGCGCGAAACTACTCGCAGGCGGTACCGATCTGCTTCCCTCGCTGAAGCACGGCCTTTTCCAGCCGAGCGTCCTGGTTTCGACACGACGCCTAACGGAGCTTCGACAGCTTTCCCGCGGCACCATTGGCGCGGGCTTGAGCCTCCGAGAGGTATCACATGTACCATGGGTAAACGCTGAGTATCCTGCGCTCGCCGCAGCCTGTCGCACGGTGGCCACGCCCACCATCCAGGGCATGGCCACGCTGGGTGGCAACCTGGCCCTTGATACACGCTGCGTGTATTACAACCAGCCCGAAGGCTGGCGCAAGGCACTCGGCGGTTGCCTGAAGTGCGAGGGCACCATCTGCCACGTGGCCCCCCGGGGAACGGGCTGCTACGCCGCCCACTCGGCCGACACGGTGCCCGCGTTGTGGCTCTACGGTGCCCGAGTGCGCGTGCATGGACCGACAGGCGAGCGCAGCGTGAATGTATCAGCGATGTATCAGGCCGACGGTCGTGACTCGTTGTTTGCGCGCGGAGACATCATCGCCTCGGTGGAGCTCCCCCCAGCTCCGCCCGCGGTGGTTCACCGGAAACTCCGCTTGCGCGCGGCCATCGACTACGGTCAGTTGCTCGTCGCCGTGTCGCGTGACGACGAGGGCTACCGGGCCGTGATCTCCGCCGTGGGCCCGAGGCCCCTGGCCGTCGCCGCTCGGACGCCAGCCGACCTGGTCGACGCGGCCCACGCCGCTGTTCAACCGCTCGCCACCCATCTCACTGCGGTCCCGTGGCGCAAGAAGATGGTCCGGGTCGAGGTCGCGCGCGCGGCCGCCCTGCTCCCGAGCTAGCGCCAATGCCGCCGATCATGACTCAGCTATCAGAGCGGCATTGGCCCTAGCCCGAGTCGCCGAAGTCCTCGTCGTCGCCGTAGTCCTCGTAGTAATAGTAATCGTCGAACCAGTTGTTATTGAAGTTACCCACGTGGCTCGCTGGGTCGGCGTCGAGCCGCAGGCCGGTCATGGTGTAGCCCGACACGTCGGTTTCGGTCTCGCCGCAGTCGCGACCGGTGTACTTCAGCTGGAGGTCGCCCGCGACCTGGGCGGTGCCGGAGAACTCTCCGCTCAGGCTGAGAATTTGCTCGTTCTCATAGGTGCAGTCCCCGCGCTTGTACGCGTAGCTCTCCACCAGCGACACCTCGATGGCGCCGGCCTCGATGGCCCCGGTCATCAACGTGCCCGCGAAGTCGGCCACCGTCTTGCCCGAGGCGGTGGTGTAGATGTTGACCATCAGGTCTTCGCGTTGGCCGGTACCGCCGCCTTCCTCGCCCTTGTACACGAAGCTCATCAGCCAGCTCCCGTCGTAGCTGCCGCCGCAGCCGAGGAGCAGCCACAGCGCCGTCATTCGGACCCTCCCACATAGCTGTCGCGACTCGACGTGATGCGGTCAGCGGTGAAGCCGTAGCTGCTCTCGCAACTGTAATCGCTGCCGTTGTCCGACTCGCGCCAGGACCCTGAGCTCACCTCCCCCAGCATCGCCCCGCCCTCCAGCGTGGCATCGAGCGTGAGGAAGTTCGAGCGCGTGGTGGACCCCTCGGTGTACTCCTCGAGCCACTCGGCATGCAGCGCGCCTCCCCCGGCCTCGCCGGTGAGCACCTCGTCGAGCACCACCGCGTAGCCGCTGGAGGCCAGAGCATAGATGTCGACCAGGGTGCCGCGGTTAGACTCGTAGGTGCTGTCGTCGTCGTCTTCCTCGGCGCAGTCGCCGCTCACCGTCGGCTCGGCGTCCAGATAGAAAACCCAGGTACCCTCGAAGGGCGAGCAGCCGAAGAGGAGGGAGAGAAGCATGGCGTCGCCTCCATTGCACGCGGGAGCCACATGATAAGCTGGCACGTGCTCGCGATCATCGCCATGGCCTCGGCCGCGCCGCTCGACAGCTGCTCGCGAAGCTTCGGTTCCGACGAGGTGATGGACGCCGCGAGCATCGCGGAGCAAGCCTTCGCAAGCCAGGACGCGGAGAACTTCGTGTCGGCCCGGCGCGAGGCCGAGTCGCGACTCGGTTGCGTACACGACCCCCTGTCCGCGCTCGACGTCGTGCGCTTGCACCGCCTGATGGCCCTCGGCGCCTTCCTCGACGGCGACGAGGCGCGGATGAAGTACGCGGTGGCCGGCATGCTCGCGATCGACCCGGAGGTGCGCTTCCCCGAGGAGCTCGCCCCCTCGGGGCACAAGCTCGACCAGCTGCGGGCCTCCCTCGTAGGCGCGCCCCATGGCGAGGGCCCGGTTCTCGCCGCCTTCGCCGACGGCTGGATCGAGGTGAATGGCGCCTTCGCCCCGCGTGTTGCAGCCGACGTGTCCGCCACCCTCCAGCACCTCGACAATCAGGGCGTCGTGAAAGAAACGCGCTATTACTGGCCCGGCGATGCACTCGTCGACTGGGAGAGCGCCACTGGGGAGGTCGCCGCGCCCGTGGCGGCAAAGGCATCGACGGCGCCGCGCGGTCCGCGATCCGTGGCCAAGGCGATTACCGAGAAGCCTCCCAAGCTGAAGCCTTCCGCCAGCTCAAAGCCAGCGAGCGAGACGCAGGCCCAGATCGACCGCGAGAACCGGACCGCGCGCCACGTGGCCCTCCTGGCCGGCACCGGCCTCGGGCTCGCCGCCACGGGGGCCCTCTACGCCTTCGCGGCCACCGCCGAGCAGAACGCGCTCGATCCAGGGGTGCCTGAACCGCAGGCCGAGGTCTTCCGCAGCCAGGCCAACGGACTCACGTGGGGTTGGATCGGGACGACCGTGCTCGCGGGCGGCCTGGCCACCACGCTGGTGGTCACGTGGTGAAAGGGGCGCGGAGCTACCGCGTCCAGGCCCAGCTCGGGCGGGGCGCGTTCGGCGCGGTGTACCTGGCCGAGACCGTGGGCACCGGCCTGGAGCGGCGCGTCGCAGTGAAGCTCCTGCGACCAGAGAAGGCCCTCGAGCCCGGACTCGTCGGGCGCCTGCGCGACGAGGCGCGGATGCTGGCTGCGATCCGTCACCGGGCGATCGTGCGGGTCGACGACCTCGTGGAGCTCGATGGCACCTGGGCGATCGTCATGGAGTACGTCGAGGGCTGCGACCTCACCGAGCTCCTTTCCCTTCGTCCGGTGCCGCCCGTGGCGGCGCTGGCCATCACCGAGGAGGTCGCGAGCGCGCTCCACGCGGCGGCCCACCAGGCGGGTCCCGACGGCAAGCCACTGAAGCTGATTCACCGCGACATCAAACCCTCCAACCTCCGCGTCACCGCACAGGGCGAAGTGAAGATCCTCGACTTCGGCGTGGCCCGGGCCGAGCTCACCGCCCGCGAGGAGGCCACGCGCGAGGCCGCTTTCGGCACGGTGCCCTACATGGCACCTGAGCGTTTCTACGGCGAGGACTCGCACGCCGGCGACATCTACGCCCTGGGCGTGACGCTCTTCGAGATGCTGACCGGGGTGAAACCTGGGAAGACGGCGATGGACGCCGACCGACAGCCCCCCGGGGAACGCCTGAAGGCCCAATGGAACTGGCTCGCCGAGGTGAGCCAGCCGCTGCATGATCTCGTCGCCTCCATGCTGGCGAAGAAGCCCGGTGACCGGCCCACGTCTCGCGAGACGGCCCGGCTCTGCGCCACCATCCGCGCCGCCTTGCCGGGGGAGTCGCTCGACGAGTGGGCGGAGAACGTGGTGCCTGGTGCGCTGCGGGTCCAGGAAGAACGTCGCGCCACCGCGGCCGCCGAGCGCACGGGGACAATTCTCGTGGAGAGAAGCGGCTCCCACCCGGTGTCCACCGGTACACGCACCAAGCAGAGCGGCGGCGGACTGCCCGCGTGGGTGGCCGCGCCCGCCGCGCTGCTCCTCGCGGGCGGGCTTGCCGCCGCGATCGTCATCCCGGCCGTGATCATTGGCTTCTCGGCGGGCGGGGGCGAGGGCAAGGAAGCGAACACCGCCGTGGCCGCCACCCCGACGCCGGCCGTTCCCCCGCCGGCGGTCACCGCACCGGCGGTCACCACGCCGAGCGTCGTGCCGACAGCAGCCTCTCCGACCGCAGTCGCGACACCGGCAACCCCGCCACCCGCCGCCACCGCCGCCACGACCACGCCCGCGCCGACGAGCGCACCTGCCGACAGCAAACTCACCGCGACGAAGGCGGAGAGTAGCAAGCCGACGGCCGCGTCGGGGAAGGAGGCTACCCCGACGACTTCACCGGCGGTGAGCCCGTCGTCCCCGCCGACGCCCGCCCCCGAGGCGGCGGCCCCGCCGAGCGGCCCGGGACGCGTTGCCCTCGGTGGCGACGCCGTGTCGGCCAAGCTCACCGGCGCGACAGGAAGTTTCGAACCGGGCGAGCTGCCCGCTGGCGACTACACCGCCGAGGTGAGCTTCGGCGAGGGCACCCCCGTGAGCCTGCGCGTGCAGGTAGTGTCGGGCAAGACCACGCAGCTTCGCTGCTCCAAGTCCTTCGGCAACTGCAAGGTCATCAAGGAGTAGGCTCGTGGGTGTACTCACCAGCGTCCGTCGCTGGCTCCCCTGGGTGGTGCTCGGCGCGGCCCTCGGCCTCGCCGCCTTCGCCCTGTCCCACCGGCCGCCTGCGCCGTCGACCGGCGTCGCCAGTCCGGGCACCTGCGAGGCCTACTGCCTCGACCGCAAGCCGGACTGCGAGGCCACGTTCCAGACCCAGGGCGGATTCCCCCCGCTCGCATGGTCGCCACAGGACCGCGCCTCGGCCTGCTTCGGCAGCTGCCTGGTGCTCCGCCGCACCCGCCCCCCGGGCAGCGAGGACTGTCTCGACTAGCCGGGCCAGAGCTGGGGTGCGCGGCGAGGCGCCGTGTAGGCGCTCCAGACCCGTCGCATGTAATAGCCCATGAACCGTGCGATCCCGCGCAGTCCCAGCCACGCACCCGCCCCGCGGAAGCTGAGGCCCTGCATGGTCACTGCGGCTGGGCCCATGCGCAGCACCCCTCTCAGCACCGGCTCGCCCTGGTCGTTCTCGCCCGTGAAAACATCCGTGAAGAGGGTGGTGGTGTCGACCGGCATGGTGGGAATCCACCACCGCCTCGACACCTCCTTCACGCCCCGCAGGAAGTAGCGCCGGCCGTCGTCGGCCCTCAGCCGGAGCTGGTAGTGCATGTGGAAGGCGCGATCAGCGCCCGGCGCCTCGACGAAGAGGTCGAAGAAACCGTGCTCCACGACCAGGGGCAGCGGGTCCAATGCGGGGGCCACGACACACCCGTAGGCGCGGTTGCGGTGGCGAGGATCGGCCACCATCGCGTCGACGTCGGGCGTCACTACCGTGAGCACGAAGTAGCTTGGGCTTCCGCCGGATTCCGCCGAGGCGTGTGCCTCTGACACACGGGCGGAGAGCCGCCCCGTCATGCACTCGGTGAAACGGACGAGGTCGGGCATCGCGACCCGTAGCCCGCGCCCTCGATCGCGTCCCAGGGGCGGGCCAACTCGCCCCTGGGGTGGTGTGTAATTCCACACAGCGTGACCGTCGGCCGCGCCGGCCCTGTGGCGGGTGACACACCAAAAGACAGCCCTCCATCGCGCTCCTCAGCGTGGCCTCTCCCCGTTGGCACGGTCGTTGCAGTAGGCCCGACCCCCTACCGGAGCCCACATGTCTCTCGCCCCCTGGCTGGTCTTTCTCGCGTCGTGCACGCCAGCCCCCAAGGAAAGCCCCCAGCCCGCCGCCGGTACCGGCGGGAACCTCGCCTCGATCATGACCGAGCGCGGCCTGTCCGAGGCCGACGTCATCGCCGCCGCCAAGACCTACACGCCGAGCGGCAAGCTCGACGAGTACGTGATCATGGCCTCGGGCGGCCACGGCGGCAATCTCATCGCCATCGGCGTCCCGTCGATGCGCATCCTCAAGTACGTCGCGGTCTTCGGCCCCGAGTCCTGGCAAGGCTACGGCTACGGCGGCCTCGGCGACAAGGTGCTCTACGAAGACAGTCGCCAGGGCGGCAAGGAGGTCACCTGGGGCGACGTTCACCACCCCAACTTCTCCGAGACCAACGGCGACTACGACGGCGAGTTCATCTTCGTCAACGACAAGGCCAACGCGCGCGTGGCCGTGGTCGATCTCAAGGACTTCATGACGAAGCAGATCGTCACCAACAAGCTGGTGATGAGCGACCACGGCGGCGCCTTCGTCACGCCGAACACCGAGTATGTCGTCGAAACATCGCAGTACGCGGCGCCTCTCGGCGGCGGCTTCGAGCCCCTCGCAAACTACAAGGAGAAGTACCGCGGTGCGGCGATGTTCTGGAAATTCGACCGTGAAAAGGGTCGCCTCGACGAGAGCCAGAGCTTCGCGGTCGAACTGCCGCCCTACGCGCAGGACCTGGCCGACGCCGGCAAGCTCGACAGCTATGGCTGGGTGTTCATCGGCTCCTGGAACACCGAGATGGGCGCGGGCACCGAGGGACAGAACAAGCCCTACCTGGAGAGCGCCGCGTCGCAGAACGACATGGACTACCTCCACATCATCGACTGGAAGAAGGCGGAGCAGCTCGTGGCCGAGGGCAAGACCAAGGTCATCAACGGCGTGAGGGTGATCCCCCTGGAGACCGCGGCCGCCGAGAACGTGCTCGTCCTCGCCCCAGAGCCCAAGTCGCCGCACGGCGCCGACGTCACCCCCGATGGCAAGGCGATCGTCGTCGGCGGCAAGCTCGACACCCACGCCACCGTCTTCGAGATGTCGAAGATCAAGGATCTCGTGGCCAAGGGCGACTTCGCGGGCAAGGATGCGTACGGTGTCAACGTGCTCGACTTCCAGAAGTCGATCCGCGGGCAGAAGGAGATCGGCCTCGGCCCCTTGCACACGGTGTTCGACAACAAGGGCAACGCCTACACCTCGGTGTTCCTCGACAGCACCGTGGTCAAGTGGAACCCGAGCAACCTCGAGCAGCCCACCGAAGCCCTCTCGGTCCAATACAACATTGGCCACATCATGTCGGCGGAAGGCGACACCGTGTCGCCCGACGGGCACTGGGTGGTGGCGATGAACAAGATGGCGCAGGACCGCTACCAGCCGGTCGGCCCCTTGCTCCCGCAGAGCTTCCAACTCATCGATGTCAGCGGGCCCCAGATGGAGATCGTCTACGACCTTCCCATCCCCCTCGGCGAGCCGCACTACTCGCAGATGATCAAGGCCGACAAGCTCAAGACCATCCAGGCCTACACCCCGGCGGGCACCAACCCCTACACCGACGAGGTGTCGCCGAACGCGGTGGCGGCGGGACAGGAGCGCATCGAGCGCAACGGAAAGCAGGTCGACGTGTACATGAGCGTCATCCGCTCGCACTTCACGCCTGACTACATCGAGGTGAACGAGGGCGACACCGTCACCCTGCACATGACGTCTCTAGAGCAGGCCTACGACCAGACGCACGGCTTCGCGATCGACATGTACAACGTCAACGTGTCGATGGAGCCGGGCCGATACGAGGAAGTCACCTTCAAGGCGGACCGTTCCGGCGTCTTCCCGATGTACTGCACCGAGTTCTGTTCCGCCCTGCATCTCGAGATGATGGGCTACTTCCTCGTCAAGCCCAAGGGAGCCTAGTCAACCATGCGATTCCTCCTTCTCGCTCTCGGTCTCGTTGCCTGCGGCGGCGGTGACCAACCGACGGCATCCAACGCAACGGGCAGCACCTCCGCCGCCCCTGCCGCCCCGTCCACGCCCGCGCCCAAGCCCGCGCCTGCCCCTGCCGCTGAAACGGTGGGGCCGGACGGGCCAGCCGGGATCCCCGTGCCGAGCATCGCGGAGATTCCCGCCGACGCGGGCGTGATCGCCGAGGGCGAGAAGGTCTTCGCCGCCAAGGGTTGCGGCGGTTGCCACCAGTTTGGCAGCAAGCTGGTGGGGCCCGACCTCAACGGCCTTTACACCCGGCGCACCGTGCCCTGGGTGGGACGCATGATCCTCGCGCCCGACCTCATGGTCAAGCAAGACCCACAGGCCAAGAAGCTCCTCGCCGAGCTGATGGTGCCGATGCCAGACCAGAACGTCACCGACGAGGAGCTTCCCAAGTTGCTCGCGTTCATCAAGTCCAAGGGAGGCTAGCGCCATGTCCGCCGAGCACACCATCGTCCGTCCTCACTGGTCGCGCGCTCGCCGCGGCTGGGTGGTGGGCTTGTCGCTGCTCGGCGTGCTGGCCTTCGGCGCGTCGTACTTCTTCCCCTGGTGGACTTTCCAGCTCTTCGCCCCCCAGTACCCAAAGGGGCTGGAGCTGATCATCAACCTCACGGGCGTGGCTGGCGACGTGGCCGAGATCAACACGATCAACCACTACATCGGGATGGGGCACATCGACGACGCCGCCAAGCTCGAGCGCGAGTTCGCGCACTGGCTGATCGGCGGCCTCGGCGTGGCCGTTGTCACCGCGATGTTGTTCGCCGGGAAGAAGTTCACCACCCTCGGCGCCTGGTTCGCCGTGGGTTTCCCCCTGGGCTTCATCCTCGACACCCAGTACTGGATGTACCGCTTCGGGCACGACCTCGACCCGAAGGCCGCCATCGACATCCCCCCCTTCACGCCCGTGCTCTTCGGCGATGGCAAGGTGGGCCAGTTCCGCACGATCGCCCATCCCGACCTCGGCTTCTGGCTCGCGGTCGCGGGCGTGGCCCTGGTGGCCGGCGCCATGTACAACCGCTGGAAGGTCTGCGGTGTATGCCCCACCGCCGGGAACTGCGGCGCCACCTGCTCCCATGCCCTTGTGCGGATTCCGAAGTGATCCCCCTGTGTGTGTCCTGGGCCCTCGCCCAGGACATGGCAGCGCCGGAGGTGGGCTCGGTCGAAATCGCATCGGTCAACCTACCGATGGGCGCGCCCACGCACGTTTCCGCGCGCCCGGGTGACGCGCTCCAACCCATTGTCGATCGCCTCACCCCGGGCTCCACGCTCACGCTCGACCCCGGCCGCTACGCCGGACCCCTGCGGATCGACCGGCCGCTGAGCGTGCAGGCCGAGGGCGCGGTGATCACCGGGCCCGGCCGGGGAACGGTGCTGCTGGTGCTCGCCGACGACGTGTCGGTGCGGGGGCTCGAGGTGGAAGGCGGAGGTCGCGATGCCCACGAGGGCGACGCCGGCATCCTGGTGGTGGGCGACCGCGCTCGGCTCTCTGGGCTCTCGGTGCACGACGTGCTCATCGGCATCGACCTGCGCGAGGCCAACGACGCGGTGATCGAGAACAGCAAAGTGCAGGGGCCCTTGGATGGTCCCATGGGCGCACGTGGCGACGGCATTCGGCTCTGGGAGTCCTACCGCAACACCATCCGTGGCAACCACCTCGACCACGTGCGCGACATGGTGGTGTGGTACTCCGGTCACAACCTCTTCGTCGACAATCGCGTGGAGAACGCGCGCTACGGCGTGCACTTCATGCATGCCGACGACAATCGCGTGGTCAACAATCACTTCGTCGACAACGTGGTTGGCGCCTTCGTGATGTACAGCACCGACATCTACCTGCGCCACAATGTGTTGGCCGGGGCCAACGGTGCGGCCGGCATGGGCTTTGGCTGCAAGGAGTCCGACCGCGTGACCATGCAAGACAACCGCGTGCTCGGCAACACCACCGGCTTCTACCTCGACGCCTGCCCCCATCGGATCGACGGCCAGGCGAGCATCCAGGGCAACCTGCTCGCCTACAACCACGCCGGCATCCGCTTCCACCAGGTGAAGCCCGGCATCGACATCGGCGACAACGACCTCTACGAGAACGGCGCGCCCGTGGTCGTCGACGGTGGCGGCGACGCGACCCTCGCGCGCTTCCGGCAGAATCGCTGGAGCGAGTACGAGGGCTACGACCTCGACGGCGACGACGTGGGCGACCTGCCCTACGCGCCCGCCCTCGCCTCGCGTGGCCTCGTCCAGAAACGGCCCGTGGCCACCTTCTTCGCGGGCTCGCCGGCCGCCATGCTGCTCGATTTCCTCGGGACGGCTTTCCCGATGCTGGCGCCGCGCCCCCTGTTCTCCGACCCCGAGCCCCGGATGGGACGCACATGATCGAGCTCGACGGCGTCTGCAAACGCTATGGAAGTCGCGCCGCGCTCGACGGCGTGTCGCTCAAGATCCGCCCGGGTGAGCGCGTGGCGCTGGTCGGGCCCAACGGCAGCGGCAAGACCACGCTCATGCGCGCGACGTTGGGGCTCGTAGCCGCCAGCGGGCGCGTGCGCGTGGGGGGGCATGACCCTTGGACCGACCACCGCGCGAGCATGGTCAACGTGGCCTACGTGCCCCAGAGGGCGCCGTCGTTGTCGGCCCCGGTCGGCGAGCTCACCCGCGCCTGGTCGCAGCTCCGCGAGGTGCCGGTGGCCTCGCTTCGTGCGGAGGCGATGGCCTTTGGCCTGCCCGTCGACGACCTCGACGCGGTGCCCTTCCGCTCGCTCTCCGGCGGCATGCAACAGAAGCTCCTCGCCGCGATGGCGCTCGCCTCCACCGCGCGAATCCTCTTCTTCGACGAGCCCACCGCCAACCTCGACCCCGTCGCCCGGGGCGTCTTCCTGTCGCGACTGGCCACGCGCGACCCCGAGCCCACGGTGGTGTTGTCCTCGCATCGCCTCGATGAGCTCCAGGCGCTGGTCGACCGGGTGATTGTCCTCGCCGACGGCCGCGTGAAGTTCGACGACAAGCTCGAAGTCTTCCTCGACAGTCCCACTCTCCGCACCGAAGCAGGCCTCGCCGAGAACACCATTCCCTTCCGGAGGCGCGGATGATCCTCTTCCTCCTGGCCTGCGCCAACGATCCGAACGCGCCCCCCGACGTGGCCTTCGATCACGTGGCCTGTGACCACTGCGGCATGCTGGTGAGCGAAGCTCGCCACGCGGCGGTCATCCGCCCCCGCGAGGGACAGGACAAGGTCTTCGACGATCCCGGATGCCTCTTCCAGTTCATCGTCGACACCCATCCCTCCATCGCCCAGATGTGGTTCCACACCGAGACCACCTGGGTGCGCGAGGACGCCGTGGCCTTTCTGCAAGACGGCACCACCCCCATGGGCAGTGGCCTGCTCGCGGTGCCCGTCGGCACGTCCGGGGCGCTCGGCGTGGGCGAGGCGAGCGGCGTGGCGCTGGGGGGGGGTGCCCGGTGAGCGCGCTTCTCGCCCCCCTGTCTCGGCTCGAGGGTCACGCCGTGCTGCGGCAGCGCTGGTTCGTGGCCTCCGTGCTGCTCGCCGCCGCCATGGTCGGCTTCTTCTACGTGCTCGCCACCCGCGAGTCCGACGTGCTCGGCTTCACGGGCTACGGCCGGGTGATGGCCGGCGTCGTGCAGGCTTCGCTCCTGTTCGTGCCGCTCCTCGCCTTGCTGGCGACCGCCCAGGCGGTGCCATCCGCTCGCGACAGTGGTGTGCTCGAATGGTACATGACGCTCCCCGTCGATCGCTCGGCGGCCTTCCGCGCGCTCTGGTGGCCGCGGCTCCTGGCCGTGGCGGGCCCGGCGGTGATCGCGACGCTCAGCCTCGGCGGGGTGGCGCTCGTCACGGGGCGGGCCGTAGAGCCGCAACTCTGGGTCTCGCTGCTGGCGCTGCTCTCGGGGCAGGCCTTCTGCTTCGCTGCCCTCGGGATGATGATCGGCGCCTACAGTCGTTCCTCCGAGAGCGCGCTGGTGCGGGCACTGGTGGTCTGGGCCGCCTGCGCGCTGCTCGTCGATTTCATCGTGCTGGGGCTCTTGTTGCGCTGGGACCTGTCTCCCTTCGCCGTCTTTGCCACGGCGAGCGTCAACCCCATGCAGGCCGGCCGCGTGGGTATCCTCGCCAGCATCGACCCCGAGATGGGCGCCCTCGGCCCGGTCGGCACCTGGGCGGTGGTCACCCTTGGCGCGCCGCTCACGACGGCCTGGGGACTCGGCTGGCCCTTCCTGGTGGGCCTCCTCGCCCTCGCGCTCGGTCGGCGACGCTTCCTGCGAGGCGATGTGCTCTGAACGAGCCGTTGCTCAGACCGACTGGGCGGTGATGGTGACGTAGAACTCGCCGCGAGTGCTCCTCGACTCGTGCGTGGGCAGGTTGACCGTGAGGGCGAGCGGTCCTGAGCGCGGCGCTGCCCCCAGGTGATCTGCCGTGCCCACGACGGCACCCACCCAGTTGCCGACCCGGGCGAGGAGGGCACCTGCAGGAAGCAGGGGGTCGGGGGCGTCGCCGCCGGCCATCATGCCGATGAGCCCCTCTGCCTCAACGCGGGCCCGGCGTTCGTGAAGGCGCAGCCACCCGCTCACCTCGACGTGTCGCGGCGTTTCGCCCAGAACCACCGTCGTGTCGAGCCAGCTCCCTTCTGGAAGGACCACCACCCGCGTGAACCGCCCGTCTGCCGACGTCCAGGGCGCCGTGTTGCGAGAGAGGCGCAAGAACGCCGTGCCAAGGAGGTAGCCGGAGACCATGAGCAGGCCTCCGATGACCGCCACCAGGAGTCCCATCGGGGCGAAGCTGCTGCCGCCCAGGAAGACGGCGCCGCCGAAGATCACACCGACCGCACCGAGGGCGGCGACCCCAAGCAAAAGCATGCCGGCGAATCGGACCAGCCCGCGACGGACCCCGGGGAGCGGCGGTGCCCGCACACCCACAGCTCTAGGTTGCGATGAGCCGGCCGCCTGCCCCATGCGCAAAGACGCCTCCGCGTGGAGCGCGTCGAGCGACTCGAAAACCGCGACCAGCAGGGTTTCCGGTCCCGACGTGTCGAGCTCCTCGGCAAGGACGCGCCGCCCCTGCCGCAGGCTCATGAAGGCGCTGCGCCCAAACTCCTCGTCGGTGTCCTGATCGCACAGGCTCCACAGCGCGGCGTGAATCTCCGCCCTCCCCGACCCGGTGGGCTCGCGAAGCAGCTCACCCAGCGACGCATGCGCGCCGAGCACGTACGCCCCGACCGCGTCGACGACTTCGAGCAGAAGGGACTGCACCGCGCCGGTGGCCTGCTCGGCCGGGCTCAACCGACGCAGCGAAGGCACGACCGAGAACGCGGCGAAACCGGCCCGCACGACCTCTTCCACCTCGGTGGGCATGCTCACCCCCACGGGCAGGCGACGCCGGTAGCGGCCGAGCGTTCGCTGCCCGGCGATGCTCATCCGCTCCCGAAGCAGGGCCACGCGTGCCTCCAGCACGGGCAAGTCGACGACACCACCGCCCGCCGCCGCGGGTTCCGGCACCAGCGCGGCGGGGGCCACGAGCCCGGCAAGAAGGAACGCCCGTCGTTGCATGTCGTGTCCTATGCCGATCACCGGCGTGCCCAGGGTTAGCGTCGGTCATGCGCGCCGCCACCTACCACCTCCACGGCCGCCCCTACGCCGCCCTGGAGTGGGGCGAGCGCGGGGGCATCCCGACGGTGCTGCTCCACGGTTACCTCGACCACGCCGGCGCCTGGTCGCGCGTGGCGCCCGGGCTCTCGGGCTGGATCGTGGCCATCGACCACCGGGGGCACGGCCTGTCGCCCCACTGCGGCCCCGGCGAGTCGTACAGTTTCCCCGACTACCTCGCCGATCTCGACGCGCTCCTCGCAGAGCTCGGCCCGGCCAAACTCGTGGGACACAGTATGGGCGGCACCATCGCCTCGATGTACGCCGGGGTGCGTCCCGAGAAGGTCGTGGCGCTGGTCACGGTCGACGGCCTCGGCCTCTTCGACTCGTCCACCCACTCGGCCGAGCGCATGACGCAGTTCCTCGACGAGATGGCGCGCCCGCCGGCGAACAAGGTCTTCCCCTCGCTCGAGGCCGCCGCCGCCCGGCTCCGGCACAGCAACCCTGCCCTCGACGAGGCCTGGGCAACCGAGCTGGCCGGCCGCATCCTGCGACCGGTCGTGGATGGTTTCACGTGGACCTGGGACGCGCGACATCGGATTCGCGGACCCATCCCCTACCGGCACGACAATCACGCGCAGTTCTTACGACGGATCCGCTGCCCCGTGCTCGCGGTGCACCCCGAGCACAGCCCCTTCGCCGCCGCCGACGTGGCCCACCTCGAGTCGCTCGTCGCCAACATCCGCCGGGTGACCGTCCCCGGGGCCACCCACATGGTCCATCTCGATACGCCCGCCCAACTCGCCGCGGCGATCCGCCCCTTCCTCGACGCCATCGACGAACCCCCCTCAATGGGATAAAGGGGCCGGCCGGAGCAGCCCCATGCCCAAGCGTCGTCACGTTGTCATCACTGGTGGAGGCCGTGGAATCGGCGCGGAGATCGCCCGCCGTTTCGCCGCCCTCGGCGATCGCATCACCGTCCTCGCTCGCACGCGAGAAGAAGTCGAGAAAGTGGCCGACGAGGTCGGCGGCTATGGCGTTCGCTGCGATGTCGGCGAGCCCGCGAGCGTGGAAGCGGCGTTCATGGCGGCCGGCCCGGTCGACGTGCTGGTCAACAACGCCGGCGTGGCGCGGTCCTCGCCGGTCTTGAAGACCGACGTGCGCGTGTGGGACGAGCACCTCAAGGTCAACCTCACCGGTGCTTTCCTCTGCTCGCTCAAGGTGCTCCCGGGCATGGCGAGCCGCGGCAACGGGCGCATCATCAACGTGGCGAGCGTGGCCGGCCTGAAGGGCTACCCCTACCTGGCGGCCTACTGCGCCAGCAAGCATGGCCTGGTCGGTCTCACCCGCGCGCTCGCCGCCGAGTACGCCGAGAAGGGCGTCACCATCAACGCGATCTGCCCCGGCTACGTGGAGTCGCCACTCCTCGATCACGCCATCCAGAACATCGTCGACAAGACCGGTCGCGACAGCGACGAGGTGCGTCGCGAGCTGGAAGACCGCAATCCCCAGCACCGTTTCCTCGGCGCCGAGGAGATCGCGGCGATGTGCGTGTACCTCGCCAGCGAGGAGGCCCGCGGCGTCAACGGGCAGGCGCTGTCGATCTGCGGCGGCGAGCTCAACAGCTAGGATGCCGTACACCCTCGGCGGGATCCTCGGCGAGGACGGCCCCGTGCAGCCCGAGGGCTGGGCGAAGCCTCGAGGCTACAGCAACGGCTACCGGCTGGGTGACGTGCTCTTCGTGGCCGGCCAGGTGTCGTGGGACGAGCAGCAAAAGCTGGTCGGCCCGGGCGACTTCGCCGTCCAATTCCGGCAGGCCTTGAAAAACGTGCGCGCGGTCCTGGACGCCGAACGCTTCGCGCCGGAGCGGGTGGGAAGAGTCACAGTCTACGTGACCGACAAGAACGCCTACAGCCAGAATCTCAAGGCCGTGGGCGCCGCGTGGCGAGAGTTCATGGGACGCCACTACCCGGCGATGACGCTGGTGCAGGTGGCCGACTTGCTCGAGGAGGGCGCGATGGTCGAGATCGAGGCCACGGCGATCCGATGAGGGTCGAAGTCGACAACGGCGTGGCCACGCTGTGGCTCAGCCGCCCTGATCGTCTCAACGCGCTCACTTTCGATGAGTACGCGGCGCTGGTGGGCTGGTTCCGCAGTCCACCGGCGAGCGTTCGCGCCATCGTGGTGACCGGCGAGGGACGCGCCTTCTGCTCCGGCGGCGACGTGGAAGACATCATCGGGCAGCTCTTCGGTCGCGACATGGAGGGTCTACTCGCCTTCACGCGCATGACCGTCGACCTCGTCCGCGCGATGCGCAACTGCAAGGCCCCGATCATTGCCGCCGTCAACGGCGTGGCCGCCGGTGCCGGCGCCATCATCGCCATGGCAAGCGACCTGCGGGTGGCGTCGCCCCGGGGTCGCGTGGCCTTCCTGTTCAACAAGGTGGGGCTCTGCGGTGCCGACATGGGCGCGGCGCACCTCTTGCCGCGCATCGTCGGCCTCGGCAGGGCCTCGGAGATGCTCCTGCTCGGCGACACGGTCGACGCGGAGAGCGCGCTCCGCGCCGGCCTGTTCAACCGAGTGGTGCCTGAAGACCAGCTGCTCGCCGAGGCCCGCGCCATCGCGGCCCGCATCGCGGCGGGCCCGGCCTTCGCGAACGGGATGACGAAGGAAGCGCTCAATCGCGAGCTCGACGTGTCGCTCGACACCGCGCTCGAGATGGAGGCCCAGGCCCAGGCCATCTGCATGGTGCACCCCGACTTCCGCGCCGCCTACGAGGCGTGGAAGGCGAAGAAGCCCTAGTGTTCACCGGGCAGTTCCCCTACTTCTTCGGGCCCGAGCACGGGGCGCTAGAGACGCGAGCGCGCGACTTCGTGGCCTCGGGCAGTATCCGCGAGCGCGTGGCGGCGCTGGGCCAGTCCGGGCTGCTCGAACGTCGTGACACTCGCTCGCTCGCCGTTACCAGGCGCCAGCTGGCTTACCGCGACCCGCTCACCGACCTCGCCTTCGTCATCCAGGAGCTGGGCTGCACGCCCCTGGAGACCGCGGGCGTGCTCCCCGAAGTCGTGGCCGCCGCTCGATCCGGCCAGCGGGTGCTCGCCTTTGGACTGACCGAGCCAGGCGCCGGCTCCGACGTGCGCGCTGTGGCTACCACCGCCACGCCCGATGGCGACGGCTGGCGCCTCACCGGGACCAAACACTTCATCAGCAACGCCCCCGACTGCGACGGTGCCGTGGTCTTCGCCCGCACGCCGACCGGCGTCGCGGCCTTCTTCGTCGACCACCCCGCGACCGAGGCACAAGGCGTGGCGAGCCACAGCATCGGTCGGCTCCTCTTGAGCCACACCCCGGCCACGCTGGTGTCGCCGCGTGGTTTCGCGCTGGCTTTCGGCACGCTCGAGCGTTGCCGCCCCTCCGTCGGCGCCGCCGCCGTGGGCCTCGCCGCCCGGGCGCTCGCCGAGACGGTCGCCCACGTGCGAGGCCGCGAGCAGTTCGGCGCGCCGCTCGCTGAACTCCCGGTGGTGCGCCTGCGCCTCGCCGAGATGAAGAACGACCTCGACATAGCCGCGCTGGCGACGCTCCATGCCTGCTGGACTCGCGACCAGGCCCAGGGCGCGCGCGTGGGCCCCGTCATGGCCTTCGGCAAGGTGGTGGCCACCGAGGCCGCCCAACGCGTGATCGACACCGCCGTCCAGCTTCACGGCGGGAGCGGCGTGGAGGAGGGCTCCGTCGTCGAGATGCTCTACCGAGCTGTGCGCCCGCTCCGCATCTACGAGGGTGCCACCGACGTGCTCCTCGGGGTGATCGGCGAGTCAGTTGCCACCCGCAAAGGTGCCGGAGATTAAGGGTTAAGACTTGGCTCTAGACGGGTCAAGACTCATCGCTTCCGGGCGATAAACTCCCACACGGGCGGCATCACGATGAACTGGTCACTAGAAACCTCGATCTCCGCGAGTGCATCGAGGAACTGGTCCCTCGTGCTGGGCGTGATCTCCCCCATCTCGGCGAGCCGCGGCGCGTAGTTCCGCCACCAGGTGCTCGCCCACTGGAACATCGTGTCGCCCGGGAAGCCGAAGCGCTGGTGCACATCGACGTGCTCCACCTCGAATCCTTGTCGCGACAGCATGGCCGGCAGTCGACCACAGACATCGGGATCGCCGCCTCGTGCCTTCCACGAGCGCGCGGTGGCCAGTACCACCTCGGTCCACACCTCGCGCGGGGGGGCCGAGGTCATCGCGGTGTAGTTGAAGTAGTCGTGCACCACCAGCCGACCGCCCGGGCGCAAGAGCCGCGCCGCCTGCGCCACCACCGCCTCCGGCCGCGGCACGAAACACAGGAGCCAGCGGGCGTACGCCAGGTCGAAGGGCGACTCGCCCGTGAGAAAGTCAGATGCCGCCTGCACATCGCCCACCAGCGCGCGCAGGTTGGGGATTCCTCGGTCGTTGGCCGCCTCCACGAAGCCGGCCGACTCGTCGATCCCGACCACGCGCCCCTCGCCCCCCACCAGCACCGCGAGGTCTGCGCTCGCGAACCCAGGCCCGCAGCCCAGGTCGAGCACGCGCTGCCCACGAACAACCCGGGCGCGCTTCCAGGCTGCGTGGCCCGCATCGGCCCACAACCTTGCTTGAAAGCCGAGCCGTTCCAGCTCGGCATCGTGAGTCCCCAGTACGTACTCTGCCACGAAGGTGCCGGAGGTTAAGGGTTAAGAGTTAGCTCTTGACGCGTAAACCCTAACGTCCCCGGGCCGCACCCCACAGCGCGCCCCGGAAACGAGCGCGACGCCCTAGGCCACCCAGAGCGACAGCCCTCTCCCGAGGTAGCCAAGCCCGAGCAGGACCACGATCCCGCGCGTCCACCGCCGGAACTCCCGCTCGCCCAGCCGGTCGAGGATCAAGGACCCCAGCAGGGTTCCCACCATGGTTCCCGCCGCGATGCCAAGGAGCGCGCCAGTCTCGAGGTCGATGCCGACGACTAGCGGCGCCCAGAAGGCGATACGGAGCACGTGGGCCAGGGCCTGCGTGAGCGCCTTGGTGGCCACCACCGCGCGGCGGTCGGCCTCCACGCCCACCCAGAAAACGTCCATCAAGGGCCCGCCCACGCCGCCGGTGAGCTGCGCCGCCGTGGTCACCGCGCCCGCGAGCGCAGCGCCACGGGGTCGCGAGGCGTCCATCCAGGCAAACTGAGGCACGAGGAAAGAACCAAGCACACTGGCCCCGAGCACGGTGAACAGGGGCGCGGGCTCCAGTCGCGGCACCCACCACGAGAAGGCGGCGTAGACCGCCAGCGCACCCACCGCGAACCAGGCCACCGGGCCACTCATCACCCACCGCCGCTGCACGGCCACGCGCGAGACATTACTCAGAAGCTGGGTGCCACTGTGCACCACGACCGCTGTCGCTACCGGCAAAATCGCCGTGTACACGCCGAAGAGCAACAAGCCACCAGCCATTCCGAATACACCGGACAGAGTGGCCGTCCCGAGGGCGGCGATGGCGAGCACACTTTCCATGCCGCCATCGTAGTCGCTGGTGATACACGTGAACTGAGAATATGTATCGCATGACATATTCTAGGAGCTCATGTGTTGGACCTCGTCGATGCCCTGGTCGCCCTCTCCGAGGAGGGCACGATGGGGCGCGCTGCCGTTCGACTGCGCGTCACGCAGTCCGCCGTGAGCAAGCGGATCGACACGCTCGAAGCTCGCGTCGGCTCCCCATTGATCGAACGCGCCGGTCGCCGCGTGCGACTCACGCCGGCCGGGACTCACCTCGTAGCCATGGTAGCCCCCCTCTGCGCCCAGATCCGGGCCGCCCTGGCCGCGGAGGCCCCCGGGCGCCCAGTGGTGATCGGCTCCTCACCGGCGCTCCTGTCCTCGTGGCTGCCCTCGGCCCTCGCTCGAGCGCGAGACGCCGTCCCCGGCACACCGCTCGAGATCCACAGCCACCGCGGCCCCGGCGTGGTCGACCGGCTCCGTTCCGGCCTGGTCGACATCGCCGTGGTGGTCGACGCCGGGCTGCCCGCCGACATGGAGGTTGACCGCGTGGCCGAGGAGCCGATGGTGGTCGTGGGGGCCCACGACGCCCTCCCCACGCGGCTCTGGCTCATCGAGACGGCCTCGCTCACCTGGATGGCGCTCGAGCGGCGGGTAGGCCGCCTCGGCGTGGAGCCCATCGGCCGCGTGGAGTCCTTCTCCACGCTGGTGCAGCTCGCGCGCAACGGCTTCGGTCCCGCGCTCGTCCCGCTCGGAATCGCCGAGGCGATGAGGGCCGAGTCGCGACCCTTCCACGATCTGTCCCGGCCCATCGCCCTCGCCGGCCGTCCCGGCGTGCTCGCCCGTCCCGACGTGGCGCGGCTTCGAGAGGCGCTCACGGAGGCGATTCGTGCCGAGTGCCCGCGATAAGCCCTTCGACCGATGAACCTCGCCGCCTACTTCCTCGACCACAACCTCGCGGACCGGCCCGACAAGGTGGCCCTCCGCACCGCCACCGCCTGCTTCACCTTTGCCGAGATGCACCGCGCGAGTTGCCAGTTCGGCAATCTCTACCGCTCGCTCGGCGTGCGCGAGGAAGACCGCGTGCTGCTCTGCCTGAACGACGGCGCCCCCTTCGCGGCCGCCTGGTTTGGGGTGGTCCGCATCGGCGCGGTGGTGGCGATGATGAACCCCGGCGTCCCTCCGGAAGACTATGCCTACTACCTGCGCTACACCCGCGCGCGGGTGCTCGTCACCGAGCGGCAGTTCTACGAGCTCAATCGGGTACAGGTCGACGCCTCCGGCGCGCGCGTCGTCTGTGTCGACCGCGACTTCGCGGCGATCGACGCCCAGCCCACCGAGTGTCCGTACGGCGACACCGGTCCGGACGATCCGAGCGTCTGGCTCTTTTCCTCCGGCAGCACGGGCAAACCCAAGGGCTGCGTGCACGTCAACAGCGACTTCGTCTACAACACCGAGCGCTACGCCAAGCAGGTGCTCGGCATCCGGGAAGACGACGTGACACTCGGCGTCCCCAAGCTCTTCTTCGGCTACGCGACTGGCACCAACCTGATGTTCCCCTGGGCGGTCGGTGCCACCACCTGCCTATTCCCGGAGCGGTCCACCCCAGAAACGATGCTCGCGCACATCCAGCGTTTCCGGCCAAGCATCGTCACCAACGTGCCGACCATGATCCACAAGATGTTGGAGTCGCCCCTCTGCGCAGAAACGGACTTCTCTCGTGTCCGCCTGGTCCTTTCAGCCGGCGAGGCCCTCCCCGGCGAGCTCTACAATCGCTGGATCGCGCGCACGGGCGTGGAGATCCTCGACGGCATCGGCAGCGCCGAGATGTTCCATATCTACATTACGAATTACCCGGGCGACGTGAAATGCGGCACGCTCGGCCGACTGGTGCCCGGCTACGAGGCGCGCATCGTGGGGGACGACGGCGCCGACGTGGCCCAGGGTGAGATCGGCACGCTCATGGTGAAGGGGGCGAGTAACGCCATCTGTTACCACGGCGACCGCGCCAAGAGCCGCGCGACATTCCGGGGCGAGTGGACGACGACGGGCGACCAGTTCTGTGTCGATGCCGAGGGACGATTCCGCTACTGCGGCCGGGGCGACGACCTATTGAAGGTGGGCGGCGTGTACGTGTCGCCGGTGGAGGTGGAGAACTGCCTGCTCGCCCACCCGAGGGTTTTCGAGTGTGCCGTCGTGGGCGTGGAGAACGGGGGTCTGACGAGCACGGTGGCCTACGTGGTGGCCGTCGGGGAGCCCTCCCCGGAGCTGGGGACAGAGTTGCAGTCCTGGGTGAAAAAGCAACTCGCGCCGCACAAGTATCCACGGGCGGTGCGCTTTCTCGACACGCTTCCTAGGAATGACCGCGGGAAGGTGGCCCGGGCAGAGTTGAAGCGGGTGGGCTGAGCTTGCCCTGCGACAGCTCGCCACCTAGATTCGGCCACCCGCCATGCACCTCGCCCCGCTCCCCTTCCCTCGCGCTTCCCTCGTCGGGAAGTGGGCGATCCTCCCCACCGGCGCCTGCGAGGCGCACGGCCCCCACCTGCCGCTCGACACCGACGTGCGCATCGCCACCGCGATGGCCGAGTCGGCAGCGGCGCGCATCGACGGCCGGGTGCTGCCGCCCATCACGTATGGCGTGGCCCGCTTCGCGCGGAACTTCCCGGGGACAATCACCGTCTCCGCCGAGGTGATGACCGCCCTGGTGGCCGAGGTGCTCATCAGCGCCCACGAGGCAGGTGCCGCCGGGCTGGCGATCGCCAACGCCCACCTCGAGCCCGACAATGTGAACGCGCTTTTCGCCGCCTGCCGCCTCGTGAAGGAACGCACGGGCGCAAGCGTCGCGTTCCCGAACGTGGGGAGCAAACGACAGGCCGAGCGCCTTTCCAAGATCGTGCCCTTCGACGGCCACTCCGGCATCTACGAGACCTCTCTGGTGCTCGCCATCTCCCCTCGCCTCGTCCGGGGGCACAAGAAACTTCCCGCGGTAGACGCGGATCTCGGGCAGGGCATCGCCCGGGGCGCCGATAACTTCGAGGACGCCGGGGGACCGCGCGCCTACTTCGGGCAACCTGCGCTCGCGACGGCCGACGCCGGGCGACGCCTTGTGCGTGAGCTTGGCGACATCCTCGCCGAGACGATGGACAGCTCGCGGCGCTGACAGCCTCCACGGTCCGCCTGCTCGGGCGCGGACCCGCGGGGAGGTCGCGGCGAGCGGCCTCCCCTTTTCCTGGATAGCCCGCCTGTCGTACCGGGTTTGACTCTCATGTCGTTGTTCGCCGAGGCTGGCTGGGTGGGCTGGGTGCAGGTGGCGGCCTGCGTGCTGGGTCTCTTGTGGACGCTCGTGTGTGCCGTGCTCCTCGGTATGAAGTGGAAGGTGCCGGCCGCGATCGCCACCGCCCCGCTCGGGCTTCACGCCCTGCTGGTCGTCGTGAGCGGGATGGTGGGCGGCTCGGCGCTCGATTCGGTCGTCGGGGTCGACCCCTCGCAGCGCGCTGCGCTCTACGCACACGGCGTCGCCCAGGTGCTCGCGGGCGCCACGCTCGCAGCGGTTGCCTTGCCGTCGGCGGCGCTCCTCGGCCTTGGCGGCGCGGCCGGCGGCGCGCGCGCGCCGCGTGGCTATGGTGCCCCGGCGATCGCGTTCTTCGCCTGCGGCCTCGCGGCGATCATGCCCCTCGGTGGACTCTTCTTCTACGCCTCGATGCCCTTCGTGTTCGCGAAGCTGCTCCTCCTCGGGATGGGCGCGATCCCGGTGGCGGTGTCGCTCCTGGGCAACGGCCAGAACAGCAACGCGCGCGAGTCCTCCGTGGCCACCACCATCGCCTACTTCTCGGTGGCTGCGGCGTTGGAACTTGTGGATCGCTCGGCCAGCTGGATGAAGGTCTTCGCGGCGATCGCGAACGCGGACCCGGAGTCGAAGGGCGCGCTCATGGTCGCGGCCTCCGAGGAGATCGCCGACGTGTCGCGATTCGGCTGGATGAGCCTCGGCCTCGCCTTCGTGCCCATCCTCGCCGCCGTGCTTCGCCCCGCGGCCGAGCTGAGCGAAGAGGAGCTCATGACGGGACAAGTGAACCCGTCCGGCTTCCGCATCATCGCCACCGGCCTGGCGCTTGTAGTCCCACTCCTGTGGTTCGCGGCCCTGCTCTCGGCCGACCCCACGGCTGCCATGCTGAAGATGGCGAAACCGTGATTTTCGCACCCTTGCTGGCCTGCACTGCGGGCCCAGCGCCGGTCGAGGAGAAGCCGAGCGATACGGCGACCGACAACGGCGACACCGGCAATACCGCAGCCGACACCGCCGACACCGGCGGCACCGGGGAGGCCCCCGCCCCGTGGGAGCCCTTCGACACCCTCGACGACGCACGCTGGGACATCGCCACGTGGACGCTCGGCCGCAGCGAACTCGCGGTTGAGAACGTGAGCGTGACCGACGGACAGCTCGCGCTCCACCACGAGGGCGCAGGCGACGCCTGGCTCGGCGCCGAGATCTTCACCTCTGAGGCCTTCTTCGGAGGGCACTGGACGGCGGCGATGACCCCGCCGACCAGCACCGGCACCGTCTGCGCCTTCTTTTTCTACGGGACCGACGGCCAGGGCCTCGTCCACGAGATCGACGTGGAGCTCCTGGGCGGCCAGCTCTGGGTGGGCACCTACGCCAACTGGTCCCCTGCCCATGGTTACGAAAACGGCCCCACGCGCGAGTACGTCGTGATCGAGATCGACGCGCCGCAGACCTTCACCATCTCGTGGGGTGACACGGTCGATTTCCTCGTCGATGGCAGCCCCGTCGCGAGCTTCGCCACCGCGGTACCGAGCATCCCCCTGCAGCTCCACCTGAACCACTGGACCACCGATACCTGGGCCGACGTGGCCTACCCACCGCCCGCCAGCCTCGATTGCCGCTTCGACAGCGTCGATCGCGCGGACGAGTAGCCGCCAGCGGCGGTCATCCCCCCGAAAATCGGACACTCGGCCCACCCATGTGGGAAAAAATAGGACGAGCGACCGGGTCCGGGCGTACGCCTCACGAGTGAACCGTCATTTTGAGCGACACCGGTCGACCCGATCGACCCCGGAAAGCCCCATGTGTCCTATTTCTTGCCACATGAGCACGCGGACCGTTTCATTCTGACCATGATGACCTCTGCCGATATTGTCGCGACACGCTGTACGTATTGTCAAGCCTCCCGGCGCGCCCACTCGAGACACGAGTTCCGACCTCCGAGCCGCAGCCCCGACTCAGGCGTCCCGGGTCCCGACCTCCGAGCCCGTGCGCCGAGTCCCGAACCCGGAGTCCCGGCCCGCGACTCCCGACGCCCCCCCACTCACCCCCGGCGGGCCTCGTCCCCTTTCCCATCCACCCGCCACAGCCACCCTGCGGCCACCGTGGCCAGCACCGACACCCCCGCCAACATCTCGAAGATCGCCGCCGTCCCACCGAGCGCGCGCGCCTCGCCGGCCAGGGCCTGCCCGGCGAGCGAGCCCACGCCGTAGGAGGCCGCCGACCACAAGGACTGCGCGCTCGCCGCCACGTGTGCCGGCGCCCCATGGGCCATGCGCTGCACGCCCGAAACCCAGAACATCCCAAAAGCCACGCCGTGAAGCACCTGCACCCCCACGAGCACGGCTGGGTCGTCGGTCCACGCGGTGATCGCCCAGCGAGGCACGTTCACCGCCGCCGCCAGGAGTAGTCCCCCGGCCGGACCCACGCGCCCGAGCAATGGGCGCGCCCAGGCCATCAGCGTGGTCTCGCAGGCCACCCCCACCGCGAACGCGGCGCCCACCACCCACTCGGGCAAGCCGAGCGCCGCCACGTGCACCGACAGGAAACAGTCGTACACCGACAGCGTGAAGGCCTGGAGACAGCCCGCCAGGAGCAACGGCAGGAGCCACCTCTGTTTCACGAGCGCCACCAGCGCCGGCCACACCGGCGCCGGCCCCCCCTCCCCGCGCGTAGGGAAGGCGAAGGCCACCGCCGCGGTCGCGATGAGGCCCACGTCGCTCAACCAGGGTCCCGCGAAGGGCGCGCTCGCCAGGATCACCCCCACCATGAAGCCGAGACTCCCAAAGAGCCGTGTCCGCCCGTACTCCGCCAGCGACCGTCCCCTCGCCCGAAGGGCGTCCATCACGAACACGTCGGTGATCGCCCCGAGCGGCGCCCGCATCGCCGAGAAGCAGAACATCGCCAGCCCGAGCACCCACACCTCCTCGGCGCGAGCCACCACCATGCCGGCCACCGCGCTCAGAACGCAGGCCACCCTCAAGACCAGCCCCGCCGCCTGGTATCGGTCGGCCCACCAGGCCCAGAGCGGCACCGACAAGAGCCGCCCCAGTGGCAAGAGTGCCATCAAGAGCCCGATCGTCACCCCGTCGAGCCCCTGCCGTTCGAATCGCCCGCCGAGCAGCGGGATCAACGCGGCCATCGACCCGAGCATCAGCCCGTAGAACAACCGCAGCATCGGGAGCGACAAGTCCGCGCGGCTATCCCACCGCGACCGGGTGTAAACTCCCACGATGCTCGCCCTCCTCCTCGCCTGCGCCTCCCCCCCGGAGGGTGCCGAGAAAGACCCCGGCTCGACCGACGGTGAAACTCATGACGCCGACGGCGACGGCTTCGCCACCGACGCGGGCGACTGCGACGACAACGACAGCGCCGTCTACCCGGGGGCCACCGAGCGCTGCGACAACCTCGACAACGACTGCAACGGCACCGTCGACGACGACCTCGTCCAGTCCTGGTACGCCGACGCCGACGCGGACGGCTTCGGCAACGCCGCGCAGGCCGTCACCGCCTGCGAGCCGCCCGACGGGGCCTACATCGCCGATGATTCCGACTGCGACGACACCCGGAGCGACGTGTACCCGAGCGCGCCCGAACTCTGCGACGGTCTGGACAACGACTGCGACGGGCAGACCGACGAGGACGACGCCACCACCTGGTACGCCGACGCCGACGGCGACGGCGTGGGCGACGAGGCCACCGCCATCTCTGCCTGCGCCGCCCCCGGCGAAGGCTGGGTGACGGACAGCGGCGACTGCGACGACACCCGCAGCGACGCCTTCCCCGGCAACCCCGAGACCTGCGACGAGATCGACAACGACTGCAACGGCCTGGTCGACGACGGGGTGTTGCTCACCTGGTACGAGGACCGCGACGCCGACGGCCACGGCAACAACGCCGAGATCGACGAGGCTTGCCGCCAGCCCACCGGCTACGTCGAGTCGGGCGACGATTGCGACGACAACGACCCCGCCGTCGGTCCCGCCGCGCCCGAGGTGTGCAACGGCCTCGACGACGACTGCGACGGCCTCGTCGACCTTGCCGACCCCGACGCCGACCCGAGCACAGGCTCGGTGTACTACGCCGACGCCGACGGCGATGGCTACGGCGACGCCTCGTCCACCACGACCGCTTGCGATGTTCCTGCCGGATTCACGACCGACAACACTGATTGTGATGATACAGCCGCCGATGTATCACCGGCTGGCACCGAGCTCTGCAACGGCGTCGACGACGATTGCGACGGGGTGATCGACCCGAGTAGCAGCGCCGACGCGCTCACCTGGTACGCCGACACCGACACCGACGGCTACGGCGACGCGTCGACGACTACCACCGCTTGCGACGCGCCCACCGGCTACGTCGCCGACAACACCGACTGCGACGACGGTCACTACGCGATCAGCCCCGGCGCCAGCGAGGTGTGCAACTGGGAGGACGACGACTGCGACGGCCTGGTGGACGACGACGACCCCACGCTCGACCTCGGGACCCGCTCAACCTGGTACGCGGATGCCGATAGCGACGGCTACGGCGACCCCGCGTCGACCGGCCCCGGTTGCGACGCGCCCAGCGGCTACACCGCCGACTACGCCGACTGCGACGACACCGACGCCGCCATCAACCCCGCCGCCACCGACGACTGCGACGGCCTCGACAACGACTGCGACGGCACCATCGACGGCGGCCTGTCCATGTCGACCTGGTACGAGGACAACGACGGCGACAGCTACGGCGGCGCCGCCGTGCTCGACTGCGCCCAGCCCCCGGGGACGGTCGACAACGACTGGGACTGCGACGACACCAGCGCCAGCGTGTACCCCGGCAGCGCCGCCACTTGCCCCTGGTCGAGCTGTCTCGACTTGTTGACCGACGGCATCGCCAGCACTGACGGCAGCTACTGGATCGACTTCGCCGGCACCGCGACCGAGACCGAGTGCGACATGACCACCGACGGCGGCGGCTGGACGCTGATCTTCGACGACAACTTCGACAGCGGTGCCGACAGCCGCTGGAGCACCACCAGCACGAGCAGTTGCGGCGGCTGGGGCACCATCCTCGGCGGGTACGGCATCATCTCAGGCGGGAGCATGTCGATCGCGCTCTCCACCTACGCCATTGTCCACACGCAGACCTGGGTGGAGATCGAGTACATCGCGCTCGACAGCTGGGACGGCGAGAGCGCGTACGTCGCGGTGGACGGCAGCACGCTGTGGAGCCAGTCGCAGAACAACCACAGCAGCAGCTACAGCGAGGTTTGCGGCTGGAATCGCGGCCATTCCGGCTCATACGACAGCTTGTGGATGATCTCGGCCACGATGGCACACGCCGCGGGCACGCTCACGCTCGCCGGCGGCAGCACCCTGGACCAGAGCGCCGACGACGAGTCCTTCGGTCTCGACGACACCTACGTGTGGATCCGCTAGACTAGGGGGCATGCGCCTCCTCCCCTTCCTGGCCCTGTCGCTCTTCGCCTGCCGTGAAGCCGGCGAGACCAAGTACGTCACCGACCGCGACGAGGACGGTTTCGGCGAAGACGACGATTGCAACGATGAGGATGCCAGCGTCGGCGGACCGGTCACCTACTACGCGGACTACGATCACGACGGTCACGGCGACCTCGCCACCGGCGACGCCTACTGCGAGCGCCCCGCCGGCTACGTCGAGGTGGGCGACGACTGCGACGACAACGAGGCGGCCGCGTACCCGGGCAACACCGAGGTGTGCGACGGGGTCGACAATGACTGCGATGGCACAGTCGACAACGGCGCCGAGTCCGTCCTGTACTACGCGGACGTCGACAACGACGGCTACGGGGACGACGCGAGCACCATCTACGATTGTACGCCGCCGGAGGGCTACGCCACCGTGGGCGGCGACTGCAACGACACCGACGCGGCCTACAACCCCGGGGCCCTTGAAGAAGACTGCGAAGACCCCAACGACTACAACTGCGACGGCTCCGTGGGCTACGCCGACGACGACGGCGACGGCTTCGCTGCCTGCTCCGAGTGCAACGACGGCGACTCGACGATCTTCCCCGGGGCGAGCGAGAGCTGCAACGGCATCGACGACGACTGCGACGGCACGACCGACGAGGAGGCGGTCGATACCACCACCTACTACGCCGACGACGACGCCGACGGGCACGGCGATGCCAGCGCCCCCGCCGAGCTCTGTGGCCTCGAAGACGGGTACTCGGCCAGCGCCGACGACTGCGACGACACCCGAGGCGACATCTCACCGAGCGCCACCGAGGCCTGCAACGGCTACGACGACGACTGCGACGGCCTCGTCGACGACCAGGACGATAGCCTCGACACCGGCACCGCCAGCACCTGGTATGCCGACGGCGACGGCGACGGCTACGGCGGCAGCACGACGGCCCAGGCCTGCGAGATGCCCGCTGGCTACGCCAGCCTCTCGGGCGACTGCGACGACGGAAATACCGCCTACAACCCCGGCGCCAGCGAGAGCGACTGCACCGATCCCAACGACTACAACTGCGATGGATCGGTGGGCTACGACGACGCCGACCTCGACGGCTACTCCGCCTGCGAGGAGTGCGACGACGGCAACGCCGCGATCAACCCGTCGGGTACCGAGAGCTGCGACGGGGCCGACAATGACTGCGACGGCGAGGTGGACGAGAACAGCGCCATCGACGCGGGGACCTGGTACGCCGACGCCGACAGCGACGGCTATGGCGACGACACATCCACGACCGTCGCCTGCGACGCGCCCAGCGGATACGTGGCGGACAACACCGACTGTGACGATACATCCACCGATGTATCAGCGGCCGCCACCGAGCTCTGCAACGGCATCGACGACGACTGTGATGGCAGCACCGACGAGGACAGCGCCGCCGATGCGAGCACCTGGTACACCGACGCCGACAACGACGGCTACGGCAACGCCGCCTCGAGCGCCGTCGCCTGCGAGGCCCCCGCCGGCACCGTGGCCGACGGCACCGACTGCGACGATACATCCAGCGATGTATCACCGGCCGCCACCGAGCTCTGCAACGGCCTCGACGACGACTGCGACGGCGTGAGCGACGAGGACGAGTCGATCGACGCGCTCACCTGGTACGCCGACGCCGACAGCGACGGCTACGGCGACGCGACGACCGTGGTGATCGACTGCGACCAGCCAGCTGGCTACCTCGCCGACGACACCGACTGCGATGATACATCCGCCGATGTATCACCCGCCGGTACCGAGCTTTGTAACGGTATCGACGACGACTGCGACGGCGATACGGACGAGGACAGCGCGGGCGACGCGTCCACCTGGTACGCCGACGACGACGGCGACGGCTACGGCGATGCCACCGACGCCTCCGTGGCCTGCGACGCCCCGGCGGGCACCGTGGCCGACAATAACGACTGCAACGACGCCGAGTTCGACATCAACCCCGCCGCCACCGAGGTGTGCGACGACGTCGACAACGACTGCGACGGCGACATCGACGACGCCGACAGCTCACTCGACACCAGCACCGCGCTCACCTGGTACGCCGACAGCGACACCGACGGCTACGGCGACGCGTCGGCCGGCACGGTGGCCTGCGACCGCCCGGCGGCCCACGTGGCCAACGACGACGACTGCAACGACGCCGTGACGGGAATCAATCCCGCAGCGAGCGAGTCTTGCGACGACATCGACAACGACTGCGACGGCTCGACCGACGAGGGTCTCTCCACGAGCACCTGGTACGACGACAACGACGGCGACGGCTACGGCGACCTCGCCGTTACCGACTGCGCGCAACCGAGCGGCACGGTCGACAACGACTGGGACTGCGACGACACCAGCGCCAGCGTGTACCCGGGCAACGCGTCTTCCTGTCCATGGACGAGCTGCCTCGATCTTCTCGACGACGGCATCGCCAGCGCCGACGGCGACTACTGGATCGACTTCGACGGCACGGCCACCCAGACCGAGTGTGACATGAGCACCGATGGCGGTGGCTGGACGCTCATCTTCAGCGACGATTTCGACAGCGGTGCCGACAGCGGCTGGTCGACCACCACCACCACCTCCTGTGGCGCCTGGGGCACCATCCTCGGCGGCTACGGGGTGCTCGCGGGCACCACCGTCGACATCGACGCCGACGCCTACGGCATCGTTCACACCGAGGCCTGGCTGGAGCTCGAGTACGCCGCCCTGGACTCCTGGGACGGGGAAACCTCCTACGTGCAGCTCGACGGCACCACCGTGTGGAGCCAAGCCCAGAACAACCACCGCACCAGCTACTCAGAAGTATGCGGCTGGAACCGTGGTTACTACGGCTCCTACGACTCCTTGTGGCCGGTGTCCGAGGTGCAGACCCAGTCCGACGACAGCATCAACGTCTTGGCCGGCAGCACCCTCGACCAGGGCGCAACCGACGAGAGCTTCGGTATCGACGACGTGTTCGTGTGGATCCGCTAGCCCTGCGCTAGACTCGGGGGATGCGACTGCTCCCCCTCGCGACGTTTGTGCTCTTCGCCTGTGAAACCACGCCGGAGACGAAGTACGTCACCGACCGCGATGGCGACGGCATCGCCGAAGACGACGATTGCAACGACGAAGACGCCGGCGTCGGGACGCCGCAGACCTACTACGCCGACATCGATCACGACGGCCATGGCGACGGCTCGGTGTACGACAGCTACTGTGATCGCCCCGTCGGCTACGTGGAGACGGGCGACGACTGCGACGACGCCGACGCGGACGTGTACCCGGGCGCCGAGGAGGCCTGCGACGGCAAGGACAACGACTGCGACGGCACCGTCGACAACGGCAGCGGCAGCACCGTGTACTACGCCGATACCGACGGCGATGGCTACGGCGACGACGCGACCACGGTCTACGACTGCTCGGCGCCGGAAGGCTACGTGGACGTTGGTGGCGACTGCAACGACGCCGATACCGCCTACAACCCTGGTGCGCTCGAAGAGGACTGCGAGGACCCGAACGACTACAATTGCGACGGCTCGGTGGGCTACGCCGACAACGACGGCGACGGCTACGCGGCCTGCTCCGAGTGCGACGACAGTAGCTCGAGCATCTTCCCCGGCGCGCTCGAGTACTGCAACGAGGCCGACGACGACTGCGACGGCGAGATCGACGAGGACGACGCGGTCGATACCACCACCTGGTACGCCGATCTCGACGGCGACGGTTTCGGCGACGAGGCCAGTCCCGCCAACGCCTGCGACCCCGGCGAGGGCTGGGTGGCCGACGCCAGCGACTGCGACGACAGCCGCGCCGACATCAACCCGATGGCCACCGAGGTGTGCAACGACCTCGACGACGACTGCGACGCGCTGATCGACGACGCCGACGACAACCTCGACAGCAGCACCGGGAGTGCCTGGTACACCGACGCGGACGCCGACGGCTACGGCGACAGCGCCACCAGCGCGCTCGCCTGCGACCAGCCCACCGGCACTGCCGCCCTCGACGGCGACTGCAACGATGCCGACACGGCGTACAACCCCGGCGCCAGCGAGACCGATTGCACCGATCCCAACGACTACAACTGCGACGGCTCCGTGGGCTACGCCGACGACGACGGCGACGGCTACGCGGCCTGCGCCGAGTGCGACGACACCAACGCCGCCATCAACCCCGCCGGCACTGAGTCTTGCGACGATGCCGACAACGACTGCGACGGCGAGGTCGACGAGTCTACCGCCGACGACGCCTCAACCTGGTATGCCGACAGCGATACCGACGGCTACGGCGATGATACAAACAGCACCGTAGCCTGCGACGCACCCAGCGGATATGTCGCGGACAACACCGATTGCAATGATACATCGGTGGATGTATCACCCGCCGAGACCGAGGTGTGCAACGGCATCGACGACAACTGCGACGGTGCGGTCGACGAGGCCACCGCCGTTGACGCGAACACCTGGTACGTCGACGCGGACAGCGATGGCTTCGGCGACGCGGCGGTCACGGCAATCGCCTGCGATTCACCCAGCGGCTACGTCGGCGACGACACCGACTGCGACGACGCCGCGAGCGCGGTGAGCCCCGTCGCCACCGAGTACTGCGACGGCATCGACAACAACTGCGATGGCAGCATCGACGAGGACGCGTCGATCGACGCGAGCACCTGGTACGCCGACGCCGACAACGACGGCTACGGCGACGCCAGCACGGTGGCCGTCGATTGCGAGATGCCGAGCGGCTACGTGGCCGACGACACCGACTGCGACGACGCCGTCGGCAGCATCAACCCCGGCGCCGACGAGCGCTGCAACGGGGTCGACGACAACTGCAACGACACCATCGACGAGGACACCGCCGTTGACGCCTCGATCTGGTACGCCGATGCCGATGACGACGGCTTCGGCAGCGCGGCCAGCAGCACCGCCGCCTGCGCCCAGCCGAGCGGCTACGTGGGCGACGACTCCGACTGCGACGACAACAACGACGACGTCAACCCGCTCGGCACCGAGCTCTGCGACGAGATCGACAACAACTGCGACGGCACCATCGACGAAGACACCGCCGCCGACGCCAGCACCTGGTACGCCGATGTCGACGAGGATGGCTACGGCGACATGAGCACCACCACCCTGGCCTGCAGCGCGCCGCTGGGCTTCGTGGGCGACGACGAGGATTGCGACGACACCGAGGCGACGACCAACCCGGCCGCCACCGAGTACTGCGACGGCGTCGACAACGACTGCGATGGCAGTACCGACGAGAACTCGGCCGCCGACGCGGCCACCTGGTACCTCGACAGCGATACCGACGGCTACGGCGACGCGGCGGCCAGCGCCGAGTCGTGTAGCCAACCGAGCGGCTACGTGGCCGACGCCACCGACTGCGACGACACCGCCGCGAGCGTCAACCCGGCCGGCACCGAGTACTGCAACGGTGAAGACGACGACTGCGACGGCGACATCGACGACGACGCGGCCGCCGACGCGCTCACCTGGTACGACGACTCCGATACCGACGGCTACGGCGACGCCGGCACCACCACCCTGGCTTGCGCCCAACCGAGTGGCTACGTGGCCGACGACGACGACTGCAACGACAGCGACGGCGCCATCAACCCCGCCGCCACCGAGTACTGCGACGGCGTCGACAACGACTGCGACGGCAGCACCGACGAGAACAGCGCCGCCGACGCGAGCACCTGGTACGACGACGGCGACAACGATGGCTACGGCGACGCGGGCGACGTGAGCGTGGCCTGCGATGCCCCGAGCGGACACGTGGCCAACGACGGCGACTGCAACGACAGCGCGGCCGCCGTCAACCCGGCCGCGACCGAGGCTTGCGACGGCATCGACAATGACTGTGACGGCAGCACCGACGAGGCCGGCGCCACCGGCGAAGGTACCTGGTACGCCGACGACGACGGCGACGGCTACGGCGACGCCACCTACACCGCCACCGCTTGCGACGCGCCCAGCGGCTACGTGGCCGATGCCACCGACTGTGAAGACGGCGACGCCGATGTGAACCCCGGGGAAGCCGAGGTGTGCAACACCATCGACGACGACTGCGACGGCGACAAGGACGAGACCGGCTGTCCCAGCGACTGCGCCACCGCCGAGTACGGCGACCACGTGTACATGTTCTGCGACAACTCGCTCACCTGGTCGGCCGGCCGGACCGTCTGCCAGACCTACGGCTACGACCTCACGACGGTCAACGACAGCGACGAGAACATCTGGATGGTCGACGTCGCCTACATCATCTACTTCGGGAAGTGGTGGACCGGGTACAACGACGTCGCGAGCGAAGGCTCGTGGGTGTGGGCGAACGGCGAGACCACCACGTACACCAACTGGCACTCCGGCGAGCCCAACAACGTGGGCTCGGGCGAAGACTGCATGCAACTCGGCCGCTTCGGCAGCTACACCTGGAACGACGAGCCCTGCGACTCCCCCTTCCACTACATCTGCGAGGAGTGATCGAATCGGATAGGCGCCCGACCCTCTGAGGCCGCGCCGATGATTCGTCTCAAGTCTTGGGTGTACGGAACCTGGCACGAGGGGAACGGCAAGCTCGCCGCCCTGGTCAACCCCGCCACCGAGGCCCCGCTCGCCGAGGCCTCCAGCGAGGGCGTCGACTTCGCGCGCGTGCTCGACCACGCCCGGGGCCAGGGCCTCCCCGCGCTCTCGTCCATGAGCTGGGCCGAGCGGGCGCTCATGCTCAAGAACGTCGCGAAGCTCTTCCACAGTCACCGCGAGGAGCTGCTCGACCTGGCGCAGCAGAACGGCGGCAACACGCGCGGCGACGCGAAGTTCGACATCGACGGCGCCATTGGCACCCTCGGGGCCTACGCGAGCCTCGGCGAGAGCCTCGCCGCCAAGCTCGGCGACCGGAAGTTCATCCTCGACGGCGAGATGGCGCAGCTCACCCGCGCCCCGCGCTTCGGCGGGCAGCACCTCTGGGTGCCGCGCAAGGGCGTGGCGGTGCACGTCAACGCCTTCAACTTCCCCGCCTGGGGCACCTTCGAGAAGGCCGCCGTGGCCTGGCTCGCCGGGGCCCCCATCGTGTCGAAGCCGGCCACTGCCACCGCGCTCGTGGCCTTCCGCATGGCGGAGCTCCTGGCCGCGAGCGGGCTCGTCCCCGAGGGCGGCTTCCAGCTGGTCTGCGGCTCGGCAGGCGATCTCTTGTCGCGACTGGGTGCTCAGGACAGCCTCGCTTTCACCGGCAGCAACAACACCGGCGCGATGCTGCGAAACACGCCGGGCTTCGCCGAGCGCGGCGTGCGGGTGAACGTCGAGGCCGACTCCCTCAACGCGGTGGTGCTCGGTCCCGACGCGGAGATCGGCGGCGAGCTGTGGAGCACCGCCGTGCGCCACGTCGTCACCGACATGACGCAGAAGACCGGGCAGAAGTGCACCGCGATCCGTCGCGTGGCCGTGCCCGAGTCTCTCGTCAACGAGTTTCAGGAGGCGGTGGTGGAAGCCCTCGCCGCGCACGTCGTGGGCAACCCGCTGGTCGTCGGGGTGACCGTGGGGCCGGTGGCCACCGCCCAGCAACTGCGCGACGTGACGGCCGGCATCCGCGCCGTGGCCGCCAGCGGTCGCGTCGTGACCGGCGGGGCAGAGCGGGTAGACGGCAGGGGCAGCGACGCTGGCAAGGGCTACTTCGTGTCCCCCACGGTGATTCGCCTCGACGGGGCCGGCGCTGGCCCGGTCCACGATATCGAGGTCTTCGGTCCCTCCGTGTCTATCCTGCCTTACGATGGATCCGCCGCCGAGGGCGCCGCCCTCCTGGGCCGCGGCCAGGGCAGCCTCGTGTCCACCGCGTACAGCGACGACCGCGCCTGGCTCGGCCAGATGATCGTCGACGGCGGGCCCTGGCTCGGCCGCTTCATGCTGGTGTCGTCGAAGGTGGCCGACCAGGTGACGGCCCCGGGCATGGTGCTGCCGAGCTGCGTGCACGGCGGCCCCGGTCGCGCCGGCGGCGGCGAGGAGCTGGGCCACGAGCGCGGCCTGGAGTTCTACATGCAGCGCACCGCCTTGCAGGGCGACCGCGTGGTGCTCGGCAAGATCCTCGGCATCGAGGCCTAGGCCTGTAAGCTCCTCTCGCCGCGCTACGTTCCCGGCGCGTACTCCGCCGGAGCCGTTCGATGCGTGCATGGAAGAAGCTGCTACTGGGTCTCGGTGGCGGCGCGGTGATGGTGGGCGTCACCTGCGCCGGCGTGGCCGGGCCCTGCTGGAGTGCCTGGTGGTCGTACGGCGTGGTGGAGTGGACCTGCCCCGCCGGGGTGATGCCGTATTTGTCGGTGGAGACCAGCGCGCTCGGCCGCGGCGTGAAGGGCACGGTGTCCGTCAACGCCATCGGCCAGCTCTACGACGCGCAGCTCAACCCCACCTACACCTCGCCGGTCCGTCGTTTCTCGCCCACCTTGACGCTGGTCAAGCCCGACGGCACCGAGGTGCCGCTCGAGCCGGAGCGCCGCTGGAAATCACCCTGGGCCGGCCGAAAATACGCCGAGTTTTTCCTTCCGAAAGACCTACCCGACGACGACTACCTCCTCCGGGTGCGCGCCAAGGTCCCGAGCGGCGAGACGACCCTCGACGTGGCGCTGCCACTCTACCGCCCCGCGCTCGAGCACGTGCTCACCGACGCGCCGCTCTACCGGGCCGGCCAGACCGTGAAGGCGCGCGCGGTCTTGCTCGCCGCGGGGAGCCTCGCGCCACTCGATGATCGACCCGGCCGCTGGAAAGTATGGGATCCAAGCGGCGAGCTGGTGATGGAGGAGAAAGCGCGCACGATGGCCTTCGGTGCCACCGGCACCACCTTCCCGCTCGCGCCCGACGCCCCCCCGGGCATGTGGGCGATTGGCTTTGAAAGCGGCGCGTTGACCACGCGGCACAGCTTCGAGGTGCGGGAGTACCGCCTGCCGCGGTTCCTCGTCACGCTCGAACCCACGGAGCGCTGGTATGGCGAGGGCGGTCACGCGGTCGTGGAGGGCACGGCTCGCTACACCTCGGGCGCCCCCGTCCAGGCAGCCGCCGTGGCGCTCTCGGTGAACGCGAGCGGTGCCTGGCCGCCCCCCAACGAGTGGCTGGAGAACCGCGTGCTCCAGACCGACCGCGAGGGCAAGTTCAAGCTCGACCTGGGGGCCGTCCCCGACGACCTCGTGGGCAAGGTCAGCCTCGGCGTGTACGCCCAGGTGACCGACGAGACCGGCGAGACCGGCGCCGGGTCGGCCAGCGTCTTGCTCAGCGAGGACGCCATCGCCGTGGAGGCGGTGACCGAGCTCGAAGGCGGGCTCGTGCCCGACGCCAACAACCGCCTCTACCTCCGGGTGACGACGCCCGATGGCAAGCCCCTCCCCGGCGTGAAGGTGAAGCTCCGCCGCGAGTGGGACGGTCGCGACCCCGGCATGGAGGCCGAGACCGACGCCGACGCCGTGGCCAAGTTCCAGTTCGATCCGGGCCAGCCGGTGACCGTCACCGAGCCGGCCCTGCCGGTGCGCCCCTCCATGGCTGACGTGCCGGTGCGGCTCGTCGAGATCACCGACGAGGTGAGCGGCAACGCCGATCTCGCGCTGTCCGAGCTCGGCGACAAGCTCGCCGTGGCCTGGCGGCCCTGCGCGAACCTCGTCGATGCCCGGGAGGCCGGTGTGGCCCACCTCCGTGCCGGTCCGGGCGGCGTGTCGGCCCTGTGGACCGCGGAGTTCAGCCCGGTGGTGCGCGACTGCCTGCGTGAGGGGGCGCGTGCCGCGCGCCTGCGCGGGGGCGAGGACCGCGTGGTCAACGTGGGCTTCGCGCTCACCAACCCCGGCGTCTCCACCGTCAACGCCAGCGTGCGCCTCTTCGCGGGCAACGACGAGGGGGTCAGCGAGGCGTTCACCGACGCCGCGCGCGCCGCCCGGGCCTGCGTGGCCGGGGCTCAAGATGGCGGCGAGCTACCCAGCGCCTGGACCTTCGTGATCCCCCGCGAGGGCACGTCGCCCCGGCTTGCCCGCGTGGGCGCCGAGGGCGACGATGAGGTGGCGCGCTACCTCCCCTGCGTCGAGCGGGCCCTCTCGGCCGCGCGGACGGACGACGCGGTGAGCGAGGAGGTGGCGGGCTTGTTGACCGCGAGCGTGTACGCCGCCTCGTCGAGCGGCTCGTCCTGGACCAGCCCACCGAGCTACGCCGGCTTCTCGTTCGTGGCCTCGGTGGTCGAGCAGGGCAAGTCCACGCTGCGCATGCCGGTGGGCGCCGTCCCGAGCCTGCGCCTGCGCTTCTCCGAGGTGGTCGTCGATCCCGGCGCCGAGATCGAGCTCACCGCCCTGCGCGGTCCCGACTTCTACGGCGAGCTGCCGAAGGAGATGCGCTTCGTCCAGGGCGACCGCCTGCTGGCGAAGTTCGACTTCGACCCCAAGAAACGCGTCGGCAAGTTCGTGGTGCCGAGCGACGCGAGCGGATTTGCCTGGGTGGAGTGGAACGGCGCTCGCGCGCTCCTCTACGTGCGCCCACGTGCCGAGCTGAACGTGGCGCTTTCTTCCGCGGGAACCTGGCGTCCGGGGGCCGAAGCGAGCATCGAAGTGAAGACGAGCACCCGGGCTGGCCCGGTGGCCGCGGGCGTCACGCTGGCGGGGGTCGACTCGGCGATGGCGGCGATCGCGCCCCTGCCGGCCCCCGACGACTGGGCGAAGGTGACCGTGCTCGCGTCGAGCGCCTCGCCGGCCTTCGGCATCCTCGACGCCAAGGCCCTGCAGACCGGCCAGGTGAGCGGCGACTTCGCCGCCCAGGCCACGGTCTTGCGCGTGAGCAGCTTGCCGCCCTCGCAGCCCGGCTCCGACAACGTGAACACCTCGGCGAGTGGCGTAGCCGACGTAGAAACACCCCTCACCGAGGCCTACTACGAGCTGTACGCCGAGGCGCGGAAGGCGGTGCGGAACTGGGAGAAGACGGCGCCGAAAGACGAATTGCTCACCGCCGAGAAGATGGTGAAGCTCTGGGAGAGCACGCTCCGGGAGCACCCAGCGCGCGACCCCTTCGGGCGCCTGCTCCACCTGTCGGTCCTCCCGCAGAACCTGCTCGCCCTCGCCGACCCCCGCGTGATGGTGGCCGACGCGGGCCGGCTCCCTGAAGACGTCGAGAACTGGCCCGTCTACGTGGCCGAGGAGGCGCCGTGAAGCTCGTCACCGTCGCGACACTGGTTGGTTCAGGGACGCTCTTCACCCTCGCCTCATGCATGTCGCGCGACGCCGCGCCCGCCAGGCAAGAGGAGGAGAAGAACGCCGCGTACCCGGTCGCCGACGCGCCCGCGCCGGCCGCCGCGCCGATGGAAATGGATGACGCCATGGGCGGCGAAGGGGGTCGCGCCCGGCAGAAGATGGCCGCGCCAGGCGACTTGACCCTCGGTGCCATCGGCTACGCGAGCACCGAGGACAAGAAAGGCGAGAGCAAAGACCGGCAGGACCAGGACGAGCGCGGGGGCGGCGGCGCCCCCCGAGCCTGGTTCCCCGAGAGTTTCCTGTGGCTCCCCCTCGTGGAGACGAACGGCGATGGTGTCGCGACCGTGCCGGTCACGGTGCCCGACTCGCTCACGACTTGGCGGGTGCTAGCGCTCGCCCAGTCGCGCGACGGCGCCCAAGCCGGCAGCGAGGCGAGTTTTCTCAGCACCCTTCCGGCCTACGTCGACGTGGTCGTTCCCGGTTCGCTCTACGCGGGCGACGAGGTGATGCTCCCGGTGCAGGTGGTCAACACCACCGGCGACGCGATGAGCGCGCCCTTGTCGGTCAGCGCGACCGGCGCCAGCGGCAGCGCCGCGGGTGCACTGAGCGTGGGGGCTGGCGGCAGTGCCAGCCGGGCGGTGCGCGTGGTGGCCGGCGCCCCCGGCACGGCCACCATCACCGCGAGCTTCGGCGACATCGACCGCGTGCAGAAGGACGTGCCGGTGCGGCCCGTCGGCCAGCCGGTCGACGTGGTGCGTTCCGGGGCCATGGCGGCCGACCGCGAGCTTGAGTTTCCCGGCATCGAGCGCGGCCAGTTCGGCGAGCTGGCGCTCACCCTCTGGCCCGGGGCGATGGCGGTGGTGCGCGAGGAAGTACGCCTGGGCGGCGGGTGGGACGAGCCCTGGATCCGCCACGGTGCCGACCTGTCGCGACAGCTCTACCGTCTGGCGCTGGCCAACGCCGCCGCGGAACTCGACGAGGACGATGCGCCCCCGGAGAGCATCCGCGCCATGCGCCTGCGGGCCTGGCAGCCCGTCGCCCGCGCCGCCCGGGCCCCCGACATCGCCACCGCCTGCCTCGTGGCCGAGGGCCTGCGCGGCGCCGAGGAAGGGAGCCTGGAGGCCACGCTGCGGGAGCGCATGGTCGACCAGGTGGCCCGCGAGCAAGCCGCCGACGGCACCTGGGTGACCACCGCCAGCACCATCGACCAGGTGTTGGCGCTCACCGCGCTCTGCGCCCGCGCCAGCGACCACCCCGGTGTACGACTTCGTGCGCAAGGCGCCTTCGACCGGAATCTTCCTCGCCTCGACGATCCCTGGCTCGCGGCCTGGGCCCTCGCCTCGGGCGCCATCAGCGACACCGAGCTCGCGGATCGCCTGCGCGAGGTGGTGAAGAAGGGCCTAGTGGAAGGGGAGGACGGCAATCGGCTCTTGCGACCGGGGGGCGCCCCGCGTCCCGACGGCTGGGCGGCCGGCACGCCCGAGGGCACCGCCCTGGCCGCGCTCGCGCTCGCCGACGACCCCGCGCTCGCCGCCGAGCTGGCCACGGCGCTCCTCGGTCAACACCGCACCGAGGGCGGCTGGGGCGACGGCTTCGCCGACCTGCTTGCCCTGCGTGCGCTCGAAGCGAGCTTCAAGGGCGCCACGCCCCCGGCGCTCACCGTCATCGTCGAGGCCGACGGCGTGGAGGTGGCCCGCGGCACGCTCGACGCGACCCAGCCCCATCGCGCCGTCACGCTCCTCGCGCCACTCTCCGCCAGCGCCCACAAGCTGCGCGTCCGTGCCGAGCCGGGCGCCCCCGGGCTCGTCTTCACCGCGCGGCACCGCGCCTACGTGCCGTGGACGGCCCCCGAGGGTGCCCCGGTGCAGGTGTCCGTCACCCCGCCGAGCGGGCTCCGAGCCGGGGGGGCCGGTCAGGTGGCGGTCCGCGTCGCCAGTCCCTCCGACACGCCGGTCGACCTGGTCGTGGGCCTCCCCGCTGGCGTACGCGCCGACGAGTCGGGTCTCGAGGCGCTCGTGGCCAGCGCGCGTATCCAGAGCTTCACGGCGGCCGAGGGCAGCATCACCCTGCGCGGCATCGAGGGCGGCGGCTGGGAAGCGAGCTTGCCCGTGACCGCGGCCCTCGCCGGCTCGCTCCACGCCGCGCCGAGCACCGCCCTCGACCCCGGGGATGGCGACACGCTCTACACGCTTCCTCCCCAGACCTGGCGCATCGGGGGCTAGGTGCGGGACCTACGCGACGAGCCCCTGTCGCGACAGGGGTACTGGCGGGTCGGCGGGCCGATGGCGCGCTTCGTGGTGGTGGAGACCACCGCGGAGCTGGCCGGGATCGGGGAGATCGAGCTGCTCCTCGGGAACGGCTCCAACTTGTTGGCACCCGACAGCGGCCTCCCGGGGACGGTCGTACGCCTGGGCGGCGAGTTTCGCGCGCTCGACGTCGTGGAGGAATCAGGCGAGAAGGTGGTCATCCGCGCCGGGGCTGGGCTGCACAACAGCGTTCTGTTGTCGCGACTCGACCGGATGGAACTTGGCGGCCTGGGCTGCCTCGCCGGCGTGCCCGGCACCGTGGGTGGCGCGGTGGCGATGAACGCCGGCACCGTGCTCGGCGAGATCGCGGATCGGCTCGTGGCCATCGACGTGCTGCTCGATGGGTGCGCCCGGCGCATGTCGCGACAGGATCTGCACATGGAGTATCGGCACGGCGACCTGCCGAGGAGCGCCGTCGTCACCGCCGCCTACCTCCAGAGTTCGCGCGCCGACGCAGCCGCCGAGCGCGAGCGAGTGGCCCATCACCTGGCCCGTCGCAAGGCCACGCAGCCCCTGGAGTTGCCCTCCTGCGGCTCGGTCTTCCGCAACCCGCCGGGCGACCACGCGGGGCGGCTCGTGGAGAGCGTGGGACTCAAGGGCCACGCCATCGGCGGCGCGCGCATCAGCGAACGACACGGCAACTTCATCGTCAATGGCGGCGGCGCCACCGCGCTCGACGTGATGCGCTGCATCCGGCTCGCGTGGGACACGGTCCTCCGCGAGACGGGCGTGCGCCTAGTGCCCGAGGTGCGCGTCGTCGGCGACTGGCCGGCCGAGCTCTGGCCCCTCCCGGGCTAGCGACGACCCGTCCTACCGGCGACGCCTCGCCGCGAGCAGGGCTGCCAGGCCCGCCGCGAGACCGGCGAGCGGTCCCGGCGTGGTGGCGCACTCGGCGCCTGCGGGACGGTCGGCCGAGGGGCCACAGCCACCATCCGGCGGGTCCTCGGTCTTGTCGGTGTCGTCAGTGTCGCCGGTCTCCCCGTCGGTGTCGGCGCCGGGATCGGCGTTTGGCTCGCCGGGGCTCGGCGTGTCGTAGGGGAAGAAGTCGGTGTGCTGGTCGCTGTCGCCGCCGTCGGGGTAGCGGCCAAAGCTCGCGCCTGTCCCCGGGTCGTCCACCACGTCGGTGGCGCCGTTGTCGCCGGTGATATCGTCGGCCAGCTCGTCGCCGTAGAGCACGGTGTCGAGCACCAGTCCCTCGCAGTCGAGCACGCGCACGCCGTCGCCGTCGGTACCGTTGCCGAGGTCGAGATCGTCGGCCGCGTAGTCTTGCTCGGGCACGTCGCCGCCGCCGATCACGAAGAACTCGCCGGGCGCCAGGGAGAGCTCCGCCGGGAGGGTGGCGTTGTTGTCCCACGAGGACTTCGCGCCTTCGAGCTGGAATCCTTCGAGCTGGATGGTGACCGAGCCGGCGTTGTAGAGCTCCACCCACTCGTAGGTGTCGTCGTCGTCGCTCGGGTCGTAGACCACCTCGTTGACCTTGAGCCCCTCGCCGCCGGTGGGATCGCAGTGGGGCACCTTGTTGGCCGCGCCCGGCGTGGGCTCGGAGGCGTAGACGAAGTCGTCCCCAGACATATTTGTGTCGCGACCGTCTTCAAAGCGGGCGAGCGCGGTGCCGTCGCTGGGCGAGGGCGCGAAGGAGGTGGCGAGGCTGCCGCTGTCGTCGGTCAGCTCGCCGGGATCTTCGTCGCCATACACGACGGTATCGACGGCAGCACCGTCGCACACGATGCGCACACCGTCGGCGCTGGACCCGGCGTCGCCCATGGAGAAGCTGACCTCCACGCCGCCGTAGCCCACCACGAGGAAGCCACCGGCCTCCACGACCGTGCCCGCCTCGAACTCGAAGTCCGAGGCGCTGTCCCAGGAGGAGGTGTCCCACTCCACCAGCCAGCCGCCGAGGTCGATGGCCTCGCTGCCGCCGTTGTAGAGCTCGATCCACTCCTGGTCGGAGCCCGAGCCGTCGGGGTTGGGCATCAGCTCGTTGATCGTCAGGTACGGCGCGAGCGAGCAGTCGGCGAAGGTGCCGCCGCCGGTGTCGCCCGTGTCGCCGGTGTCCTCTTCCTCGGGCTCCGCGTTCGCGGCCCCCGGCGACGGCACGTCGTAGTCGACGAAGTCGGTGCCCGACACGTTGGTGTCGGCGCAGTCAGGCCAGCGGCCGAGGGAGTGGCCCTCTCCCACGTCGGGCGCGGGGGTGGAGCTGCTGCTGCCGAGGTCGTCGACGAGGCCGTTACTGTTAGCGTCGTCGTCGTAGAGCACCGTGTCGACCACGGTGCCGTCGGGAGCCAAGAGCCGCAGTCCGTCGGTCTCACCCCCACCGTTTTGCAGCTCGGGATCGAAGCTGCCGGGGTGCGTCGTGGAGCTACCCCCGAGGATCAGGTACTCGCCGGGGGCGATGCTCCCGCCGGTGATGTCGAAGCACGAGCCAAACTCGGTGCCGCCCGACTCCACCCAGTAGCCAGTGAGATCCACGCTCTCCGTGCCGTTGTTGCACAGCTCGATCCACTCGTCGGCGCCGGTTTCCGAGCCGGTGGGATCGTACATGACCTCGTTGACCAGGAGGCCAGAGAGTGCGGGAAAAACGAGGGCAAGGAACATCCGTCCTCCGGGCCAGTCGAGCTAACCCGACGTCGAGCGACGCCGCCGGGCGAGTCCCAGCATGGCACCGAGCGGGCCCAGGAGGAAGTGCGAGGGCGAGGCCGACGCGCAGCTGCAGGGCTCGGTGCCCGGGGGTTCGGGCCGGTCGGAGCGCCCGGTGTCGGGGGACCCCGTGTCGCGACCGAGCGCGGGATTCTCCTCCCCGGGGGTGGGGTAGGCGTACACCACGAAGTCGTCCATCGACACGTTGCTATCGACACAATCGGGGTAGCGGCCGAGCGAGGCGCCGCTGTCGGCCAAGGTGTCGGGCCCCTCGGCGAACTCGCCCCGGTCGTCGGCCACGTCGCCACGATTTGGGGCCCCGTAGAGCACGGTGTCGACCACGTGGCCGCCCGCGTCAACCAGCCGCAGGGCGGCGGTGCCCTCGTCGCCGTTCCACATGCCGTCGGTGAAAACGGTCACGAGCAAGTGCTCGCCCGGTCCGACGCTCATGCCGTCGAGGGTGCCGAGCTGTCGCCAGTCGTGACCAAAATACTCGAGGTTCCAGCCCTCGAGCTCAACGGTGACGCTCTCAGGATCGTCGGCCGGCACGCAGATCTCCACGAACTCGTGCCCGCCATCGCGATCGGGCCAGTCGTAGAGAAACTCGTTGACGACCGGGATCGCCACCTACTCCTCGAAGCCCGGCGGGGGATCCTCGTTGCCGGGGGGGCCGGCGTCGATCATCCCTTCCATCGGCCGCCCCGGGCCCATGTCGTCCTCGGGGTATTCGAAGTCGTCGGGCGGCCCCATCTCGTCGCCCATGTCGCCCCCCTCATCGTCGCGCGGTCGCCGACCGCCCTGCCGCATGTCGCCCATGTCGTCCATGGGCTCGCCAAGCGCGTCGCCCTCGCCGGCGCCATCGCCCTGAGTCTGCGCGGCCTCCTCGCGGCGTTTCTTGAGCCGCTCGCGACGCTCCTTGATGCGATCTTCGCGACGTTTGCGACGCTCCTCGCGCGCCGCGTCGGGATCGTCCTCGCTGAGGCCACCCTCCTCCCCCGACAACAGCCGCGGCTTGCCCGGCGACTCGTCGTCCTCGTTGCTGGCGCGCGACGACTTGCCCGTGCCTCGGCCTGGCCGGAAGGTGGGCGAGAGCACGGTGCCGCCGATGCTGAAGTGGAAGCCGCCTTCCTCGTCGCGCGAACGCTTCAGTGCCGGGGCGATGGAGGCGAGCTTGTCGAGGTCTTCCGGCAGGGTGACCACGAGCTCCAGCCGGTTGCGGCTGCGCTCGAGCTTCTTGTTGAGCGAGATGTCGCCCGAGAGCTCCATGTCGATGACGTCGCCATCGAACTTGCCCTCGACCACCTCTAGCTTGCCCTCCTTGACCTCGAGCTTCACCCCCGCCGTGGTGAAGGTGACCACGGGGAGCTCGATGCCCATCACCTTGGAGCCCTCGCCGAGCTTGAGCCCGTCAAAACGCAATTCCAGGCCACCGGTCGAGGCCTTCACGTCTTCGGTGTCGAGCACGAGGTCGGCCTGGCCGGAGAGGGTTCCGAGCAGGCTCACCGACACGTCGTCCTTCTCGATCGGCGCGGCGCCGAGATCGAGCTCGTCGACCTCGAAGTCGAGCTCCATCGACGCGTCCGAGCGGGCGAAGGCGCCGTCGATGGTCCCGCCGAGCAGCTCGGCCTTGTAGCTGATTGCGGTCTTACCGAGGAGGAAGGGAAGTAGTTGCGCGCGGACCGCGAGGCTGTCGAGCTGGATCACCTGCACCCGTTCGAGCTTTGGACCCTCCTCGTCCTTCTTGCGACGCGCCTTCTTCACGCTGTAGAATGTGACATCGTCCGCGGCGACCCCCGGCAACCACCAGGGCCGCACGCCGCCGACCTCGAGCGCGTAGTCGTCGTTGGCCTGGTGCACGCGCCACTCGGCGTAGTCGGCCGCCTTCGTGGAGGGGAAGGCGACGTAGAGCCCGACCACCGTGCCCACCGCGCTGGTGGCGAGGCAACCGGCGCCGAGCGCGAGCCAGCGCAACATCACTCACCTCCCTGGGGGGCAGCGGCCGCCCCTTCTTCGAGTCGATAGGCGCTGACCTCGAACGCGGCGTTCATCAGCTTGGAACCAGCGGTGCCGCTGGTCTTGATACGGCTCTGGTCGATGCGGAGCGGGTAGCCGCCGGCCTCCACCTCGTAGAGGAAGTCGGTGAGCTGCTGGAGCGTCACCTTGTCGACGTCGACCGCGTAGGTCTTCACTTGCAGGGTGCCCTCTTGCGTCATGCCCTTCTCCCGTACAGCGCGGAGGTTCTGGGTGACGCCGGTCTTCTCGGCGGCCTTCTCCACGTAGGCCTGGAAGTCCTGGTCGGCGTTCTTCCGTAGGATGTCCTCGATGGCCGCCACCTCGGCGGCGTCGGCCAGGTACTGGGCCTCCAGCACCCGGAGACGCCCGAGCACCGACTCGCGCGCGTCGACCCGCGAGCGCGCGTCGGAAACGAGCGAGCCGCCCAGCCAGAGCGCAAAGCCGAGCACGCCCACGTAGAGCGCCACGATGAGGCCGAGGAACATCTTGCGATCGCGCGGGCTCATGTCGGCCACCAGCGCGCCGAAGCGGGTCTTCACCGGCTCAATGATCTTCACGGCCATCTAGCCCTCCTTCCCTTCCGGGGCGGCGCCCGGATCTGGCACCGGCGCACCGTCGGGCGGGGCCTCGACTTCTCCCCCCTCGACCACGCCCAGGGGGATGCTCATGTTGAACGTGAGGCCGCCGGAGGACTTTTTTTCCTCGGACTTCCTCGCCTGCGTGAAGCGCTCGGAGTTCTTGAGCGCCTCCTCGATGTTGGCGGCGCTCTCGTAGCTGTCGGTCTCGGCCTTGAAGCTCACCGCGTCGGCCGAGATGTTGAGCTCGCGCACGTCGATGCGCGCCTCCTTGTTGGGCGGCAGCGCGGTCGACAGGGCCTTGAGCATCGTGAGCGTGGGCGGTTCGCCCGACACGGCGGGACCGAGCGCCGCGACGCGGGCGGCGGCCTCCGCGGCCTTCTCGGTGAAGATGGTGAGCGCCACCGACGAGTCGCTGAGGCGCGACGCCTCGACCTCGGGGAAGTTGCGGGTGACCGCCTCCACCACCTCGCCATCCACCTCGGTGCCGGCCGTCCAGGCGTTGCTGAGGCGGTAGGCGCTCACCCCGAGCGCCAGCAAGATCCCGGCGGCCGTCGCGAGCGCGCCCCAGCTCACCGCGCTCCACATGAGGTCGGCGTGACCCCGGTAGGCGTACTCGCCCACCCGGAGGTCGAGCGGCTTGACGTCTTCGGCCGCCACGCGGGCGTAGGCCACGGCCAGCGCGCAGGAGGCGGGATGTCCGCCGGGAACCAGGACCGCACGGGCAGGGACACCGGTCGCGAGCGAGAGGCGCGCGGCGAAGCCGCCGAGCAGACTGCCACCTCCCGCGAGGAGCACCTCGTCGATGCCCACAGACAGCTCATCCTCGAGGGCAATCAAACGTGCCCGCAACTCGACGATGAGCTCGTCGACCACGGCGAGCAACGCCGCCTCGGCGGCGGCGTGCCCGGCCACGCCTTTGCGGTCGGCATCCGTGGGCTCGGCGTCCGACCAGCCCTCGGCGCTCGCCGTGCCCGCCGGGACGGTCGACCCGTGCTTGAGGCTCTCGGCCTCTGACTCGGGAATGCCAAGCGCATCGGCGATGGCGAGGGTCATGGCGTGGCCGCCGATGGGCACCAGCCGCGCGGCCACGAGCTGTCCGCCCTGCGCCAGCGCGAGGATCGTGCGGCCGTGGCCCACGTCGATCACCGCCTGTACACCCCGGTCGGCGAAGCTGGCAAGCGCCTCCGCGTCGAGCACCAGGGCCTTGGGCTCGGCGCGGGCGGCACGGAGGAGCTCGAGCGTGGCCTCGATCGCCGCCTTCGGCGCGATCACCGCGCGGGTGCGAGACTTGCCCTTGTCGGTGTCGACCAGCTGCGTGGCGAGCACCATGTCTTCGAGGTCGTAGGGCACGCTCGATTCCACCTCGGCCGGGAGCGCCTTGGCCACCGTGGCCCGATCGGTGAAGGGCAGCGTCACAAGGCGCATCGCACCCTTCTCGAGCGGGAAGCCGCTAGCCTTGTCGGCCTGGTTCCAGCCCGGCTCCTGCGCGCGGATCGCCTCGAGGGCAGCGGCGGTGCCCACGCTGGTCTCCATCTCGGTCACGTCGCGCAGCACGAAGCGGCGGAAGGTGCCTTCCATCGTGGCCACGCGCACGCGCCAGCTGCCCACGTCGATGCCTTGAACGATCGCCATCGGGGCTCCTTACTCCACCCGCCAGTACTTCACGCGGCCGGCGTCGGACGATGCCTGGTCGATCACCGCAGTGATCGTGACCATCACGTCGCCCACGCTGCCGGTGGACTTCACGGTGTAGACGGTGTTCTTGTTGGTGCAGTACTTGAGGAATTCCTCGTCCATCGTGATGCCGGCTTTCTCTTGCACTGCGTTCTTGAAGTCGGTGCACGTCGCGATCACGTTGCCGTCTGCCTTCCAGGCCTCCAGGCCCGTGAGCACGTACTCGGCCTCGGTGTCGGTGGAGATCCCGCCCCAGGCCCGGAGCATCATCTTGATGATCTCCTGGTCGGTGCAGGCAATGTTGATCTTCTTGCTGCCGTAGATCGTGATCTTGTCGCCCCAGCGCTCGAAGACCGAGTCTTGCCAACCTTCCACGAGGCGAATCTCTTCCATGCTGTCGAAGGGGGCGTTCTTGGCCACGTAGGGGCTGTCGAGGTGGTTGTAGTAGTTGTCCTCGTAGCTACCGGCGCCGCTCGCCACGGTGTTGTCGCTGTCAACCCAGTCGGCGAGGTTGCCCACCAGCTCCTCGGTGCGGAGGTTGCGCTCGCGCAACCACATCTCGTTCTCCTCACCGGACATCAGGGCTTCCAGCATCTCGTAGACGGGGTCCTCGGTGATCGGATCGGTGTGACTGGCGAGCCCGGAAATGTTGATCTTGCAGTCCTCGCCGTTGGCTTCGGCGGAGAAATCACCCTCGAAGTCGAGGAAGTTCCGGTTCTTGAACTTGGAGCTGCCGCCCTGGCGCGACTCCTCCACGGTTTCTTCGCTCAGCTCACCCGTCTGCGCGTACTCGGTCACCTCGTCTTCATCGAGGTCGCCGTTGCCCACGAACATCATGCGGAGCAAGCCGGTGTTGATGAAGGGCAAGTACGTGAGGAGCAGGTCGTTGGTGGGGAGCCCCGACTCGGAGAAGTACTCCTTGAGAGTCTTGTTCGAGTTGACGTAGGTGTTGAGCTGCTTGTTGCCCATCAGGACCAGCCGCATCAGGCTCATGCCCGAGTTGGCAATCCAGTAGGCCTGCGTGGCGTCGCGGCTGTGGGTGGCCGAGATGAACCGGACGCGCGTGCCGAAGTCGATGTCGACCACCAGCGTGGTGAGGATCATCAACGCGGCGGTGACCACGATGAGGGCGATGCCCCCGCGGCTGCGGCGATTACGCGCGCGACCGGCCCGCATCAGTTGTTCTCCTCGCCGGTGTCACCGTCGTCGTCTTCCGACTTCTGGGTGAGCTTGTTGGCGTAGTGCAGGATGACCGTGGTCGCGAAGGGGCGCTCCACCATGCGGGTGTCGTCGTCGGGGTCGGGCACGAGAAACACCAGCAAGACCTGCACGGCGCGCGGCAACATCGCGGAGGTCTCCGAGCCATTGGTGTCCCACTCGTCCTTCCACTCGTTGCTCTCCGGGTTGATGTACCGGAACTCCACGTCTTTCAGATGGTAGGCCAGCGGCGCGATGAGGCCGTCTTTTTCCGGCTCGTTGTCGATGCGGGGGGCCTCGCGCCGCAGGAGCACGTAAGCGCCCGGGAGCGTCGGGTCGGGCTCGGTCCAGTAGGTGACCTCGGTCTGGTCGCACTCCCGACTGTCCACGTACATGCGCCGGTGCGACAGGGTGGTGAAGAACATGGCGTCGGGGTCGCCGTTCTGTCCCACGAACTGCGTGGCATAGGTGTTGACCGCGCTCACGTTCTTGGTGAGGTAGGCCAGGCGCAGGTCGCGGGCGAGGCGGTCGAGCGCCACGCGGGCCGACTGGTTCGCGGCGTCTTCTTCTTCGAGCACGTCGCGGGTGATCGCGGCGCTGGCGATCGTGGAGAAGGTGATGGTGCCAATGAGCGCGAGGATGCCGATCCCCACGACCACTTCCACCAGCGTGAAGCCGCGGCGGAGCGTCATGGTTCCTCCTCCTGCGTGTCGCTGCCGCCCTCGGTCGCGACGACGGTGCCCGAGGGATTGAACACGTGCGTCACCAGCTCCACGCAATTGTCACACAGCTCCTCGCTCTCCAGATCCCCGGGGTCTTCCCCCCACCACACCACCACCCGCACCTCGCGCATCCAGGGCGACAGCATCTCGTTGAGCGCATCGCCGCCGAGCATGTTCCCCATCATCGACTGCGTCAGATCACTCTCCCCGAGCGACTCCTCGAGGTTGCCGTCGGTGGTGTCTCCTTCGCCCGACATGCCCTGGAGGTCGGAGATGGCGCTGCTCACGTCGCCCATCTGCATGTCGACCTCGCGCACCGTCCACGCCCAGCCGTAGTCGTCGTATTCGCCCTCGAAGTCGATGGCCTCGCCAAAGAGACCGTCGGCGCCGAAGTCACGGAAGTCGCCCTCCTCGCCCTTGTCGGTGTCGGAGAAACCGTCGACCTCGAGTTGGAGGAGCACCTCGGCCATCTTCTGGTTGGCGAGGGCGTTGCCGGTGAGCACTCGCTGGCTCTCGATGGTCATCGTCACGCTGCCGGCCTCAGACTCCACCAGCACGGCGAGCGAGAAGCCTAGGATCGCGAGCGCGATCACGATCTCCACGAGGGTGAATGCGCGCCTCATCGGGTGGTCGGCGCCTCCGACGGAATCCAGCTCTGGTTGGCGCCCACCTCGGAGAACTCGGTGTCGAGTGTCACGCGCCCACTGAAGGGCTCGACCTCCAGGGTGTAGCCGTCTGCCGGGTCGTAGATATCGACCAGTCGGACGACGGTGTACTCCATCGTCCCATCGGGGAAGATGTGGCTATACACGATGCGCTCGTCTTCCGCGTCTTCCGGCGGCTTCTCGCTAGGAACGACGGGGTCGCCGTACTGCGGCGTGTAGACGAAGGCGAAGGCCGTGTCGGCCGGGAGCTCGTGCTTGGTCTCGAAGAAGGGCGTGTCGAGCCCGGCGAACTTGCCGCCGTCGTCGACGATGTCGTCGGCCTCGCCCTTGGCGATCTCCTTCTGAGTGAAGTGCTTGAGCTTCCGCTGCCGTTCCCGTTCCGCGTCCTCCCGGGCCCGGGGGTCGGAGAAGATGAGCGCGCTTGGCTCGCCCACCTCCACCCACCAGGTGCGACGGTCGAGGTTGTAGCCGATGCGGAAGCTGACATTGCGAAGCATCGCCTCGGTTTGCAGCAGGCGGTAGGTGTCGACCAGCTGCTTGGCGGCGCCGCGCTGCTCGAGGTCGAAGACGGCCGCCATCGAGGGGATCGCCACGGCGGTGACGATCACGATCACCGCGAGGGCGACCATGATCTCCACCAGGGTGATGCCGCGGCGAGCCCTCATCGGCTACTCGTCCATGTTCCAGGACTGGATGTCGGCGTTGGCGTCTTCGCCGCCTTCCTTGCCGTCCTTGCCCAGCGAGACGATCTCGTAGGCGTGGTCGCCGTGGCTACCCGGCGAGGAGTACTGGAAGGGGTTGCCCCACTGGTCGGCGGGCACCTCGCCGTTGTCGCCAAAGTACTTCTTCGCGGCGTCGAGCCCCTCGGAGGAGCTGGGAAACTTGCCCTTGTGCTTCGCAGCGTAGGCGATGAGCCCCTTCTCCATGTTGCGGATCTGGATCTTGGTGCCATCGACCGCCGCGTCGTCGAGGAAAGAGAAGACGTTGACGGCGATGACGCTGCCGACGATACCGATGATCGCGATGACCACCATGATCTCGGTGAGGCTCATGCCACGGCGCGAACGGGCGCTGTTTGCGAGCAGACGGGACTTGTCCATTGTAAAACTCCCTTAGCGGAGGGTTGAGGCCATCTGGGACATGGGCAGCAAGACCGCGAGCGCGATGATGCCCACCACCACACCCATGAACACCACGAGGATTGGCGCGAGGAGAGAAGTGAAAGAATTGACGGTATTCTCCACTTCGAGATCGTAGGCGTCGGCCACCTTCGACAACATCGCCTCGAGCTCGCCAGTCTTCTCACCGATCGCGATCATATGCGTGACAATCGGTGGGAACTGGCCGCTCGCCTTGAGCGGCACGGCGATCGACTGGCCCTCGCTGATGTTCTTCGAGGCCTGCTCGACCGCGGCGGCCACCACGTCGTTGCCGACCACCGCGCGGGCGATGTTGAGCGCGGTGAGGATCGGGACACCGGACACCAGCAACGTGGCGAGCGTCCGGCAGAAACGCGACACGGCCACCAGGCGATTGAGCGGCCCGAAAACCGGCATGCGCAACGACGTCCGGTGCCACCAGGCACGACCCTTGGCCGACTTGAACCAACGCCGGGCGCCGTAGGCGACGAGCGGGATGGCGACGAGCAAATACCACTTGTAGTCGAGCACAAAGCTCGACAGGCCGAAGATCACCCGCGTGAGCAACGGGAGCTCCTTGCCCGAGGTCTCGAAGATACGCTGGATGCGCGGGATGACGAAGGTGAAGAGTCCGAGCACCAGGGCGCCGCTGATGAGCGTCATGATGATCGGGTAGGTGACAGCGGCGATGAGCTTGCCGCGCAGCGCCACGCTCGCCTCGGTGTAGGAAGCGAGACGGGAGAAGACGACGTCGAGCGCTCCGGACTGCTCGCCCGCGTCGACCATGTTCACGTAGAGATCGTCGAAAACGCTCGGGTGGGCGCGCATCGCCTTGGCGAGGCTGTGGCCCTCGTTCACCTTCTCCCGGATGTCCGTGAAGACCGCCTTGAGCTTCGGGTTCTCCGTTTGCTCCAGGAGCGCGGACAGGGCCTCGACCATGGGGATGTTCGCACCCACCAGCGTGCTCATCTGCTGGGTGACCGTGGAGAGCTCCTGGGGCGTGACCCGCTGGAAATACTTGGAGAAGTCAACCTGAACCGCCAGGCCTTGTCCCCGGACGCCGCCTTGCTGTTGCTCGTGCACGTCGGTGGGGAAGAGCCCCTGCTTACGGAGCCGCGCGCGCGCACTCTTGGCGTTGTCGGCGTCGATCACGCCTTTGATCGACTTACCGGCCCCGTCGAAGCCAACGTACTCAAAGACCGCCATCAGGCCTCCGAGACGTCCTCTTGGGTGACACGCATGACCTCGTCGAGCGAGGTCCCGCCTTCCATGACCACGCGAATGCCGTCGTCACGAAGGGAGCGCATCCCCAGTTCCTTTGCCTTGCGCGACACCGCCACGGCGCTCGCGCCGGAGAGCACCAGCGTCCGGATCTCGTCGTCGATCATCAAAAGCTCATAGATGCCGCTTCGACCCTTGTAGCCAGTCGAAAGGCAGGTGGGACAACCCATCGCCTTGTACAGGGTGTGTCCGGCGATCCGGGCCCGCGTGATGCCCGCCTCCTTGAGCTCGGCGTCGGTGGGCACGTACGCCGCCTTGCAGTTGGGACAGAGCTTGCGGACGAGCCGCTGCGCCAGCACCGCGATGAGGGAAGACGTGACCAGGAAGGGCTCCACGCCCATGTCGATGAGACGGGTGAAGGCCGTGGCCGCGTCGTTGGTGTGCAGCGTCGAGAACACGAGGTGGCCGGTGAGCGAGGCCTGGACGGCGTTGTCGGCCGTTTCCCGGTCGCGGATCTCGCCCACCAGGATGACGTCGGGGTCTTGCCGCAAGTGTGCGCGAAGCGCAGAGGCGAAGGTCAGGTCGATCTTCGGGTTGACCTGGGTCTGTCCGATGCCCCTGAGCTCGTACTCGATGGGGTCTTCGATGGTGAGGATGTTCAGATCGGGCGCGTTGATCTCGGCCAGCGCCGAGTAGAGCGTGGTCGTCTTGCCCGAGCCCGTGGGACCGGTGACCAGCAAGATCCCGTGGGGCCGCTGGATGAGGTGGCGGAACCCGTCGATCGTGTCGCGACCCATACCCACGCCGTCGAGGGAGAAGACTGTTCCCTTCTCGAGAATACGCATCACGACCCGCTCGCCGTGCCGCACCGGCAGGGTGCTCACGCGAAGGTCGATCTCGCGTCCCGCGAAGCGCGTGCGGATGCGACCGTCCTGCGGGATGCGCTTCTCGGCGATGTTCAGGCCCGCCATGATCTTCACGCGCGAAACGATCGACGCCTGCAAGCGCGGCGGCGGCTTCACGATCTCGTAGAGCACGCCGTCGACGCGGAAGCGGACGACGAGCTCCTTCTCGAAGGGCTCGATGTGAATGTCGCTCGCCCGGTCTTTCACCGCCTGGGACAGGAGCGAGTTGACGAACTTGATGATTGGCGCCTGGTTGGGGTCGTCGACGATGTCGGCGGCGAGGTTGAGATCCCCGGCGTCGTCGTCGATGCCGTCTTCGACGATCTCGTCCATCACCGCGCTGGCCGAGCGGGAGGCGCGGTCGTAGGCCTTGTTGGTGGCATCGCGGAGCACGTCGGACGGCACGACGAAGGGCCGGACGGGGGCGCCGTACAAGAGACGCAGGTCTTCGAGGATGCCGAGGGCCCGCTCCTCCGCGATGGCGAGACGCACGAAGGCGCCCTCGCGCCAGAGCGGAAGGAAGCCCTCTTCTCGCGCCATGGCCAGCGAGATCAGTCGAACGAGATCGACCTCCACGCGGTCGATCTCGATGCTGTCGCGGAAAGGAAGGCCAAGCATCTGCGCGAGCGAGCGGGCCACCATGGCCGGCGGCGCCGCGTGCACACGCTCGATCCCCTCGATGAGGGTGATCCCGCCGCGCTCAGACTCACGACGGGCGTCGCGAATCTTCTGCGGATCGGCGCCCGACTCGACGAGCAGATCCTCGAGGCCGACCCTCCGAATCGCCATTACTCGCCGCCCTCCCTGGGCTCGCCGGGGATCGGGACGTCGGCACCGGGATCGCCCTCTTCGCTGGGCGCGGCGGGCGTCGTCGTGCCGGAGCTCCCGCCCGCGGTGCCGTCGGGCGGCAAGATGGTGGTCGTCGAGGAGGAGCCGCCGAGGTCGATGGTGGTGTTCTTCTCCACCGGCGCGGACTTGGTGCGGTACTGCGAGGGCTGGTCGATCACGTTCATCGAACCGGCGAGGATCGCCTGGATCTCCTTCTGCTGGTCGTCGCGTGACTTGCCGTAGAAACGGCGGATGAACTCCTGGCGCTGCGCCCACTTGATCCGGTAGACCTCCTCCAAGTCGCCCGCCTCGTTGATCACGTGGGGCGTCAGGAAGATGAGCAGGTTGGTCTTGCGCTCGGTGTCGCGCTGGCCACGGAAGAGAGCGCCAATGAGCGGAATATCACCGAGAATGGGGATTTTGGTCTCCACCTGGGTGGCGGTGCTGCCGATGAGGCCGCCGATCACGATGGTCTGGTTGTCTTGCACCACGACCACGTTCTCCATCTCGCGTTCCGAGGTGATGAAGCCGGCCTGCGTCACGTCGAGGCCGCTACTGTCTTCCTCGACCTCGGCCACGGTGAGCGCGAGCTCCATCGTGACATAGTTGGCCTCGTTGATCTGCGGGGTGACCGTGAGCTCGATGCCCACGTCTTCGCGGTCGTAGGACACCACCGACTGGCCGTTGTTGTAGGTGCCGCTCGACACCGGCATGGGCACGTTGCGTCCCACGTTGATCTTGGCTTCTTCGTTGTCGACGATGAGCAGCGAGGGATTGGAGATGATGTCGACGCCCGCGTTGGAGGCGAGCGCATTGATGGCGATGCCGAAGGCGGGCACGGACACCGTGCCGGAGGTGCCCGTGGTGGGGTCGGTGTAGCTCACGTCGAAGCTCTCGCCGAAGACGCCCATCGCGAGACCGGACAGCGAGTCCGCGAGACCGAGCCCATCGACCACGCTGAGCGACGAGCCGTTGAGACCCGCCGCCGCGACCGAGAGGGTGCCGTCGGCGTCGGGAATCCCCATGTGGTAGCCGATGCCGAAGTCGAACTCGTCCTCCGAGCCAATCTCGAGCACCACCGCCTCGACGAACACCTGCCGACGCATGATGTCGAGCTTCTCGATCACCGTGTTGATGATGCGGAAGTCCTCGTTGGAGGCGATGATTACCAGAGAGTTGGTGTTGTCGTCGGCGGTGATGCGCATCCCGCTGTCGAAGGCGGCCGTCACGCCGGTGCTGCCGCTGCCTCCGCCGCCGGGACCGCCAAAGCCGCCACCACCGCCCGGAGGACCGGCCTGCTGGCCGCCGGGCATGCCGCCGCGACTGGAACCGCCGCCGAAACCGGACGAGCCGCTCGAACTGCCGCTACTGCGTGAGCCCGACGACGACTTGCTCGACGAGGACTTGCTCGACGAGGACTTGCTCGACGAAGACGAGGAGCGCGAGCTGGTGCTGGTGCTGCTCGTGGACTGCGAGAGGTTCTGGAGCACGCTGGCCACGTCTTCGGCCTGGGCGTTCTCCAGGTACACCACGTGGATCTGCGAGCGGCTCGAGGGGTCCACGTCGACGTCGATCTTCGCCACCAGGCCCTTCAGGTCGGCCATGGCCTCGTCGTTCGCCATCACGATGATCGAGTTGGTGCGCTCGTCGCTGATGATCTTGCCGATGTAGGCGCCCTCGCTGCCCACGCTGGTGGCCGAGCCACCGGAGGACGCCGACGCCGTTTCCTTGTTTCGGCCGCGGCTACGCGAGTTGGACGACGACGAGGACGACGACGACGATGTGGCGCTGACCGCGTACACCTCCTCCAGGATCTTCTCGACGTCGGCCGCCGTGGCGTACTTCAGCGTCATCACCTCGATTTTCTGCTTCGGCGCAGCCACATCGAGCTGGGAGATGATCTTGTAGACACGACGGATGTTGTAGGCGGAGTCGGTGACGATCAGGGTGTTGGTGGGCGAGTAGGCCACCACCCGCACCTTGGCGCCGGCGAGCTCCTTCACCACCGACGCCATCTCGGACACCGGCACGTTCTCGAGCTGGATGATCTGGGTGACGAAGTTGTCGGTGGACGGGAGCTCGTCGTCGGACTGGTAGACCTTCAACGGCGCGTTGGCGGCCTCAGAGGTGGACACCACCTTGGTGGCCTTGCCCACGGTGACCGTGGTGTAGCCGGTGACCTCGAGCGCGCTGAGGAAGGCCTCGTAGGCCTCGGCCACAGATACCGAGGTGTGACTGATGATGGTGATCTTCCCGCTCAGATCATCCTTGATGATGAAGTTCTTGCAGGTGATCTCGGCCATGTACTTCACCACGTCGGCCACCGGGGCATCGACGTAGTCCATCGTGACCTTGCTCTTGCTCTCCACGCACGGCGCCCGCTGCGCGCTCACCGTCGTGGTGCCGCCCCCGTCGGGCGCCGCGCCGAGCTTGCCCTCGGGGCTGAGGTTGCCGCCCATGCCCGGGCCGCCGGGGCCGCCCCCATCCGGACCGCCCTCGCCTTCTTCCCCGCCCTCGGGGCCGCCATCCTGGCGTCCACCGGGGCCGCCTTGCCGACCGCCGGGGCCGCCTTGCCGACCGCCGGGACCGCCGGGACCGCCGCCGCCCCCGCCCCCGCCGCCAGGGCCAAAGTTGCCCTCGCCCTCGCCGCCCTCGCCGGCCGCCTTGCCCCGGGCACCGGGGAAAGGAATGTTGCGGCCGCCCGGCCCGATGCGCGGCGGGTTGCTCCCCTCGCCTTCCTCGGGCGGCGGTTCTTCCTCGCCGCCCTCGTCCTGGGCGTAGGCGAACGGCCCCATGAAGAGGCCCATCGCAATCAAACTGCTCGCAAACCAGCGGGGATTCATCAGCGAACCTCGTACTCGATCGTCATCTTTTGATTACGACGGGTGATCTCGAAATTGAAATTGCTCTCGCCGGACAGCGTCTGGTAGGCGCCGAGCGCGCCGTCGGCGCTGGTGAGCGCCTTGCCGTTGACGTTGTGGACGACGTCGCCGTTCTTGATGCCCAGCTTGTCGAAGGTGCTGCCCTTGCGCACCGACGACAGTCGGAAACCGACGATCTCGCCGTTCTCCGTCTTGGGGACGGCGCGGATCTGGGTGGCGAGGGTCTCGACGTTGCCGAGCTGCTTCTCCATGAAGGCCCGGTCGACGATGAACTTGGTGTCGGACACCTTGGTGACGCCGCCTTCCTCGGTGCCCTCGGCCCCAGCGGCCGCGAGGCCGCGGCCACGCGCGTCGGAGCCCATGCAGATGCAGCCGCCGCCGTCGAGGCACACCTTCTTCTGGTCGATGCTGAGGATGCGGCCTTCGCCGCCCACCTCGTCGCCCACCTTGTAGCCGAGGGCGCGCGAAGACTTGCCGCCGCTGGAGATGAGCGCGCTCGAATACTCGGCCAGGTCGGCCACCACCGTGGCCAGCAGGGTGACCTTCGAGTCCTTGCAGTCTTGCGAGGCGATGTCGGTGCCCTCGCTGCTGAAGGTGGCGGCGGAGTCGAAGATGTTGCGACGCACGATGGTGTCGACGTAGCTGCGCTTGCTCGGCGCGCGCCGCGAGCCGACGCCGCCCCCGTCGTCGGCATTCGCGAGGTCGCCGAGGCCGTCGCCGCCCGGCACCATCGATCCGATCTCGCCGGGCTCGGCCGCGCCAGGCTCCGTGGACCGGTCGCCTTTGGCCGAGGCCAAATCGGGCGCATCGGCGATCTCGGGCAGTTCCTCGCCCTCGGGTACCTCGAGGAAGGTACCGAGCACGACGCTGCCAAGGGCGCCCGTGGCGACGCCCGCTCCGAGAGACAAGCCCAGCGCGGTGACAACGCGGGCACGGGTGAGTTGAGGCAGCCGGGGCATGCGGTCGCCCACGTAGCAAGATCCGGGCCACGCGGGAAGTGCCGAGGGTAACGAAGTCGTCGCGGCCCGTCTCGCCATCTTGTCAACTTGGCAAGCCGCGGGCGGCAGCTCGTGACAGAGTGTCCGTCAGTGGCCGTCGCGTGCCGTCACGGGGCCTGAGAAGCACGGTGCGGGGCGACCGGTCCGTGGTTTCTTGATACGATGCCGCCCCGAGGAGACCGGTGCATACGCGAACCCGCACCCAGACGGTCGTGTTCACCGACATGGCCGACTACACCAAGTCGGTCGTCAACAGCGATCGGGAGGCCCTGCGCACGCTGCTGGCGCAGCACCAGGCGATGGTGGAGCCGGTGCTCACCCGCCGCGGCGGTCGCATCGTCAAGGGCCTGGGCGACAGCTTCATGGCGCTGTTCGACAGCGCCACCGAGGCGGTCCGTGCCTGTCTCGACCTCGTCGAGGCCCACGCGCCGGGCTCCGCAGGGGGCGTCACCTTCCGCGCGTCCTGCGCCACCGGCGACGTCGAGGAAACGAGCAACGACGCCTTCGGCGAGACCGTCAACCTCTCGTCGCGCATCAACGCCAAGACCCCGGCCGGTGAGGTCTGGATCTCCGCCAGCACCTGGTACTGCATGAACCAGGCCGAGATCCCGTGGGACAGCACGGGCAAACATACGCTCAAGGGCATCCCCGGCGAGGTCGAGGTCTTTCGCGCCGTGCCCCAGCACCAGTGCATCCTGCCCGACGTGCTCGCCGCCGGCGTGCGCACGGGCAAGCTCGTCACCTGGAAGATCGGCGACCCGGTCCCCGGCTTGCCGCCCGCGGGTCACGTCGTCCTTGTCGGCCATCGCGTGGGCACGCCAGCTCTCGCGCAGGCCGCCGACAGCGTGCCTATCGTCGACCCGTCTCACCTGTGGCTCCAGGCCTACGCCATCGGCCCTGCGGAACGCATCGAGTGGTCGCGACACGGTCGCGGGATGCTCATCAGCACCCCGGCCGCGCTCGAGGCGGCGATCGCTCGCCTCTCGGCCCCGGTCCACCGCCCGGTGGGCAGCGAGACCATCATCCTCGACGGCGGCGCCGTTTCGGTGGTCAACCTCGTGCTGGCGGGGCTGGGCCTCCCCGCCGTCCCCTACGCCGAGGTGGTGGCCGGCTACAGCTACGACCTGCTCTCCGACGGGCGCTGGGTGAACCACAGCGACCGCGCCGTGGTGCGCGTCGACGTGTCGAGCGCCGGCGCCACGCTCGCCGTGCTCGCCCCGGGCGCGGTGATCGACGGCCAGTCCACGCCGGTCAACAGCACGGCGGCGCTCAAAGACGGGATGGTGATCCACACCTCTGCGGGCAGCTTCAAGTACAGCGTGCTCAACGCCGAGGGCTACCTCGGCGTGCTGCTCGGCGACTCGCAGATCCGCCTGGGGGTCGCGAGCGGCCAGCGCGTGGAGCTCGGCCGCGAGCCGCAGCATCCGGGCCTCCTCTTGCCCGACCGCAACAGCCAGGACAACATCCGCTGGTGCCCTGGCCCGCGCGCCGCCCGCGCTCGCGAAAAGTACTTCACGATGGACAAGTCGCTGACCGGTCGCCGCCAGACGGTGGTGGCGGTGGAGGGCGACCGGGTGACGGTGGAGCCCATCCACCCGACCTGTCCCACGGTGCTGCTACCTCCCCGGGGACCGGCCGTCCGCGTGCCCGCTGCGCGCCTCGCCGGCGTCAACGACGCCCTCCTCCTCGGCACCACCGTCGTCGCCATCCGCGACGCGAGCCCAACCAGCTACTGATGGCGAGCTAACGAGATGCCCTTGCACGAACTCGCGCGCCTGCTCCGGCGGCTGCCCATCTTCAGCTCCCTCGGCCCCGATGAGGCCGTGGCCCTGGCCACGCGTTGCACCGGTCTCCGCTACAAGCCGGGAATGCGGATTTTCAGCGAGGGCGAGTACGCCGACAGCGTGATGGTGGTCGTGAGCGGCTCGGTGCAGATCAGCGTGGCCGTGGCCGACGGTCCCGACCTCGTGATCGCGATGGAGTCGCCGGGCTCCATCCTCGGCGAGATGGCCTTGATCGACCCGGCGCCCCGCGCCGCGAGCGCGGTCGCGGTCGAAGAAACGGTGGTGCTGGTGATCGACGCCCACGCCTTCGCCGACCTCCTCGCCGCCGGCCACCCGGCCGCCACGGGCATCCTGCGCACCGTGGCCCTCCAGGTGTGTTCGCGCCTGCGTTCGCTGGAGTCCAAGCTCGACCGGATGCTCACCAACCCCGGTGGCGACCTCCGCGCCGAGCTGGCCGACGTGAGCAAGAGGATCGCCCGATGAACGCCGCCGACTTGCGCCAGGTTGCCAGCCTCAGCGACTTTCCCGACCACGACCTCGACGTGCTGGGGAGCATCGGCCGCGCCCTGATCTTCCCGGCGGGCTCGGCGATCATCGAGCAGGGCGAGAAGGCTCGCGCCGCCTACATCCTCCTCAGCGGCGAGGTGGAAGTGATCCGGCGCCTTCCCGGCGGGCAGCGCACCCGTCTCGGCGTGCTGCAGCGCGGCGCCATCTTCGGCGCGGTGGCACTCATCGACGGCGGCCTGCGCGCCGCGAGCTGCCATGCGGCCAGCGAGGTGCGCGTCCTGGAACTCCTCGGCGACGACTTCCAGCGCTTGTCCAACGCGAGCACGCCGCTCGGCGCGCGCTTCCTGATGGCGATCTGCCGGCAGCTGGTGCGCGATCTGCGCGGCACCAACCAGCGCATGGCGGAGCTCGCCGGGCTCTCCACGCTCGCGCCCGAAGACATCGCGATCTCCCTGGGCGGGAGCCTGATCTAGCGCAGGCTCTGGGCGGCAAGCCCGTCGCTGACACGAATCTCGCGGGCGGCCGGGCGCCGGAGGTCGCGGATCACTGGGGGCAGGGCGCCGACCAGTCTCAAGCAGCGTTCGCGAAGCTCGTCAAGCGACGGCGGCGTCGCGACACGAGCGCCGGCCGAGAGCACGGTGGACATGAGCGGCACACCCCGGCGCTCGTAGATCGGCGACTCGGCGTCGAGGCACACCAGGTCGTGGTCCTCGAAGCGCACAACCTGCTTATTGCCGGGCCAGGTCGAGGAGCCTTGCCGCGTGACCGGCACCCGAGCCGGTCCGCGCTGCATCTCGGCGATCCGGAAGGCCATGCGCATGCCGGGCTCGCCTCCGTGCGCCAGCGCGCGACCCACCGCGAAGCAGTCGATCGGGGCGCGGTTGGCGCGGAGTTTCTCGACACGATGCTCGTCGAGGTGGCCCGAGCCGAGGATCTTCACCTCGCGCATGCCATGACGATCGAGCGCCTCCCGCACGGTGCGCGCGCTCCGGGCGAGATCGTCGTGATCGATGCGGACGATCGACACCCGCTCGCGAGCGCGTCCGAAACGGCGCACGCCGTCCACCGGATCGTCGTCGGGGAGCGTGTAGTGGCCCAAGGTGGGAAAGTGGAGCCGGAAGGCGTCGTAGGCGAGCTGGTCGTCGCCATAGGCGGCGAGGAAGGTGCTCGACATCGTGCCGAAGGCCGGCACCCCAAGTACCAGCGCCGCCGCCGCGTTGGTCGTTCCCGCCGCGCCGCCGATGTACGCGGCCCGAGCCGCGAGGAGGGCGCCCTCGCCGTTACTGTTACGTCGTGAACCAAAATCATAGATCGAGGCCTCGCCGGCCGCGTCGCAGAGGCGCGCGGCTCGCGTGGCCACCGCCGTGGACGCCCCCACGAGCTGCAGCAGGCGAGTTTCCAGCAAGGTGCAGGCGATCAGACTTCCCGTGAGTCTGAGCATCGGCTCGCCAGGGAACATCGGCGTGCCCTCCGGCACCGCCGCCACCTGGCCGTCGAATCGCAGCTCGGCGAGCATGTCGAAGAAATCTCCCGGCACCTTCGCGAAAACGGGGTGCTCACGGAGTGCCTTGATTTCATCAGCCGCGAAGGCGAGCGATTCCACAGTCTGCAGCGCGGGCTCGAGACCTGCGGCCACGAGGTAGCCCCAGCCCTCGGGCAGGGCGCGCGGGTAGAGGTCGAAGGTGGCCTCCCCCCAGAGGCCGTCGCCATGGTAGGCGGCGGCCAGCACCAGCTGGTAGAACTCGCCCACCAGCCCACGCGTCCCCGGGATGAAAAGCGGTCGTTCCATGCCCTCGCCGTCGCGTCCTCGCCCGGATCGTACCGCGGCCGGGGCGGTCACGGTCAATGCCTACTCGGCCTCTTGGCTGCGACGCGGCTTTTCCTGGGTGTACCCAGCGGAGGTACTGGGCGGCCGTCCCGCCCCCGGAGAGCGCGTCCGGGTGCGGGCCGAAGACGGTACGCCGCTGGGCCAGGGCATCGCCGACGACGGGTGGATCGCCGTCCGCCTTCTCGCCGAGGCCGATGGCGACTTCGAGACCGGCCTCACGCGGCGCGTGCAAGCGGCCCTGTCGCGACGCATCCCGGTCGACTCCACCGCCCGGCGCCTGGTGAACGCCGAGAACGACGACCTCCCGGGCATCCGGGTGGACGACTACGCGGGGCACGCGGTGATCACGCTCGACTCGCCGTCGCTCGACGCGGTGGTCCCGCTCGTCCAGAAGGTCCTCGACGCGCCGTCGCTAGTGGCGACCTACCGTCGTGACCCCCGCGACGCCGGCAAGACCCCCGTCACGCGGGCTGTCGCAGGCGACGACCCCGGTGAGATCGAGGTCGTTGAGCTGGGGCTTCGCTACGCCGTGCGCCCGGCCATGGGCAAGGACGCGGGCTTGTTCACCGACATGCGGGAGCTGCGCCGCTGGCTCGCCCCATGGTGGACGGGGCGGCGGGTGCTCAACCTGTTCGCGCACACCGGTGCCTTCTCGGTGTCGGCGGCGGCGCACGGCGCGCTCCGGGTGGACAGCGTCGATCTCTCCGGGCCTCACCTGGCGCGGGCGCGTCGCAACTTTGAGCTCAACAGTCTCGACGCCCTTGCCCACGGCTTCTGGACGGAGGATGGCTTCAAGGCCCTCGACCGCTTGCGCCGCACCGGGCAGCTCCACGACGTCGTGGTGGTCGACCCACCCGGGTACTCTCGCTCCGAGGAGGGCAGCTGGCAGGGTGAGAAAGACTGGCCCCGCCTGGCGGCCGCCTGCCTACGAGTGCTGTCGCCGGGTGGCTGGCTGGTGGCCTGCAGCAATCTCGGCACCCAGTCGCCTCGCCAGTTCGCGGGCGCCCTGTCCCAGGGGGCAGAGCGTGCCGGTCGTCGCCTGCGCGTCGTCCACGAGGCCTGTCCCCCGCCCGATCACCCCGCCGCCCTCCATTTCCCCGAGTCCCACTACCTCAAGGCGTGGGTGGTGGGGGTGGACTGATGCCACGAGCCGTCTCGCGCACCAGCATTCCGGGTCGCCCGGCGGAGATCGTCGTCATCACGGTGACCGCGCCCCAGGACCGACGTCGTCCGCAGCCGAGGGGACCGGTCGTCGTCGTGACCGCGAATGTGCATGGCGACGAGTGCACCGGCACCGGCGCGGTGATCCGCCTCGCGCAAGCCCTCGAGCCGCTGCTCTTGCGGGGCACGGTTCACCTGTACCCCTCGCTCAACCCCGAGGCCTTCGAACGTCGCCAGCGGCGAGTGCCGGAGGACGAGCAAGACCTCAACCGGCTTTTCCCGGGCGACCCTGAAGGCTCACCGAGCGAGCGCCTCGCCGCCGCGGCCTGGGGCGACATCGCCTCGCGGCGGCCCGACGCGCTGGTCGACCTGCATGCCGACGCACCTGGCGCGATCCCCTACGCGCTGGTGGATCGTGCCGTGGCGCTGCGCGGCGAGGCGCGAGCCAACCTGGAGTCGCTCGCCGAGTCGTATGCGGTCGCGACGGGTCTCACCGTGGTGCGCGAATACCCCGACGACCGCTACAGTCGATTCCGCCTCGATCGCTCGCTCACCGGCGCGGTGCTCAACCGCCTGCGCGTGCCGGCGGTCACCGTGGAGGCCGGTCCGCGGCTGGTGCTCGAGGAGCACGCGGTCGACACCGCGACGCGCGCGGTGGCCGGCGTCCTGCACAGCATGGGGCTGGTGGCCGAGCCCGCGTCGCGACACGCTTCGCACGTGAGTGGTGGCCCGTGGCGGCGCGAGTCGGGGCCACGCGCGTCGACCAGCGGCGTGCTCGTTCCCCGCGTGACCCCAGGCCACTTCGCTCGTCGGGGGACGGTAGTCGCCGAGGTGCGCTCCCTGGCGGGCGCGCTCCTCGAGGAGCTGTCCGCGGAGACCGACGGTTTTGTGCTCTCGCCCGCCGAGCGTGCGCACGTGGTGGCCGGGGTGCCCGCCTGCACCTGGGTGACGGCTGAGCGCGGCACGGCCGAGCGCGGCGCCGGCGAGCGCCCGTGAGCGGGACGCTGCACGTGGTGAGCGTGCCCATCGGCAACGCGGACGACATCACGCTGCGCGCGCTCCGCGTACTGCGCACGGCACACCTCGTGGCCGCAGAAGACACGCGCAGCACCTCCGCTCTCCTGGCCCATCATGGCCTATCGGTGCGGCTCGTGGCCTTGCACGATCACAACGAGCGTGAGCAGGTCGACCATCTCGTTTCGCGACTCCAGCGCGGGGAACTGATCGCGCTGGTGTCGGAAGCGGGCACCCCCCTGGTGAACGACCCGGGCTTTCGGCTCGTCCGCGCCTGCATCGACGCCGGGATCGACATCGACGTGGTTCCCGGCGCCTGCGCCGCCGTGGCCGCCCTCACCGGGGCGGGCCTCCCCGTGGACCGCTGGCTCTACGCCGGCTTCTTCCCCCGGGAGACGGGCGCGCGCGCGCGCCTGGCCGACGAACTCGGCGGGCTCCGCGCCACCCTCATCTTCTACGAGTCGCCGCAGCGACTCGGCGCCACGCTCGAGTGGCTCGCCACGGCCTGGCCCACGCGCGAGGTGTGCGTGGCGCGCAACCTCACCAAACAACACGAGCAGTGGCTCCGCGGCCCCGCGACCGAGGTCCGCGCTGCGCTCGGCGACGAGGACCGGGGCGAGGTGGTGATCCTGGTCGCGCCGCCGACCGAAGCGCCGCTGGTTCAGGACGCCGACGCGTTCGCGCGAGACCTGCTCGCACGGGGACTCGATCCCCGGGCGGCCCGCGACGCCCTCGCCGAGGCGACTGGGCTGTCGCGACGTGATGCCTACCGGAAAGTGCTCGACCTCCTCGGTCGCTAGCGACTCGATCCCGGTCGCTATTCTACGCGGGCCCCTATTCGACCCGGACCATCGCGCAGGTGAGGCCGATGCGCTCGGTCTTGCCATCGCATGTCTTGGAGCGGTCGAAGTACACCACGTGACGCCCCTTCTCAGAGAGCGGGATGCTCACGTCGAAGCGCGGGCCCCATTTCGGGTCGTCGGTCGACGCGATGCCGCCAGGACCCTTCACCCAGTCCACCCAGGTGTCGGCGGAGTAGGTGCAGCCGGGGCCGCCCTTCTCCTTCTTCTGGAGCATGGCGGAGAACTTGACCGTGCCAGGGGCCTGCACGGCCGAGTGGTTGTCGCTCGCGTCGGGCGCCCAGGCGCTGTCGGGGTCTTCGCAGCCCTCCCAGATGTACTCGGCCTCGGCCTTCTGGAACTTACCCGCGCCAATCGCGTTTTCCAGCTCGTTGAGCTTGCCGTCGACCATCGTCTGGTACTTGTCCTGCAGGGTGAGCTGGCAGCTGGCCTTGTCGACGGCCACCAGGAACTTCCCGCGGATCTTGTTGTTCGGACTGTTGTCGACCTTACGCTGCTGCTCCTTTTCTTTCGGCTTCAAGGCTTTGAGTTCCTTGTTGACCGCCTCCGCCGCCTTGGTGGCGTCCTCGATGGAAACCCCGGCGATCGGCGCGATGGCCGCGGGGTCGCAGACGCCGTCGTGTACCGAGGCGTAGGCCTTGCAGAAACCCTCGGTGTTTGGCTTCGTCTCGAGGCAAGTGGCGATACCGCTCGGAGCGACCGTGCAGGTGTAGTTGTAGACGGAGCCCTGCGAGCCCGCGGTGTAGTCGGCGAGGAGCTTCCCGCCGTCGTCGCGAAAACGAAGCCGCGCGGAGGCGTCGGGCTTGTTGGGACCGGCCGGCTGCGGCTTGCTGTACACCCAGCTCGTTCCCGCGAGCTTGTTGATATCCACATCGCAGGCGGGCTTTTCTGGCTTGGCCGCTTGCTGGGGAGGCTGGGGCATGTCGCAGGCGAAAAGAAGGGCGAAAAGCATGGCGACTCCGATGGGCGGGACGGGTGTAAAGCCGCGGTCGGGCCGATGTCAAGCGGTCGAAAGAAGGCCCTCGTTGACGAGGAATTGACCCCGGGCTTGTCACACTTGATGTCTGATCGCCGCGTTGCGAACGCCCGCCGACGGGGACCCTTTACGGACTCCTTGCGGCAAGACGTGGAAACCGCAGCGCGACTCTGCTACAAGGGCTGGCCCAACCCCACCACCGGCGCGAATGCGCCAGGAGTTCTCCGTGACGTTCATTTCGGAAGCTGTCGAGTTCTACAAGGAAGGCAAGTGGGGCATGCACCTCATCCTCGCCTGTCTCCTCGTTTCCTTTGGCATCATCATCGAGCGCGTCAAGGTGCTCTGGCTCGACTGCGCGGAGAACAAGCACGCGCTGCTAACCGGCCTCAACCAGCACATCATGCGTGGCGACACCCAGGCTGCGATCCGCTGGCTCTCCAGCCAGAAGCAGGGCCCCATCAGCCGCATCCTGCGCGCCGGCCTCATGAAGGCCCACCGCCCCGACAAGGAGATCCAGGCCGCTCTCGACCAGGCCTCGCTCTCTGAAGTGCCCCGCATCGAGGCCCGCACCGGCTACCTCGCGGTGCTCAGCAACGCGGCCACGCTCGCGGCGCTCCTCGGCACCATCTCCGGCCTGATCACCACCTTCGGCGCCGTTGCCGACGCCGATCCGGCCGCCCGCGCGATGCTCCTCTCTGCCGGTATCTCCGAGGCCATGCACTGCACCGCCTTCGGTCTCGGCAGCGCGGTGGTGGTCATCCTCATCTACGCGGTGATCCAGGCTCGCACGCAGCACATTCTCGAGGCGATCAACGAGTCCGTCGTGGCCGAGATCAACTTCGTCCTCTCCAACCGCGCGGCCAAGCAGGAAGGCGCGGCGGCGGCGGGCTAAACCATGGGCGTCCAGGTCGAAGGCGGCAAGGGCCGCGGCAAGGGACAGATGGTGGACCTCAACCTGGTCCCCTTCATCGATTTCTTGTCGTGTCTCATTGCCTTCTTGATGATCACGGCGGTCTGGACGGAGATCCACTCGCTCAACATCGAGCAGAGTGTCAACACCGATCCGCCTGATCCGAACATCACGCCGCCACCCGACGAGGTGCCGCCGCTCACCGTGCACGTCCGCAGCGACGGGCACTGGATCGGCCGCAAGGTGGAAGAGGGTACCAACATCCCCCGGCTTGGCGACGAGTACGACTACGCCAAGCTGGAAGAGATCATGGCCAAGGACCACGAGACTTATCCCGACAAAGACCAAGTCATCATCAACACCGATGACGGGGTCAAGTACGAGGAAATGGTCCTGGTCCTGGACATGTCCCGGAAGGTTGGCTACCCGAAGACGCTCCTCGCCGGCGGCGCCGCCCAGGCGGTCCCCCCCGAACTGGCCGTGCCGGCCGCGCCCGCAGGAGGCTAGTCCATGCCCGTTATCGCTCCAGGACGCCGCCCGGCCTACCCGCCGATCGGCCGACTCCGCACCAGCCCTCTCTCGGGCGGCAAGAAGAACGGCTTCGTCAGCCTCAACCTGACGGCGATGGTCGACATGTTCACCATCCTCGTCATCTTCCTCATCCAGATCTTCAAGGCCACGGGTGAGGTCGAGCTGTCGGAGCGCATCAAGGTGCCGCAGAGCATGGCCGGCGAGCCATTGGAAGACCAGACGGCGGTGGTGCAGGTGGCGGAAGCCGTCGATGCCGCCGGGCAGTATGCGATCCTGCTCCTCGACAACCAGCGCATCCCGGCCGAGGAGATGGGCGACCCTCTCGTCGACCAGGCGGGCGGTCCCATCCCGGGTCTGTCCAAGCGCCTCGAGGAAGCGCGGAATTTCCGCGAGAAGATCGAGGGTCGCGACCCGACACAGGCCTTCCAGGGCTCGCTCGTCATCCAGGCCGACATCAACACCGACTTCCGCCTCGTGCGCCGCGTCATCGGCAGCGCCAACGAGGGCGGTTGGGCGAAGATCAAGTTCGTCACCACCCCGGTCAAGTCGGACAAGCCGGAAGAGGGCGAGGCGGCCGCCGAGTAGGCGTCCGTTCCGCATGCCTAGGCGGCCCCCCGGGGCCGCCTTTTCGCTTTTGGTCTGTCGGCTGCGATAGACCGGCGCCCTTGTCCCACCTGGCCGCCCTTCGAGACGCCCTTGCGCGCGAACGTGCCGCGGTGGAAGACGAGCACGCACGGCTCGCCGCGCTCCCCCTGGCCGCGCGCGCCGCCGCGGGCTTCAGCGTGTACCCGCTGACCATCGAGGCCACTGAGCTGCGTTCGAAGGGGCGCGTCAACGTGGTGCTTCGCGGGAGAGTGCCCGCCGACTTGCTCACGGCCGGCGATCCAGTCTTGCTCGCCCCCCTCGGGCGCCCTGACGAGGGGCACGCCGGGCGCGTGGAGGGGCTCGACGAGCACACCCTGGAACTGCGCGTGGATGACCCTCCGCAGGGTGCAGGCCCCTGGGTCGTGTCGCGACGCCTCGACTTCTACGTGCACGGCCTCCAGGTGGCGGCCCTCGAGCGCGCCGAGCGACTCAACACGCCGCTGGCCAACCTGCTCCTCGGCTACGAGAAACCCTACCGCGCCGATCCCTACGAGCACCCCGCCTTCGAAGGGCTCGATCCCTCGCAACGTGCCGCGGCCGAGCTGGCACTCGGGGCCACGGAGGTGGGGCTGGTGCACGGGCCACCCGGCACCGGCAAGACGGTGACCCTCGTGGCCATCCTGCGCGCGCTCCGCGACCTCGGCGAGCGGCCCTGGGCGCTCGCCGACAGCAACGCCGCCGTCGATCACCTCGCGCAGAAGGCGCAGGCGGCCGGGCTCGACGTGGTGCGACTCGGCGCGAGTGCGCGCATCGAGAGCGCGGTGCAGCACCTCACCCTCGAATGGCGCATCCTCAACGGGCCCCGCTCCGCCGTGATCCGAGAGCTGCGTCGGCAGGCCGGGCGCACCACGGGTCCCGAGGGCATCGAGCTGCGCGACGCGATTCGATCCGAGTGGGCGGCCGCCAAGCGCGAGGTGCTTGCCTCGGCCGATGTGATCGCGATGACGCTCGGCACGCTCCACACACGCGGCACCGAGCTGGTGGCCCCGCGCACGGCGGTGGTCGACGAGGCCTCACAGGTACCCGAACCGGCGCTCTGGTTGCTCGCGGCGCGCGTGAAGCGATTCATTCTCGCGGGCGACCCGATGCAGCTCGGTCCCGTGGTGAAAAGCCGGGATCCGCGGATCGAGAAGTCGTTGCTCCAGCGGCTGGTAGAGGCCGGCTTCCCATTCCCGATGCTGACCACGCAGTACCGCTTCAACACCGAACTACAGGCCTTGTCTAAGGATACCTACGGAAAGAAACTCGCCGCCCACCCGAGCGTGGCCGAGCCGGTGGCGAGCCCGGCGGCGCAGTGGATCGACACCGCCGGCATGGGCCAGGACGAGGAGCGCGACGCACTCGACTCGCTCTACAACGTCGGCGAGCTGCGATTGCTCAAGCGCATCTGGGAGGAGCTCCTGGCCGCGGGCGTACGCCCCGCGCAAGTCGGCATCGTCACCCCCTACCGTGCGCAGCTGTCGCGACTGCGCGAGATGTTGCCCGGAGTCGACGCCGGCACCGTCAACGCCTTCCAGGGCCGCGAGAAAGACGTCATCATCGCCACCTTCGTGCGCAGCAATGCCGAGCAGGATCTCGGCTTCGTAGCCGACCCCCGGCGCCTCAACGTCGCGGTCACCCGCGCGCGCCAGCGCTTCGTCGGCATCGGCGACGTGGCCACGCTCGGGGCCTCCCCGCACTTCCAGCGTCTCGTCGACCGCATCGCCGCCCTTGGCGGTTACCGCTCCGGGTGGGAGTTCGAAAGCTAGATCCGGCGCAGCTTCATCTGCACGTCGCCCGACCAGTGCGCTGCGAAGCCCCGCACGCAAGTGTCGAGGTAACGCTCGTAGTCGTCGAACAGCGCGCCACCCCAGGTGTCGCGGATGTAGCTCTCGTGCTGGCGCATGCGGCGCAGCCACTCGGCGGTGGTGCGGCCGTAGTCCTCGCGGCGCATGTGCAACTCGCGGATCTCCCAGTTCGGGTTGACCGCCGCGACGAGCTCCTCGACGCGAGGGTTGCGCCCGCCCGGGAAGATCACGTCGGCGGTGAACTGGAGGTCGAGCAAGTCCTGGCGTTTGCGGGGGATCCGGTTGGTGAGGATGGCCTGGAAGCCGAAGTGGGCCCCGGGCTCCACCCATTCCGCCAGCTTGTTGAAGTACTGGCGGTAGATGTCGATCGCCTTGCCCTCGCGCGCCTGCGCGGGCGAGCACAGGTGGTCGATCATCTCGATGCTGACGAGCCCGTCGTACTTCTCGGCCGGCTTCCACTCGCGGTAGTCGCAGATGTGGATCTGCGTGCGAGGCAACTTCCGCGCGTAGCACCACTCCGCCTGCGCGGTGGACAGGGTGACGCCCTCGGCGCGCTTGATGCCGCGGCGCACGCAGTAGTCGAGCATCGAGCCCCAGCCGCAGCCGATGTCGAGCACGGTCTGGTCGGCGCCGAGCTCGGCGAAGTCGTAGAGGACCCGGGCCTTGTTCTCCTGGGCTTCTTCCAGCGACTGGTCGGGCCGCTCGTACACTGCAGAGGTGTAGTGCATGTTCTCGTCGAGCCACAGCTTGAAGAAGTCGTTGCTGACGCTGTAGCTGACGTCGATCTCGGCTTGCGTGGAGGTCATGGGCGCTCCGGAGTGGGCCGCCGGCTAACCTCCGGATGCGCAACTGCACGCCTCCCGACCGATCATTCCGGCCGGTCACTCTCCGCGAGCCCTCGCCGGATAGGTCGGCGCATGCGCGACCCGAGACTCAGCTTCGCCGTGGTGCGCGAAGATCCCCTCGTCGAGCTGGCCGAGCTCCAGCGTCTCGGCCGGGAAAACCCCGCCGTGATGTGCGTCGCGAGCGGGGGATGCACCGCGCTGGCGATCCAGCACGAACTTCCCGGCGCCCGGGTCCGACTGGTCGACCCAAACCCCGCGCAACACGCGCACGTCGAGGCCAAGGTGCGAGCGCTCTTCGACCGCGCCCCCCTCGCGCGCTTCAACGTGGGCAGCGACGACCCAGACGGCCTCAGCGAGAACGGTCGTTTCGAGGCGCTGTTCCGTCAGCTTCGCAGCTTCATCCGAGAGTTCGTCGCCCCGCGCGACACGCTGGAAGCCGCCGCGGCAGGCGACGCCCACGCGCGGCGCCAGCTCACCACGGCGCCGTACTGGCCCGTGGCCTTCGACCTCTTCTTCTCCGATTCGATGCTGGTGGCCACCTTCGGGCCGGCCGCCGTGCAGCACGGCACGCCGGGGAGCTACGCCCGGTACTTCCAGGAAGCCGTGGAGGACTTGCTCGAGAACCTCGGCCCCGAGCGCAACCCTTTCCTCGCGCAGCTCCTGACGGGTCGCTACCGCGAGCGCGCCCGCCCCCTGTTCCTGCGCCGCACCGACCCACCGCGTTGTCGTTTCGAACACGTGCTCGGTACCCTCGATGAGGTCGACGACTACGGCACATTCGACCTCGTGCACCTGAGCAACGTCTTCGACTGGACACCGCCGACCGACGTCAATCGGCTCGCGGCGCGCATCGCGGAGCAGCTCCGCCCCGGGGCGGTGGTGACGATCCGGCAGCTGAACAATGAGCGCCGCGTGGAGGACGAGTTCCCCGGCGTGGCGTTTGAGCCCGGGCGCGCCGAGCTCCTCGCCGCCGCCGAGACGAGTGGTTTCTACAACCGGGTGCTCGTCGGCGTGAAAGCGTGAGCGAAATCTACGAGCTGTCGCGACCTGCTGTACCTGGCGCCCAGCTGGCCCGCGTGCTCGCCCTGGTCGACTCGACGACGCGGCGTTTCGACTGGCGCCAGAACAGCTACATAGAGGGCCTCGCCACGATGTCGCGCGAGGACTTCGTGGAAACCCAGGTGCAGTTCTTCTGGGCCGTCACCTTCTTCTCGCGACCGATGTCGCTCTTGGTCGGCAAGATCCCGCGCACGGGGCAGCGCGTCGAGGTGCTGCGCAACGTGTGGGAGGAGCACGGCGAGGGCAACGCCGGGGGCTCCCACACCGCCACCTTCCGCGAGTTCTTGTCGCGCCTCGACGGCCTCGACGACGACGCGATCGAGGCACGCGTGCTCTGGCCGGAGCTGCGGGCCTTCAACACCACCCTGGTGGGCGCTTGCCTGCTCGACGAGTGGATCGTGGGCGCCGCCACCCTCGGCATGATCGAGCACATGTTCCAGGGCATCTCCGGCGCGATCGGGCGCGCCGTGCTCGCGCGGGGCTGGCTCCGACCCGAGCAGCTCATCCACTACGACGTGCACGAGAAGCTCGACGTGCGGCACTCCACCGATTTCTTCAAGGCCGTCGCGAGCGGCATTGGCAAGGCTACCGACGACTACTACGTGGAGCAGGGCCTGATGCAAGGCGCCGGTGTCTTTCTCGGGCTCTACGAGGGCCTGTACAGGGGGCGCACGCGCCGTTGGACGCGGGCGCACCGCGTGCCGCACGTGCGGGTGTGATGCGCGTCTTCCGGGTCGACGCCGAGCGCGAGGCCTGGCGTGGACCGGTCGCGGCGCTCGAGGCAAGCTCCCTCTACCCGCTCGGTAACGACCACTTCCGCATCGATCACGGTCGCGACTACTTTGCCTTCTTCGACCGGCTCGGGGAGCTGGCCTACTACGTGGCTGCGGAGGACGGCGAGGTGCTGGCCGTCGGCTGCGGGGTGATCCGCGAGCTGCCCGCCGTGGGACGCGCCTGGTACGTGGGCGACCTCAAGGTGCGCCCCGACCGGCGAGGCGAGCGCATCCCCCTCCGCATGCTCGGGTCGGCGTTCCCGCCCGAGTACCCGCGCTGTCCACGCGGCTTTGGCATCTCCATGAACCCGCCGCAAGGCGAGAACCGAGTGCTGAGGATCTTTAGGCGTTTTCCGCTTATCCCCATCGAACACGCCACCACACTCAGCTTCTTCTCCCTGTCCTGTGGCGAGGTGCAGCGGGTGGCCCCCGTGCTGCGTCGTCACCGAGGGCCCGTGACCTACATCTCGTTGCGGGGCGTCAAGGACCTGGTCATGGCGTCCACCGGCGCGCCCCTCCCCTTGCTCCACGTGCAGCACGGGCCGCTGGCCGATCGGGGACACGAGGAGCCGATCGACGGCGCTGTCCACATGCTCTGCGCGCCCGTTGACGACCCCCTGAGCCGCGAACTCCTTGCGCTCGGCTTACCGGCGACGGCCACCGCGACCGTCATCGCGCACCGCATGGAGGCCTACGATTGGCGCCAGGTGCTCACCAGCGAGATTTGATGCGGCAAAGTGACGCATCGTGAGTGTTTGCGCGTTCGGCCCCACGCGATAGCGACTCGCATGTACCCGGACCTCGATGCTCGTGTTCGCACCGATGCCGCCGTGGCCATCCGCGCCGACGGCTCTCTCCAGTTCGGCGTGGTGCGCGCACTCGAGCGTGATCGTGCGGTCGTGGAGCTGGATCATCCCCTTCCTCTCGGCGTGGCCGCCGAGCTGAAGGTGGAGCTGGGCCCCGTGCTCGGGCATGCTCTCTGCAGCGCCACCGCCGGCCGAACCCTGCTCACCGCCGACGACGAGGCCCCGCGCCAGCTGTTTCGGGTGGTGGAAGTCGCGGCGGCCGATCTCGACCACTGGCGTCACTGGCGGCAAGCCCTGGTCGATGGCGGCACCTTTACCGACCTGAGCGGCCTCACCGCCAGCAACGTGTCCGACCCGGAACCCAGTCGGCGCAGCGCCACGCGCGATGCCCTCGCGCGCGCAGCGAGGGCCGCGCTCCCGGGCCTCGCGGAGTCCGCCTCCGATGCCATCGAGGTCACGGTCGAGATTCCCGACTCGCGAAAGCGCCGCTAGGCGCCGAGCAGAAGCCGCTGCACCAACGTGACCAGCTCGCGCTCCCCCGGCGTGATCACCCCGTCTGCACGCGAGACCGAGGCCATGTCGTACAAGACCGCCTTGCGGTGATCGTCGCTGGTCAACCGGGTGCGGATCGTGCGCGTGTGCTTGTGGAGTGCCGTGAGCGTCGCCTCGTCCGACATGCCCTTCACCTGCGACAGGGCGCGCACCATGGCCGCGTCCAGGGGGCCGACGCTGGACGCGGGAGCACCCAGTGCGAGCCAACGCGTGAGCGTCTCCGCGATGCGAGCGCGCTCGTCGGGGGTGAGCCCCTGGTCGTCGCCGTGCTCGGCCACGAAGAAGTACACGAAGGCCAGGGCCTCCACCAGCGGGTCGTCAGGGTGTGGCGCGTGCTGCACGATCTCTCCGAATCGGGGCCCGGAACGTATCCTGCGGCCCCGCTGGGACTGAGCGTTAGTCCGTGGTCACCGACAGCGTGACCGTCTCGGCCGCGCCGGGCGCGAGGTCGGCCACCGTCCAGGTGATGACGCCGCCGGCGCTGGTGTAGCTGCCCGTGGCCGACTCGAGGCTCGTGCCGCTCGGCAGCGCGTCTTCCAGCGTCACCCCGCTCGCGGTCGCGGTGCCGGTGTTGGCCACCGAGAGGGTGTAGACGATGCGGGTCGACGTCGTCACCGTGCTCACCGCTGCCGAACTGGTCACCGCCGCCGCCTCGTTGCTCCAGGCGGAGAGGCTGTTGGCGAAGGTCTGGGTGATGGCGCTGGTGCTCGACACCGACTTGCTCGGCACCAGGATGGGCGCGGCGTCGACGTCCACCGTCTCGTCGTCGGACACCGGACCGTCTTCGTTCGACGAGAGCACGGCGACGTTGTCGACCGGCGTCACGCCGTCGGGGAAGACCCCGGCCGCCGCGAGCGTCACGACGTAGCTCACGCCGCCGGAGGCCCCTGGGGCTAGGGTGCCGAGGCTCCAGCTCAGCGTGTCGCCATCGTAGCTTCCGCCGCCGGTGATGCCGCTCACGCCATCCACCCAGGTCGCGTCGGGGTCGTCGGTGAGGAGCACGCCGCTCGCCGCCGCGTCGCCCGCGTTCTGGTAGTCGATCACGTAGCTCACGTCGTCGCCGGGCGAGAGCACGCCGTTTCCGTCGTTGTCGGCGAAGCCGGTGGCCGTCTTGGCCACCACGAGCGCCGCGTCGGCGGTGACGGTCACCGTCTCGTCGTCGGTCTCGGGGTCGGTCTCGTCGCTGTCGACCACCACCACGTTGTGCACGGCCGTGGTGCCGTCGGCGAAGGTGCCGGCGCTACCGAGGCTCACGTCGTACGTGAGCGTGTCGCCGCTGCCCGGGGTGACGGTACCGAGCGACCAGTCGATGGTGTTGCCGTTGTAGGCGCCACCGCCGCTGATGTTGCCGACGCTGGCGAGCGCCGTCTCGTCGGGATCGTCGCTCACGCTCACACCGTGGGCGCTGGCGTTGCCGGTGTTGGCGTAGGTCACGGCGTAGTGCACCGTGTCGCCGGGCGACAGGGCGCCGTTGCCGTCGTTGTCGGCGTAGCCGGTGCTCGACTTGGTGACCGCGAGGTCCGCGTAGGCCGTCACCACCGTGGCGGCGGCGTCGGACACCGGGGCGGTCTCGTTGCTGTCGAGCGTGGCGCCGTCGGTGACGCTGGTACTACCGGCCGGGAAGGTGCCGGCACCGGCGAGGGTGCCGGTCCACCCGACGCTGCCCGTCTCGCCCACGTCGAGCGTGCCGAGATCCCAGCTGATGTCGAGGCCCGAGAGGAGCCCGCCACCGGAGGCGCTGTCGACGGTCGCGACCCAGGGCGACTCGCCGCTGTCGACGAGCGTCGTTCCGGTGCTGGCGGCGTTGCCCACGTTCGCGTAGTCGAGCTGCCAGGTGACCGCGTCGCCGGGCGAGAGCACGCCGTTGCCATCGTTGTCGGTGTAGCCGGCCACGCTGGCCGTGAGGGTGAGCGAGGCGGCGGCGACCACGTCGATGCTGTCGGTGTCACTGGCCGGCGGCGTCTCGTTGCTGTCCACCACGACCGTGTTGCCCACCGGCGTGGTGCCGTCGGCAAAGGCGCCGGCGCCGGCGAGCGTCACGTCGTAGGTCACGGTGAAGGTACTGCCGGTGGGCACCGTGCCCACGCTCCAGTTGATCGTCGTCCCGTCGTAGCTGCCGCCGTGGCTGATGTTGCCGATGCTGGCGATGTACGCAGTCTCCGGGCTGTCGACGAAGGACACGCCGGTGGCGTCGGCGTTGGCCGGGTTGGCGATGGTGAGGCTGTAGTGCACCACGTCGCCCGGAGACAGGAGCCCGTCGCCATCGACGTCGGTCGTGCCGACCACCGCCTTGTCGACGGTGATCGCGGCGCCCGCGGTCACGGTCACCGTGTCGCTGTCGGTGGCTGGGCCGGTCTCGGCCGAGCTCAGCACCACGTAGTTGTCGACCGGCGTGTTGCCGTCGGCGAAGTACCCATTACCGAGAATCACGGCGGTGTAGCTCACGCTGCCAGTCTCGCCGGGGGCGAGGCTGCCGAGGTTCCAACTCACGGTGTCGCCGTCGTAGGCGCCGCCGCCGGTGATGTCTTCCACGCTCTGCACGCCGGCCTCGTCCGGGTCGTCGACCAGCGTGACACTATTGGCCGTCGCGTTGCCGGTGTTGGCGTAGCTCACCGAGTAGTTCACAAGGTCGCCCGGCGAGAGCACGCCGTTGCCGTCGACGTCACTGTAGCCGGTGGCCGACTTGGCGACGGCGAGCGAGGCTGCCGCCACCACGGTGACGCTCTCGTCATCGTAGCTGGGTCCGGTCTCCGGGGAGTTCACCACCGCGGTGTTGGCCACCGGCGTGCTGCCGTGAACGAAGGCGCCGGCCGCCGCCAGCACCAGGTCGTAGCTGACACTGCCGGAACCGGCGGCAGCCACGGTGCCGAGTGTCCAGCTGATGCTCGCGCCGTCGTAGCCGCCGCCGCCGGTGATGTTGGTGATGGCGCCGACCGCCGAGAGCTCGGGCGTGTCGGTGAGCGTGACACCCGTGGCCGAGGCATTGCCGGTGTTCTGGTAGCTCACGGTGTAGTGGACGGTGTCGCCCGGCGAGAGGACGCCGTTGCCATCGGTGTCGGTGTAGCCGGTGCTCACCTTGTCGATGTCGAGGGAAGCGCTGGCGCTTACCGTCACGAGCTCAGTGTCGGAGTCCGGCCCGGTCTCGTTGCTGTCAATCACGACGAGGTTCAGCACCTCGGTGTCGCCGTGCGCGAAGGCACCGGCGTCGGCCAGAGTGACGGTGTAGCTGACACTGCCGCTGGCCCCGGCCGCGAGCGTGCCCAGCGACCAGCTGACGGTGTCGCCGTCCCAGGCGCCATCGACACTATCGACGAAGCTGACATATGCCTCGTCCGGGTCGTCCACCAGCGTGACACCGGTGGCGGCGGCGTTGCCGCTGTTCTGGTAGCTCACCGTGTAGTTCACAAGGTCGCCCGGTGAGAGCACGCCGTCGGCGTCGAGGTCGTTCCAGCTGGTGGCCGACTTGGCCACGCTCAGCGAGGCGGCGGCACCCACGATGACGCTGGCGCTGTCGGACACGCCGCCGGTCTGGTCGCTATCGGCGGTGGCGGTGTTGTTGACGGCAGTGCTGCCGTGGAGGAAGGCGCCCGCCCCGCGGAGGGTGGCGGTGTAACTGACACTCGACGACGCGCCGGGGACCAGGGTGCCGAGGCTCCAGCTGATGCTGTCGCCGTTGTCGGTGCCGGTGCTGCTGGTCGACACGACGTAGGACTGGTCGTAGTCGTCGCCGAGGCTCACGCCGGTGGCGTCGGCGTTGCCGGTGTTGGTGACCGTGACCGAGTAGCTCACGAAATCGCCAGGCGAGAGGCTGCCGTCGCCGTCAGCGTCGGTGTAGCCGGTGACCACTTTGTCGATGGCCAGCGCCGCGTAGGCCTGGACCACGACCGTCTCGGTGTCGGACACGGGGCCGAGCTCGTGGCTCTCGATGCTGGCAATATTGACGAGGTCGGTGCTGCCGTCGGCGAAGGCGCCCGCTGCGGCCACGGTCACCTCGTAGGTGAGGATGCCCGAGTCGCCCGCGCCCACCGTGCCGAGGCTCCAGCCGAGCTGGTCGCCGTCCCACAGGCCGCCGTCGGAGATGGCGCCCACCGCGTCGACCAGGGTCTCGTCGATGTCGTCGTATACGAGGACCGTGGTGGCGTCGGCGTTGCCGGTGTTGGCGTAGGCGAGCTGGTAGTAAACGGTGTCGCCGGGGGACAAGACGCCGTTGCCGTCGGTGTCGGCGTAGCCGGTGGCGGACTTCTCGAGGGTGAGCGCCGTCGCGGCCGCCACCGCCACGGACTCGGCGTCGGTGAGCGTGCTGTGGTTGGTGGCGGTGAGCGTGGCGGTGTTCAGGACCGTCGTCGTGCCATGCCCGAAGGCGCCCGGGCCCTGGAGGCTCGCCGAGTAGCTGACACTGCCGCTGGCGCCGGCGGCGACGCTGCCCACGCTCCACGTGACGGTGTTGCCGTTGTAGCTGCCACCGGTCAGGCCCGAGATGTTGGCGACATAGGTCTCATCGGGATTGTCGCTGATCACGACGCCGCTGGCGGCGCCGGTGCCGGTGTTGCTGTAGCTGATGCTGTAGTACACCGTGTCGCCGGGCGAGAGCGTGCCGTTACCGTCGCTGTCGGTGTAGCCGGTGGCGGCTTTGTTCATCGAGAGCGTCGGGTAGGAGGGGTTCACCGGGATCGTGCAGGTTTCCGTAGTGGAGTCCGACACCGAGACCGTCGGGTCGATCTCCATGCCGCCCTCGACGGTCGCTCCGGCGTTGGTGTCGATGCTCGTGTCGAGCGCGTCCGGTGTCACGATGAGGTTCAGGTCGAAGGACTGGCAGGTGTCGGCGGCCATGGCACCGATACTCCACTCGACGGTGGAGGTGGCGGTGTCGAAAACGCCGCCGCCGGTCGACGAGGAGTAAACGACATTCGGGTCGAGCGGCAAGCTATCGACGAGCACCACGTCGACCGCGCCGCCGTTGCCCGTGTTGCAGACCTCCAGGGTCTCGGTGACCGTCTGCGTAGACCCGCCTGTGAGCGAGGGGACGCTGGCGTCGCAGGTCTTGTAGAGCTCCAGCACCGGGGGGTTGATCGGCGGCGGCTCGGAGTTCCACCCTTCGTAGCCGGAGTCGATCTTCCAGGTGCCGGTGGTGCCGGACTGTTGCGTCATGAAGTAGGGGATGAAGCGGCTGGAACCCTCGCCCACCACGGTGAAGCAGTACTCGGCCACCCAGTGGTCGCCGGTGGTCTGGGTGCTCGGCAACGCCGTTCCGGTGGGCGAGAAGTACACGGTGTCGTAGTACGACTGCGTGGGCGTGGTGCCGGTGGTGCTCACGCCGGGAACGCCGTCCTCGATGGAGCCCGGGTCGGAACCATCGGTGTTGTAGTAGTAGAGATCCACGCTGTCGAGCTGGATGCGGTCGGCGTGGTGGTAGATGTGCGCGGTGAGGTAGTCGACAGAGTTGGCGCTCGATTGCCGGTACTTGGTGCGGATGCAGAAGTTCTCACCGGGCTCGGCGAAATTCAGGGCGGGCTGGGTGTCGAGCCAATCGAGGTCGTTCTGGTCAATCGACGTGGAGGGCTCCGCCACGGTGTTGAGGCTCCCCGAGGTAACGGCCACGCCGTCGCGATGTAGGGCCACGGTGTACTTGTCGCGGTCGCCGGTGATCGAGTTGCCCGCGCAGTTGGCCAGCGTCTCTTGATTGTAGCCGGTCTTGTCAAGGTTGAAGTAGGTATAGTAGGTGCCGGGGGCGAGGTAGCCGTCGTCGGCGCCGTCGAGCATGTCGATGTCGCGCGTGCCGCCGGCCACGGCCGCGCCGTTGGTGGCAGAGAACTCGTCGAGCGTGAGATCGTCGCGAGTGCGCTTCTCCACGCCGCCCGGGTTGTTATCGTCGGCGAGCTGCACCGTGGGGTTGAGGATCGCGCTGGTGACCACGATCTTCGCCTGCAGCGTGAACTCCTCCGGGTCGGCGCTGCTATTGACCGGCGGGCAACCGTCCTTGTCGCCCGCCTTGCTCGAGTTCGGCTCGAGGAAGGCGCGCGAGGAGAGCACCGTCACGCTGTTTGCCTGGGCGGCCAGAGGCAGCGCCGCGCCACAGAGGAGCAAGAGCCCCCACCGGGTAGCGGACACACGACTAACGTTCGGGCTCGATGGGCGGCTCGACATGGCGACGACTCCGGGGCGGGAGATGTGTGAGGGGAGGCCCGGCGATGGTACGACAAACGCCAGGCCGGACAAGAGGGCCGCGCGTGGCCTTTCCCTACAAAAATGTGTGTCACCCCTCCCGAGGATGCCTCGTACGGGACGATTGACACGTCAAGGGAACTTTGTCGCGATAGGAATCCCCGATGCGCATCGCCCTCGTGTCAGATGAGCCCTACGCGGTCCACGCGGTCGTGGAGGCCGAGCTCCAGCGACGGGGCCACTCGGTGCGACGTTTTGGCACGTTCGTCGATGGCTCAGAACGCCCCTGGGCGCCGGCGGCGGAGGAAGCGGCGCTGGCAATTATCCTTGGCGAATGCGACGAAGGTATCTTTTTCTGCTGGACCGGCACCGGGATCAGCATCGCCGCCAACAAGGTCTTTGGCATCCGTGCCGCACTCTGCGGCGACGCCCCCACGGCCGCGGCCGCGCGGGTGTGGAACCACGCCAACGTGCTCTGCCTCAGCAACCGCACGCTCGCGCCCGACGTGGCCCGGGAGGTCCTCGCCGCCTGGTTCGACACGCCGCCCAGCGACAAGGGTGCCGAGGGTGTGCGGCTGTGCGACGAGGTCGACCGGCGCCACCGCGCCTAGCTTCGCGAGTTAGCGACGCCACCCTATGGACTCCACCCAGCTACGCGCTCGATTCCTCGCCTACTTCAACCGCCACGGCCACGAGATCGTGCGGTCGTCGGCGCTCATCCCGCAGAACGACCCCACGCTCTTCTTCGTGAACGCCGGCATGGTGCAGTTCAAAGACGTCTTCCTCGGCGCCGACCCGCGGCCCTACAAGCGTGCCACCACCGTGCAGAAGTGCCTGCGCGTGAGTGGCAAGCACAACGCCCTCGAGAACGTGGGCCACACCGCGCGGCACCACACCCTCTACCGCCGACCTCGAAACGGTCAGCGGTCGACGAGCACGAACATCAACTCGCATTCACAGGCGAGTTCACCGTTCACCGTGGCGGTTCCCGAGCCCTTGCCGGCACGCGCACTCATTC
>SXGT01108322.1_pt1 | contig 102907 bp, 81 predicted proteins | sample 3176221 | NCBI WGS metagenome assembly SXGT01 (sample SAMN11356862, study PRJNA531348) | freshwater metagenome | isolation source: freshwater sample F1-120 | place: China: Fuxian Lake, Yuxi | collected 2017-12-25 | reverse complement strand
GCTCGGGCTCGGGCTCGGGCTCGAAAATGAGGGGATTCCTCAGGTGGCTGCCCTGACCGCGGCGCGCCGCCGCTCGAGGGCCGTCCCACCCCGCGGCGGAGTCAGAACGCCACCGACGATCCAGGTACACCATCAGCTCGTGCGCCACGATCTTCGCGTCGACGGGGCGGGCGCCGAGCGTTCCGTCGGGATTCGTGGTCAGGGTCTCGTTGGCGAGGTGCCCGACCCCGATCGCATAGGACAGCGCGAGCGTCGTCGTGGCGATCGTCCGGCGATCCGGCTGCGTCGGGTCATCCTCCGACCTCGCCGTGAACGCCGACCCCAGCTCCGCGCCCAGCGACATGCGGTAGTAGTCGATCGCCGTGAGCGAGCCGGCCGCCGCGTTGCTGAAGTCGGTATGGAACCCGGCGCCCACGGCCAGCGGGAGGGAGACCCTCCACCGCGGGCCCGCCCGACCGTTCACCACCGCACGGGTGGTCTCCCCCGTGACGCCGTCGCGATGGGGCGCGCTCAAGTCGGCCTCCACGGCGTACTTCGAGTGCTCGTCGACGCGCGCGAGGCCGAGATGGGCGCGCATCGGGCGGAGCAAGCGGGTCGAGGAGACGATCGACTCGTCGAGGGTCACCGTGTGCTGCTGCGCGGTGCGCGCGTCGCCGCTGTTCACGGACATGAAGACGCGCTGCGGCAGGTGGAAGAACTGGAAGACCGGGCTTCGCATGGTGAGGCCGACGCTCCAGTGCTGGGTCGGCGTCCACTGTGAACAAGGTGAAGAGGGGGGCGGGCCTCTTGCCCCCATGCTAGAAATCGCCTCGTGTCGCGCTTCGCCTTGCTCCTCGCCCTTCCCGTCGGCGCATGCCTCCTCGGGATCGCTTGCTCGAGTGAGCGAGGCGCCCGCTCCGGCCCGCGCCACGTCTGGACGCTCGCCCTCTCGCCGTTGGCACCGGCGTCGTGAGCGACCCGCTGGAGCGCCGTGTCACCGGGCCGATGGCGCGGGGCGCCCTGCTCGCGCTGTCGGCGGCCGTGGCGTTCGGCGCCACGACGCCCGCGGTGAAGGCCCTGTCGGAGGGGGCGGGGGCGTTTCCGACCGCGACGCTCCTCTACGCAGGGTCCATGCTCGCGACGCTCGTACCCGCGTCGACGCGCGAGGCGCCGCTCGGGTCGAGGCACGTACCGAGGCTCGTGATCGTCGCGGTGATCGGCGCGGTGATCGCGCCGGTCTGTCTCGCCGTGGGGTTGTCGAGCACCGGTGGCGCCGCCTCGTCGCTGCTGCTCAACTTCGAGACCGTGTTCACCGCGATCCTCGGGTGGCGCCTCTACCGCGAGCACGTCGGGCGCCGCTTCGCGCTCGTGGTTGCGATGATGGTGGCCGGTGGCGCCTGCCTCGTCGTGTCGCGGGAGGGCGCGACGGGCTCGCTCGGATGGGGCGCGGTCGCGATCGTCGCGGCGGCGTGCGCGTGGGCGGTCGACAGCGCGCTCACGCGCCCGCTCGCCGACGTCGATCCCGTGAAGGTGACGCGTTACAAGGGCGCGATCGGCGCGACGGTGACCCTCGCCGCGTCGCTCGTCACGGGGTCGCCGTTCCCTCGGGCCACGGCGGCGGCGGGCCTCCTCCTCGCCGGTCTCCTCGGTTACGGCGTGAGCCTGCGCTTCTACCTTGGCGCGCAGCGGATCATTGGCGCGGGTCGTACGGGCACGATCTTCGGTACGGCGCCCTTCGTCGGCGCGCTCGTCGCGTGGGCGATGGGGGACACGGGCGTGGGCCTCGGTACGGCGGGAGCGGCGGCGCTGATGGGGAGCGCGCTGGTGTTCCAGGCGACCGAGAAGCACGCCCACGCGCACACGCACGAGGCGGTGGAGCACGAGCACCTCCACAGGCACGACGACGGCCACCACGATCACGCGCACGAGCCGCCCTTCGAGGGCGAGCACAGCCACGCGCACCGGCACGAGCCGACCACGCACGATCACGCGCACGGCGCGGATCTGCACCACCAGCACCACTGAGGGCCCTCGCCCTGCACGCTCAGGGACGCGGCATCTCCTCGTCGAAGCAGGGCAGGCTCGACGCCTCCACCTCCCACGCCGCGCGCGAGGCCATCCACACGTTTCGCGCGGGTCGCTCGATCGGATCGTCATCGAGCGCGCCGCCGGGGACGATGTACGCCCGGCCGTTGCGCGTCAGCCAGGGCATCCCCGAGCCACACACCTCGCAGAACGCGTTGCACCACATCTTGGCGGTGGGGAGCTCGAAGCGCTTCACGCGGTCCTCCCCGCGGGTGAACGCCAGCTGATCCGCCGGCACGGCGATGTTCGCCGCGTGGATCGACCCCGTCCGCTTGCGGCAGCGGGAGCAGTGGCAGTACTGGAAGAAGCGGTAGGGCGTGCGGACCTCGAACGCGACCGCGCCACATACGCAGGATCCTGTCGGCATGTTCCAGGGATAACACGGAGTCCGTGGCTCGCCGACCGCTGTCGGCCGCCGACCGCCGTCAGCCGTTCGCTGTCCTGTGTCCGCCGTCACCCCTGCGCGAAGTACCCCCGGTACCACTCGCGCTCGTGGTGATCGAGCCCGTCCGTCGCCAGGTCCGACATGTCCGCTTGCAGCTTCGCGAACAGCACGGCGAGCGTGCGCTCGTCTCGCTGGCTCACGATCGGGATCCCCGCCCGCAGGACCGCCGCGCCGGCGACGCCCGGCCCGCGCCGGTACTTCTTCAGTCCGCGGGCGCCGTCGTAGATGACCGTCGTGCCGCACGCGGCGCTGGTGTCCATCATGAGCGCGAGGTGGACGCGCTCCTCTACCGCGATCTCGGCCATCCTCGCGGCCGCGCGCGTGATCGCGTCGCTCCAGTCGTCTCCCCGGTCGCTCACGAACCGCGCGCGTCCGTCGAGGACGTCGTGGCCGTCCCCGCCATGGATGTCCGGCATCGCGCGCGGCGTGCCGACGGCGTCGTGCTCCGGGCAGAAGCGCACGACCCGCACGTTGGGTAGCGAGAAGAACCTGCGGGCGAGGGGGTACGCGCCGTAGCAGGTGCCGTCCACGCCGCACGGATCGCCTGCGAGGCACGCGCTCGCGAGCACGCGCATGGGGGCCTCGGGCGTGAACGTGGGCCACGAGCGGACGACCGCCGGGGTGGGGTGGTGGGGGAGGGGCATGGCGGTGCCGTGGCTTCACCGCGACCGTAACACGCGGGCGATCGCCGCGTGTTTCCTGGACATGACGGCGATCGTGCGGCTAAGGGAGGGGCCTCGTCCCCATCGTCTAGAGGCCCTGGACTGCAGCTTTTCACGTTGCTAACGGGGGTTCGAATCCCCCTGGGGACGCCAAAAGCAACTTCGCGCGCTGCGCGGTTCGCTGCGGAAATCTCGGACGAGCGCGTCGCGCGGCGCCTGGGGGGCACGGCCGGCACGCGCGTTGCTTCATCCTCCGGCATGATGAGCCGCGCGCGACGTGTCGGGGTCGAACGGGTCCGGAGTCCCCGGAGGCAGCCACCGATCGCGCCCGCGAGCGCCGAGGGCGGCGCGTCGAGCGCATCGCGCCTCGAGACGGGGAGAGGTCGCGAGCACGGTGACTCGTACAGCGACGTTCAGCGCGACGAGGACCTGATCGGCACGGCCAGCTCCCACACGCCGCGGCCGGACCGGAGCCCGGAGGAGCCGTCCGAGCCGGTGGTCGGCGCCGGGGAGCGCCTCGAGGGGAGCCTCTGACGGCGCTGGAGGGCGGGAGATGGGCCTTGGGCCCGCTGTATGCATCGACGTGCCGTGGAGGAGGCACCACCATGAAGCTCGACCTGACCAACGCAGACGCCCGCATCGTTCACACGCAGCTCCTGCGCAGGCTGCAAGATCTGGAGATGGAGCTCGCCCACACCGACAGGCGCGAGTTCAAGCAAGCGCTCGCCGAGGACGTGACGCGCCTGCGCCGCATCGCCGATCACATCGCCTGGTGGATGGACGACACCATCGACGAGGCCGTCTGATCAGACCCACAGCCTGAGGCGCGCGAGCTCGGGGGCGACGGGTGCCCCCTCCCACACGATCGCGTGCAACGCGTCCAGGAGCGGAAGCGCGCCCACCTCGCGCTCGCGGGCGAACCGCGCCGCGGAGCGGATCGCCGGGTAGCCCTCCGTCAGCTCACCGATCGCGAGCATCTCCTCGGCGACCTGCTTTGCGGGCTTCCCGCGACCGACATGCTCGCCGAAGGCGCGGTTCCTCCCCCCCGCGGCCGTCACGTGGAGATCGCCGACGCCCGGCGCGCCCACCACCGTCTCCGCGCGACCCCCGCCCGCCACGACGAGCCGCGTCATCTCGGCGATGGCCTGCGTGAAGCAGGCGGCGCGCGCGTCGTGCGCGTCCCTCCCGACCAGGCCGTCCCACAGCCCGAGGCCCGTGGCGTAGGCGTTTTTCAGCGCGGAGCACAGCTCGGCCCCGGCGATGTCGGCGCTCGTCCCGATCTGCAGGTGGCCTCCTCCGAGCGCCTCCGCGGCGACGCGCGCGTCCTTCCCGGCGAAGCACATCCACGTCAAGACGCCCCGCGCGACCTCCATGGCCTTCGCGGGGCCGGCGGCGTGGACGAAGCGAAGCTCCCGTCCGGCCGTCTCCGCGAGGATGACGTCGATCCGCTCCATCCTCCCCGCGGCGCTCTCGAGGAGGCCCTTCGTCACGGAGACGATCGGGACGTGCGGGAGGTGCGGCGCGGCCTTCGTCATCACCGGCACCGCGCCGTCGGAGTTGACGGCGTGGACCACCAGCTCCGCCTCCGCCAGGGCCTGCTCGAGCGCGCCCGCGCGGAGGATCCGCATCCCCTCGAGGGGCAGCTTCAGGCGGGGATGGACGTCGCCCCCCGCGACGGCATCCAGCAACGGATCGTCGAGCCACGTGCCCCAGAGCGTGACGTCGTGACCTCGCCCGCGCGCCACGACTGCCATCGCGCTTCCCATGTATCCTGCACCCAGTACGGTGACGCGCATGGCGGTCGGTCTAGCCCGTCGGGGCCGGTCGCGGCGAGCAGTTTCGGCTCACCGTGTGTACCTCCCGATCGCCTCCCACCACACATCGGCCATCCGATCGTAGCCGCGGTCGTTGGGGTGTAGCCCGTCGTCGAGCAGCGACGTCCGGTACGCGGGATCCGACGTGAAGGCGCCGAACATGTCGACCGCGACGACGTGTGCGCCGCGCGCCGCGCGCCGCGCGATCTCGTCGCGGACGCCGCGGTTGTACGCGATCGCAGCCTGGTTGAAGATATCGTCGTCCGACGGCGTGATCTCCGCGACGACGAGCAGGGCCCGCGGCGCGAGGGAGACGATCCGGTCGAGCAGCGACCCCAGCCGCCCCGGCGCACCGGCGACGTCGCACCCCCCGCCGATGTCGTTGGTCCCGATCATGAGGAGGATGACGTGGGGCTCCCCCGCCGCGATGGCGCCCGGCACCCGGGGGGAGATGCCGTTGCGGGCCGGGCACGGATCGATCGTGTAGCCCGAATACCCCTCGTGCCCGCGCGGGAACACGCCGGCGTCCGGCGCTTCGCCCGCGTCGCGGGTGCCGATCGCGGCGGGCCCGTTCGATGCCCTCCCGACGAAGGTGATGTGCCTCTTGTCCGCGATCGCGCGACGCAGGAGCGGCACGCGGTAGCCGCCGCCCACCGACGAGCCGACGCCGTAGGTGATCGAGTCGCCGAGCGGGAGCAGGCGGCACGGCGACCCATCCCGGGGACAGGGGTCGAAGGTGGCGGTCGGCGCAAGGGAGAGCGCGCGCGTGCCGTTCTCCACCCGCGCGGCCTCGCGCCGCGCGCCGCACTCGCCGCAGCCCGCCACCAGCGCGAGGGCAGCCGCGCCCATCGCGTGCGCCGTCGCCCGCCTCACGCCGGAGATCTCGCCGCGCGCGCCTCGAGCTCCCGCACGAGCACGGGGTACCCCTCGAGCGCGTCCGTGAGCCAGTACCTCCCACGCGTGGCGCCGGCAGGCCCGATCCTGAGGAGCACGCGATCGCGCACGAGGAACCTCCGCACCGTGATCCGGGACGTGTCCCAGGTGAAGCGGTGCTCTCGGCCGTAGGCGCGCAGCATGATGCCCGTGGTGTCGCAGCGCACCTCGCGCGGAAAGTGTAGTGTACACACGTTCCACGCGACGGCCGCGATCGCGCCCGCCGCCAGCGCCCACCAGATCGGGGATGCGGGGCGGAGGGCGAGGCAAGCCACGGGCAGCGCGACGAGGAGCGCGTCCTCGAGGACGAGCACCGTCCTCCGCGCTGGCGAAGACGTGCACACGAGGTCGCTCACCCGAGGAGCCCCGCGATCTTGGCCACGTCGGCCTCGACGCCGATCCCCGTCAGGAAGGAGAGCGTGCGCACGACCGGCTTGCCCTGCGCGTCGTCGATCTCCGTCGTCGAGACGATGAGATCGTACCCGCCCGCCTTGGCGGTGACCTCGCTCGTCTTGCACTGGTCGATGTGCACGGAGAGACCCCGCGCTTCGAGCATCTCTTGCAGCTTCCTCGCCACCACGGTCGAGGTCGCGATCGCCGTTCCGCACGCCACCAGGATCTTCTTCATGGTCCGCCTCCTCGCTCCAGCCTCCCATCCTCGACGACGCGCCCCAGCGCGCGCTCGGCCTCCGCCACGCACGCGTCGAGCGTCGCCGCTCCGAGCGCGCGCTTCACCGGGCCGACGCGCGAGGGCATGACGCTCAGCGCGTCGACGCCCAGGCCCACGAGCACCCGAGCGCCCTCCGGGTGGGCCGCAAGCTCACCGCACACCGTGACCTCGCGCTCCGCCGCGTGGGCCGCCGCCACGATCGTCGCGACGTGCGCGAGAACCCGCGCGTCGAGCCCCTGCTCGGGCTGCGCCCTCGGCACGCCGAGGGTCAGCGCGGTGAGATCGTTCGTTCCGACGCACACGAAGTCGGCCACCCGCACGATCGCCTCGACCCTCTCGACCGCGGCCGGGGACTCGATCATCGCGCCGAGGGCGAGGCCGCTCCCTCGCGGGGCCGCGGCGTGGACGGCTTCCATGTCGGCCTCGCTCCGGACGAGCGGCACCAGGGCACGCACCCCGGCGTCCGCGGCGTGGGCCATCGTGATCGCGGCGAGCTGAGCGGCGAGCACGTCAGGGTGGCGGAGGAGCAGCGCCACGCCGCGCGCGTCGGGATCGTCCGGCGGCACGGGGAGCCACGGCAGCGGCTTGTCGAAGCCCGCGTCGAACAGGCGGACGTTCACGGGCCGCCCGTGCGTCCGGCGGGCGATGCGCGCGTAGAGCCCGGTCTGCTCGTCCATGCCCGGTCGCGCGCCGCGGCGCGCGAACACGAGCTCCGAGCGCACGAGGCCCACGCCGTCGGTTCCCGTCGGGATCCGCTCCTCGACCGAGCTCAGGTTCACCTTCACCTGGACCTGGAGGTGCGCGACGCTCGTGCCCTCGGCGCGCTCGTCGTCACGCTCCGCCTCGCGCCTCGCCTCGCGCCTCGCCTCGGCGTCGTTCACCAGGGCGGCGCTCGGCGCGACCCACACGCGCGCCGGAGCCTCGGTCGTGTCGACGACGACCATGTCCCCCGGCGCGATGCCGAGGACCACGTGCTCCGGCACGAACGCGAGCGGGATCTCGCGGCTCCGCGCGAGGATGGCCGCGTGCGAGGTAGCGCTCGCGCCGTGGATCTCCGCGGAGCCTCCCGCGCTCGCGACGATGCCCTGCACGGGTCCCGTAAGGGAGGCGACGAGCGACGGCGTCAGCTCCTCCACCACGACGACGAACGGGCCGATGTCCCTCGGCAGCGGCGCGTGCCGGGCCGTGAGGCGCGCGCGTGCGTCGAGGAGGAGGTCGGTCGCGTTCCCGCGCGTCTCGATCTCCACCGCCTCCGCGAAGGACGCCGCCTCGCCCATGCGCTCCTGGACGCGCGCCTCGAGCTCCGCGAGGATCGCGAGCTCCGGCTCGAACAGCAGGGCCTCGTGGCGCGGCAGCGTCGCGACGAGCGTCTCGACCTCCCGCCTCGCCCGCGCGAACGCCGCCTCCACGCTCTCGGGCTCGTCGGCCTGGCCCCGCTCGATCACGTGTGCGCGTCCGATCCCGATGCCCGCCGCGGCGATCGCGCCGGTCTCCGGGACCAGATCCGCGTCGAACCCGCGCCGCACGAGCTCGACGATCGCGTTCCACGCCCGCCCCTCGCCCAGGATCTCGATCTCCTCGCCCTTCGCGGCCGACAGCCCGAGCACATCGAGGATGCGGCGCGCGCTCGCCGTCTTCTCCCTCACGCGCAACGTCACGTCCTCGTCGAAGCTCGACGCGAGGCGCACGAGCAGGTTGGCCGGCCTCGCGTGGAGGGCTTCCGGCAGGACGACCTTCATCGCGCCTCCGTCTTCTCCTGCCCCTCGAACATCGCCTTCACGTCGCCCCGCACCCAGTACCAGGTCCCCATGAACACGACGAGCGCGACGGCCCCGTACACGCGCTGCCCGGGGACGAAGAGCTGGAGGACCATCCACGGCACGATGTGGCTGCCGAGCGCCACGCCGGACCACTGTGTGTAACCCTCCGCGCCCTCGACGCCCTTCGGGCTGAAGCCCGCGGAGTGGGCGAGCGTCGTCGTCAGCGGCCCGAGGCTCGTGCCGATCCACAGGATGAAGACGAGCACGACGATCGCGTTGAGGAGCCCGCGCACCATGTTCCCGCGCGCCGCGGCCACCCCCCACAGGATGTAGAACGGGAGCGCCGCGAGGTCCCCGAAGGGCAACATGCGGTTGCCCGGCAGGACGACCGCGAGGAGCAGCATGATGGGCACGCACAGCAGCGCGATCGCCATGTTCGCGGGGTGGCCGATCACGACCGCCGCGTCGAGGCCGATGAGGAGATCCCGCCCCGGGAAGCGCTTCTGCAGGTACGCGCGGGCGCCCTCGGAGATCGGGATGAGGCCCTCCATCAGGATGGCGACGACCTTCGGCAGGACGATGAGCACCGCCGACATCGTCACCGCGAGGGTCGCGATCTCCTTGAACCACTTGCCGTGCTCGCCCGCGCGCCACAGCGGGATGGCGCCGAGGGCCCCGATGAGGACGCCGAGGAGGGCGCCCATGACGAGCGGCTCGCCCAGGATGCCGAGGCGCTTCTTCACCGCCGCCGGATCGGCCTCCAGCTTGGCGAGGGGCGGGATGTTCTTCCACACCCGCTCGAGCGCGAACATGATCGGCGCCCAGTTGACCGTCTCGGTGTGCGGGAGCGAGATGCCCGGGAGGCCGAAGTGCTTCTCGACCGCGGGGGCCGTCCAGTCGGCGAGGCGGAAGATGATCAGCGCCGTGGCGCACGCGCCGACGACGCCGAGGGCCATGTTACCCGTGGCGGCGTGGATCGCCGCGCCGGTGTAGATGAAGTGCCAGTAGTTCCATAGATCCACGTCGATCGTGCGCGTGAACCGCGTGAGGACCAGCACCACGTTGAGGACGAGGACCGCGGGAATCAGGGCCGCCGCGATCGGTGACGCGAACGACACCGCGGCACCCATGGGCCACCCGACGTCGAGCACGTCGAGCTGGAGGCCGAGCACCTTCGCGAACCCCATCGCCTTGGGCCCCACGACGTTCACGAGCAGGGTGACGACGAGCCCGATCGCGATGAACCCCGAGCCCACCGTCAGCCCCGCGCGCACGCTCTTCGCGAGCCCCTGCCGGAACACGAGGCCGAGGATCGTGATGAAGATCGGCATCATCACGGCCGCCCCGAGGTCGAGGACGTAGTGAACCGCGCCGTCGAGCGTCACGGCGCCTCCCCCCGCAGCGCCGCGCGCATCGCCTCCGGCGTGGCGGCGGCGAGCACGCGGTCGCGCAGCTCCGCGCTCTGGAGGCGCTCCAGGATCCCGGCGAGGCCGGCGGCGGCCTGCTCCTTCGCGGACAGCGCCGGCATGACGAGCAGACGCGCAAGGACGGTCTCGCCTGGCGAACCCATCTGGCGGAACCGGACCGGCTCCGCGAGCGACGCGACGAGCAGGCACGGCGACGCGACGTGCTCCGGCTCGGCGTGCGGGATCGCGACGGCGGCTCCGGGGAAGGGCAGGCCCGTGGGGGACCTCCGCTCGCGCGCGAGGGCGGCGGCGAGGAAGGTCGGCTTCACGCGGTCGCCGAGGTGGGCCGCCGCCAGGGTGATCGCGTCCCGGTCCGTCGCCGCGCGGAGTCCCACGACGCACAACGTCTCCCCCCACCCGGGCTCGTTCATGGCACGCACGATACGCGATCGGGGATCAGCGAGGCCACTCCTTCTTGGGGGTCGGCGGCGTGGCAGGCCAGCTCGCGAGCTCCGGGTTGGGGATGCTGCGCGGGGGCAGGCTGATGCGCAGCGGGACGCACAGCTGCTCCACCTCCGCGAGGATCGCCCCGAGCTCCGGGATGCGCGCGAGGAGACGCGAGCCCACGACCATGCCCGCGTGCGTTCCGTCGGCGGCGGTCACGGCGATCGTCGCGGGCGCCTCGCCGCGGAGCAGGTTGTCGGCGCGGATGGGGAAGTTCGCCTCGGAGAGCGCGAAGAGGATCTCGGCGTGGACCGCGGGCGGCACCTGGAGCGGCCACGATTGCACGTACGGAGATCGCTCGCTGCGCGGGCCCGCGCGGGGCGGCTCGGTGAGGAGGGGTCCCCCGAACTCGCGCATGAGGCCGGTCCCGTCGCTCTCGAGCACGACCACGAGATCAGCGGCGGCTCGCGTGTATTCTACACGTATACCGGTCGGGTTGCCGAGTAGCCGCGCCGTCCAGGGGTTCTCGAGGGTCACGCGCCCAGGATACACGAGTCGCGGTTTCGGCTATACGCGGCGCATGCGACACGCCGTCATCCGCAGCACGGGCTGTCACGTCCCCGAGCGAGAGGTCCCGAACGCCGTCCTCCGCGAGCGTTTCCGTCAGACCCACCCCGAGTTCGTGGACCGGACCGAGGCCGTGAGCGGCATCCTCACCCGCTGGTACGCGCCCGACACGTGGGCCACGAGCGATCTCTGCGTGCGCGCGGCGACGGACGCGCTCGCGCGGGCCGGGCTCGGCCCGGAGGACGTGGACCTGGTGGTGGTCGGCACCGACTCGCCCGACTACATCACGCCGAGCACGTCCGTCGTCGTGCAGGCCAAGCTGGGCGCGCGGAACGCGGGCACGTTCGACGTCGGCTGCGCCTGCGCGTCGTTCCCGACCGCGCTCGCGACCGCCGCGGGCCTCATGGGTCACAGCCCGCACCTCCGGCACGTCCTCGTGATCGGCGCGTACATGATGCACAAGCTCGCCGACCCCGACGACGTCATGTCCTTCTTCTACGGAGACGGCGCGGGCGCGGCCGTCCTCGCGCAGGCCGACGAGCCTGGCGTGCTGCCGGCGGCCTTCCTCGCAGACGGCAGCTACGCGAGGGCCTGGGGCATCTACGCCGGCGGCACCGCCGAGCCCGCCACGCCCGAGGCCATCCTCGCCGGCCGGACGCAGGTGCGCATGGTGGACAAGTACCCCCCCGAGATCAACGACCTCGGCTGGCCGAAGCTCGCGCGGCGGGTGGCCGAGGCCGGCGGCTTCGCGCTCGCGGATGTCGACTGTTTCATCTTCACGCAGGTCAGGAAGCGCACCATCGAGAAGGTGATGGCCTCCCTCGACCTTCCGAAGGAGCGCGCCCACACCGTGATGGAGAAGTGGGGCTACACCGGCTCCGCGTGCATCCCCATGGCGCTCCACGACGCGATCGCGGCGGGAAAGGTGGGCCCGGGGAGCCTCGTCGTCCTCGTGGGATCGGGGGTAGGGTACAACCAGGCGGGCGTCGCGGTCCGCCTCACGGGTGACCTCGCGTCCTGACTACCGGTTCCAGTCCTCGACGGACGGCTCCAGATCGGGCGGCACGCTCTTCCGCTCCTCCTCCACCCCGAGGTCGGGGCCCGTGACGCCGATGGCCTCGTCGAGCTCGGCCTCGTGCTGCTCGTGCCGCGCCTCCTCCCGATCGAAGGTGTCGCCCGCAAGGAGCCCCGCGGCGCCGCCGATGATGCCGCCGGCGATCGCGCCGGGCGGACCTGCGAGGGCGCCCGTGGCAGCGCCCGCGATCGCGCCCGTGAGGCCGGCGGCCGCGGTCATCACGTGGTGAGGCGGGTGAGCGGGGAGCGGAGGGGAGGGGGCCTCGGGCGGAGTGGATCTGGGGGCGTCGCTGCGGCTCATGGGATCTCGGCGTGCAAACCACGATCCACCGCCCGCGCCGCGCGTGACGCGGAGAAGCCGCACCGTCGCACGTGCCGCCGCGGGACGCCGCGCAAGATGTGCGACCCGTGCAGGTCCCGCGTGGGCTGCTACGATTCGTCCTTGCGAAATCGCCGGCTTCGTTCATCCTGGCGTCGCCTGCCTGCGGGGGATTCGAGGACCCAACCTGCATGAGAAAGCTCCTTGGCCTGGCCGTCTCCCTCTCCCTGGCGACCGTCGCCTGCGCGTCGCAGGCGCCCGCGGAACGTGTGGGACGCGAAGCCCAAGCGGTCATCGCAGGGAGGGACTCCAACGCGACCCAGGACGCCGTCGTCCTCCTCATCCACTACGATCCCGCGAAGGGCCAGTCCGGCCAGTGCACCGGGACGCTGCTCACCCCACGGCTCGTGCTGACGGCGCGACACTGCGTGGCCAAGACCGACAACGGCGCCGCGTGCACGTCGGACGGCACACCCCTCAACGGGGGCAAGGTCTACAGCGATCACGACCCCGCGACGATGTACGTGTACACGGGGGTCAAGCGGCCCAACTTCGCGGCGGGCGAGTTCCTGCCCAAGGGCCAGGGCCTCAAGCTCGTCACGACCGGGGCGAAGACGATGTGCAACAACGACATCGCGCTGATCGTCCTCAAGGCGCCGGTCGCGAACGCGATGATCGCCCCCATCCGCCTCGAGGCCGGGCCCGAGAAGGGCGAGCTCGTCACGGCGGTCGGCTGGGGCATCACCGAGAAGACGAACCAGCCCGACATCCGCCAGCAGCGCACCGACATCCCGGTGCTCACGGTGGGCCCGATCCTGCCGAAGGGCCTCGTCGGTGCGAACGAGTTCCAGCTCGGAGAGTCGATCTGCTCCGGCGACAGCGGCGGCCCGGCCCTCTCCGCGAAGGGCGCCGTCATCGGCGTCGTCTCGCGCGGTGGCAACGGCGGCCAGCAGCAGCAGGGCGCGGCCGAGTGCATCAAGGCAGAGAACATCTACACGAAGGTCTCGACGTTCCGTGACATGATCGAGCAGGCGTACGCGGAGACCGAGCAGGAGCCCTGGTACGAGGGCGGGCCCGATCCCAGGCTGGCGAAATTCGGCGTCGAGTGCACCGAGGACAAGGAGTGCCGCTCGAACATCTGCCTGGACGGCACGTGCTCGGCGTCCTGCTCGCCCGACGTCGAGTGCCCGGAGGGCTTCGAGTGCTCCGCCGCGTCGCAGTGCGTGCCCAAGAAGCCGCCGCCCCCCCCGGCCGCCACGCCCGGCAAGAACGCGACCAACACGACGTGCGCGGCCTCTCCTGCACGGGCAGGCTCGGCGGGGTGGCTGGCGCTCCTCGCCCTCCCGATCTTCCTCCTCGCGAAGCGGCGCCGCGGCGGGTGACTCGCAGGGCGCTGCGCCTCTTCGGCGGGCTCTTGCTCGCCGTCCTCGCGGGGACGGTCGCCTGCGAGGAGAAGCGCGTCGTGGCACCGCCGCCACCCGTCGAGATCGCCCGCGTCGAGCCTGTCTACGACGTGCCGCGCGAGTACCGCCGGCACAGCTTGCTCCCGTGCACGGAGGGCACCGGGCTGGTGTACGTGGTGACGGCCGAGCGGCTCATCCTGTCTTTCCAACCCCGGTCGGTGCAGTTCCGCGCGATCGGGCGCCTTCAGTGCCCCGTCGGCGCGTCGCCGAACTCGATGGCCGTGGACCGTGCGGGCGGTGGCTGGGTGCACTTCCGCGATGGGACGCTGTTCCTCGTGAACCTCCACGACGCCTCGTGCCGGGCCGCCGACCTCGCCGAGGAGCGTGCGCCCATCCAGGTCGGGATGGCGTACGCGACGACGGGGCGCGATCTCACCGCCGAGAGCCTGTTCATCGCGGTCGGCACCGAGCGGGGCAAGGAGATCGAGGCCCACGGGCTGCACCGGGTCGAAGGCGACAAGATCGTGCCCATCGGGCCGTTCACGGGGCGGTTGCGAGGGTACGCCGCGGAGCTGACGGGCACCGGCGATGGCAGGCTCTTCGGGTTCTTCGCGACGAAGCCGGCCACGCTCGCGCAGATCGATCCCGTGACGGGCGCGATCACGAGCGAGCGCGCGCTGCCCCAGGTGGAGACCGGCGCGGCGTGGGCGTTCGCGTTCTGGGGAGGGTCGTTCTACTTCTTCTGGGCGCCGTACGGGAAGACGTCGCGGGTGAGCCGCATCGGCCCGGACGGGCAGCTCGTGCACCTCGCGCAGGACCTCGGGATCCGCATCGTGGGCGCGGGCGTGTCGACCTGCGCGCCCACGAGCGGGTGAGATCACGGGTAGGAGGAATTCACGGTCGCGTGACGCTCGGCGAGGCCGGACCGGAAGAACTCCAGGTATTGCCGTCGCCCTTCGGGCGAGAAGATGAGCTCGCCGTGGGACGCCACGTCCTTGCCGTGGATCCGGTCGAACTGCGTGAGCACCACCGTCCCACCGTTCGCGTGGGTCGACGCTGCCGGAGCCTCCATCGCGGACATCCCGGGGATCGGCACGATCGGATCGACCTGGACCATGCCCGCCGCCCGCGCGAGCGCGGCCGTGGACGAGTTCGGCACGATGCCGTCGTTGACGACCTCCTGCAGCAGCACGTCGCGCGGCCTCCAGCCCTTCACGCCGTCGAGCGGCTCGATCGTCGCGTAGCGCCCGAAAGCGGCCGGATCGCCCGGATCCACGAGCGCCTGCGCGACCACGAAGAAGCGCGCCAGCAGGCCGTCCCCCGTCCCCGGTGGCTTGAGGCCCTTGAGCAGGACCCCGAACAGCGGCGAGTCGCGCATCAGCACCGTCAGGTTCGCCCCGCCGACGTTCCACACCGCCTGCGAGATCTCCGGGGCGATCGCGAAGATCGTCGCCCCCTGGACCGCTCCGAACGAGTGGCCGATGTAGAGGATGCGCGACACGTCGAGGTCCGGGACGCCGTCCGGTGCTCCCACCGGGAGGAGGTCGAGCTTCTCCAGTGAGCCGATCAGCCGTACGAGCTCGAGCTGGTCGGACGCCACCTGCCGGAAGTTGTCGCGCGCCTTGGCGATGTCGAACGTCTTCTTCGCGATGTCGACACCGAGGAACCGCGAGATGGCCACGAACGGGTCCTTCTCGCCCGGGGCCGCGCGCGCCCCGTGCTCCGGCGAGTCGATCGCGATCACGGCGACGTCGAGCTCCGCGAGGCGCTGGGTCGTGCCCCAGCCGCCGTCCTTGTCGCCGCCGAGCCCGTGCTGGTAGATGACGACGGGGCGCTTGCCGCTCTTCCTGGCGTCCGCGAACGACAGGAAGACCTCGATCGCGGCGTCGCCGGCCTTCTCCGGGAGGCCGGCGTTGACCCGCCACTTGCCGGTGTCGGCGAACCGGTACTCGGGTGCGCGCAGGGTCGCCTTGAAGCGTGCGCGCCCGTCGGGCTCGATCGGCCGTTCGATCGCCCACGGCGCGTCGAGCGACGGTGGGGGCCCTTCTCGCGTGCGCCTCGCCATCCCCGCGATCGCGTCGTGGACCGTCTCGGTCGTGAACACGGTGGCGACCACGACGTCGTGCTTGCTCAGCTGCGTCGCGCTCGCCAGCACGGCGAGGCCGTCGGAGAGCTTGCGCTCGTAGGCGTTCGACGGCGAGAGGACCGCGCGCCGCATCTCCGCGGAGGCCTTCACCGCGCCGCCACCCTTGGCCTTCAGCTTGTTGGTGGCGCAGAAGAGATACCGCGTGCGCGGTCTCAGGGGGGTGACGGGCTCGGCCACGAGCGTGTAGTCCTTCGGGCCGTCGAGGTCCGCGTCCTTCGCGAGGTATTTCGGGATGAGGCCGACGAGCTTGCCTCGCTCGCGCGAGGCGGGGTCCACGTCCACGAGGTACATCGTCGCGCCGGGCCGCGTGTACGCCTCGGGCGGAGCCGGGGGCTCGGTGACGGGCACCTCCGCGCTCGGATCGGGGGCGATCCCGCGCGCGTCGATCGGCCCGTCGAAGGTGATCGACACACCGGCGAGCGTGGAGAAGCCGTCGAGCTCGCCGAGCTGCGCGGCCATGGCCGGGAAGGTGGTCGGCAGCGCGTCGGCCGTCGTCGTCGTGTCGATCTTCACGCGGAGGCCCGTCGGCGACGCCGGGTCCGGCACGGTGTACCGGTCGGAGGGGAACGGGGTCAGGATCGTCGCCTCCGCCTTTCCGTACTCGACCTCGATGGGGGGCCGGGGCGTGTCGACCTGCGTCGACAGGCACGCGTGGAGGAGCGGAACGAGCAGGCCGAGGCGGCCGAGCGGGAGGACGGTGCGGGGGGACACGACCGTGGAGAATACCAGCGAGACTGGAACGAGCGGACCAAACCGTCGTCCGGGGCGTCCCGGAAGGCACGCCCCTCGTGGGCGCCGCCCTGTCAGCGGACTGACGCTGCGACGTAAGTACTTGAAATCGCCGTCGTACATGATAGGCGCGCTTGCTGCATGCGGCCGGTGGCGTTTCCGAAAGTGGAGGTACGAGGATGAGATCGACGTGGTTGGGTACAGGCGGCCTTCTGGCGCTCGTGACGGGGGTCATCAGCAGCACCGGGCTCGCGGGCTGCGCGGAGGAGCGGGATCCCATCGACCGGACGCAGCCGGAGATCGTCGAGAAGGCGTTCTTCGTCGGCGCGAACCTCGAGGACCACAAGGACGATCCCGAGTTCCGCACGAAGAGCTACAACATCTCGAGCGCCGCCAACACCGAGAACTACTCGGGCACCATCGGCGGCGCGTCCGCGGTGGATCGCATCCGCTGGGAGATCACGGAGGGCTTCCTCTTCGGGCGACGCTCGTACCAGGAGGCGCCCGGCGCCGACAACCGTGGGCTGCCGCGCAAGGAGATCCTCGACAGCAAGGGGAACCCGACCGGCAAGTTCGAGTTCCCGGGCAAGCCGACGGGCACCATCATCATGGCGTACCGGATCCTGTCGCACTTCGACGTGCGGCGTGACTACAACCCGGGCACCGGCGAGGAGGGCAACACCATCGTCGAGAACCAGACCGACCGGCCCTGGAACCAGCGCACCAAGATGCGCGTGGACTGGTCCAAGAACTGGGCCCAGAGCACGAGCGGCGACACCAGCTGGGTCTTCGGCGAGGGCTCCGACGTCACCGCGATCGAGTACGCGCCGACGAGCCCCACGGACGAGGATCGCTCGCGCTTCGAGCCCGAAGCCGGCTACTTCGACGTCACCAACAAGTACCAGCTCGCCCCGAAGGTCATCGAGCAGTTCGGCGTCCCCGAGTGCGTCATCATCGGGTTCTTCAACGGCGGCAGCTCGTTCGACTGCACGCCCACGGAGGTCAAGGTCCGCACGTCGTTCGTCAAGCTCACGGGCAAGGAGTCCTTCGAGTCCTTCGAGGAGTCGTTCGCGTCCCGCGACATCATCGGCAACTGGGGCAACGCCGGCAGCTCGTACAACCGCGAGTACGGCGCCCCGCCGATCACGCAGTGGGACCCGCAGTACGGCTACACCGACGCGCAGACGAAGACCTTCTTCTCGATGCACAACGTCTGGATGAACAGCCACCAGCCGAAGGTCTGCGGCAGCAACGCCGACGCGGACGCGGACGGCACCGCCGACGACTGCGCGAACGAGAAGACGGGCTACAAGGGCTTGAGCGGGTCGCAGTGCGACACGCACGTCAACCGCTGCACGATCCCGGTCCGCGATCGCGAAGTCAGGACCATCGGCTACTGGCTCAACCCCGAGACGCCCACCGAGCTCACCGACGAGGTCGCCAAGGACGGCAAGACGATCACCCGCCCGGGCCCGATCGAGGAGATGACGATCACCTGGAACCAGCTGATGCGCAACGCGGTCGCGGTGCGTCGCGAGGTCGAGTGCCGTCGCACGCGCGACGGCGATCGTGCCGCGTGCCACGCCCTCTACTTCGATGGCAACGGAGCCGCCGACAGGGAGATGGTCGCCTACGGAGGCTGGGGCATCGACAAGGCGAAGGAGCTCGCCGTCGACAAGAAGAAGCCCGTCATCGCGACGTGCCACAACCCCGTCCGCGCCTACGACCCCGCGTCCTGCGGCAAGCCCGGCGAGGTCATCCGCCTCGGTGACCTGCGCAAGAACTACACCATCTACTGGCCGTTCGCCTCGCGCGCCCCGTACGGCGGCGTCGGGACCATCGGCGCCGATCCGCTGACGGGCGAGATGCTCGGCACGACGGCGACCATCATGGGCCGCTCGGCGACCGCCGCGGCCGCCCAGCAGCGCGACATCATCCAGCTCGCGCTCGGCGACGCCAAGATCGAGGACTTCCTCCAGGGAGCGCAGGCCACGCGCTACGCCGACGTGGTGAAGAACGGCAAGGTCGTCGGCAACGTGGCGAGGACCGACGCGGAGATCGCGGCGGCGGTCGCCAACGTCGACCACGCGCGGGTCCGCGACGCGGTGCGCGTCGACGCGCTCGGGCTCGACGGGCTCGACGGGATCGCTCGCTCGCTGCGCCGCGCGCAGCTCCAGGCCAAGAACTCCATGCTCCAGCCGTCTCTCGCGGCCGACGACGCGCGCGTCAACGGCCTCCTCGGGCAGCTCGCAGGGAGCGGCCTCGAGTCGAACCTCGGCAACCGCCAGATCCTGTCGCTCGTCGCGGCCACGAAGAACGCGTCGAGCGCCGAGAAGAGCAGGTACGCCGACATCCAGGCCTTCGCCATGCAGGAGCCCGGTCGCATCCAGGACCTGTTCGACCGCTACCAGGCGTTCCTCGGCCGTCGCGGCATCTGCTTCCACGACTCGGCCCAGGCGGCCGCGGCGGGCAGCATCTACCAGCCGGCGCTCGCGCCATACTTCAAGAACAAGTACGGCAACCTCGACGCCAAGGCGCGTGGCGTCAAGATCTACGATGAGCTCCTCCGCGAGGCCGTCAAGGGCATCGGCTTCCACGAGATCGGCCACGCCATCGGGATGCGCCACAACTTCTCGAGCTCGTGGGACGCGCAGAACTACGCGCCGCAGTACTGGCAGCTCCGCACGAACGAGGGCCAGTCCACCGCGTCCTGCAAGTCCGCCCGCGCCCCCGGCTCGCCGGACACCTGCATGGGCCCGCGCTACCTCGACCCGCCCACCGACGACGAGCAGGGCCTCACGCCCGGCGAGCCCCGCCCCGGCATCGAGTACTTCGGCAACACGTCCACGATGGAGTACCAGATCGAGCGCTTCGGCGAGACGGTCGGCGCGGGCACGTACGACCTCCACACGATGAAGGTCCTCTACGGCCGCGTGCTCGAGACCTTCGACGACGCCCAGATCCCCTTCACGGCGCAGCAGAACTTCGCGGTCAAGACGCTCTCGCAGGGCATCCCCTCGAACCTCGTGTTCGACCCGGCGAAGGGCTACGGGCAGCACTACACGAAGGCCGCCGTGACGGCGAAGGTGTTCGACCCGGGCCGCGACTGCCGGCCCGCCACCGACGCCGAGAAGGAGACGGCCAAGTGGCGCATCGTCCACGGCAAGGTCTGCGGGCAGTCGCCCCGCAACCACCTCCACTACTACGACATGAAGTCGTCCGAGATCGCCTTCGAGAACTCGAAGGGCGTCTCCACCCCGATCGGCGCCGACGGCGTGCGCTGGAAGGGCAACGACGAGAACGGCAAGCCGCTCATCCGCTGGCACTACCGCTACGGTGAGGACTACAGCCGCGGCGGCTACATCCACGCGAAGCTCTTCGACAGCGGCGGCGACGTGTACGAGATCACGAACAACGTGATCCGTCGCTTCGACCTGACGTACCCGTGGCAGTACTTCCGCCGGCTCAACAAGGAGTTCGCGTGGTGGTCCGTGCCGAACTCGGTCGCGGGCACGACCTTCGCGCGCCTCCGCGCCTACCACTGGAACACGACGACCGACATCGGTCGGTCGCGGCCCCAGGACCTCACCGACGACGACCAGGACCGCCCGGCGGTCCTCGCCTCCGCGGCGATGTTCGACTTCCTGCAGCGCGTCATCCTGATGCCCGAGCCGGGACCCTACGGTGCGGGCGCCAACACGACGCGTCGCACGCCGACCCGCGCGGGCGCGCTCACGATCTTCGACGTGCAGTCGGAGCAGGAAGCGGCGAACAAGGCGACGCCCCCGATCGGCAACCTCGGCATCGTCGACGGTCGCTTCGTCCAGATCGACTTCGACAACGGCCGCGGCGGAAGCTGGGACTACCAGCACTTCCCCATTCACATCGGCTTCGACGACGAGAAGGTCCTCGCGCTGCGCGAGCTCGTCGACTCGCGGCCCACGCTCTCGACCATCTCGCGCGAGAACGCGCTCGACGGGCGTGACCCCTACATCAGCTTCCGGACGGACACGCCGAGGGCGATCGACCGGCTCCTCGGCGGCATGCTCTCGGAGGACTGGGAGACCATCGGTCCCTCCATGGGCGCGGACAAGCAGACGGCGGTGACGTTCAGCCTCCTCGAGAGTGACTCGACGAAGCTCGTCCGGCCGAACGGCGCGGCCATCATGTTCCCGAACATGGGCTACCAGAACGCGCTCGGCGCGGGCATCTACGCGATGATCTTCTCGCGGTTCAGCACCGACATGGTGCTCGCGGCGAAGATGCGCGTACGCCTCGAGGGCGACGCGGGCGCGAAGATCCCGGACAACCGGAAGATCGCGTTCACCGATCCGGCGACCGGCTTCCGGTACGTGGCGACGCGCTTCGGCGAGGAGACCATCCAGAACCGCCTGGTCGAGACGGGCGTCGCGTCGCGCATGCTGCAGCGCGCGAACGAGATCCTCCTCACCACCTACGACGTGAAGAAGGACGCGGGCGGCAAGCCCATCCTCGACGCGTTCGGCGAGCCGCAGCTCAACCTGCAGGGTGGCGCGCCGGTCATGACGGGCAACGACTTCAACCTGCGCCGCTACGTGGGGCTCCTCGACGCCATGCGGCAGGTCGGAAACCTCTTCGCGGGCGGGCCGCTCGGCAACGGCCAGGGCGGGATGTAGCGAGGGATGAGGAGGGGGCCGCTCCCCCCCTCGACCCTGTCAGGGGGGTGGCTCGGCCTTCTTCACGGTCGCCGCCCCCTTCGCCTTGGGTCCCTCCTCGCGTAGCCCGTCCTTCAGCGGCCCCGCGTGGCTACAGTAGGCCGGCTTCTTCCAGGGCCGGGTGGTGAGCAGCACGTGGTTGCGGGATGCGTCCACGCGGTCCCTTCGCGGGACCTCGACCGGGTACGCCGCGTGGACCCACGTGGCGCCGTCCGCGCTCTGTACCTCGAGCACGCGTAGCGTGGGAGGCAGCGGCTCCACGAACCGCGGCGCGGGGAGCGCCACCTCGACCCAGGGGCCGTCCTTCGGCTTCCGGTACACGGACTCGAAGTGCGCCACGGCCCAGAGGGATCCGTCGCTGGCGCGCGACATCGACACGATCGGTCCCACGAACGGGACCTCGACACGGGTGAACGCGCTGCCGTCGAAGGCGACGAGGTAGCTCGTCCGCACGTTCTCGTCATAGGGAGCCCACGCGTAGACGTAGGCCTCCTTACGTGCAACATACACGATGTCCACGTTGACGATGCCGGCCTCGAGCGGGGAGGGAGGCGCCTCGTGCACCGTCCACTCGCTGCGTCCCGCGACGAACGACGCCACGAGGACGCCGCTCACGGCCCTGTGGAGCGCGTCCTCGCACCTCCCGGCGATCAGCGTATCACCCGAGAACAGCCGCTCGGTGGAGTGTCGCCCGAAGCGCGCCTCCGGACCGTGCTTCTTGCAGATCGTGGCCTCCGGGAAGGGGGGTGGCAGGATGCCCGGGAGCACGCGGTCACGCTCCTTCGGGCTCTCGGTCCACTGGTTCTTCTCCCAGGCGAAGTACGTACGGCGTCGCTCGAGCAGCGCCCCCTTGTCGATGCGGCCCGAAGACATCTCCACGCCCGCGAGCCACGCGTTCTCGGGGAAGCGGCCCCCGAGCTCGAGATCGAGCGGTACCCAGCCACGGCTGTCCCGTGGCAGGCCCTCGATCCACTTCGCGTCGACGCCGAGCTGGTCCCCCTTCACGACGGCCAGGCTCTGCGCCGGGACGATGCGTGGATCCTCCGCCGTGGGCACCATGTTCTCCAGGCCGTACGTCCCGTGCACGAGGACGAGCGTGCCCTCGAGCTCCGCGAGCCGGAGCTTGGGGCAGGGTCCCTCGACCGCCACCGAGAGCTCGCTCGCTGGAACCGGAGGCGGCGGCGGAGGCGGCGCCGGCCTCGGCGGTGGGGCCTGACCGCCCCGTCGGCACGCCGAGACCGCCACGAGGGCGAGGACGAGCGCGACTCTTGCGAAGCGCTGGTGCACGAGGTGGAGGCTACAGCCACAGGGGCGAGACCCCAAGATTCCCGCGAACCCGGTATAGTGACGGCATGGAGCCGTTCGATCTCTGCATCCTCGGCGCCGGTCCGGCCGGCTACGCCGCCGCGATGCGCGCCCACGATCTCGGAAAGCGTGTCGCGCTGGTGGAGAAGGGAAGGGTCGGGGGGGTGGGGATCCACGCAGGGGCCCTGTCGTCCAAGACGATGTGGCACCTCTCGAACGACTACGCGAGGGCCGCGCGGACAGATCGCGGCTACCGCGCCGCGGGCCTCGAGATCTCCTACCGCGCGGTCATGGAGCAGGTGCACGCCGCCGTCGGCGAGCGCCGGTCGCTGCTCCTCCGGCAGCTGGATCGGCTGCGCGAGCCCGGCGCGAACGGCGGATCCGTCACGCTCGTGGAGGGCAAGGCGAGGCTCGTCACCCCGACCGCGGCCGAGATCACGACGACGGCCGGCGAGGTCGAGCGCGTCGTCGCGGAGAACTTCCTCGTCGCCACCGGCTCGGTCCCGCGCATCCCCGAGGGCATCGAGGTCGACGGCGACCGCATCCTGACGAGCGACCACATCGAGAACCTCCCCGAGTTCCCGGCGAGCATGGTGATCGTCGGCGCCGGCGTCATCGGCTGCGAGTACGCGACCATCTTCGCGAACTTCGGCAGGACGAAGATCTACCTGATCGACCGGCAGCCGCGGATCCTGCCGTTCGAGGACGAGGACGTCGCCGAGGTGGTCGCGACGAGCTTCGAGCGTCTGGGCGTCACGATCCACCGGTCGTCGCGGCTCGAGAGCATGCGCCGCGTGGGCGACCACGTCGAGTACGTCATCACGAACGCGCACGGAGAGCGCGAGCGGATCCAGGTGGAGCGCGCGCTGGTCTCCGTGGGCCGCGCTCCCAACCTGGCGGGCCTCGGTCTCGAGGACGTCGGCGTCGCCGTCGAGAAGGGATCGGTGACCGTCGAGCAGACGAGGAGTGTCGTCCCGAACATCTACGCGGCTGGCGACGCCACGATGGACATCGCGCTCGTGAACGTGGCCGAGCTCGAGGCCCGTCACGCCGTCGAGACCATGTTCGGCCTCTCTCCCCACCCGATCCGGTACGAGGCCCTCTCGGCGATCATGTTCCTGCGGCCCGAGGTGGCCTCGGTGGGGCTCAACGAGATGCAGGCGAAGAAGCAGAGGGTCCCGTACCGCGTCGGTCGCGTGGAGAACCGCCTCATCAACCGCTACATCGCGATGCGCGAGACGGAAGGCTTCATCAAGCTCCTGGTCACCCGCGAGCCCCCGCACAAGATCCTCGGCCTGCGGGTCGTCGGCTCGGAGGCCTCGAGCACCATCCAGGGCATCGCGTTCCTGATCGACCTCTCCGCGAACGCCAGCGACGTCGAGCACTGCGTCCACCCCCACCCCGCGATCACCGAGGGCGTGCAGGAGTGCGCGCGGGTGATACTCGGTCGCTCCATCCTCAAGGCGGACGTGTTCGGCCCCGACGAGCTCCTCCACTGCGCCGACGGGTGACGAGGTCTCCCGACGTTGCGGCGCATGACGAGCGAACCGAAGCCCGAAGCGGGCGTGTCCTTCTGGGCGCGCTTCGCCGAGAGCCTCGCGTACACGCGGCGCACCGCGCGCATGGTGTTCCGGGCGGCGCCCGGGAAGGCCGTCGCGTTCACGGTCGCAACGCTCGTCGGGGCCTTGCTCCCCCTCGGCGTGGCCTGGGTGGGCAAGCTCCTCGTCGACGCGGTCGTCCGGCGCGACGAGCCCGCGGCCGTCCGCTGGGTCTTCGTCGAGCTCGGGCTGGTCCTCGCGATCGCTGCGACGACGCGCGTCCAGCGGGTGCTGCGGCAGATCCTGGGCGCGCGCCTCGGCATCGACGTCAACGTGGCGATCCTCGAGAAGGCACAGACGCTCGACCTCCGGCACTTCGAGGACTCCGAGTTCTACGACAAGATGACGCGAGCGCGCAGGGAGGCGTCGTCGCGCCCCCTGTCGGTCGTGACCGACGCGTTCGGCCTCGTGGCGAGCCTCCTCGGCTTCCTGGGCTTCGCGGCGCTGCTCTTCGGCTTCAGTCCGCTCGCGGTGCTCGGGCTCCTCGCCTCGACGGTGCCCGCGACGCTCGCCGAGATGCGCTACTCGAAGGAGGGGTTCCGCCTGAAGAAGTGGCGCTCGCCCGACTCGCGGAAGCTGTTCTACATGGAGTACGTCCTCGCGAACGACGAGCACGCGAAGGAGGTGAAGCTCTTCGGCCTGGGCAAGCTGTTCCTGGGGCGCTACCGGGAGCTGTCGGAGACGATCTACGCGGAGGACACGAAGCTGCTCGTGAGGCGGGCCTGGGTCACGGAGCTCCTGTCCACGCTGGCGACGCTGGCGCTCTACGGGACGTACGTGGCGGTGGCGACGATGGCGGTGAGGGGGTCGATCACGCTCGGGGCCATGACGCTCTACGTGATGGCCTTCCGGCAGGGGCAGGGCGCGTTCCAGGCGGTGCTGTCGTCGATCGGGAGCATGTACGAGCACAACCTGTACATGTCGAACCTGTTTTCGTTTCTGGATCAGGATGCCCTCACCCCCCTGGCCCCTCTCGAACGGAAGGGAGAGGGGGCAACGCCGCCGCCGGGATCGGCGCTGGTGCTCGAGGACGTCGGGTTCAGGTATCCGGGGAAGGACGCCTGGGTGTTCCGGCACGTGAACCTCGTGATCCCGAGGGGGGAGAAGATCGCGCTCGTGGGACAGAACGGGGCAGGGAAGACGACGCTGATCAAGCTCGTGACACGCCTGTACGATCCCACGGAGGGGCGGATCCTCCTCGACGGCAAGGACCTCCGCGAGTGGGAGCACGCGGAGCTTCTCGCGCGGTTCGGTGTCGTGTTCCAGGACTTCAACCAGTACCAGCTCGTCCTCCGCGAGAACGTCGGCGTGGGGAGCCTGCCGCACCTCACGGACGTGCCGCGGATCGAGCGCGCCGTGGAGCACGGCGGCGCGGTGGAGATCGTGCGCGGGCTGAAGTCGGGCCTGGACACGCCGCTCGGCAACTGGTTCCGCGACGGGACGGAGCTCTCCGGCGGGCAGTGGCAGCGGGTCGCGCTGTCACGCGCGTGCATGCGCGAGGAGGCCGAGATCCTCGTGCGCGACGAGCCCACCGCGGCGCTCGACGCGGAGGCGGAGCGAGCGGTGTTCGATCGCTTCCAGGAGCTGTCCGAGGGTCGGACGACGATCGTGATCTCGCACCGGTTTCCGACCGTGCGGATGGCGGATCGGATCCTCGTGCTGGACCGGGGCGGCATCGCGGAGGAGGGGACGCACGCGCAGCTGCTCGCGAAGGGGGGAATCTACGCGCGGTGGTTCGCGCTCCAGGCGGAGGGGTACCAGTAGAGGCGCGGGGCCCACGGCTGCGGCGTGGCGCCCCGACATCCTCGACGTGAGCGCTCCGCCGCGCGCCCGCGGCCCGCGCTCTCCCGAGGGAACGCGGTCGGCCTACGGAGCGACGCGCTGCGAGCCCCGCGTCACAAGGACTTCTTCGCCCTCACGCAGACGCCGAACTTCACCTCGACGTCGTCGCTCCACGCGAGGTTCACGCCTGCCGGCCGCTTGCATCCGACGACCGCGTCGTTCCCCTTCGTGTTGGTGAGCGACACGGGCGCACCCTTCTGGACCGCCTGACCCGCCGCGCACTTCGTGATCTTCCACTGGTACGAGTTGTCGTCGAGCTTCGTGCGGCTCGTGAGGTTGATGCCGAAGTTCTGCTTGCCGTAGATGATCCACTCGTTGTCCACCTTGAACGCGAACAGCTCGCCACACTTCAGCGGCCCCGTGCCAGCGCCGGGCTTCCGCTTGATCTCGATGTTCCCGGTCGGCCCCTTCGTCCACCCGAGGTTCGCGCCCCAGCGGTCCTTGTAGTCGAGGTACCCCTTCTGGTCCATGTTGTAGAAGTTGATGCCCGTGCCCTCGGTGACGGCGGCACCCTGGCCCCCGGAGATGATCCACCCCTCGGCCTCGCCGGCCTCCGCGACCGTGGTCGCGCCCATCGTCGCCATCGCCGCCGCCACACCGGAAACCATCCAACGCTGCCAGCCCATGTCCGTTCTGCTCCGTCCTGCCGGCACCGCGCCGGCGGACGGGTCCAGTGCAGCGCGCGTGCCGTCCCGGCGGACCCGTTTTGCCGAGCGATCTCGCGGGATCGCGGGCTGCGGGCGGTGGGCGCGCCCCGGGCGACGCCCCTACTTCCACCCCCGGTAGCTCGTCTGCCAGGTGGTCGCGTACTCCTTCGCCTCACGCGCCCACGTCGCGTCGTCCCACCCGAGCGCGGGCTGCGCGACGGTGCGGATCGCCTCCATCTCGTGGGTGCCGCCGCCGTTCACCAGCAGTCCCAGCCGAAGCCGTCGCAACAGGAGATCCTCGAGCTTCACGACGCCCTCGTCCTTCGCGGCGAACGCGAGCTCCGCGAACGTCGCGATCGACCCGCCGATCGGCCGGAGGAGGGACGGGTCGCTCAGGATCTCCGTCACGTCCTGCCCGTATCGCCCCAGCATCCGGACCCGCGCCCGCTCGTCGAGCGACTCCGGCCACGCGTCGATCGTCCGTGGCACCTCGAACACGCTCGTCCGCTCGGGCAGCGCGCCGAGCTCCTCCTCGACCGCGGCGAGCGCGTCGCGCGCCATCACGGCGAACGTCGTCAGCTTGCCTCCCGCGATGGTGAGCAGGCCGTCTTCCTTCCACACGGCGTGCTCGCGAGACTCCTTCGACGGATCCTTCGCGCCCGTGTCGATGACCGGGCGCACGCCGGCGTACGAGGCGATCACGTCGGGGAGGCCGAGCGAGAGCGAGGGGAAGGCGCGGTGCGCGCACTCCAGCAGGTACTCGGCCTCCTCGTCGGAGATGCGTGGCTCTGCGTCGAGGCTCTCGGCGTGATCCTTGTCGGTCGTTCCGAAGATCGTGACGCCCTCCCACGGGATCGCGAAGACGGCGCGCCCGTCGCGAGGGTGGAGCAGGCTCACCGCCTCGACGAGCGGCAGGCGCTCCTTCGTGAAGACGAGGTGGCTGCCCCGGATCTTCCGCATGCGGGCGTCCTTGCCCATCGCCTTGCGGAGATCGTCGGCCCACGCGCCCGTCGCGTTGATGACGACCTTCGCCCGGACCTCGAAGGTGCGCGTCGCGCCCGGCGCGCGATCGCGCAGGACGACGCCGTGCACGCGGCCGCTCTCGTCGCGGAGCAGGCTCTCGGCGCGCGCGTAGTTGAGCGCCGTCCCGCCCTGGTGAACCGCCTCGCGCAACACGCGGAGGACGAGGCGCGTGTCGTCGGTCTGCGCGTCGTAGTAGTGGTAGCCGCCCTGCGCGTCGGAGCCCTTCAGCACCGGGAGGCGCTCGAGCAACTCGTCCTTGGTGCGCTGCTCGTGCGCCCACTTCCATGCGAGCGCGTCGTACATGACGAGCCCCATGCCGTACATCCAGCGCGGGATCTGGTCTCCGGGGAAGGTGGCGAGCGAGAAGCCGAGGTTGTCGACCAGGCCGGGCGCCTCGAGCATCAGGCGCTCGCGCTCCTTCACCGACTTCCGCGTGACGAGGAACTGCCCCTGCCGGAGGTACCGGAGCCCTCCGTGCACGAGCTTGGTGGAGCGGCTCGACGTCCCGAACGAGAAGTCGTGCGCCTCGACGAGGAGCGCCTTCTTCCCCATCCGCACGGCCTCCCCCAGGATGCCCGCGCCGGTGATGCCACCGCCGACCACGATGAGATCCCAGGGCCCGTCGAGCCGGCTCCAGATTTCGTCACGCCAACCTCGACTCCACATGCGCGAAGGGCGATCTATACGCGAAGATCCGCAAGAATCCTCGGAAATTCGGTACGGGTCGGCCTTGTCGACCGGCGGTGCGCGACATAGACTCCACCCCGCCAAAGGAGGCCCCGATGAGCGCATCCCCTGACACGGTCGATAGCGTGAAGAAGACCGACGACGCCGCGGTGGTCACGGCCGCCGCGCCGGTCGCGAGCACGTCCGCATCCACCCCGGCGCCCGCTCCCGCTGATCCAGGCGCGATCCTGCGCCGCATGCGCGCCGCCCACCGCAAGGCGGGCCCGCCCGGGTACGAGCTGCGCGTCAAGCGCCTCGACAAGCTCGAGAAGATGCTGGTCTCGAACAAAGCGGCGATCGTGAAGGCCATCTCGAGCGACTTCGGCAACCGATCCGCGCACGAGACGCTCGCGGCCGAGGTGTTCACGACGCTCTCGGCGATCAAGTACGCGCGCGCCCACCTGCACGAGTGGATGGAGCCCGAGCCGCGCGAGGTCCCGTTCCTCTTCATGCCCGCCCGGGCCGAGGTCATCCCCCAGCCGCTCGGCGTGGTCGGCGTGATCTCTCCCTGGAACTACCCCCTGTTCCTCGCGCTCGATCCGCTGGCGTCCATCCTCGCCGCGGGCAACGCGTGCATGATCAAGCCGAGCGAGTTCGTCCCCGAGACGGGCGAGCTGATGAAGAAGATGCTCGCCGAGACGTTCGACGAGGACGTCGTCTGCGTCGTCACGGGCGGCGTCGAGATCGGGGTCGCCTTCTCGAAGCTGCCGTTCGATCACCTGCTGTTCACGGGCTCCACGTCCGTGGGCAAGCACATCATGCGCGCCGCGGCCGAGAACCTCGTCCCCGTGACCCTCGAGCTCGGCGGCAAGTCGCCCACGATCGTGACGGACGGCTTCTCCCTCCGTACGGCCGCCGAGAAGATCATGCACGGAAAGATGATGAACGCGGGGCAGACGTGCATCGCGCCCGACTACGTCTTCGTGCCGAAGGGCAAGGTCGACGCCTTCGTCGACGAGTGCAAGAGCCAGGTCGCGCGCATGTACCCGACGCTCGCGTCCAACCCGGACTACACCTCCCTCGTCGCGGAGCGACACCTCGACCGGATGCAGGGCCACCTCGACGACGCGGAGGCGAAGGGCGCGAAGCTCCACCCGGTGAACCCCGCGAACGAGACGTTCGCGCGAGACACGAAGAAGATGGCGCCCGTCCTCCTGACCGGGGTCACCGAAGAGATGACCGTGATGCAGGACGAGATCTTCGGCCCGCTCCTCCCGATCATGGAGTACGACACGCTCGATCAGGTCATCGAGTACGTCAACGATCACCCCCGGCCGCTTGCCCTCTACGTCTTCGACAACGACGGCGCGCGCGTCCAGCGCGTGCTCAAGGACACGATCTCGGGCGGCGTCTCCGTCAACGACATCATGCTCCACGCCGCGCAGGAGGACCTGCCGTTCGGGGGCGTGGGACCCAGCGGGATGGGGCACTACCACGGCCGCGAGGGCTTCGAGACCTTCACGAAGAAGAAGCCGGTGTTCTACCAGAGCCGGTTGTCGGGCGTGGGCATGCTGAACCCGCCCTTCGGCAAGCGCATCGATCTCATCCTGAAGATGCTCGTCGGAAAGTAGCGCGGGGCGGCCCCCGCCTCCGCACCGTGTCGGCGCGCGCACGGGTGGCCGTCCCGTGCGCGACCGGAGCGATCAGCCTGGGCGGAGGGGTCGGCCCTCGGAGTCGGTCACCCGGCCCGTCAGCATCATGATGCCGTCGATCATCGGCCAGAGGATGCCGGCGCCGCACGTGAGCCACACGACCGCGATCTGCGCGATCGCGATGCCGATGTGCCCCGTGTAGAAGCGGCCCACGCCGAACGCGCCCGCGAAGAGCTGCAGCAGCCCCGCGATCATCTTCGACTTGTCGGAGTAAGGGAGGCCGCTCATCGGCTCGATGCCGTAGGGCGCGCTCGCCTGCATCATGCCGGGCGGGCCCATCGGCGGCGGGGGCGGCGGCCCGTACGCGCCATAGCCGCCCGGGGGGGCGCCAGGGGGAGGCCCGTAGCCGCCGGGAGGAGGCCCGCCCATCCCGCCAGGAGGAGGACCGGGAGGGGGACCGTAAGGATTCTGGTTCATGCGGGGAGCTCCTCTTTCTTGGGCATCGGTGCGCGAACACGCGCGAGCGAGGAGGAGAGTAGGACGAAAAGAGTGATGCGCCAAGCCGCCCGTTGGGGCTGTCGTCAGGGGATCCTGCGCAGGGGTCCTCTCGTCAGACCTTCCTCTCGAGCTCGCGGAATCGACGGAGCAACTCCTCCTCGCTCATGCGGCCCTTCCGCACGGGCGCCTCCTCCGCGGGATCGGCGTAGGCGTCATCGAACTCGACCATCCGGGGCTCCACGCGCGTCCTCGGGCTGGCCTTCGCGAGCTCCCGCGTGCCGTACGCCGACACGCGGACGCGCGGGCTGTCGATGCGCTCGACCGTCGCGACGTCGATCGCCGAGCGGTCGCGGTACTCGCTCGCCTTCTTCGCGAGGTGGCCGATCGCGAGGCCGACGACCCCGAGGTCGTCGAGCCAACCGATGATGGGCGCGACGTCGGGGAGGAGGTCGAGCGGCATGAGCACGTAGCCGATGGCGAGGAACACGAACGCCTTGCCGAAGAAGCCGGCCTTGGGATCGCGGAAGTAGCGGGCGAGGGCCCGGAACCAGCCGATCTTCGCGCGGACGGCCTGAGGCGCGGCGTGCGCGTCGCCGGAGCCCTGCGCCGCGGTCGCGAGACCTCCTGCGACGAGGTTGGTGAGAGCTCGGCTCTTGGCGGCGGGGGTGGCGAGGACTCGAACGGCGCTGGACATTGCGGTCATGAAGGCCGAGCTTAAGCGTCGGATCCTGGTCCGCAAGGGGGCGACGCTCGGCGGAACAACGAATGATGTCCGAGCGTTGGCTCATGTACGATTGTCGGGTTAGAACGAAATTAAGCGCCGTGCAGAACGACCACACCCCTTACGTCTCCGCCCCGCCCGAGGCCCCGCCCGGCGGTCGCGTCATCGAGCCGGTGCCCCTCGGGCGCCCCGGCGTGGTGGCGCTGGCGCGCTCCTTCTACCGGAAGCACGGCAAGAAGCTCTGGTGGCTCCACTCGCTCTATGCGCTCGGGCTCGGGCTGGGCGTCGTGTTCGTCGCGCAGAAGGGCTTCGACCAAGCGCGGTGGCTCAGCGTGTCGCTCGTGATCGCGTGGCTGCTCGTCGTCGGCTTCTTCCGCCTGTTCGGCTCCGGGAAGGAGCAGGCCGCGGTCGAGGCGGGCGGCGCGAAGGCGAAGCTCAGGTTCTACGCGGTCACGTACGTCATCAAGAACCTGTACCAGGGGATGCTCTTCTTCCTCCTGCCGTTCTACTGGAAGTCGGCGAGCGTCGGCACGATCAACTCGGTGTTCGTTGCGGTGCTCGCGGTCTGCGCGATCGTGTCCACGGTGGACCTCGTCGTCGATCGCGTGCTCCTCCGGTGGCGCGTGCTCGCGGGGTTCTTCCACGCGCTGACCCTCTTCGCGTCGCTCAACCTGGTGATCCCCGCCCTGTTCCCGGAGACGCGCACGGTGGTGTCGTTGCTGCTCGCCGCGGGGATCACGGCGCTCGGGTTCTGGACGCTCAACCTGAGGCTCTCCTCCCTGAGAAACCGCTGGCTCGTGGGAGGGATCCTGCTCAGCGTGGCGGCGTCGGTGCTCGGCGCGTGGTTCGCACGATCGGTGATCCCGCCCGTGCCGATGTACGTGTCGCGCTCCGCGGTGGGGCCCATGCTGCTCCCCGACGGGCGCCTCGCGATGGAGGTGAAGACGCTGCACCCCAGCGTGATCCGTGAGCTGACGGCGGTGACCGACGTGGTGGTCCCCGGCGGGAAGGGCGACCGCCTCATCCACGTCTGGCGCCACGACCAGGCGGTCGTGCACCGCGCCACCGAGGACACGTCGCGCGTCTCGGGCCCGCACGGCGCGGTGCGCCTGCGGTCGACCCTGCAGGGGAGCGCACTCCCGCGCGCCCTCGTGGGGGGCTGGCACGTCGAGGTCGAGACGGAGGACGGGCAGCTGGTCGGGCGGGCCGCGTTCACGGTCGCGGACTAGCGCTGCGGCGCGGTCGCAGACGAGGGTCGCCATCCGGAGGCGGTTTGCCTAAGCTCTTCCGATGCAGCAGAGCCCCCATCCTCAGGGTCGAATCGAGCTCAACATCTCGCACAACCCCATGGCGTTCATCCTCGACATGGTGACGCCGAAGGTCGTCATCAACGGGTATCCGTGCCCGGCGCGGTGGGGCCGCAACGCGTACGATCTGCCGCCCGGTCCGTACGACGTGACCGCCAGCTTCCCCTACATGTTCCAGTCGGACGCGGGGCTCGCGCGCCTGCAGATCCCCGTGTACGCGCACCACGCCACGATCGTGCTCTACGAGGCGCCCACCTTCATGTGGTCGGCGGGCTCGATGCGCGTGACGCAGACGATCCCGATGCAGATGCACATCCCATGATCCTGCGCGCGGGGACGAGCGGCTTCTCGTACCCGGCGTGGAAGGGGTCGTTCTACCCCGCGGATCTCCGCGCCAAGGACATGCTCGCCCACTACGCGGCGCGGCTCTCGGCGTGCGAGATCAACGGCACCTTCTACCGCACGCCGAAGCCCGAAGTCGTGCGCGGGTGGGCCCGCGAGGTCCCGCCGGGGTTCTCGTTCGTCCTCAAGGCGCCGGTCGCGGTGGGCAGCTTGCGGTACGCGGCGCTCGATGACGTGCTCCGGTCGTTCTACGCGGCGCGCGAAGGGCTTGGAGACCGCGCGGGCCCCGTCCTCGTGCAGCTCGCGCCCTACCTCCAGAAGGACGTGGGGCTCCTCCGCGCCTTCCTGGGCAAGCTGCCGGCGGGCGAGCGGATCGCCCTCGAGGCCGCGAAGCCCTCGTGGCGCGATCCCGACGCGCGGGATCTCCTCGCGCGGGGGGGGCACACGATCGTGATCACGGACGACGAGACGAAGGCGACGGGCATGGTCCGGATCGGGACCTGGGCTTACGCGCGTCTCCGCAAGGCCTCCTACACGAAGGCCGCGCTGGCGGCGTTCCTCGCGGAGGCGCGGGCCGCCGGCGTGTCCGAGCTCTGGGCCTTCTTCCGCCACGAGGACACCGGTCGGGGTCCGCGCCTCGCGCGGCGGCTCATGGACGTCGCGAAGGGGGTCCCGTGACGCGGGCGCTCTCGCGACGGACGGATCTGGCGAGCGCCGAGAACGTGCTCACGCGCCTGCTCCGCGAGGCGCGCAGCCGCGGTCCCGTCCTCGACCTGACCGCGTCGAACCCGACGACGGCGAGGCTCCCCTACGCGGAGGACGAGATCCGCGCGGCGCTGTCCGACGCGCGGTGCCTCGTGTACGCCCCCTCGGCGCGTGGGACCCGGGAGGCACGCGAGGCGATAAGTGCATTTTACATGGAAGAGCTGGGCGCGGCCGTGGACCCCGATCGCGTCGTGCTCGTCGCGAGCACGAGCGAGGCCTACGCGATGCTCTTCAAGGTGCTCTGCGATCCTGGCGATGTCGTGCTCGCGCCGCGGCCGAGCTACCCCCTGTTCGATCACCTGGCCGCGTGCGAGGCGGTCCGCCTCGCGCCGTACACGATCGCGTACGACGGACGGTGGCACGTGGACATCCCGAGCCTGCGCGCGGGTGTGACGCCGGACGTGCGCGCGATCCTCGCGGTGAGCCCGAACAACCCCACGGGCTCGTACCTCGCACGCGCCGAGCTCGACGCCATGCTCGCCGCGGGCCTTCCGCTCGTCGTGGACGAGGTCTTCGCGCAGTACCCGCTCGGGTCCCGTGTCCCCGCGGTGCGGTCGGTCTGCGCGGAGCGGGGGGGACTGTGCTTCGCGCTGTCGGGGCTGTCCAAGCTCGGCGGGCTGCCCCAGATGAAGCTCGCGTGGATCGTGGTGTCGGGAGAGCCGTCCCTCGTGGACGCGGCGCTCGCGCGGCTCGACGTGGTGTGCGACGCCTTCCTGTCGGTGGGGGCGCCGGTCCAGGTGGCGCTGCCGCGGCTCCTCGCCGCGGGTCGGACGACGCGGGAGGGGATCCAGCGCCGGATCGCGGCAAACCTCCGCGCGGTCGCCGAGCGTACGCGGGACCGTCCCGTCACGCTCCTCGACGTCGAGGGGGGCTGGTACGCCATCCTGCGCCTGCCCGCCACGCGATCGGAGGAGACGTGGGCGGAGGGCCTCCTCCGGGAACATGCAGTTTACACACATCCCGGGTACTTCTTCGACATGGCCACCGAGCCGCATCTGGTCGTCTCGCTCCTCGCGCCGCCGGAGGTTCTCGACGAGGGAGTCGAGAGGCTGCTTTCGCACGTGGCCGAGGGGTGCTAACGAGCGCGACATGAAGGCATCCCTCGCGCTCGCGCTCACGTTGCTCGGTGCCGTCGTCGCGGCGCACCTCGGGTGCCAGAAGACGCCCGAGCCAGACGCGGCGAAGGCCGAGGTCGTGCCGCCGACGCCCGCCCCGCCTTCCGCGTCGTCCGCCGCGCCGCCCACGCCGGCCCACGTCGTCCCGCCCGGCACGAGCGTGGCCCCGTCGGCCTCCGCCGCCGCCAGCCCGACGCCGGGTGACATGCAGTGGGACGTCCCCAAGGCCTGGACGACCGCACCGAGCACGAGCTCGATGCGCAAGGCGACCTACAAGATCCCCAAGGCCGCGCCCGACACGGAAGACGCGGAGATGAGCGTCACGCAGGTCGGCGGCGGCGTCGAGGCGAACATCACGCGGTGGGCGGGTCAGTTCGGCGGCGCCACTCCCACGCGTACGAAGCGCAAGGTGAACGGGCTCGACGTCACCCTCGTGGAGCTTCGTGGCACCTTCGCGGGGTCGGGCATGCCCGGCGCTCCGCCGGGGGCTCCGAAGGAGAAGCAGGCGCTCCTCGGCGCCGTCGTCGAGACGGAGCCGACGTTCTTCTTCAAGCTCACGGGCGGCGAGAAGACGATCGAGAAGGCAAAGCCCGACTTCGAGAAGCTGGTGGGGAGCTTCCGCGCGAAGTAGGTCTACCCGCGGCGTGGAGCCCGACGTGCGGGCGTGGAAGCCGCCCGCTGCCGGCTGTTCGCCGCGGGCTTTCCGCCGCGCCGTCCCCGGTCCGCTGTCCGCTGTCCGCCGTCCGCGGCCCGCTGTCTGGCTCGCGAAGCCGCCAGGGGTGCGGCCACGCCGTCGAGCGGCGCCGGGCACACCTTTCGGAGCTTGCACCCGCCGCACTCCTTCCCGCGCCAGATGGCATCGTAGCGGCCCTGCGCGCGCTCGAGGGCGCGCTCGTCCGAAGTGAGGATCCCCATCTCGAAGTTGCGCCGGCCTTCCTGCTTGGCGCCGAGGCCCGCCCCCGTGAGGTTCGCGCTGCCGAGGTAGAGTGCCTCACCGTCGATCGCGATCATCTTGAGGTGGACGCGCGGGCAATGGCGCATGGCGAGTCGGGGGCCTCCCTTTTCGAGCGCGCGGGCGAACGGCGCCGACGGCGGGGCCCCGTGGAGGATCCGCACGTCGACGCCACGGCCCACGAGCTCGCGGAGCGTGTCCACGATCGACACCCACCGCCCGCGCGCGCGAGCGACGGACCCGATGGGTGCCTCGGCGAAGAGGGCCTTCAGCGTGGCCGTGGCGATCCACACCTCGACCCTCGCCAGCCCGATCCTGGAGAGCACCCGATGGTGGTGCTCCTTGTCGACGACGATCTCGGTGCGCAAGGATCGCGAGCCTAGCTCGCGCGCTCGAAACTTGACAGGCCCCCCGATGTGCTGGTGACATCCGTGGCTGCGATGGGGCCAGTCGACGTCGACACGCTGCTCAACCTGATGCCGGACGCCGTGGCGCTCAGCCGCGAGGACGGTGTCGTGGCGTGGGCGTCGGACCGGTTCGCGAGCCTTGTGACGTGCTCGCCTACGGAGGCGGAGGGGCGGCCCGCCGGCGAGTTGCTCGGGGTTGACCTCCCGCTCAACGAGGTCGAGTTCGCCGTGACGCACGCCGTCGGTACGGCGGTGGTCGAGACGCGCGGCACGCGGATCGAGGGGAGCACGGTGGGGCGAAGCGACGCGGTCATGTTCCTCCTGACCTCGAGGGCCGTGGCGACCGTCCCGATCACGGGCGCCCTGCGCCCAGGCCGGCTCGCGTCCGGGGGGAGGCGCGGCAGGGTGCTGGTCATCGACGACGAGCCCACGATTGGCAAGGTGCTCGAGCGGATACTCGCCGAGTATGCGGTCAAGGCGGTCGTCGACGCGCACCAGGCGCTCGCCGCCCTCGAAGCGGACGCATTCGACGTGATCGTGTGCGATCTCGCGCTGCCCAAGATGAGCGGCATGGAGTTCTATGGCGTCCTCCGGAGGGATCGCCCGCACATGGCCTCGCGTGTCGTGTTCCTCACGGGCGGAGGGTTCACGCTGCCCAGCCGGCACTTCCTCTCGAGCGTCCCCAACCGCCACCTCAAGAAGCCCTTCGAGGCGGCGGCCGTGCGCAAGCTCGTCGCCGAGGTGTTCGAGAGCCACGCCTCGTCGGGCGAGCGGGCGCGAATCACTCCGTAGCCGGGGTCGAGGGGCCGGGAGCCCCTCGCGTCTGCCAGCCCGAGCCCCCGCGGGTCACTTCGGGGAGACGCCCACGCGGTACACGAAGCCGCCCAGATCGCTCGACACGTAGAGCGCGCCGTCGACAGGCGAGATCGCGAGCCCGACCGGCCGCGGCGACTCGGAGACGCCGCCCGCCGTCCACGTCCATAGCCCATCCACCGGCCCGCTCGACGTGCCGCCGCCGAACACGGTCTCGTACGGGAAGGACGCGCCCGTCGGTGTGGACACCGGCATGGGCGTCTTCCCGGCGGCGTCGAACGGGATCCACACGACCTTGTATCCCGTGAACACCGACCGATCGACCGAGCCGTGGAGCGACACGAACGCGCCGCCCCGCCAGCGCTCCGGCAGCGCGCCCCTGGGGTGAGCGTCGAAGAAGAGGATGTCGAGCGGAGCCGTGTGGGCCTGGACGAACGTGGCGGGGCGCTCGGAGTTCAGCGCGCACCACGTGTCGTCGTACGGAGACAGGAACCCCTCGTTGAGCAGCTGAGTCCCGGCGGGCACGACCGAGCCCCCGACGACGATGTGCTGGGCGGTGAAGCAGAACGGGTAGCCGTAGCGCCGGCCGACACCGAGCTCGACGATCTGCTCGCCGGGGTTGTCCTCGTGGACGTCGGCGCTCCTGTACGAGATGTCGTCGATCCCGTTGACGACACCGAACATCTTGCCGGCGGCGTTCCGCGTGTAGCCGAGCATGTTGCGGAGCCCGACGGCGACGACCTCGCCCGTCTTCCAGGCGAGGGGAGCGCCAGGCTTGAAGTCGGCGAGCTTGAAGCGCTTGAGCAGCGAACGATCGGTGTCGTAAGCGGGGCTCATGGGATTGGTCATGTTGTCCGCCGACCCCGCGTGCACGTAGAGCCACCCGTCCCACACGTGCACGGTGTGGAGCGGGTGGCCGCCCAGCTGCGGGAGGCCCGAGACGACGACCTCACGGGCTCCCGCGGGCGCGAGGGCCTTCGGCGCGTACGGCCACCGCACGACGCTGTCCTGCGTGCCCGCGTAGACGTGGTCGGCCGTGATCTCGACGTTGTTGCCGAGGGCCGTGCCGTTCATGGCGTAGCGGTGGATCTCGGTGGGCGAATAAGAGCCGTCCGCGTCGTCGTCACGCAGGAGGAGCGCGTCCCCCTCGTAGGTGGCCACGAAGAGATCGCCGTTCGGCGCGAAGGCGATCTGTCGCGCGCTGCCCTCCACCCTGGCCACGAGGCGCGCGCACATTCCGGTCGGGACGAAGTGTCGATCGAGCGGGAGCGGCGTCCCGCGGCAGGGATCTCCCTTCGCGAGCGGGAAGTCGCCGACGTCCCGCCTCGCGTCGAGCGCGACGTCGGGCGTCCCCACCGACGTGTCGGTCGCGGCGTCGGCGCTCGCCTCGGCGCCCGCGTCGAGGGCGGTCGCGGGAAAGCCCGGATCCGGGCTGCAGGAGGCGCTCGCGGTCAGGGTCGCGGCCACGACCCCGCACAGCGCGAGGGCCATCCGTCGGTTCACCGCTGCGCCCCGTCTGCGTGGCTCGTCGGTCCCGGCTCCCGTCCCGAACCCAGGATCTCGAGGCACCCGGCGAGCGAGTCGCAGAGGTTGAGCTTCTGGCGCAGCTGAGCCGCGCCCGGGAGCCCGCTCAGGTAGCCCGAGAGGTGTCTGCGCGTGACGCGGACGCCGTGGGGCTCGCCCCGCTCACCCACGTTCGCCACGAGGTGCTCCTTGCAGAGCGCAAGCCGCTCGCCGCGGGTCGGAGGCGTGACGCGGGCGCCGTCGCGGAGGAGGCCGTAGGCCTCGCGGAAGATCCACGGGTGCTCGATGGCGCGGCGGCCGACCATGACGCCGTCACAACCGGTGGACTCGAGCGCGCGCATCGCGTCGTCGGCCGTGCGGACGTCGCCGTTCACCAGCACCGGGATCTGGAGGCCGACCTTCGCGCGCGCGGCGTAGGACCAGTCGGCCGCACCGCCGTGTCCCATCTGCGCCGTCCGGCAGTGGATCGTGATCGCGGCGGCGCCCGCGTCCTCCAGGCGGCGAGCGAGGTCGAGGATGGGCATGCGATCTTCGGGCCCGTAGCCGATGCGCGTCTTCACGGTGACCGGCAGGGAGACACGGCGCACGATCATGCGCACCATCTCGACCATCTTCTCCGGATCGCGCAGCCAGCCCGCGCCCGCTCCCCGGCCCGCGATCTTGGGCACCCAGCAGCCGCAGTTGACGTCGATGAAGAACGGCTCGGCGGCCTCCGCGACCTCCGCGGCCTCGGCGAGGCGGTCCGGATCGGCGCCATAGATCTGGATGGCGGTGTCACGGTCATCGTCGGCGAGGCGGATCTTCCGCTTCGCGTTCCGGCAGCCGCGGAGGAGGCCCTCGACGTTGACGAACTCGGTCATCGCGACGTCCGCACCGACGCTCCGGCAGAGGCGGCGGAAGACGACGTCCGTCACATCCTCCATCGGCGCGAGGACGACGGGCCGTCTCCCGTACACCGCCGCCAGGCGGGCGTGGTTGGGGTGGGTCATCAGAAGAAGATGGGGTTCGACACCGCGAACGGATCGCGGCCGGGGTGGAGCGGCGAGAGGTCCCCCCCACCCTTGGCGTGAAACACCACGTAGTGTCGCTTCTTGCTCGACGTCGGCGCGACGTTCACGTCGGCCGCCCACCGGTGGCCGACGCCCGTGGCGGAGTCGACGAGGTCGATCGTCTGCGCGGTCGCGCCGTCGATGACCACCTCGAGCTTCATGGCGTCGGGCTTGAGCCACGTGGGGGCCTGGACGACGACCTTGTAGGTGCCGGCCGTGCTCTTTCCGCCGATCGGCGCCCCGCCGGGGGCCTCCACGGTCATGTAGAGGCCGCCCGAGATGGTCGTGTTCCCGGAGCGCAGGACGTCACGCACGAGCTCGGCGGTCAGCTTCTCCGGATCGTCGTGGCCGAAGCGCATGCACGTGCGCGGATAGCCCACGGGCGACGTCCGGAGGTAATGGCTGTCCGAGCTGCCGATGGCCCACGTCGTCTTCCCCGCGTCCAGCATCGAGAGCCAGTCCGCGACCGAGGCGTTCCGGTTCTTCTCCCAGCTCGAGTCGTTGAAGACCTCGAGCGCCTCGAACTTGCCGCTCCAGTTGGCGCCCGAGCCCTCGCCCTTCGCGCGATCGAAGCTCACCTGCGAGAAGTAGGACGTGAAGCCGCCGCCCGACGGGTGGTTGACGATGAGGACGGGCTTCTCCGGCAGATCCGCGACGGCCTGGAAGATCTGGTCCCCCGAGCGGCCGATCCAGCCGATGGCGCCGTTGTTCTGTGCGTCGGGTCGCGGCTGGATGGGGACGACGCCGAAGTGGCCGAACGTGAACGTCGTGAGCTCCTCGGAGGGGAAGCCATACGCCCACTTGGTGAGCCGAAGATCCCGGATGATCGGCTGGAAGTCGATGATCCACTCGTGCTCGCTCGAGACGGGGATCTCGAGGCCGTCGGCGATGGCCCCCTTGACCTTGTCGAGAGGCGTGTCGAACGAGTCGGCCGAGAAGTTCGAGTGGATGTGGAAGTCGCCGCACATCACGCCCGCGGAGTCGACGGAGCGGGCGAGGTTCGCCTTGATCTCGACGGTCTTTCCGGCCTCGGCCGTCACGGTCTGGTCGAGGAGATCGTACTCGTGGCCGCGGGTGACGATGACGCGATGATCCCCCGGCGGAACCGGGAGCGTCGCGTCGCCCGTCACGGCGAAATGCTGGTAGAGGCGGCTCCCCTCCTCGGGCTTCTCGCCGAACGTCGCGGGCGCCTTCGCGACGGCCTTCGAGGGGATCACCTGGACCCGCACGGGGAGCGGCGTCGACCCCTCCCGCGCCACGATCGAGATGTACGCGGGCTCCTTCAGCTTGAGGGCGACGTCGACCTCCTGGCCGGTCGTCGCGCGTGGGGTGGAGACCTCGTGGCCCTTCGCCGTCGCGTAGAGCTGCACCGTCTCCGCGGGGAGGTGGAGGCGGAAGACGCCCCGCTCGTCCGCGAACGCGCGCGTGAGGTACTTGCCGTCGGCCGCGAGCGCGTGGACCGTCGCCCCCGGGATCGTGGCGCCCGCGTCGCCAGACACGGTGCCCTTCACCTCGCGCCACGCGGGCTTCTGGTCCACGCGGCGGATGGCCTCGCGGAGGGCGTCCACGCTGCCCGCGGCCGGGATGACCTCGAGGTAGTCGACGCTCTTCTTGCCGCACGCCTCGACGGCGAGGCCGCTGGTCGAGAAGTACTGGAAGCCGGATACCTCGAGGTTCGCGTCGATCGTGCCGCCGGGCACGCGGAGCGCGAACGAGGAGGTGACCGCGTCCTCTCCGACCCACGCGTTCTTCCCCGTGGCCGTGGCGAAGCCCTGATCCTCCGTGTACGTCGTGGACCTGTGGCTGTGGAAGAAGCCGAGCATCTGCTTGCGCGCGAAGCTCACGTCGTCGCCGGTCGTGTTCATGAGCGAGAGGCGGATCTTCAGCTTCTCGGCGCCGGGCTCGAGGATGTAGTCGAGGGCCGCGGGGAACCCGTACTCGTCGGCGAGGATCGCCTTGAAAGTGTCGAGGAACGGGATGTTGGTGAGCTTCCCCGACGCGCGGACGATGGCCGCCTTGCCGTCCGAGCCGTCGGCGAGGACCGTGACGGTCTCCGGGAGGACCGTCTGCCGCGAGAAGGCGATCAGGGTCTCGCCGTACTGGGAGATGCCGAGCGGCCTTCCGTCCGCGCCGACCGGCTCGATCGCGAGGAGCTCGCCGCCGAACGTGTTGTAGCCGTCCGACGGGCCCTTGTCCTCGACGTAGGCCACGATCTTGCCGTTGGTCATCACGAAGTCGCCGACCCGGACCTTGTTTCGCGCGTTGGCGGCCTGCTTGATCGCGTCGGCGGCCTTGATGCGCCCCGCGCGCGCCTGGTTCGCCGGCCCGGCGCCGAACGGATCCGCGTGCCCGTCGGGCGATCCCGACTCGAAGCGCGACGCCTCGGTGACGTTCTTGCACGGGGCGGGCTCGCCCGCGGGGACGTCCACGTTCGTCGAGGAGCAGGCGATGAAGGGGAGGGCGGCGAGACCGATGAGGCCAAGGCAGGCGGCGCTTCTCATGCCAGGAAGGATGACATACGGGGCGGGGTGGCGCCCACAACCAAACGGCAGCCAGCCCCCTCGTCGCGGCCAGCGACGAGCCTGCGACGTGGTGGTCGCGCGCCCAACCGCACCCGCGGCATATCCATGTAGATTACATGTGTATCAGGCGCGCTTCACCCAGTTGGTCAGCGCGCGTTCGAGCTCCGCGCGCTGGATCGGCTTGGCGATGTAGTCGTCCATTCCGGCGCCGAGGCACTTCTCGCGGTCGCCCTTCATGGCGTTCGCCGTCATCGCGACGATGGGTGTGTGCCGCGTCGCCCCCTCGGTCTTGCGGATGGCCATGGACGCCTCGTATCCGTCCATCCTGGGCATCTGGCAGTCCATGAAGACGATCTCGAAGGCGCCGCTGGTCACGAGCTCGAGCGCCTCCGCGCCGTCGTTCGCGACCTCCACGGTGCAGCCCAGCTTCCGCAGCATGCGCATCGCGACCTGCTGGTTCACCTTGTTGTCCTCGACGAGGAGGACGTGCGCGGCGAGGGCGGGCTTGGCCGACGGCGTGCTCGCGCGCGGCGTCGCCTGCAAGACGGCGGTCGTCGCCCGGGGCGTGACCGCGATCTGGATCGCCTCGACGAGCTGTCGGTGGCGCAGTGGCTTCGTGATGCATCGGGCGTAGCCGGCCACCCGCGCACGCGCGAAATGGGAGCGGCGCGTCCACGAGGTCACCAGGACCAGCGGTGTGGCGGCGATTTCCTCGATGTCCCGGATGTGGCGCGCGAGCTCCACGCCGTCCATCTCCGGCATCGTGAGATCGCTGATGACGAGCTGGAACGGCTCCTCCCGGTTGTGGGCCGCGAGGAGGATCTCCACCGCCTCCGCGCCGCTCGCCGCGGTCGTCACCACGATCCCACGCTGCTCGAGGTGCCCCCGGATGACCGCCCGATCGATCTCGCGATCGTCCACGCACAGGACCCGCATGCCCTCCAGCTGCGCGAGCGGCGTGACCGGCGGCGTGGCGCGTGCCTCGAGGCGCAGCGTGAACGAGAACGTGCTCCCTCGTCCCACCTTGCTCTCGACCTCGACGTCGCCTCCCATCAGGTTGACGAGCTGCTTGCAGATCGCCAGGCCGAGGCCCGTCCCCCCGTACTTGCGCGTCGTGGAGCCGTCCGCCTGCGTGAAGGCGTGGAAGAGGCGCGGCATGGCCTCCTCCGGGATGCCGATTCCCGTGTCCGCGACCGCGAAGCGGACGACGTGGTGTCTGTCTCCGCGCTCCACGAGGCGCGCCGTGACCGAGACGCCGCCCCCCTTCTCGGTGAACTTGACCGCGTTCCCGATCAGGTTGGTGAGCACCTGGCGGATGCGCGTCGGATCGCCGCCGACGGCGGGTGGCACCTCCGGATCGAAGAGGACGGAGAGCGAAACGCCCCGGCTCTCGGCGCGCTCCGCGAGGAGCTCGGTCACCTCCTCGGCCGCATTCCGGAGATCGAAGTCGACGGTCTCGATGTCGAGCCGACCGGCCTCGATCTTGGAGAAGTCGAGGATGTCGTTGATGAGCGTGAGCAGCGTCTCCGCGCACGACGACACGGCCTCGACGTAGTGGCGCTGCTCCGTGTCGAGGTTCGTGTCGCGCAGGAGCTGTGTCATGCCGATCACGCAGTTCATCGGCGTCCGGATCTCGTGGCTCATGTTCGCGAGGAACTGAGCCTTCGCGCGAGAGTTCTCGAGCGCTTGCTCGCGCGCCCTGTGCTGGTCGGTGATGTCCACGCACGACGCCACGAAGCCGTCGAAGCGCGAGCCGGCCCCGGCGCCGTCGACGCCCTGCACGGCGCCGAAACGCGGCGAGCCGTTCTCCAGGATCCAGCGGTACGCCCCGTCCGCCCCGCGGAGGCGGTACTCGGTCCGATACGCCTGGCGGGTCTTGAAGGCTGCGTCCAGGTTCGCGAAGCGCGCCGCCCGGTCGTCCTCGTGGACCTGCGACAGGAAGCCGAGGCCGAGCTCGTCGGCGAGCGCGCGCCCCGTGACCGCGCGCCAGGCGATGTTGACGTAGGTGCACGACATCGTCGGCCCGCTCATCCAGATCATCACGGGCGCGGCGTCGAGGAGGCGGCGAAAGTGCTCCTCGCTCTTGCGGAGCTGTTCCTCGGTGGCCTTGCGCTCCGTGATGTCGCGCGCCGCGTAGTACACGTTGCCCTCGTCCGTGGGGGTCGCGGACAGGAGCAGCCACGCGAACGAGCCGTTCTTCCGCTGGAAGCGCGCCTCGAACGACTCCACCGGTGCGGCGTGCGACACGTCGAACATCGCGTCGACGAGGCGTTGCCGGTCGTCGTCGTGCACGAGATCGATCAGGGATCGGCCGACGAGCTGGCCTTCCGCCCACCCGAGGGTCTTCCGCCACGCCGGGTTCACGCGCACGAGGTTCCCGCCGAGGCCGCCGATGGCGAGGAGGTCCACGGTCATGTCGAAGAAGCGGTCGCGCTCCTCGTCTGCCTTCTTGCGGGCGGTGATGTCCGCGAAGGATCCTGCCATGCGGTAGGGGCGGCCCTCGTCGTCGCGCCGCGCGACGCCCCGCGCGAGGAACCATCGGACGCTGCCGTCCTTGTGGATCATGCGGAGCTCGGTCTCGAAGGAACCGTCGCCCTTCTCCAGGTACGCGTCGAGCTTCTCCATGCACCCCGCGATGTCGTCGGGGTGCATCAGGCGGAGCCACGTGTCGAAGCGGTTCGGCAGCTCCTTCGGGCCGTATCCGAGCTGGGCCTTCCAGCGCGCGGAGAAGAAGACCTCGCTCGTGCGCATGTCCCAGTCCCAGATCCCGTCGGTCGACCCCGCGATCGCGAGCTCGTAGCGCTCGAGGAGGCTGGTCGTCGTGAGCGCGGCGGCCCCCCCGCGTGCGTGGCCCGGCGGGCGAATGGACGGGTGGATGGACTCCATGACCGGGACGCTTTCAAGCCGCGTGCCGCCCCGTTCCCCCCGAAGCCCGCGGGGTTCCATGCTCGAGCCTGCCTACCGGCGTCAAGGCCATGGCGCCGTCCGCCAGGCATCTTCCGCTGCGGACCTGTCCCCGCACGGCCGTCGGGCGGCCCCGCGGTGCAAGGGACGTGTCAGCGCAGGGGGCGCCACCACGCGCGCACGCGCTGCAGGAAGGTCATGTCGCGCCGCAGCTCCCTCGCCGCGGCGAGGGAGGGCTTCTTCATGGCCATGGCGTCTCCCGGGCGGAGCACGAACCCGTAGCGGCTGCGCGCGTAGATCTCCGCGCAAGCGGCGAGATCCGCCGACACGAAGCGTGCATCCTTCACGCGCCGGAGCAGATCCTCGACGGAGTCGGACGGGGACGGCTCGACGCCCGCGTCCTCGGCGGCGATGCGTACGTACTCCCAGAGGTTCTCGATGCGCTCGGACGGCGGGCTCGGGATGATCGGCGCCTTCAGGTGGCTCACGAGGAGCGCGCGCTTGGCGGGGCGGTAGAGGATCGCCAGGAGGAGGAGCGGCCACAGAGTGTAGGACGCCTTCCTCGCCCCCTCCTTCATCTTCTCGAGCATCCGCATCACCGCGTCCTCGTCGATCTTCGGCGTGCGGTCCGGCTCGGGCTCCGTCGTCTGCGTCTCCTTGGAGCCGCGCTCGCCCTTGCCGGTTCGGAAGAGGAAGGGGGAGAGGACCGCGGTGAAGACGAACAGGACCAGCACCACGACGAGCATCGGGAAGAGGTTCTTCCTCGGGAGGACGGCGAGCTCGCGCTGCTTCTCCAGGCGCCGCGTCGCGGTACCCGACAGGGCCAGCCACAGCTCCACGCGCACGGTCTGCTTCATCGCGAGGAACGCGAGGAGGAGGACCAGGAACCCGAACAGGATCGCGAGCGGGAGGGGCTGCCAGGCGGAGAGCTTGTTCTCCTGCCACTGGACGACGCGGTGCTCGGCGTTGAGGAGCGTGAACACCGCTCCGATCCACCCGACGGAGGGCCAGAAGATGGAGAGGAGCTCGAACCGGTGCTGGAGCGAGAGGAGCCCGCAGGGGAAGGCGAACGTGAAGAAGACGACCGAGATGGCGAGGGTCTCCGGCAGGTGGAACGACGTGGTCGTCATCGCGGTGATCCCCACGACGAGCGTGATGGTCGCGGCGATCACGAGCGGGATGACGCGCAGCCGGAGGAGCGCGAGGAGCTGGCCGGAGAGCACCCCGACGATGCCCGCGACGCACGCGACGAGGAGCTCGAACGCCGTCTTCTCGCTCGAGTGGCTCTCCGTGAGCACGGTCGTCGCGAAGACGAGGAAGCCGATCAGGCAGAACAGGAGGTAGGCGAGCAGAGGCTTGCGGGCGATCTTGATCGCCGCGAGCAGGCCCGGCGTGTAGCGGTCGCGCGCCGTCACGGGCGCTCCAGGCCGAGGTTGGGGCCCTTGCGCGACAGCCTGAGCACCTGGAGCCCCGCGCCGCGGATGCCGTCGAGGACGCCGCGTGTCCGGGCGCCGACGTCCCGCCGGATGACGTGCGTCCTCGGCTTGGGCGTGAACAGCGCGCGCCAGTCGATGCGGTTGTCGTCGGAGCCGGCGGGGTGGTCGTGGAACATCGCGCGGAGGACGAGGGACCGGCCGTCCCTGGGCGGCTCCTCGACGAGGTCGGCCGTGTCGATCGTGATCACGGTGGCCTCCGGTCCGCGGATGGAGCTCACCGGGGCGAGCGCGCCCGTGACGACGATCGCCGACGCGTCCGAGGCGGAGAGCCTCGCGAGCGCGGCCTCGAACGGGAGGTCGTGCTGCCAGACCGCGTCCGCCCCGAGGGATCGCCAGAGACGCTCCTCGCCACGTCGGCAGGCGAGCTCCCGGAGCGTCGACGACGCGCCATCCTCGGCAGGGACAGCGACGACGAGCGAGACCCGCTCGCCGCGCTGGACGAGAGCGTGCGCGAGGCCGACCCAGCCCTCCACCAGGAGGTCGAGCGCGTCCCCGAGGACCGGGCGCGCCACGCGCAGCTCGTGGGGCAGGTGGGTGTCGAGGAAGAGGCGGACCTTGCGCGGCGCGTAGGGGATGGACTCCGGGACGCGGATCTGGAGCGCACCGGTGTTGATGGAGAGCTTCCAGTGGACCCTCCGGACGTCGTCCCCCGCCACGTAGGGCCGCGTCCTGTAGTGATCCTCCGTAGCCACGCGGGCGAGCGCCGCGAGCGGGCCCTCGGCGCGGGCGAGGCTCCTCGGCTTCTTCTCCATGAGGACGGGCCGGAGGCGCGGGAGCACGCGCAGGTTCGCGCACGCGTGGGACGCGATGGCGACGCGCGTGACGCCGAGGAGATCCTCGTACCAGATGCTCGCGGGGCCGAGCCGGTACACGCCGCGCGCCGTGCGCGCGAGGGGGGCGGACAGGGTGGCCACGCTGCGGGAGACGACGCGATCGACGGCGAAGCGCGTCTCGGTGCCGAGCCGGTCGGGCAGCGACTCGTCGATGTGGAGCCGGAAGCCCGGGAACACCGGGATCCGCGCGAGGACGAAGCGCTCCTCGACCGCGTCGCCCGCGTCGACGACCGCCGGGCTCATCTCGCGATCGATGGTGCCGCGCCCGCGCCGGAGGCGGTCGTCGAACGCGCGGATCGAGAACGCCGAGGCGAACGTGGCGGCCGTCGAGAAGATGTAGAGTACACCCAACCCGGCGACGGCGACGACGGCGAACTGGCCCCACTTCGCCGCGAGCGCGAGCGTGACCATCGCGCCGGACGACAGGGCGAGCCCCACGCCGCGGCCCGTGAGGACCCGGACGTGCTTGTCCACCGCCTCCACGAACGCGCCGAACCCGCGACGCCCCCGCGCGGCCATCGCGCGGCGCTCGCGCGAGATCTTCACGACGATCGCGACGAGCTGCAGCAGCATGAGCGGAACCGCCAGGAGGCCGAACCACCGCGCGAAGGCGTCCAGCGTCTCCTCCACCTCGCCGACGTCGAAGAGGAGGCCGGTCACCGCGCCGACCCCCCACGGCAGGACGAAGAGCAGGAGCGTGTGGAACCCCGCGCGGAGCAGGCGAAGGAAGGTCATGCGGGGGCGGGGAGCCGCTCCAGGCACCGGACGACGAGCTCGCGTCCGACGCCCGAGTCGCTCGTGAGCACGCGGTGGCCGAGGACGTCCGGCGCGAGCACCTTGACGTCCTCCACGTTGACGAACGCGCGCCCCGCGAAGAGGGCCCGCGCCTGGGCGGCGCGCGCGAGGAGCAGGGTCGAGCGCGGCGAGACGGAGCGGAGGTTCCGGTCGTCGGATCGCACCGCGCGCAGGACGGAGACGATGTACGTGCGCAGCTCGGGCGCCACGTAGACCTTGCGGCACGCGGCCTGCCACCCGATGAGCTCGGCCTGGGTCAGCACGGGCTCGACGTCCTCGAGCACGGGGTCGGGCGCGAGATGGACCTCCAGCATCCTCGACTCCGCTTCCTCCGGCGGGTATCCGACCGAGAGCATCATCATGAAGCGATCCATCTGCGCGGCGGGGAGCATGTACGTGCCCTCGTCGTCGAGCGGGTTCATGGTCGCGATCGCCATGAACGGTGGCTCGAGCTTGTGGGTGGTGCCCTCGATGGTGACCTGCCGCTCCTCCATGACCTCGAGGAGCGCCGACTGCGTCTTCGGGGGCGCGCGGTTGATCTCGTCGCCGAGGAGCACGTTGGTGAAGACCGGGCCGGGGACGAAGTCGAACGTCTTCTGCCGCATGTTGAAGACGTTCGCGCCCGTCACGTCCATGGGGAGCAGATCCGGCGTGAACTGGATGCGCTTGAACGTGCACGAGACGCTCGCGGCGAAGGCCTTGGCCAGCATCGTCTTGCCGACGCCTGGCACGTCACGGAAGAGCACGTGCCCCTGCGCGGCCGCGCACCAGAGCACGCGCGTGATCACGTCGTCCTTCCCCAGGATCACCTTGCGGACGTTCCCGAGCACGCGCTGGAACTGCTCCTCGTACGGTGTCTTCGAAGTCTCTCCGTCGGGCATCGGCATCATCGGGGCTTCTCCCATCGCGCGGAAAGCACGAATCTTCTCAGCTTGTTCCAGAGCTGGCGAGCCCCGGCTGTGTGAACGCTCTCGTAGCCCCAGATCCAGAAGTCCACCTTCTCGCTCGGGACGTGCCACGCGGCGGCGAACGCGCGGATGACCCTGAGCTCGCTCTCGTCCGGGAAGCCGTCGATCGCGGCGGTCTCGCACATCAGCTGGATCACGCCCTCGCGCCGGCCCTCGGGGACCCAGCGCGCGACGTCGTGGGGCGCGTGCACCTGGAACTCGTGATCCGCGAGCGGCGCGAGGCCTTCGTTCGCGAGGAAGCGATCGACCAGCTCGCGCTCGGCGGGGTGGAGCTCGCCGTCGGCGGCGACCACGGAGACCAGAGGAAACACGATGGCGCGGGGCGGCGCGGATCGCGGGGGAGGGTCGTCCGGCGGCTCGACCCTCGGGGACCGCCTCGCGGGCCGGGACGGCGGCGCGTGCGCGCGCGCGCCTCCGAGGGCGAACGGATCGGCGAGGGTCTCGATCCTCGCGCCGCGGCGGAGGTGGTCGAGGAGCTCGTCCTCGGACACGAGCACGAAGGTGCCGCCGATGAGCGCCTCGCGTGACGCGAAGCCGTCCTCGGCGGCCCACCGATCGAGCGCGGCGGCGAGCGCCTCCCCCGTCGTGAGGTCGTCGGGCGCGCGCTCCTCGTCGAGGCGCGCCGCGGCCCCGCACGCAGGGCACGTGCGGCTGTCGACGGAGGCGGGCTCGAGGGGCTCCTCGCACACCGGGCACGCGTTCGATGGCACGTCCACGAGCGGCGTCCCCGCGGGGGCTCGCGAGCCGGGCGTGACGCGCGCCCGGTGGCTCGCGGCGCACATGCGGCAGCGAACCGATCGGGGCACGCCGAAGCGGCACGCGGGCTCGAGCGGATCGTACGTCTCCACGGCGGCCTGCTCGACCCCGCACACGAGACAGTCCGCGTGGAGCTCCACGATCCGCGCGTTCATCGCGCCAGCGTAGACGACCTTGACGTCGATTTCGACACCTGGCGCGCGGCGCGGCGGATACCATGGTCGCGATGGAGGTGGTGCTCTCCTCGACCGTCGAGTCGGTCGCCGTGTTCGCGCGCGGCGCCCTGGTGACGCGCCTCGCGGCGGTCGGCGACCTGGCGGACGGCGCGGTCGACGTCGTGATCCCGGACGTGACGATCGCCGCGCTCCCCGGCAGCGTGCGCGTTCGCGCGGAGGGATCCACGCGCAGGGTCGTCTCGGTGCACACGGCGCTCGACCTGCCCGAGACCCGGCCTCCGGACGCGCCGAGCGACGCGCGCGTTCTCGAGCTGGACGCCGAGAAGCGCAGGCTGCGTGCCTTTCGCGACCTCCTCGTCGCGCGGAGGGACGATCTGGTCACGCTGACGATCGCCCCGGAGATCGTCCTCTCTCCGCAGCGGGAGGTTCCGCTCGACGCCCTGCGCACGCGCGTCTCCGGGGCGCTCCGCATGGCCGACCTCGTCGGACGACTCGCGGCGTCCCTCGATCGGCGCATCGCCGAGCTCACCGAGCGGCTCCGCGTCAACGAGCGCGCGTTCGAGGCCGCGGCGCTCGCGCTGCACGCCGCGGGTGCGAAGGAGCGTGACGTCGGGCGCCCGACCCGCGCGTGTCGCATCCGCCTGGTCGGCAGCGGGCCCGTCGCCGCGCTCCGGCTCACCTACGCCGTCGAGGCCGCCGCGTGGTTCCCGACGCACACCATCCGGTTCGAGGCGGGCGGGCGATCGGGAGAGTGGACCGTCGAGGGGCTCGTCGTGCAGGCGACCCTCGAGGACTGGGAGGGCGTCCGGCTCTCCCTCTCGACGGCCGATCTCGGCTTCGACGCGCGTCTCCCTGAGCTGGCGTCGCTCCGCTTCGGGCGCGCGCAGCGGAAGAAGGCGCGTGCCTTCCGTCCCCTCCCGAACGACCTCGACCGCCTCTTCGAGGGGCACGATCGCGCGTTCGCCGGCGAGCTCGACGAGGAGGACGAGGAGGAGGAGGTCATCAAGACCGTCGCTCACGCCGCGCTGTCCGACGGCCCCTCCTTCGACGACGCGGTGACCGTCGCGGTGCGTAGCGGCCTGCCCGCATCGGAGCGCGCGCGCTCCGAAGGCGCGTTCGGCCGTGTCGCCGAGATCGACGAGGACTTGACCCCGGCCGACACGCGCTTCTCGGACGCCGACCTCGAGATGGCGCGGTCCCTGACGGCGATGCCCGCTCCGGCGGCGGCGCAGGCGGTGGGGGCAGCGAAGTCGCGGTTCGGGTTCGGCGGGGGCATCCCGGGGGCAAGGCGAAGGGGCGTCACCCCGACCACCAGCAGGCCAGAGGTCCTCCTGTCGACCGAGCCCGACGACGCGTGGCTGGACTTCGACAGGCTCACCCTCTCGGGCCCCGATCGCGGGCGGCGCGGGCGCCTCGTCCTCGCGCCGCGCGAGTCGGGCGGCGCCGGCGCGGGTGTGGCGAAGGTGTCGCAGGCCGTCGAGTGGGATCTCCTGGCGAAGCGCGGCATGTTCGATCACCGCTACGACGCTCTCGCGTCCGCCAGCGTCCCGGCTGACGGGCACCTCGCGCGCGTGCCCGTGGCGAAGGGCGCGTTCTCCGCCACGTTCGAGTTCCGCTCCGTCCCCTCGGCGTCGATGGACGTGTATCGCGAGGCCGTGTTCGAGAACCCCTTCGCGTTCCCCGTGCTGGGTGGACCCGCCCAGATCTTCGTCGAGGGGAACCTGGTCGCGTCGAGCGAGCTCGAGCCGACCGATCGCGGCGGCACCGTGCGGGTGGGCACGGGCGTCGAGGAGCGCTTCAAGATCGCGCGCAACGTCCGCGTGACCGAGGAGACGGCCGGCCTCCTCGGGGGATCGCTGGCGGTCCGGCACGACGTGTCGATCGAGGTCTCGTCCACGATGGGATTCGACGCTGACGTGCACGTTTTCGAGCGCATCCCCGTCACGGAGGACAAGGCGGTCGAGATCGAGGTGCTCGCCATGCGCCCCGAGGCGGAGCGCTACGATCAGGCGTCACGCGGCCACCCCGTGAAGGGCGGTCGCAGGTTTGTCCTCCGCGTCCCCTCGGGGGGGCGTCAGAGCTGCGAGCTGTCCTACGAGCTCGGGTTCTCCAGCAAGCTCGAGATCGCCGGGGGCAACCGTCGTGCGTGAGCTCGCGCCCGCGTCTTCGAGGGTCGTCCGCGTCACCTTCTTCGAGGATCGGGCGCGCGTCGAGCGCGAGGTCGTCGTCCTGGCCGCGCCGGGCGAGTCGATCGTGCGCCTCCCAGGGGTCTCGCTCGTGGTGCACGATCCGAGCGTGTCCGCGAGCGCGAGCGCGAGCGAGGGGACCGCCCGCGTGCTCGCCTCGCGGGTGCAGCGGCTGCGCAGGAGCGAGCCCGAGGCCCCGCTCGCCGAGGTCGAGGCGAGCGAGAAGGCCTGCGTCGATCTTCGCGCCCGCGTCGCCGAGGTGGAGCGGGCGCGGGCGCGCGCGGAGGCGCTCCTCCGGCAACAGACGCGGATCGCGACGGTGTTCGCGGAGAGCCTCGGTGCCGTCCCGCGCGCCCCGACCGACGACGTCGCCGAGCTCGAGGCGACCTACGAGGACATCGACGGCCGGGTGACCGCGACCTTCGACCGCGTGGCCGACCTCGCGCAGGAGCTCGCGGTCCTGGAGCGCGATCTCGCGCTCGCCGAGGCCCGCCTCCGCCAGGCCGAGACGAAGACGACGCGCTACCACGCGGAGATCGCGCTCGTGCTCGAGGCCAGCGCGGCCGGGCCCGTGACGATCGCCTGCACGTACCTCCTCCCCTGCGCCGTGTTTCGCCCGGAGCATGTCGCGCGCCTCTCCGCGGACGGCACGTCGATCACCCTGACCACCTCCGCCGTGGTCTGGCAGGCGACGGGCGAGAGCTGGAGCGGGATCGCGGCGCGCTTCTCGACGGCGCGCCCCGCCCGGCAGGCGACGTGCCCCCTCCTCGAGGACGACGTCCTGGTCAGCGAGCGGCGCAGTGAGCCCAGGAACCAGGTGACGATCGAGATCCGCGACCAGGAGGTCCTGAAGGCGGGGATCGCCGGGGTCAAACGGCCGGACGACCTGCCGGGCGTCGACGACGGCGGCGAGCCGCTGTGGTTCGAGGCGCAGGAGCCGTGCGACGTGCCGAGCGACGGCAAGCCGGTCCGGGTCGAGATCGGCGCGCGCGCGATCCCGTGCACGAACGATCGCGTCGCGTTCCCCGAGGTCGGGCCGTTCGTCCACCTGCGCGCCCGCGCGGCCAGTTCCGGTGCGGCCGCGATCCTGGCGGGTCCCGTCCTCGTCGCGCGCGGCGACGAGATCGTCGGCCGCTCTCGCCTGCCGTTCGTGGGGCCCGGCGAGCCGTTCGAGCTGGGCTTCGGCGTGGACGACGGCCTGCGCTTCCGGCGCGCGATCAAGACGCAGAAGAGAACAACCCCGCTTACCGGCACGCAGCACGTCAAGCGCGAGGTCACGATCTACGCGAAGAACACGGGTGGCGAGGCGCGCGCGGTCAAGGTCGCCGAGCGCGTGCCGGTGAGCGAGGTCGAGGCCGTGAAGATCGCCGTGAGCGGCGGCCGCCCGGACGCCGACGGGTTCGTGTGGCTGGACGTGACGCTGGGGGCGGGGGAGGAGCGCACCGTCGAGCTCGAGTGGGAGCTGGAGGCGGGATCGTCGGTCGTGCTGGGGGTCGTGTAGCCCTCAGGGGGTGGCGTCTTCGCTCACTTGCACTTGCTCACGATCGGGGCCGCCGGCAACGCCCACCTGAACTGCGGCACGGTGATCTTCGGATAGTAGGTCATGAACGCGAAGCACATCTCGTCGCCGGTGCCCTCGCCGAACTTGACCTCCTGACTGCCGGTGTTCTTCCACTTGCACATCGTCCGGATGGTGTCGCCGGGCTGGATGTCGACATCCACCTTCTGCACGCCCGCGCCGTTCTGGAAGCTGAAGGCGGGCGCGTCGAGGATGGTCGTCTCGACGCCGCCACGCACACGCTTGGCGTACTGGGCCACGCCGAGCCGGTGCATGTGCGCGGATGAGCCGATGACCTTGAGCGTCTGGCCACCCAGCGTGGTCGGCACGGTGAACTCGCAGGTCGTCTGCGTGGTGCTGTGCGGCGGGATGTTGATCTGCACCGTGCCGGTCGCCATGATGTCGGCGTCGTTCGGCCGGAGCTGGTCGGTCGTGCACAGGTCGAAGCCCGTCTCGTCGAGCTCGCCGGTCAGGCCGGTCCCGTTGTTGTAGTGGATCTGCATCGCCCAGTGGGTCGTGCCCTGCTCCTCCGCGAAGCCCGCCTCGGGCGGAAGCTCGAAGTTCCCGCCGCCGGGGGCCCAGCCCGTGACGAGGCGCCATCCCTGGCCACCGCCCGCGCCGCACGGCTTCGGCGTGCCGTCCACCGCTGCGTCCGCCTGGTAGAGCAGGATATGGTGAACGACCTTGGCGTTGTCGACCTTCGGCGCGCCCGCGATCACGTGTCGCTTCGACGGCGCGGTGGTGTCGAACCCGTAGCACACGTACAGATCCGGGTCGGTCGCCGACAGCGGCGGCACCGAGAACCTCGACGCGGGGCGGATCTTCTGGTCGGGCGTGCAGGAGAGCGGCTTCACCCCGGGATCGACCGGGGTCGTCGAGCACGCGCCAGCGCCCGCCGGGGCACCCTTCGCGATCCACGCGTCGAGCGTCGCCATCTCGGCCTGCCCGAGGCGCGGGTTGGGAGGCTGGGGCATCGGCGCCTTGTCGTCGTGGATGCGCGCCCCGACCCGCTCGTAGACCTTCTTGCCCGGCGCGCTCCTCGAGTCCGCCAGCAGATCGGCGTGCGTGACCAGCGGCATCGGCGCTCCGAACGTCGGGGTCGCCGCGTGGCACGAGCGGCAGCTCTTCTGGAGGATCGCGTCGACGTCGCACGGGATGCCGGGCGTCGTGCCGGGCCCCGTCCCGCCGTCCGTACCGGCGCCCGGGCCCGACGTCCCGGCGCCTGGCAGCGCCTGGTGGGTGCTGGAGCAGGCCGCACCGACGAGCCCGAGAGAGATCCCAAGAAAGACGAGGAGGCTTGCGCGTGGCTTCATGCGGACCCTTGGTTGCACCGTCTGTGCCGTGATCTCGTGCCAAGAAACGGGGAGAATCGTGTTGGTTGCCCTGGACATCGCCTGGTCCACCGGCTGCGCTGTGGTCCATCGACGGCCCGTCCGCGGACAGACATGTTACCGCGCTTTCTTTGGCGCGCATCAGGGCTGCGTGGACAGGTAGGACCCTCTCCTACCTGATACGGCGGGGGCCCCTCAGAACTTCCTCATGCTCACGTTCATGAGCAGGCCGATGCCGATCATCACGGTGAGAACGCTCGATCCTCCGGCCGAGAACAGCGGCAGCGTCACGCCCACGACGGGGAGGATCCCGACGACCATCCCCAGGTTGAAGAACGCGTGCCAGAACACGAGCGATCCGACGCCGATCGCGAGGACCGCGCCGAACCGGTCCTTCGCGCTCTGCGCGATGCGTACGGACCAGAGCACGAGCAGCGCGTAGAGCGCGACGAGGAGCACCGAGCCGAGGAAGCCCCAGTCCTCGGCGAACACGGCGAACGGGAAGTCCGAGTGCTGGTCTGGCAGGAAGAGGTGCTGGTTCTGCGATCCCTTCATGAAGCCCTGGCCGGTCCACTGGCCGTTGCCGATCGCGATGCGCGCGTGGTGCGCGTGCCACCCCGAGCCCAGGATGTTGGCGTCCGGGTTGAGAAAATCGGTGACGCGCTTCTTCTGGTAGTCCTTGAGGACGTAGCTCCACACCAGCGGGAACAGCACCGCGCCGGAGACCGCGAGCGTGGCGAGGCTGCGCCAGGCGATGCGCGTGAGGAGGCATACGGTCGCGAAGATGAGCCCGAGGATGAGCGCCGTTCCGAGGTCCGGTTGCTTCAGCACGAGGGCCATCGGCACCGCGGCGAGGGCGGCGGGCAGGACGAGATCCTTGAGGGTCCGCCCTTCGCTCTTCGGGTCGTCGTGCAGGTGCTTGGCGAGCGCGATGATGAGGAAGATCTTCATGAACTCGCTCGGCTGGAAGCTGAAGCTCCCGATGTAGATCCACCGCGAGCTCCCGCGGATGTCCTTGCCGAGGACGAAGACGAGCATCAGGAAGATGACGCCGAGCCCGTACAGCACGTAGCCGAACCGCTCGAAGTGCCGGTAGTCGATCGCCGCGACCATCGTCGCGAAGATCCCCCCGAGCACGAGGCAGTAGACCTGCTGGATGTAGACCTCGGACAACGCGGCGCGCGACACGCTCGTCGCGGAGTACAGGTTGATCACGCCGATGACAGCGAGCACGGCGCTCGTCAGGAACAGGACCCAGTCGAAGTTGTCGCGCGTCCGCGCGAAGGTCTTCACGGGCCGCCCTTCCGCGACGCGGCGATGCGCGCGTGCTCGCGGACGATCTGGATCGCCACCGGCGCCGCCTGTGTGGGCCCGGACCCGCCGTGCTCGACCAGGACGACGACCGCGATCTCCGGCGCTTTGGCCGGCGCGAACGCCGCGAACCAGGCGTGATCGCGCGTGTAGTAGTACGCCTGCTTGGGATCGTCGTCGGGGCTCGCGACGTACCCCGTCTGCGCGGTGCCGGTCTTCCCCGCGATGTCGAGGCCCGGATCGCGCACGGGGTACGCCGTGCCCCGGGGGTCGTTGACGACGGCGTGGAGCGCGTCGTTCACGCGGGCCAGGTTCTCCGTCGCGACCCGCGCCTTCTGGCGCGCCCGCGGCGGGAACTCCTGGACGACCTCGCCGTCGGCCGTCTCGACCGACCGCACGAGCTCGGGCATGTAGACCGTGCCGCCGTTGGCCATGGCCGCGTACGCGAGCGCGAGCTGGAGCGGCGTCACGGTGGTGGCGCCCTGGCCGATCGACGTGTTCAGGGTGAAGCCGATGCGGAACTGGCCCTTGTAGCGGAGCGCGTACCAGGAGCGCGTGGGGATGCGTCCGGGCGACTCCGGGTTGACGCCGATGCCGGTCTTCTGCCCGAGCCCGAACTCCGTCGCGACGCGCGCGATGCGATCCATGCCGACCGACTCGCCGAGCTTGAAGAAGTACGTGTTGCAGCTCTGGGCGATGGCGTCCTTCATCGACACGGGTCCGTGCACGTGGCTGCAGTGGAACACGCGACGCCCGAAGGACAGGTAGCCGTCGCACCGCATGGAATCCTCGGGTTTGAGGATGTGGTTCTCGAGCGCGGCGAGGGCCGAGAAGGGCTTGAACGTGGAGCCGGGCTGGAACGCGCCGCTCATCGTCTTGTCGAGCATCGGACGAAGCGGATCGGTGTACAGCTTGCCGACCGTCTCGCGGATGCGCTCCCGGCCGCCCGCGCCCGAGAGATCGTTGGGATCGAACACGGGCTTCGAGTACAGGGCGAGGAGCCGGCCGGTCTTCACTTCGACCACGACGACGGCGCCGGCCAGATGGACGCGCATCGCCTTCTCGATCGACTGCATCAGATCGATGTCGATCGTGAGGCGAAGGTCCCGCCCCGGGATGGGATCCTGGCGCGACGGCTTGTCGAGGAGGCGCTCCGCGGCCGCCCCCGTACGGTGCCGGCCGTGGGCGTCGACCACGCGCTTCTCCCACCCGCGCTGGCCGCGGAGGTGGCTCTCCCACGCGCGCTCCACGCCCGTCGCGCCGATGGTGTCTCCGGCCTCGTAGCCCAGGGGGTTGAGCTTCTGGTGCTCCTCCGTGGACAGCGCCTCCGACCCTGCAGGCCGGTAGCGCGCGAGCGTCTCGGCGTCGATCTCGGCGATGTACCCGAGGAGGTGCGCGCCCGTCGTGCGGTACGGGTAGAAGCGGATCGGCGTCTGCACGACGTCGGCGCCGGCGAGCTCGGTCTGGTGCTGCTTCAGCTCGGCGACGATGTCGCGCGAGAGGTCTTCGCGCACGAGGACGCGGTGCCAGCACGGGGACTTGTCGTCGTCCGTGAGGCAGGCCTCCTTGATCCGCGTCGTGAGGCGCGCACGCTCCTCTGGGTTCAGACGGAGCACGTCGCAGATCCGCGCCAGGGTGTCCGGCCCGTCCACGCGGCTGGTCTTCGGGGGGCGCGCGCTCGGCATCGCGCGTCCCGGCACGAGGTACACGTTGTACGCGGGTCGGCTGGACGCGAGGATGCGCCCGGCGCCGTCGCGAATCACGCCGCGCGTCGTCGGCACGTTGACCCTGCGGATGATGTTCTCGTGCGCCATGCGCTCGTAGTCGCCGCCTTTGACGACCTGGAGCTGGAACAGGCGCCCCGTCACCGCGAGGAATGCGATGACCGCCACGAGCGACAGCCAGCGGTAGCGCTTGCGGAACTCGCTGACGTCCGACCGCGGGACGAGGAGGCGGTTCACGGCGGGCCCCCGCCGAGCTCGGTCCGCGGCGCGAGCTGGGTCGCGACATGGAGGCGCTGCGCGACGAGGAACACGAGCGGAGACACCGCCCCCGTGACGAGCGTGTGCGGGAGGATCATCGGGTAGATCATCCTCGGCACGGAGGCGTCCTTCCCGAAGATGGCGAGCAGGACGAGCACGATGACGCTCTCGAGAAGCGCGAACGCGAACACCAGGACGACCTGCATCCAGCGCGTCTGCGTCGCGAGCCGCACGCCGGCCGACCGCGCGAGCACGAAGATCGCGACGTAGGTGAAGGTGTAGAGCCCCACCGGCGCGATGCCGAGGAGGTCCGTCAGGTACCCGAGCGCGAACACGACGCCGGCCCCGCGCGCGAGGGAGTACTCGTGCACGCCCATGAAGATGATGAGCGGGAGCACGAGCGAGGGGACCAGCCCCGGGATCGAGAACTCCGCCCCCGGCACGGGGGTCCTGAGGTGGACCACCGCGAGCAGCCACCCGATCCCGCGCTCGACCATCGCGACGAGCCGGAACACGTGCGACTGAAGGAAGAGGAGCACCGCGCCCGCCACGAAGAACGCCGTATTGCGCACGTCAGCGCCCCTTCGCTGTGGCCGCCGGAGAGCCCTTTGGCTGGTTCTGCTCGCCGGGCGGGGTCACCAGGATGAGGACGTTCTCCAGGCGGGAGAAGTTGACCGTGGGGATGGCCTCGACCTCCTGGTCGCGTCCGAGCTCCCGCTTGGTGACCTTGCGCACGCGGGCCACGGGGATCCCTCGCGGGAACCACTTGCCCTTGCCGCTCGTGACCAGCAGGTCGCCGATCTCGACCTCGTCGCGTGAGTCGACCATCTCGACCTTGCACGCGTACCGCGCGGGGTCGCCCGTACCGCGTACGAAGCCGCGTGCGTGGGTCCGCTCGTCCTCGACGTCCACGCCGAAGGCGGCGTCGACCGCGAGCTGCACATCGATGGCGTCGCCCGCGACATGCAGCACCGAGCCGACGACGCCATCCGGCGAGATGATGGGCATGTGGGGGCGGATCGCCGCGGAGCCGCGGTCGAGCTTCATCCGCGCGACGCGGAAGAACTCGACGTGGTCCTTGCTGGTCACCTGCGCGCTCACGGTGTCACCGGGGGTGGCCTCGCGGAGCTGCAGCAGGCGACGTAGCTCGCGGTTCTCCCCCTCCTTCTGCTCGAGGCGGTGCACCGTCTCGCGCAGGCGCGCGTTGTCGTACGCAAGGCGCTCGTTGTCGGCCTTCACGTCGACGAGGTACACGTAGCTCTCGAGCACGTTCGACACGCCGCGCGCGATGCCCGCGGCCCCGAACTCGATGGGCGCGCTCACGCGCACGACGGCGCGGTCGAGGGCGTTCAGGTTCTCGCCCTTCTTCATCTTGGCGTTCAGGAAGAAGAACGGCACCGCCAGCAGCACGACGACGATCGCGATCTCACGGTAGCGCTTCCAGGGGGTCATGCTTCGATCCCTCCAGCGAAGGTGTCCGCCGGGTGTGGGGCGAGCGGGAGCACAGGGCCTCTCGGCCGTCGCAGCCCGAGGCCTTACCCGATGGTCACCTCCTTGAGCAGCTCCATGTGGTCGAGCGCCTTTCCGCTCCCGAGCACCACGGCGCTGATCGGATCGTCCGAGACCATGACGGGGAGCCCCGTCTCCTCGCGGAGGAGCACGTCGAGGTTCTGCAGCAGGGCGCCGCCGCCCGTGAGCACCACGCCCTTGTCGACGATGTCGGCTGCGAGCTCGGGCGGCGTCTTCTCGAGCGCGAGGAGGACGGCCTCGACGATCGCGTTCGTCGGCTCGGCGAGGGCCTCGCGGATCTCGTCCGAGTTGACGACCACCGTCTTCGGGATGCCCGCGACGAGGTCGCGGCCCTTGACCTCCGTCGTGAGCTGCCGCTCCAGCGGGTGGGCGTTGCCGATCTGCATCTTGATGCGCTCGGCCGTCTGCTCGCCGATGGCGAGGTTGTACTTGCGCTTCAGGTACGCCACGATCGCGTCGTCCATCTTGTCGCCGCCGACGCGCACGCTCTGCGAGTACACGATGCCGGCGAGCGAGATGACCGCGACCTCGGTCGTGCCGCCCCCGATGTCCACGACCATGTTGCCGGAGGGCTCGGTGATGGGCAGGCCCGCGCCGATGGCGGCCGCCATGGGCTCCTCGATGAGGTAGACCTCGCGGGCGCCGGCGCTCTCGGCGCTCTCCTTCACCGCGCGCTTCTCGACCTCCGTGATGCCGAAGGGGACGCAGATGATGATGCGCGGCTTCACGAGCGTGCGTCGGTTGTGCGCGCGCGCGATGAAGTAGCGGAGCATCGCCTCCGTGATCTCGAAGTCGGCGATGACCCCGTCGCGAAGGGGGCGCACCGCGCGGATGTTGCCCGGCGTCCGTCCGAGCATCTCCTTGGCCTCGCGCCCCACGGCCAGGACCTTGTTCGCGCCCCGTGCGTCCTTCTGGACAGCGACGACGGACGGCTCACACGAGACGATGCCCTTGCCCTTCACGTAGATGAGGGTGTTGGCCGTCCCCAGGTCGATGGCGAGATCGTTGGAGAACAGGCCGTGGAGCCAGTCGAAAACCAATCTCGTCCTCCGGTGGGTGATCGAGGGGAAGCTCCCCTCGAGCTGGGGTTGGGGAGAGGGCTCAGCCCCTCCGGTGGGTCATCGGGAGATCTCCCGCAGCGTCGCGACGGCGCTGTACGCGCTAAGGTGTGCCGCTCTTACCACAGCGGGCGCGCGAGGCCAACGCGCACCGCCCCTGTGAGGTATTCAAGTGTAGGAACGCTCAGCCCTTGGAGATCTTCCCCTCTTTGTGGGGATGGTGCTTCCGGCATGCCGGGCAGAACTTCTTGATCTCGAATTTCTCCGACATCGTCTTCTTGTTCTTGGTCGTCGTGTAGTTCGCGCGCTGGCAGCTCGCGCACGTCATCTTGATGAGTTCACGCATGGCTCTTCCTCGAAGGCGAGAAGGCAGGCCTTGTCGCTCGTTTCCCTTCCGCTGTCAAGTCAGGCAGCTCCCTAGCGTCCCACGGGCCGGTCCGAGCCGAGGCTCAGTCCTTGTCGTCGTCGTACCAGTCGTCCTTGCGATCGGTCCGCTCCTCGCGGGCGTTTCGACGCCTGGGCGCCCCATCCTCGCCCGCCTGGCCGCCGGTCTTCCGCTTGCGCTCGTCGAACGTCTTGCGGGGAGGCAGGGGCGCGCTCCCGGGGAACCCCATCGGGGGACCGCCGAAGCCTCCACCCCCATAGCCGCCGCCGCCGCCACCGGCGCCGGCATACCCGGCCCCCGGGGGCCGGTCCGCCTTGGGCTGGGCCATGTTCACCTTCAGCGGCCGGCCGCGCATGGTCGCGCTCTGAAGGGCCGTGACGGCCGCCTTCGCGGCGTCGACGGTCGTCATGAGGACGAAGCCGAAGCCCTTCTTCCGGCCGTCGGGACCCGCGGGGAGGCTCACGTGCGCGACCGTCCCGGCCTCGCCCGCGGCGTTGTTCACGAGCTGCTCGATGTCCTGCTGGCTACAGTCGTAGGGGAGGTTGCCGACGTAGATCTTGCGCTCGTCCTCGTTGGCCCGGCCCGGCCCCTTGGAGCGCGGCGGGCCGCTGCTCGGACCCGCCGCACCGTCGCGTCGCGGCGGCTCCGCCTGGAACGGCCTCACCGAGATGGACTTCCCGGCCTGCAGGGAGCCGTCGAGCGCCTCTCTCGCGCTTTGCGCCTCCTCGGGCGTCGAGAGGGTGACGAAACCAAAACCGCGCGGTCTCCCCGTCGCCCGGTCCTTGGGCAGGCTGACGTTCATCACCTTGCCGCCAGTCGCCTCGAACAGCTGCCTCAGACCGTCTTCCGACATGCTGTCGGGCAACCCTGCCACGAACAGCTTCGCTTCTTCGTTCCCCATGCTCTCAAACGGACGGCGAGCTTGCTCCCGTCACGACTCTCCTGATCAAATCTGTCCTTTGGGATCGTCGGCCGACGACCACCCCACACGTTATCGCAGGTGGACGCCAGGTCAACCCGCAATTGCGAAAGAGTTCCCGCGCCCCGCCCGCAGGGCGGCCACCTTCAAGCGCGGGAGACGGTGAAGACGAAGCACGCCCCCCCGGACGGCTCGCTCTCGACCCACGCCCTGCCGCCATGGCTCTCGGCGACGTGGCGGACGAGCGCGAGCCCGATGCCCGTGCCGCGCGCGCCGTCCTTGCGCGCGCCGCGGACGAAGCGCTCGAAGATCCGCTGCCGCTCCTCCGGGGGGACGCCCGGGCCCTGATCGCTGACCGACACGGCGATGTCCCTGCGGCGCCCCTCGACGCGCACCCGGATCACCGGCGATCGCGCGTACTTGAGCGCGTTGTCCACGAGGTTGATGACGGCCAGGCCGATGGCGCGCTCGTCGAGGAGCACGCGCGGGAGGTCCGGCGCGATGTCCATCTCCACGGAGACGTTCTCGCGCTCGGTCCTGTAACGGTAGACCTCCACGGCCTCCCGGACGGCCGCCCCCACGTCCCCCTCGGTCCTCTCGTACGCCTTCCGCCCGCGCTCGAGCTTCGCGAAGTCGAGCACGTTCTCGATGAGGGACGAGAGGCGCTCGCTCTCCCGCACGATGATGTCGAGGTACTCCTGCCGCTTCTCCTGCGCGACGCGGCCCGTCTGGAGCATCTCGGCGAACATCCGGACGAGCGCGAGCGGCGTCTTGAGCTCGTGCGACACGTTCGCGACGAACTCGCTCGTCACGGCGCTCATGCGCCGCTCGCGCTCGGCGGCCACGAGGATGGTGGCGACCCCGGCGATGATGACGACGGCCGAGAGCCCCACGAGCGACATCTCGAGGAGGCGCCGATTGCGCACGCGCGACGCGAGCTCCTCGCTCGCCTGCGGCGAGACCTGGAGGCGCCAGTTGTAGAGGGTCGTCGGGAAGCGCACGCCGACGGTGAACTCGCCGGTGCGGAGCGGCGGGCCGAAGATGATGCGGCCCTCCTCGTCGACGACGTTCGCGCGGCTCGGGACGCGAGGGCGGGGGGCCAAGCCTTCCTCGTCGCCGAGGCGGTCCCCGTAGAGCGTGGGCAGCGTCTCCTTCACGATGCGGCCGATGTCGTGCCACGCGACGACCAGGTAGGCGCGCCCCCGCGACATGCGACGCCAGTAGCTCACGAGGTAGCTCTGGCTCCGGTGTCCGCGGTGCAGGTGGCGAAGCTCGTCCACGGGGACCGCGTCGAGGGTCATCTCGCTCAGGAAGGTGTGTACGAGGAGGCGCCGGAACGTCTCCTCGTCCCTGAACGAACCGGTCGCGCGCGAGGCGAACGCGATCACCGTGTTGCGATCGTCGAGCACCACGATCGCGCGCACCGTCGGGGTCTCGCGGGCCGCCGTGGGGAGCCAGCGCTCCGCGATGAGGTCGAGCGCGTCCGGATCCGCGATGGCGAGGACGACGTTGTCCTGGTCGATGATCTGGCGGTCGAGCCGGTGCGCCTTCTCGTTGGCGAGCGCCAGCGTCGTCTCGAGCACGGACTGCTGGCGGAGCGTGTCGATCTGGAGCGTCGTCCGGAACGTGAAGTACGCGATGATCCCGACGGCCACCAGCACGGCCGGCAGCAGGATGAACGAGATCAGCCGCCCCTGCCGGGTCTTGTCCACGCCCAAGACCTACCACACCGCCCCCGGGGATCGCGGGCGGGAGAACGACGTGCTCGGGTCAGCCCCCGCGAGACCTGAGGAGGATCTTCTGCGGGTCGACGACGAGGCCGTGCGACCCGATGAACTCGGCGAACTGCTCGGCGATGTAGCTCATCGCGTTACCCTCGTCCTCGCGGAACGGCGTCCCGTCGAGGGGGTTCACGAGCTCGATGGCCCCGAGCGCGCGCCCGCCCCACATCACCGGCGTGATGATCGCACTCCTCGCGCCTCCGAGCGTCCTGAACCGTTCGGCCCGAGAGGCGTCCCCGGTGGACGCGTCTGCCACGACGATCGACCGCCGCGCGCGGAGGGCCGCCTCGATGAGCGGATCGTCCTCGGGGTAGCGTCGCGAGAGGAGCGCGCGAGCGTCCTTCGTCGCGCACATCGTGACGAACTCGCGCTTCATCATGTCGAAGCCGTGGATCACCCCGTGCTCGCACGGGAAGTTCTCGTGGGCGAGGCGAAGGCAGAAGTCGCCGCCGTCGAGCGAGTCGCGCATGAAGTGGAGGTCGTGCATCGCCTCGAACAGGGACGAGAGGAGCTCATCGCCCGTCATCCGATCCTGCGCTCGCAAGGCCGGGGGCCGGTTGGACGGGCGTCGGACCTCGACGGAGCCTGCCGCGGCGAGCCGCTGCTCCGCCGCGGTCGTCCCGCCCGGCACGGGCGTGCGGCGCTCGGAGGGGCCGCTCGGCGCGGTGGTAGACGGCAGCGTGTCCGCCGCGTCGGGAGTCGCCGCCTTGACGCTCAGGCTCTGGCGAACACGCCGAGGGAACGTGACCTTGATCTCGTCCTTCCAGTCCTTCCAGGTGAGGGCGCAGATGGGTGGCTCGGGAGGCCTGCCCGTGAAGTCGACGTCGAACACCGCCAGGTTCGCGAGCTTGGCCGACTTGGTCGCCGCGACCGCCTCCCGCAGGCGCTCGAGCTCCGCCCGCAGGAGGCGCTCCGCGTCCGCTTCGGTGGTGCCGACGGGCGCCACGAGCGCGTACTCGCGGTAGAGCAGGGGCGTCTCCTCTGTGGGCTCCTCCTCACGCTTGGCCGCGACCTTCACGGCAGGAAACCCGGGGATCAGCGAGCCGACGGGGGGGATCGACGCGGCCTTCCTCGGGGGTTCGAGAGCCTCGACACCCTTCGTCGGTTCCGCAACGGCACCCGCGGGCTTCGGCTCGGCCTGGGCACGAGCGGGCTCGGGCTTCTTCGCCGGGGGGGCCTCGGACTTCTTCGCGGGGGGGGCCTCGGACTTCTTCGCGGGGGGCGCCTCGGACTTCCTCGCGGGGGGCGCCTCGGACTTCCTCGCGGGGGGGGCCTCGGACTTCTTCGCGGGGGGGGCCTCGGACCTCCTCGGGGCGTCGGTCTTCGCGGTGGCGGGCGCCGCTGTTCCGGTCGGGAGCGTCCTCGGCGCGGGCTGCGTGCTGGCGGCCGGGGCCTGCGTGCTGGCGGCCGGGGCCTGCGTGCTGGCGGCCGGGGCCTGCGTGTCGACGGCCGGGGTCTCCCACGCCTCCATCTCGTCTCGCTCCTCGGGCGACGGAGGCCGCGCGCTGGCGGCCGTGGGCGCAGCGGGTGCGACCGACGGCGCCTTCGCGGGCGTCGCGGCAGCGCGAGGGATCGGGACGGCCTTCGTCGCGGCGTCGGCCGCGGGAGGTCGCTCGGATCGACCCGGGGGAGGTCGCTCGGATCGGCGGGTCGCGGGAGGTCGCTCCGAGCGCCTCGCGGGACGCTCGGACGGCTTCGGCGGCCGCTCGGAGGCCCGTCCATGGGGTCGCGCGGAGGGGCGATCCTTCTTCGCGTCGACGGGCGTGTGAGGAGCGGCCGGGCCGGATCCGAAGACCAACGTCTGCGCGTTCTTCTTCTGCGCGCTCGCCCCCGGCGGCTCCCTGTGGGCGGGAGCCGAGGTGCCGTTCGACGGGAGGGTGGGCGCCGCGCTCGATGCCGCCGCGCGGATCGCCATCTCGCGGGCGTCGGGCACCGTCACGGCCGCGTGCCTGGACGACGGCGGCGCGATGAGGTCCGCGGCCCTGTCGTCCGGCGCGCGCTTCACGACGTACCGCATCCGGGCCTGGGGATCGACGGCGCGGTAGCCGTCCTCGAGCAGCTCGATCGAGAAGCTGCTCAGGGATCCCGTCCCGCCGCGCTCGGTCATCACTCCCTGCAGCGCCTTCTGCCAGGAGTCGGACTCCACGCAGAAGGACTGCGTGTCCGATTTTCCGATCGACGTGACCTCGACGAGCCAGCGCATGGAAGTCCCCTCAGGGAGAGTCACACCTTAGCAAAGGTTGATGGACAAGTTGTCACTGGTTTTCGTCGCGGTCGCGCATCGCAGGGGGTGCCACGGGGAGAAACGATCGACTTTACGGGGATTTCAGTCCACCGCGGGTCGTGGTTGGATCGTGCTCGGACGGGGAGCCCACGCGCTCACTCCGAGCGGAGCCCGTCGGACGGCCGGAGCCAGGCCGCATACAGCGCGGGGAAGATGGTCGCGAGGAGGCAGATGACGATGGCGACGGCGCCGGTGATGATGAACTCCGTGGGCCGGATGTTCACGGGCAGCCGCGAGATGAAGTACACCTTGGGATCGAGCGGGAACCCGTAGGTCGCCAGCGCCTTGCAGCCGGCGACGCCGAGGACGAGGCCGAGCCCGGTTCCGACCAGGCCGATGAGGCCTCCCTGATAGAGGAACACGCGCAGGATGTCGTCGTCTCGCGCGCCGATCGCCTTGAGCAAGGCGATCTCCTTCTTCTTGTCGAGCACGACCATGATGAGGGTCGCGATCACGGTGAAGGCCGCGACGACGATGATGAGCGCGAGCACGACGCTCATGCCGATCTGCTGGATGAGGAGCGCGGTGAAGAGGCCGCGGTTGAGCTCGTGCCAGTCCATGGTGTGGTAGACGCCGTTCGAGAGGAGCTTCTCGATCTGCTTCGACACGGTGTGCGCGCGCTCGATGTCGTCGACCTTCATCTCGACGCCGGTGACGCTGTCTCCCTGCTCGTAGAACGCCTGGGCCTCGTACAGGTCGGTGTAGGCGAGCTTCGAGTCGTACTGGTCGAACCCGGCCTCGAAGATGGCGATGACCCGGAACTGCTTGGCGATCGGAGGCCGCGCGCCGGCCGCACCGAGCGAGACCCCGATCGTCGGCGACGTGACCTGCAGGCAGTCGCCTAGCCCGACCGCGAGCTGCTTTCCGAGCGTGCGCCCGATCACCACGCCCGGAAGGGCGGCGACCTGCGCGGGGCTCTTGCAAGGGTCGGGATCGATGTTCTCGGGGAGGATGTCCTCGGTGGGGAGCTGGCTCGTGTACCCGCCGTCGGGGGTCACGCCCCCGCCGAGGAGAGCGCCGTCGCCCTTCGCGCTGGCGGACGCTCCCGCGTCGGGCGAGGTGCCCGAGAGGGGCACCTCGTCCTCGGCGGGGGCTCCCGCGTCGAGCGTGCGCGCGTCATCCTCGATCTGCCTGCGGATGAGATCCAGGAACGGAGTGTCGCCGCCGTCCGCCGCGATCGCGCGCTCGCGCGGATCGGCGTGCGCGCCGCGGAACGGATCCGGCTCCGAGCGATTCAGCACGTGCCGCGCCGGGGGGACGGCGCCCGGGCGTCGCATGCCCGCGAGGCTCCCCTCCGTGATGTGCTTGGGGAGGTCGAGCACCGTCGGCATGAGGTCTGGGTCGACCCCTTTCAGCAGCACGCCCGTGGCGGTGCGGTCCGCGTGCGTCACCATCATCGGGTTGATCACGAACGGCGCGACCCCGACGACCCCGGGGACGTCCTTCACCTTCGCCATGATCTCGCGGTACTCGCGGAAGTCGATCGAGTACTTGAGCACGAGCACGTGCGCGTTGACCCCGAGCACCTTCTCGCGGAACTGCTGCTGGAAGCCCCCCGTCACGCTCATCACGATCGCGAGCGCGGCCACGCCGAGCGTGACCCCGAGGGTGGCGAACGCGCTCCCGACCGAGATGAACGCGCGCTTCTTGGACCCGAGGTAGCGGAGCGCGAGGGAGAGGGGGTAGCCCATGAGAACGGAGGTGGTGTACGCCGACGTACGTGCGTGGACGCCCGGCGCGTCGATAGCACACAAGCAGGCGAGGCCGACCGCCGATTCCTGGGCTCCTCACGGCGACCGCGTTTTCCCTACATCTCGCCCCCCAAGGGCCCATCCCGATCTCGTGCCAGACACTTCTCGGGGTAGGTGAAACAGGCTACCGTGTCGAGGTCCGGCTCGTCCCATGAAGAGGCCCGTGAACCCCCAGGAGACGATGGTCGAGACCGCGGAGGATCGCGCGGCCGTGCTCGATCCACACGACTTCGAGCTGGACGACGACCACGAGGAGCGGACGCTCCAGCAGGTCGGTCAGGCCGGCGTCGCGCCACCGACCCCTTCGCAGACGAAGCCCGACCCCTACCTCGGCATCACGATCGACAACCGCTACGTCGTCGAGCAGATCCTGGGCGAGGGCGGCATGGGCGTCGTCTACCGCGGGCGACACAAGGTGATCGACAAGCGGGTGGCCATCAAGATCATGCGGCAGGAGATGGCCGAGGATCGCGAGATGGTCGAGCGCTTCCTCAACGAGGCGCGCGCCGCCTCCTCCATCGGCAACCCGCACATCGTCGACATCGCCGACTTCGGCCAGCTCCCGGATGGCTCGACCTACTTCGTCATGGAGTTCCTCGACGGCCCTAGCCTCGGCGACCTCATCTTCCGGGGGAAGATGGCACCCGGGCATGTGGTCCGCGTCGGGCGGCAGATCGCCAACGGCCTCCACGCAGCCCACCTCGCGGGGATCATCCACCGGGATCTCAAGCCCGACAACGTCATGCTGGTGGTGCGCGGTGACCAGAAGGACTTCGTGAAGGTCCTCGATTTCGGCATCGCGAAGGTCGGGATGAGCGGCGGGCGGATCACGCGCACCGGCAGCGTGTTCGGGACGCCCCACTACATGTCGCCCGAGCAGGCCGCGGGAGTGGCGGTCGATCCGCGCACCGACGTCTACTCGCTCGGCGTCATCCTCTACGAGATGGCCGCCGGCAGGGTCCCCTTCGACGCCGAGAACTTCATGGGGATCCTCACGCAGCACCTTTACAAGCCGCCCCAGCCCCTGCGCGAGCTCGTGCCGGACTTCCCCCCGGCGCTCGACGCTGTGATCATGAAGGCTCTCGCCAAGCAGGTGGACCAACGGTACGCCTCGATGGTCGACCTCGCGGCCGACCTCGACCGCCTAGAGAACGGCCTCCCCTCCGTCGCCGAGCTGGTGATCGAGTCCGGCAGCTTCCGGGCGCCCGCGGACTACTTCCGGATCGCGCCGCGGACGGCGATGCCGACCGTCTCCAACATCGAGGAGGCGTCGCCGTCACGCTGGGGCATGTACGGCCTCGTGGCCGGCGTCGGCGTGCTGGTGGCCGCCGGCCTCGGCGTCATCGCCTGGCGCAACGTGCACAGGCAGGTCGAGGAGCCGGTGGTCGAGGCCGTCGTGGCTCAGGCCGCGAACACGGTGAGGGCGACGTCGCCGCCCGAGGCGGAGAAGGTGCAGGTTGGCATCGTCGTCACGCCAGCGACCGCCACCGTCAAGATGACGAACGACGGCAGCGCGGTCGCGGTCAACGCTCAGGGCCTCGGCACGCTCGGCTTCGACCGGGAGGCCTCGGCGGCGATCACCGTCGTCGCCGAGGGCTACGAGTCGGCGAACCTGGTCGTCACGAAGGCGGACGCACCGACGAAGGTGATCGCGCTCCTCCGCAAGGGCGGAGCCCGCCCGCCCGCGCCGCCGACACCGCCCGCGACGACGGCGACGACCACCGCCGCGCCCACGCGGACCCCGACGGTCCCGCCGACGGGAACCTCCCGCGGAACGCAGTGTCGCGCCGATCAGGTCTTCGCGGGGGGAAAGTGCGCCTGCCCGCCCGGCTATCTCGAGACGCCGCGGGGGTGCTCGAACAAGTTCTAGGCACGCGCACGGGCACGTTAGGGGTTGGAGGGGGCGAAACGGTCCCCGACATACGTGTAGCGCACCCCCTTCGAGCCGCCCCACGGCAGCAACAGCGGCTCGATGGCGCCGCCGGATGGCTCCTGGGGCCACGGGTACGACTCCTTGGTCCAACCCTTGGCGACGCCGGGGCGCACGTCGATTTCGAGGGACTTGCCACCCTTGGCGGGGACGAACTGCACGAGGCCCTGCACGCGTTTCGCACCCTGCTCGCGCGCCGTCTCGATGGCGAACGTGCGCACGAGGCGGCCGTCGCGGAGCTCGTACACGAACATCGCCTCGATCGTCACCGGATCGGCGCCGCCCTGCGCTTGCCGCTTGCCGCGCACGACGAGATCGGCGTTCCCGTCGCCGTTGAGGTCGCGCGCCGTCATGCCGTCGATGTCGTCGGCGCTCGCGAATTGCGCGAGGGTGAGGAACGCGTACGCGCTCCCGTTCCGGAAGCCCGGGCCCCATACGACGATGTCCCTGCCGATGAGGACCACCTTCTCGGGCCGGGGATCCTCTGCGAGCTGCACCTCGAGCTCGACCTTCGGCGCGAGCGTCGGCGGGACGCTCTGATCCTTCTTGTATTGTGCAAATATCTGGCCCCCGAGGTCGGCGGCCTTCTTCACGGGAGGCGTGGGGACGTCCTCGGGTCGAGCGGGCCGCGGCGCGGTGCCAGGCGACTTCACGCCAGGCGGTGGCTCCGGCGTCTGCGCGACCTCGCGCGCCTTCTGGAAGCGGCTCCCGTCGAAGCGGTACACGCGCGACTTGACGGCGCCCCACGGGACCAGCAGCGGCTCCGCGTCCGCCGAGGTTGGCTCCGAGAACGACGCCGCGTCCCAGCCGACGGCGCCCTCGACGTGGACCTCGACCTCGCCGCGCGAGACGCGGAGGCTGTTCGTCACCTTGCGGTCCCCGCTGGTGACCGCCGTCTCGTGCGAGAAGATCGTCTCGGGCTCGTCGCCCCGGAAGCCCCAGACCTCGAACCAGTCGCGGCCACCGCCCGCGCGCGGGGCGCGGCGCGAGACGAGGAGTTCCGCCTTCCCGCGCCCCGAGACGTCCTTCGCCTCGAGGCGCAGGAGGTCCGCGCCGAGATCGCGGAAGAAGAACTGCTTCCCACCGCGGTAGGAAGGGCCGCACACGGTGAAGTAGCGCCCGAAGACGCTCACGCGCTCCTTCATGGCGTCGCCCGCGACGTCCACGAAGAGATCGACGTGGGGGGCTTCTTTCGACAGGCCCTTCGGCGCGAGGAGGCCTTCGACCACGGCCTGCTCGGGCTCCGTCGGGAGGGCGGGGAGGCTCGCGGGAGTGGCGTGCTCGCCGGGGCCCGTCGCGACGACGTGCTTCACGCCGCCCGCCTCGGCGTCCTGCGAGCGGAGGACGCCGCGCAGGCCGACGCGCAGCGTCGCCGCCTCGGGGAAGGTGGCCCAGGGGATCGTCGCCTCGATCGTGTAGCCACCCTGGGTGGGCGCCTCGACGATCTTGGCCCCCGGGACGTCCTCCCCCTTCTGCGGCCCCGCGAGGAAGCGCACCGCCCCAGCGCTCTCGCCCGGCTTCCCTGCGAAGAGGCCGATCTCGTGGGCCGACAGCCGGCCACCGTCGGGGAACGCGAGCACGAACGACACGTGGTCCTCGTCGGCGGCGAAACGCGGCGTCCTGACGAACGTCGCGTCGGCGACCTCCGCCGCGACGTACACGCGTGCGTCGTCGTACTGGAGTGCCACCGAGAACGTCCCCTTCCTGGGCGCGCCGCGCACGACGTGCTCGGCCGGGCTGCGAGCCGGCCACTCCTTGAGCACGCCGTCGAGCTTCACGGGCGCGTCCGTCTGTACGGCGTAGGCCCTCAGGGGGCCGGTCATGCGCGCCTCGTGGCCCGACGCGCCCGTGCCGCTCGAGAGGGTGAGGCTCCCCACGCCGCCCTGTGCGACGGCGCTCGCGCCGATGGACTCGCCTTGTCGCGGCGTCGCCGCCGCGGGGCCGGGGGAACCGACCTCCTTGCGGATCGATCCGCCCGGGCCGCCGGCGCAGCCTGCGAGCGCGACGAGCGCGACGAGCGCGACGAGTGTAGCGCGGGGCATCAGCGCACGACCACCGTGAGCTTGCGCTTCGGATGTCCGCCCCGGATGTCGACCTTCGCGCCAGCGGCCGCGAGCACGCCCGGGCCCTCGACGAACGCGGTCGCGCGCCCAGCCTCGACCTTCACGCAGGGCGCCGCCGGCGTCGCGCCACAAGTCGGCAGCGGAGCACCCGCCCACGTCGCGGCGCCGAACGCGGCGAACGTGACCGGGCTCGTGCCGTCCGCGCCCGTCATGGCGACCGAGAGGCCGCCGACCTCGGTGAACGTCGCGTCCGGGCCCAGGAACGCCAGGACGACGCGATCGTCCTTAACATCCTCCACGCGCACGATGCCGGTCACGTCGGGCAGCACCGTCCTCACGGTGTCCGGAAGCAGCGCGAGCGCGGTTCCCGCGCGCACGAAGACCGGGATCTCTCCGAGGGGCGCCGCGACGTCGGCCGTCCTGCCCCCCTCGACGACCGCGCCTGGCTCCCAGGGGATCCACCGCGCTCCCCCGGGGAAATACACCTTCTTCGACGCCGCGGCCGTGACGACCGGCGCCACGAGGATCGAGCTTCCCACCATGAACTGATCGCCGACCTTCCACGCCTCCTCGTCCGACGGGAACACGATGCCGAGGTGGCGCCAGATGGGGACACCCGTGCTGGAGGCCTCCCGCGCGAGCGACTCCCAGACGGGCAACAGCTGCTGGTGGACGATCGCGTATCGCCGGTAGTGCGAGATGGTCTCGGCGTCGCGATCCCAGGACCAGCTGAGCTTCGGCTGCGTCGTATGGTGCGTCCGCATCACCGGCGACCAAGCGCCAAGCTCGGTCCAGCGGAAGTAGACCTCCTTCGTCGTGGGCACGGTGAGCGCGACCTGGTAGCCGCCGATGTCGGATCCGTACGTCGAGATCCCGGCGATACCGAGCCCGAGCCCCATGGGCACGATCGTGGGAAGGCCGTCGTCGGGCTGGAAGTCGGTGCGCTGGTCGCCCGCCCAGACGACGTCCGCGAGGGGGGCCGTCCCGAGCCAGCCCGATCGCACGAACATGACGCGCTGCGAGACGGGCGGCGCGCCGGGGACGTCGGCGTCGAGCGCGTCGCGCTGCGCGCGCTGCCAGGCGAGGGGGTAGGCCTGGTGCGCCGTGTACGGATCGGAACCGTCGGCCATCTTTCCATCCAGCGGCAGCCACTCGGCGAAGTCCCCCATCCAGCCGTTCGCGCCGAGGCCGAGGTTCTCGCGCAGCTTGCCCACGACGAAGGCATGGGCGTCCTTGCTCGTGAGGTCGATGATGCCGCTCGGCCTCTGCTTGGCGTTCGTGAACAGGTAGGTGCCGCCGCTGGCCTGCTTGACGAGGTGGCCCTTCGGCTCGGTCTCCTTCCAGATGTGGAGGTCCTTCTCGACGAACGTGTTGAAGTAGCTCAGGAACGCGAAGCCTCGCGCGTGGAGATCCTGCGCGAGCTTCGGGAAGTCGGGGTAGAGCTTCGTGTCCACCGCCCACTCTTCCTCGAGCGTGTAGTTGTCGCCCGCGAACGCGCCGCCCCGGAAGTCCTCCGTCCAGACCGCCGACGAGGGGACGTCCTCGTCGCGGAGGCGCTTCGCGTGGGCGCGCACGTTGTCGGAGCCGAAGAGGGCGTCGTTCCAGGGCGCGAAGGCCAGCCTCGGCGGGGTCCTCGGCCTCCCGTAGCGGGCCGTCGCGCGCCCGAGCGCCTCCACGGGCCTCGGGCCGTCGAAGAGGCGGTACACCATCTTCCGGGTGGCGTGGACGTCCTGCGCGACGCGCAGCGCGTCCTCCTCGGCGCACATGCCGAAGGTCGCGCGGCCGAGGCCGTCGAGCGCGCCCACGTAGCCGCTCTTCGCGAGGTAGATCGGCGCGGGGAACGAACTGGCGTGGCGCGTGCCCGCGAGGAAGTAGGCGAGGGAGGGCCGGTCGTCGTCCCGCTTGCCGATGCCGGGCTCGGTGACGAAGAGCGGGACGACGCTGCCGCGGTGGTCGACGTCGCGCGCCTGCCCGCCGAAGCCGAGGTAGCGGTCCCCCTTGGCGCACCGCGCGCCGAGCTGGGCCCACGTGCGGCCCGCGCCCGCGGCGGTCCTCGCCTCGACGGCGATCTCGATCTCGCCGTCCGCGGGCGACGCGATGGCCACCGTGGCGATCACGCCGGCGTCGTCGCGCGCCGACAGGGCGATGGAGGCGGCCGTCGCGGTCACGTCGGTCGCGCGGCGCGCGATGCGCCAGGTACCCGTGGGATCGGTGAACTGGAAGGCGCCGTACCTCATCTCCGCGCGCTCGACGAGATCGCGGACGGCCAGGCCCGCGAGCGGCGCCGGATCGGGCGCGTCCTCCGTCGGGGGCGCCGGATCGCGCGGCGCGAGCCCGTCGAAGAGAACGCGCTCTCCCTGCCCCGTGATCACGATCCGCAGCGGATCCGGCTCGATGCGCACCCTGAAGCGCCCGAGGGCGCCCTCCACCGGAGGCGGGGCGGCCTTGCTGCTCGAGCAGGCGCCGCCCAGGGCGAGGGAGAGGAGCCCAAGCGCGGCGACCGCCTGTCTCGGCCACACGGCCCTCGAGCGCGACGTCACCGCACGAACCTCCGCGACATGGGCCCGAGATCCTTGCCCACGATCTGCCGCCGCTGGAGCAGCTTCACGATCTCCATCGCGGGGATGATCGCGAAGGAGAGCCCGATGAGGATCAGCCATTCCGTCGACGTCAGCATGAACGTCTGGAAGACGCCGCGGAGGCTCGGCACGCACACGGCGACCAGGTGGATCGCGGCGGAGAGCAACACGGCGAGGACGAGCGGCCGCGATACGAGCGGCTGGAGGACGCGGATGGACGAGGTCGCCGAGCGGCAGTTGAAGGCGTGGAAGAGCGGCGACAGCGCGAGGAGCGAGAACGCGATCGCGCGACCGTACTTCGGGCGCAGCTCCGGCGAGACATCCCAAGGGTACAGGTACGTGAACAGCGCGCACGCGCCCATGAGGCCGCCGACGGTGGCCATCCCGAGGTACTCGCGCTTGCCGAGCAAGCCCGCCGAGGGCGGGCGCGGAGGCTCCATCATCTGGGTCGGATCGGGCGGATCGACGCCGAGCGCGAGCGCCGGGAGGCCGTTCGTCACGAGGTTGATCCACAGGATCATGAGCGGCCTGAGGGGCAGGACGTTCGGCAGCATCGACGCGGCGAACACCGTGACCAGGAGCCCTGCGTTCGACGACAAGAGGAAGAAGATGAACTTCTGGATGTTGCGCCAGATCGCGCGGCCCTCGCGGACGGCGTCGACGATGGTCGCGAAGTTGTCGTCGGCGAGCACCATGTCGGCGGCCTGTCGCGCCACGTCGGTCCCCTCCTTGCCCATGGCGACGCCGATGTGGGCCTCGCGGAGCGCCGGTGCGTCGTTCACGCCGTCGCCCGTCATCGCGACCACGTGGCCGCGCGCCTTGAACGCGCGCACGATGCGGAGCTTCTGCTCGGCGGTGACGCGCGCGAACACGCGGGTCGAGTCGATGCGGCGCTCGAGCGCCTCGTCGCTGAGCTTCTCGATGTCGGTGCCCGTGAGCGCGAGGGCGCCCTCGTCCCAGAGGCCGAGCTCCTTCGCGATGGCGACCGCCGTGAGCTTGTGATCCCCCGTGATCATCACCGCGAGGACCTTCGCCTCGTGGCAGGCGCGGACCGCCTCCTTCACGCCCTCGCGCGGCGGGTCGATCATCCCGACGAGCCCCAGGAACGTCAGGCGCTGCTCGATGTCCCCGCTCGGCCGACCGTCCTCGCCGCCAGAGGGGGGAGGCGGGCTCGAGGGCCTCGCGAGCTGTCGGCGCGCGAGCGCGAGGACGCGCAGCGCCTTGTCGCTCATCCGTTCCGCGATGGCGAGGATCCGGGCGCGGCCCTCGTCGTCGAGCTCCACGGTGCCGGCGTCGGTCGCCCGCGAGACGCACAGCGGGATCAGGACGTCCGCGCTACCCTTCGTGTGGACGACCTCGTGGCCGGTCTCGTCGAGCGTGACCACGGTCATGCGCTTGCGATCGCTGTCGAAGGGGATCTCCTTGACGAACTGGTGCGAGGGCGCGATGGAGTCCTTGGGGACGCCGGCCTTCGCGGCGAGCGTGAGGAGCGCGCCCTCGGTCGGATCGCCGATGACCTTGTAGACATCCTTCTCGACGAGCTCCAGCGTGGCCGCGTTGGCGATCGCGGCCGTCGCGAGGAGATCCCGCAGCGTGGGAGGGAGATCCAACACCCCCGCCCCGTCGGCGCCGACGATCTCGCCGGCGATGCTGTACCCCGTGCCGGTCACGGAATACTGCGTCTCGCCCGCGTACACCTCGCGGACGGTCATCTCGTTCTGCGTGAGGGTGCCCGTCTTGTCGCTGCAGATGACCGTGGCCGCGCCGAGCGTCTCCACGGCGGCGAGCTTGCGGATGATCGCGCCCCGCTTCGCCATGCGCTGCATGCCCAGCGCGAGCGTGATGGTCGTGATCGCGGGCAGGCCCTCCGGGATGGCCGCGACCGCGAGGCTCACGGCCTCGAGGAGGAGCTCGTGCCAGCGCCGGTCGCCTTTGATCATGCCCCACGTGAAGAGCAGCACCGACAGGCCGAGGCAGACCCACAGGATGCGCTTGCCGAACGCGTCGAGCTTCTCCTCGAGCGGCGTCGACGACTCCCTCGGCGTCGACATGAGCTTCGACAGCTTGCCCAGCTCCGTCTTCTCGGCGGTCGCGACGACGACCGCGCGGCCCTTGCCGCGCACGACGGCGGTGCCCACATAGAGCATGTTCGTGCGATCGCCCAGCGTCGCGTCGTCGGCGAGCTCGGCCCGCGCGTCCTTCGTGGTGGGCAGCGACTCGCCGGTGAGAGAGGCCTCCTGCGCCGCGAGGTTGAAGGCCTGCAGGAGCCTCACGTCGGCGGGGACGGCGTCGCCGGTGTCGATCTCGAGCACGTCGCCCACGACGACGTCGGCCGCCGGGATGACCTTGACCTGGTCGTCCCTGCGGACGCGCGCGTTCGGCGTCTGCATCTTCTTCAGGGCGTCGAGCGCCTCGCCCGCGCGCCGCTCCTGGTAGTAACCGAGGAACGCGTTCAGAACGACGATGAGCCCGATGGCGATCGCGTCGCCGTAGCGCTCGAGGAAGGGCGCGCCCGCGTTGCTCGCGCCGTTGACCACCGCGATCACCGCCGCGACGAGCAGCGTGATGACGATGGGGTTCGCGAACTGCTGGAGAAACTGCTTGAGGGCCGAGGGGGGGGGCGGCGTCGGCAGCTCGTTGGGCCCGTCGCGGAGGAGGCGAGCCTGGGCCTCCTTCTCGGTGAGCCCCTTCACGGGGTCGGCATCGAGGCGCGTGAGCAGGTCGGCGACGGTCCCCGCGTGGTGCGTCGGTCCGCGGGTCACGTCGCGGACGGAGGTGTCATGGGGGGGCGTCATCTCGATGCGGCGCGAGCTTACTACAGTTTCCGGCTAGACTCGGCCCGCAGTGACCGCCGCCGTCATCCGCACCGAAGGGCTCGTCGTCCGCCACGGCGCGACGACGGCGCTCGACGGCGTAGACCTCTCGATCGAGAGCGCGGGCCTGGTCGTCATCCTTGGACCGAACGGCGCGGGGAAGACCACGCTCCTCGACGTCCTCCTCGGCCTCGCGGAACCGACAGAGGGGAGGTTGCTCCTCTTCGGGGAGGGCGCGACGCCTGCGCGCTATCCGCGGCGCAGGGTAGGGGCGGTCCTCCAGCGCGAGGTCGTCCTGGATCGCGTCACCGTGGGGGAGTACGCGGAGATCTTCGCGGCGATCCACGGGATCCGCGGGGGCGCGGCGCGCATCCTCGACGGCTCGAACCTCGCGGCTCGTGCAGGCGTCCCGCTCGATCGGATCTCCGGCGGGGAGGCGCAGCGCCTCTTCATCGCCGCCGCGACCGTCCACGATCCCGCGATCGTCTTCCTCGACGAGCCGACGTCGAGCCTCGATCCCGAGAGCAAGGCGGAGATCGGCGAACGCCTGCGCGCGCTGGCCCTGAGGGCGACCGTGGTCATGGCGACCCACGATCTCGCCGAGGCCGAGCGCCTCGCGGACGATCTCGTCTTCCTCACGGAGGGCAAGGTCCGCGCCCGCGGCCCGCGGGACGAGATCCTCCGCGAGGCCGGCGGCGCGCCGACGCTCGCGGACGCCTTCTTCGTCCTCGCCAGGACGCGCATCGGTGATCGCGGGGATGCCCGCACGTGAGCGCCTTCCTCGTCCTCGTGCGCATGCGCGTCTACGACGTCACGCGCAGCCGCGCGTCCGGGGCGCTGTTCATGTCCCTGCCCGTCGTGCTCCTCGCCCTGCTCGCGCTCGTGTTCTCCAACGGGCAGCCTTTCGAGCGCCGCGTGGTGGAGATCGTCGGGCCGCCCTCGGCCCGACGGGAGGCCGTCGTCCAGAAAGTTGTAGAATACACAGAGCTCCGCGTCCGCGTCGACGACCACCGCGATCGGGCGCTCGCGCGCCTGCGGTCGCGGACGGCGAACCTGGTCGTCGTTGCGTCGCCCGACGGCACGCTCCTCGTCGCCGGCCCGAACGACCGGCTCCTCGCGCGGGGCCTCGCTCCCGCGCTCGGGCCGTCGGCTGTGGTGGAGATCCACGAGCTGCCCCGGTTCGGCTACATCCACTACATCTTCCCCGGGCTCGTCACGAGCACGACGCTCCTCGCGGGCCTCTTCGGGATGGGCTACGCGATGGTGCGCTTCCGCCAGAGCCTGTTCCTGAAGAAGCTCGCGACCACGCCGCTCTCTCGGTCGACCTTCGTGCTCGCCCTCGTCGCGGCGCGCGGCGCGCTCATCCTCGCGCAGACCGCGGTGCTGTCGGTGTGCGCGACCCTCCTCTTCGGGCTCCCGATGACGGCGACCAGCGCTGCGCTGCTCCTCGTGTACGTCGTGCTCGGCACGCTGGTGTTCACGGGCATCGGGTTCCTGCTCGCGTGCGTCGTCGAGTCCGAGGGGGTCGTGATGGACGTGATCAACGCGTGCACGGCGCCGCTGATCTTCGTCTCCGAGATGTTCTTCCCGAACGACGTGCTCCCGGACGCGGCCCGGCGGATCGTCGCGCTCCTCCCCACCACGATGATGGTCTCGGGCGCGCGTGCGGTCCTCCTCTACGGGGAGACGCGGCCGGCGGAGATCCTGCCTGGCATCCTCGGCCTCGCCCTGTGGGCGGGGGCGGCGTACCTCGTGAGCCTCAGGGCGTTCCGGTGGCACGGGTGACGCGGTGCTCGCCCGGCCGTGGCACAATGGCGCGGTGAGGCACCCCGCGCTCCACCCGCCGTCCCCGTGGATCCAGGGTCCACGGTACGATCTGCTCTTCTTCGGTGGCGCCCTCGCCCTCGGGCTCCTCGCGGTCCTCGGCGTGCTCGTCCTCGGCCTCCCCCCCGCGATCGCGCTGTGGTTCTGGATCGTGGGCTTCGACGGCCCGCACATGGCCGCGGCCTACTCGCGGACGTACCTCGATCGCGACATGTGGCGAACCCGAAGGCCGCTCCTGCTCGGCGTGCTCGTCGCGTTCGCGACCGGTCCGGCGTTCCTCGCGCTCAACGCGCTCACGCGGTCCCAGGCGCCGTTCGCGCTCTACCTCGGCCTGATGGCGATCTACGGCTACCACCACATCGTGAGGCAGCACTGGGGCTTCTGCGCGCTGTATGCGTCGCGCGGCGCGGGGGATCCCGCGGCGCGGGGGCGCGAGGCGCGCATCGACAAGCTCGTCCTCCACGCGGGCTGCTGGATCCCTTACGTCCACTTCCTCGCGTCGCACCCGAGCTGCCGCGCGGCGCTCGGGCTCGGCGCGCCGCTGCGGCCCGAGACGTGGTTCTTCCGCGCGCTCGGTGTGCTCTTCGCGGGGCTCCTCGTCGTGTACCTCGTGCGCGCACGAGCGCGGGTCTTCGGCGTGAAGGACGCGTACCTGCTCGGCACGGTCGCGTTCCACGGCGGCGCGTACTTCCTCGTCGCGCGCTTCGAGCCTGTGTTCCCGGGCGCGAAGGGCCCCGATCAGGAGTTCATGCTGCTCTCGGTCATGGTCGCCCTGTTCCACGCCACGCAGTACGTCGCCATCGTGTGGGCGCACAACGCGAGGCGTTACGGGGCCGCGGACGACGCGCGCATCCACGGGCTCGCGCGCGTGGTCAGCGGCTCGCCCGCGCGCTACGCCGCGTGGGTCCTCGGCTTCTCCGTCGTGTTGTACTTCCCGCTCGCGTGCGCGACGGGTGTGTACCCCGTCTTCCACGCCCTCGCCGGGCGGGAGCTCGGACCGTTCGTCAGCGTGAACCAGGTCGCGCTCGCCGTCTTCTGGGGCATCGCCCTGCACCACTACTGGCTCGACGAGCGGATCTGGAAGATCGGCAGGGACACGGGCACGCGGGCTGCCCTCCTCGGGCCCTCGGCGTGAGTGCATCGCTCGGCAGCGCACCGCGTCCCCCCGCCTGACGTGGGCCCGCCTCCGCGGCCCGCCGTTGGTGGTCAGGCCCTGCCGAGCTCCTGGAGCCGGCGGTCCGCCACGAGCGCGATGGCCTCCACCGTGACCAGGGAGAACAGGACCCGCGGCGTGATCTTCCCCTTGTCCGGCAGGGCCTGCATGTCGGGCAGCCACGGCTCGAGGCGGCCGACGACGTCCGCGGCGACGTGCCCCTCGCGCATGACGTCGGGCGACGAGAAGTCGAGCCGGGTGAGGAAGTTGAGCTCCGTCTCGCGTACGCGGATGTCGAGCTCGCGATCGAGCATGAACACGATGTCGACGAAGTCGAGCGAGTCGGCCCCCAGGTCGTCGATCAGGCGCGATTTCGGGCCGATCTCGGCCTCCGGCACGGCGAGGCTCTCCGCCACGCACCGCGTGACGATGGCGAGCACCCGCTCCGAGACGACCACGTCCGTCATCGGCCGCCCACCGTAGCACCCTCGCCGGCGGGGCTCACCCGATCCACCGGGTCACCCTCGCGGCCGCCTTGCGCTCGGGGGCCGGGGGATCCTCCGCGGGCCAGCCCACGGGGACGAGCGCGGCGATGTCCCACCCCGCGGGGACCTCCAGGATTTCCCCGAGGCGCCCGCGTGCGATCAGGGGCCCGGTCATGCCCGAGGCGCCGAGGCCCTCCGCGTGGGCGGCGAGGAGCAGGTTCTGCATCGCGAGCGATGTCCCGATGAGGCCCGACTCGCGCTCCATCCGGACGATCGCGTCCCGCGCGTCCGCGTCGAGACGCTCGCCCACCAGCGACGACAGGATCGTGAGGCTCCTGTGGATGGGCACGATCACGAGCGGCGCCTCGGAGAAGCGGGTGAAGTACGCGCCGTAGGCCTCGATCGCGCCGCGGCTCGCCTCGTCCACGGCCAGGACCACGCGGGCGCGAGCCTCGTTCACGGCGTCGGTCATCCTGTCGATGGTCCCCCGGTCGCGCACGACGACGAAACGCCACGGCTGCTTGTTGCTCGCCGACGGCGCCATCACCGCGAGGTCGAGCACCCGCATCACGACCTCCTCGGGTACCCCATCGGAACGGAAACGGCGCACGCTCCGCCGCCCGCGGATCGCCTCGTCGAGCTTCACGGGGCGCCCCCGTCCACGCCGTGGACCGAGCCCGTGATGAAGCTCGCCCGGTCGGACAGCAGGTACACGGCGAGCTCGGCGACGTCCTCGGGGCGCCCGACGCGCCGCATCGCCGTGCGCCCGAGGACCTCGTCCCCGGCGAGGGTCCGCATCGCCTCCAGCATGGGCGTGTCGATCGGCCCCGGTCGCACGCACACGGCCCGGATCCCCTTCTTCCCGTACTCGACGGCGATCGCGCGCGTGAGCGCCTCGACGCCGCCCTTGCTTGCAGAATACACGGACGCGCCGCGCGTCGGGCGGACGGCCGCGATCGAGCTCACGTTGACGAACACGCCGCGCTTCGCGGCGAGGAAGTGGGGGAGGACCGCGCGCGTGCACAGGATCGGGCCTGCGAGGTTCGTCGCGAGCTCGTCCAGGATCGACGCCTCGTCGCGGGTGACGAGGAGCCCCGGGCGGTGGACGGCCGCGTTGTTGACCCAGCCGTCGATCTTGCCCGCGACACCGAGGAAGATCTCGACGCCGCGCGCGATGGCCGCGCCCTCGCGCACGTCGAACCCGAGGAGGACGCCGCCGATCTCCTGCGCGAGCTCGCGGGCCTTGGTCTCGTTCTTGTGGTGGTGGACGCCCACCCGCGCGCCCTCGCGCGCGCACGCCCGCGCGATGGCCGCGCCGATCCCGCCGCTCGCGCCGGTGACGACGACGGCCTTACCGGAGAGCACGGGCGGCCTCCCCGGAGCGGATCACGATGGCCGCGTTGTGGCCGCCGAACCCGTACGACGCCGACAGCACGTGCGCCTGCGCGTGCGCGCGCGCCGCGCCGGTCACGTGGTCGAGGTCGCACGCGGGATCGGGGTCGGTGAGGTTGATCGTCGGGTGCGCCTTCCCGACGTTCGCGCACCCGAGCGCGGCCACGGCCTCGACGGCGCCCGCCGCGGAGATGAGGTGGCCGATCATGGACTTCGTGGCGGACACGGGGAGCCGGCCCGCGCGCTCGCCGAAGACGGCGCGGATCGCGATCGCCTCGACCGGATCGTTCTTCGGCGTGCCGGTCCCGTGGGCGTTGATCGCGTCGATGTCGCCCGGGGCGAGCCCCGCGTCCTCGATGGCCCGCCGCATCGCGGCCTGCGCGCCGCGGCCGTCCGGGTGGGGCTCGCTGATCCCGTGGGCATCGAGGGAGCTGCCGTACCCCGCGATCTCTCCGAGGATCGCCGCCCCTCTCGCCCGCGCGTCGTCCATTCGCTCGAGCACCAGCGCGCCAGCCCCCTCGCCCATGACGAAGCCGTCGCGGGCCCTGTCGAAGGGGCGGGACGCGCGCTCGGGGGCGTCGTTGCGCGTGCTGGTGGCGGAGAGCGTGCAGAACCCGGCCACGCCGAGCGGGTTGATCATCGAGTCGGTCCCTCCCGCGAGCACGAACCGCCGCCGCCCGCTCCGTACGAGGCGCATCGCATGGCCGATGGCGTCCGTCCCGGCGGCGCAAGCGGAGACGTGCACGACGGGCGGACAGGTCGCGCCGATGGCTCGCGAGAGGAGGTGGACGCACAGGTCCGACGGCGTCTGCATGAACGACAGGCGCTCGACGAGCGAGGCTGGCAAGTCGAAGCCCGCTCGCCTCCGCGTCACGAGGTCCTCCATGCTGAACAGCTCCAGACCGATCCCCATGCTCACGCCGCCGCGGCCGGCGGGGTGCCCGCCGGCCGCGCCCGCCATCGCCCACGCCTCTCGCGCAGCCTCGAGCGCGAAGGCGATCTTGCGATCGGGGAGCGGCGAGGGGAGGCGCGTGGCCACCTCGCCGGCGATCCGGGTGGGCAGTCCCGCGGCGTCGAAGATCGTGATCGGCCCCACGCCCGACCTCCCCCGGAGGATCGCGTCGAGGAACGCCGCCACGCCGGCGCCGTTCGGTGCGACCACGCCCATCCCCGTGACCGCGACGCGGTGCCGCGCCGTCATGACGTCACCCACCGGGATCGGCCGGAGAGGCCGTCGCGCGCGTCGACCCGGTGCTCGAGCGGCCCGCGCGCGCCCCCATCGATCCACGCGGCCACCGCCGCCAGCGGAGAGGCGGGGCCGAGCTCGGCGCCGGCGGCGGGCGCCTCGCGGAGCGTGGGGATCTCCGCGAGGGGATCGAACGACGTGTAGTCTACACGTAGCGAGTCGAGCCGCGCCCGGGCGCGTCCCTGTCCGTCGCGCGCGAGGAGGACACACGCGCCCGCGTCGCGCAGCCGCTCCGGCCCCACGCCGATCCGCTCGTGGTGGTGCTCCACCAGGAAGTTCCGCTGGTGCGCGACGCCGAGCACGATCGCACGATCGATGGCGCCTTCCTCGAGCAGGGCGCGCGCCTCGTCGAGCGCGAGGTAGGTCTGGCCGGGCCCTGGGTACCCCACCATGCACGGCCCGCGGACGTCGAAGTTCGCGCTCACGTGGTACGCGGGCATGTTCGGGAGGCAACGGAACGTGAGCAGCGGGTGCGCGCGCGTGTACCCCTCGCGCCCGAAGCGCAGGACGTCGAAGCGCCCGTCGGTGAGGCTGTCCGCGAGCACCGGATCGATGTCGGCGCGCTCGAACGGGATGTACCCGACGGCCGCGAAGAGGCCGGTCCGCTCGCCCTGCGCGCGCTCGAGACCCGCGGACGCCAGCGCGCGGCCGACGGCGACGACCGCGAGCTGGTCCTGCAGGCCCATGAACTTGCGGCTCTTGCGCGAGACGAGGAACTCGGCGGGATCGCACGCCCGCTCGTCCTCGCGGAGGACGACCGAGGACGCGCCCAGCACCCCGATCACGCGAGCTCCACGGGCGGGACGAGATCGCGCGTCCAGAGCGCGTACAGGCTCTTCCGCTGCTCGTGGACGCGCGCGGACTCGACGGGCTTCAGGATGAAGGTCAACGTCGCCTTGACGGCGCGCTGGCCGGCGATCCTCGCCTCCGCGTCGATCTGCGCGGCGAGGTCGAGGCGGCTCGCGATCCTCGCCTCGAGCTCGATCTGGTCGCCGGGACGCGCGGGCGCCGACAGCTTCGCCCGGTCCACGCCGACCAGGATCGCCCTGTGATCGTGGGGCACGCCGCTCGCCTCGATCAGGAAGCCGCCGAGCTGCGCGAGCGCCTCGATCACGAGCACCCCGGGCAGGATGGGGTGATCCGGGAAGTGATCGTGGAGGACGCCGTCGGTCAGGGTGACGTTCTTCACCCCCGCGGCGCGCACGCCCTTCTCGAACGCGGTGACCCTGTCGACGAGGAACCAGCGCATCAGCTCCGCATCCTCGCGGCCATGTCCTTCCAGCCGCGGACGGTCCCGCCGCCCCCGAGGCTCTGGTTGAAGCCGCGGCACGCCGTCCAGCAGTCCTGGCACGACGCGAGCGACGCGTGCATCTTCCGGAGCCGCTCGTACAGGACGCCCAGCGGCTCGTCCTTCACGTTGCCGACGACGTGGTCGATCTTCTCGATGCACGGCGACACGTTGCCGACGTGATCGATGTTGAAGCTCTGGAGGCCAGCCCTGCACGCCGGCATCGCCGCGCCCGTCGTGAACGCGTCGATGCGCTCGAAGTAGTCACGGAAGAAGCGCACGTGCGGGTGCCTGTCCCAGAGCGCCGTCATGCGCTCGGTGGCGCCCTCCGGCGGGAGCTCGTCGGGGCCGTTCTTGCCGCGGCGGAAGCCGGAGATGGAGAGGAGCGTGACCTGGTGCCCCACGCCGCGGGCCGCGCTCCGGGCGAACAGCGCGTCCATGTCGAGGTGGTTGGCCTTCATGAGCACCGTCATCACGTGGACCTGCTTGCCGCCGGAGGGGGCCGTCTCCTTGAACAGGTCGATCGCGTTCCACGCGCGATCGGTCGCGCCCGCGAGCGCGCGCTTTCCGTCGTGGCGCGCCCGGTCCGGGAAGTCGATCGACACGTTGGCGTGCGCGAGCCCTGCATCCCAGAGCGCGGCCGCGTTCTCGCGGGTCGTGTACCAGCCGTTCGTGAACAGGACGGGGACGTGGCGCCGGCCGAAGGCGCGCACGATGTCCACGAGATCGTTCCGGGCGTACGGCTCGCCGCCCTCGATCGAGACGAGGAAGCACCCCAGCTCGGCGAGCTCGTCGGCGACGCGCGCGAAGTCCCTCGTGCCGAGCTCGTCCTTCTTCGCCGCGGGGTTCGGCCAGAAGTCGCAGAAGCTGCACTTCATGTTGCAGCGGTTCGTCACCTGGAGCAGCACCTGGAAGGGCTTCGTCTGCGCGATGCCCAGCGCGAAGCGCGCGTCGCGCTGCGCGAGCTTCGCCCTCCTCAGAAGGACCATCCGCCCCTCATCTGCTTGCCGAGTCGCTCCCCGACGTCCCGCACGAGCGGCAAGAGCTCGCGGTACTGGTCGAGGATCTCGCCCGTGTGTCGCACGACGAGCTCGAGGTCCGCGTCGTCGACGTCGAGGGGTGGCTGGAGCTTGAGCACGTTCCACTGCTGCGACGCAGGCTGCGCGAGGATCCCGCGCTCGAGCAGCCGCATCGACAGCCACTGGCCGAAGACCTTCCGCGAGAGCGCGTCGACGAGCCCAGGCACGAGCCGGTTCAGGAGGCCGCCGCCCTCCGTCGGCCCGAGCTCGACGCCCACGAGGAGCCCGCGCCCGCGGATCTCCCTCACGAAGGGGTGCCCGCGCGTGCGCTCCGCGAGCGCCCGCGTGAGGCGTTCGCCCTTCCTCCGCGCCTGCCCGCTCAGGTCGAGCTCGGAGGTGAGGCGGAGGATCTCGCGCGCCACGCGACACGAGAGGGCGTTCGCGGCGTACGTGCTGCCGTGGAGATCGAAGCGCTCGGCCGACCCGAACGCCTTCTGGTGGACCTTCCGCTTCGCGAGCGCGCAGGAGATGGGCACGAGCCCGGCGCCGAGGCCCTTGCCGAGCAAGAGCACGTCGGGCACGAGGCCCTGCTCCTCGAACGCGAACATGCTCCCGGTGCGGCCCATCCCGGTCTGCACCTCGTCGAGGACGAACAGGGCGCCGTGCTTCTCGCACAGGGCCTTCGCCTCCTTCAGGTATCCGTCGGCCGGCACGATGACGCCCGCCTCGGCCTGGATCGGCTCCACGATGAAGCACGCGCACCTGTGCGCGCCCAGCCCGGCCTCGAGCGCCGCGAGGTCGTCGAACGGGATCTCGCCGCACTCGGGGAGCAGGGGCTCGAAGGGATCGCGCAGGCGTCCGTGGCCGATGACGGACAGCGCGCCGAGGCCGTTCCCGTGGAACGCGTTTTTCGTGTATAATACACGCGTCCTCCCCGTGGCCGCTCGCGCGAGCTTGATCGCGCTCTCGACCGCCTCGCTGCCCGACAGCGAGAACATCGCCACGTCGAGCTCCCCGCCCGTGAGCGCGGCGAGCTCGGCGGCGAGATCGCCCGCGTGGATCTGCGGCCCCACGTGCACGAGGTTCACCATCTCGTCGTCGAGGAACGCGTGCATCGCCGCGATCAGCGCGGGCGGGTTGTGGCCGAGGTTCATCGCGCCGAACGCCGACAGGAAGTCGACGTACTCGCGGCCCGCGTCGTCCCACAGCCGCGCCCCCTTCGCGCGCACGAAGACGCGCCCGTAGCCGAACGTGCCGAGCAGCTTCACGAACGCGGGGTTCACGTGGTCCGCGTAGCGCTCGACGCTCGGGTGGTGCCGGCCTCTCTCGTCGGTCATCGCGATCTCGTCAGGCTCCGCGCCGCCCGCTCGGCGGCCCAGTACGTCATCATGGACACGACCGCGACGAGAATGAAATAGACGAAGAAGCTCGGGAACCATTTCTCCCAGCCCGGCTGCACGCGGAACACGAGGTTGATGTTCCGCTCCGGGCGCGTGACGTGCTTCGAGACGACGCACAGCGACATCATGAGCAAGGCGGTCTTCCACCACGTGCCGCGCGGCCAGCCGCCGAGGGCGCGAAGGGCGACCGCGCCGATGGCGACGCCGCCCACGTGGGTCAACAGGGAAGTCGGGTAGAGCGGCCCGCCGGTCGCGAGATCGAGCATCCACAGCGGGACGCCGACCGCCAGCAGCGAGAGCCCGACGGCGACGAGGTCCGCGGAGCGAAGGAGGCAGCCCGCGCCGATCGCCACGCACGACACGTGGCATGCCCAGAGGGCGCCGTCCCACTCGTGGATCGAGGCGTAGTACCCCGCGTGGATCGCGTAGCAAGCGAGCGCGAGGAGGCCGAGGAGGCCGAGGTCGGGGACGCGCACCGGGCCTCTACTACGCGCAAATTCGTCGCGGGGAAATCACGTAGAACCCGCTTGCGCGAGCACCCCCCAGCTGCGACGCTTCGGGAGATCCGTCACCGCGTGGTCTCACCCACGGGAGGGCCTTCCATGAATACGAGCCGACGTCTTCGTCCGGGCGTTCTCGCGATCGGCCTCGCGCTCGTCGCCGCGGTCTCGGGGCGCGCCGAGGCCCGCACCGTCGTCTTCGCCGAGACGTGGGAGAACGGAACGGTGACCTGGCGCACCCAGGCGAACAACGGCGGCGACTGCAAGGGCTGGCCCCAGTGCCCCATCCCCGGCGCGACAGCCGCGATGCCCGCGGGCATGGCCGCGAACCCGATCGTCATCCGTGACCAGGCGGGCGGCACGTGCAGCGGGAAGTACCTCCACGTCCCGTGGCAGGTCGCGGGCGCGAACGACGGTGGCAAACGTCGTCGTCACCGGCGGCGTGAACAACGGCGGCGACATCCGCCGGAACGCTCAGTTCAAGGTCACTCCGGGCGATCGGCTCTGCATCGTGGCATGGGTGCGCTCGACGCCCGAGCCGGTCGGGGGGAGCTGGGCGGGGCCCTATCTGGGCATCAACTACACCGGTGCACACGGCATCGTGGACGCCGGGCACAACCACGGCACCCACTGGGTGATCGGACCGCCTCCCTTCGACCACGACACGGCGCCCGACATGAACTGGCCGCTCACCAGGCGCCAGAGCTACCCCAACCTGGCGAAGATCATCCAGGACGGCAAGTGGCACCGCTACAAGACCGACTTCGTCGTCGGCACGAACCCCTACGACACGGCCGATCAGCGCCGCTTCTCCCCGGAGCTCGGCGCCGGTCAGAGCTGGACGACGACCGACACCAACGTCTACGGGCAACCGCGCGTCTCCCTCTTCGGCAAGCCGGGCAACGGCACGGCCGCGTTCCCCTACACGCGCAACGACGTGGCGGAGGTCGAGGTCACGCGCGACGCCGATTTCGGTGACATCTACTTTTACCGCGCCGACGCCGCGCCCGAGCTCGCCTGCCCCCCGGACGCCGAGCTCGACGCGATCCCCTGGGCCTCCGATCACGTGATCTGCGGTGGCACCCGCACGTGCATGGGCGCCGTCGTGCCGGTGCCCGCCTTCAGTGCGCCGGCCGGCCCGCTCGCGGCGGCAGGCAACATGGCGTACACGTGCCTCGGCTGCAACGCTGCGTTCGGCGCCGCGCCGGGGGTCCAGACGTGCGCCGAGACGACACCCTTCTGCCTGAACCCCGCGGCGCCGAAGGGCGGCGATTGCGCGGCCTGCACGAACGACAACGGGGCGGCCCTCGACGCCAAGACGCGCTGCTCGGCCGCGACCCCCCTCTGCAAGCCAGATGGCGGCTGCGGCAAGTGCGCCCTCGACGGCGACTGCGTGAACGCGGGTCCCGAGATCGTGCACCCGGGCCCGAGCTGCAACGGGGCCACCGGCCAGTGCTTCACGTGTCTCGGCGACAACGGGGTCGGGGACCCGGCGGGGGCCTGCACCCCGGGAAGGCCGCGCTGCGACGACGCCACCGGTCTGTGCGGCGTGTGCGCGACCAACGACGATTGCAAGGACCCCGCCGGGAAGAAGGTGCACGGCGGGCCGTTCTGCGACGTCGGGAGTGGCGCCTGCCTCACCTGCGCCAGCGACTTCGGTGCCAAGGTCGGCCCGACCACGTGTCCGCAGGCGACCCCTCACTGCGATGTCGCCGCGGCCGTGGCGGGGATCTGCGGCAAGTGCGCGAAGAACGCGGACTGCGTCAACGCGGCGGGTGCCACGACGCACGTCGGGCCGATCTGCGATCCGACGAAGGGTCTGTGCGCGAAGTGCGACGGCGACCAGGAGGTGTCCCAGGGCCCCTACGGGTGCAAGAGCGACACGCCGACGTGCTTCGTGGAGGGCAGGTGCGCGAAGTGCACGGCCGACGCCGACTGCGTCAACCCGCCAGGTGTGCGGCTGCATGCGAAGGCGAGCTGCAACAAGGGCACCGGGGCCTGCGAGGGCGCGCCCGCCGAGGTCCCGGCGGCCGACGGCACCCGCCGCACGCGGACCATCGGCGGCGAGGAGATCGAGGAGGGCGGCTGCGGCTGCACCGTGCCTGGCGTGTCGTCGCGCGCCGCGCCGATCGGGCTGCTCGGGATCGCCTTCGGGCTCGTGGCTGTGAGGGTGCGCCGCAGGTCACGCTGACCCGCCGGCCGCCCGACCCGCCGGGACTCCATGGTGTAGGCTCGCCGCATGCACACCGCGCGCCTCGACGTCCGGCTCACAGCGAGGATCGTGCGGGCGCGGCCGCTCGAGGATCCCCGGACCGGCGTCCGCGCCTGCGCTGCGTCGGGCGCGATCCTCCGCGACGGCCGGCTGTTCGTCGTCGAGGACGACTCGCTCTCGGCCGCGTGGATCGATCCGGTGACGCTCTCGATCGAGCGGGTGCCGCTCCTCGAGGACGGAGGGCGGCGGGCCAAGGCCGACAAGGCGGACTTCGAGGCCGCGTTCGAGGCCGCGGACGGCGCGATCTGGATCCTGGGATCCGGCGGGACCGCGCGGCGGCGCCGTCTCGTTCGGTTCGATCCCGCGAGCGGAGCGTGCGCGGTGCTCGACGCGAGCGCGCTCTACGCTGCGCTCGCGGCGGGGCTGCCGGTGGCGCCCAACGTGGAGGGGGCGGTGCTCGTCGGGGACGTGGTGCGCCTCTTCCACCGCGCGAACGGCACGGTGGGCGGGGCGAGCGCCTCGTTCGACGTGGCCTTCGCGGACTTCTGCCTCGGGCGTGGCGAGGTGGGTCCACCGTCGTGGTTCGACCTCGGCGGGCTGGCCCGGAGCGGGGCCGGGCACGGCGTGGTGCCGCTCGCCTTCACGGACGCGGCGCCCCTCGGGGACGGCCGCGTGCTCTACCTCGCCGCAGCGGAGGACTCGGACGACGCGATCGCGGACGGCCCGGTGCTCGGCGCCGCTGTGGGAATCGTGGAGGGGGAGGGCGCCCGGTACGCCCTGCTCACGGAGGCGGATGGCGCATCGTCGTTCCGCAAGGTGGAGGGCGTCGCGGTCGTTCCGGGGGGGGCCCGCGCGTGGCTCGTCGTCGATCCGGACGACACGGAGCGAGCCTCGGAGCTGTGCGAGGTCGTGCTGGAGGGGCCGTGGTGAGGTCGAGGAGGATCACGGCCCCGCGAGGGGGTGCGATCGGCGGCGTCCAGGTCGCGCGCGCGTCGTCCCCGCCGCGGCCTCCGCGCAGCGCTCCGCCGCGTCGGTCCACGACGCCACGAGCAGGCGCTCGATCAGGAACTTCCGGAAGGACGCCACCGCCAGAGACTCCGTGCGCACGCTCGTCGTCACGACGCTCACGGGTGTTCCCTTGACGGCGTGGGTCGGGAGGACGCGCTCGATCGCGTGGTGGCTGGGCTGCTCCGTGCAGCGGAAGCTCGGTAGCATCCCGATCCCGAGCCCGGCGGCGACGGCGGCCTGCACGAACGACATCTCGTCCGCGCGGACGCGGCCGTCGACGTGGACACTCTCGTCGCCGTCCGGCCCCGTGAGCTGCCACCGCGCGCCGCCACGCCCCGCACGGAAGAGGACGCAGTCGTGGGCGGCGAGGTCCCCGAGGGTGCGCGGCCGCCCGCGGCGCTCGAGGTACTCCGGCGAGGCGTAGAGCCCGAGCTCGGTCGTCGCCACCTTGCGCGCGACGAGCGAGGAGTCGCCGAGCGCGCCCGCCCGCACGGCGATGTCGATCCCCTCCTCGACGAGGTCGACCCGTCGCCCGCCGAGCGTGAGATCGACGGTGACCTTCGGGTGCGCGGCGAGGTAGTCACGCACGATCCCCGTGAGCATCATGACCGCGATGTCCACGGGCGCGGTGAGCCGCACGACGCCGCGCGGCTCGCTGCCGAGGTTCGCGACGCTCGCGCTCGCGTCGTCCAGCTCGCCGAGGGCGACCCTGGCCCGATCGAAGTACTGCCGGCCCGCGTCGGTGAGGCTGAGCTTCCGCGTCGTGCGCTGCATGAGCAAGATGCCGAGCTCCCGCTCGAGCTGCGCGACGCTCCGGCTCACCGATGACTTCGGCAGCTCGAGCGCGCGCGCCGCAGCGGTGAAGCTGCCGGCCTCGACGACGCGGACGAACGCCGTGATGTGGTTGAGATCCATTGTTCTCCTGTAGGCAACGTTGTTTGCGACTACGTGGCACTAATGCTCAATGAGCAACAACTTACGTTCCCCGGGTCTCGTCGACAAGGAGGTTCTCCCATGAGCTCGTTTCTCTCGAAGGCGCCCACTGCGGCGCGTGTGGTGCTCGGTCTCTCGTTCCTGGTGTTCGGCCTGAACGGCTTCTTCCACTTCATCCCTCAGCCGCCCCCCGCGGGCGGGGCGCTCGCGTTCCTGGGCGGCCTCGCGAGCGCGAGCTACTTCTTCCCGCTGCTGAAGGGCACCGAGGTGCTCGCGGGCGCGTTCCTGCTGTCGAACCGCTTCGTGCCGCTGGCCTTGACCGTGCTCGCGCCGGTGCTCGTGAACATCGCCGCGTTCCACCTGTTCCTCGCGCCGTCGGGCGCGGGCCTCGCGCTCGGGCTGGTCGCGCTCGAGGTGTTCCTCGCGTGGGCGTACCGCGGGGCGTTCCGGGCTGTGCTCGCGGCCCGCGCGCTCCCGGCGCCGGTGTCGGGAGCAACTCTCCACGAGGTGCGCGCGGCCGCGCAGTGATGTCGGCCGTCCGCGGACCGCGGTCGGGGGCCGCGGTCCGTCAGGTATACCTGGGTGTACTCGCGGCGGGCCGGCGGCGGCGCTACTTCGGCGCCACCGTCGGCGCGCACGTCGAGACGCCGGCGCCGACGATGTGGAAGCCGATGCCGCGCATGTACGACGTGTCGAGGCTCCTGTCCGACGGCCGGTACCGCGTCACGTTCGTCGTCGTCGACGCGCCCGTGCCGGTGGCCGTGTAGAAGTAGAAGTCCCCGCCCCAGAACGAGAACGCGAACATGGGGGCCTGCGGCGTCTCGAGCTTCGTCAGCGAGACGCGATCGGAGAAGGCCGACGTGGCCTTGTCGACCTGCGCGAGGGCGAGCGGGCTGCTGATGAGGAAGCCGAAGAGTCGACCGTCGCCGGTGCCGGTGAGCTCGAGGTCCACCGACTCCTTGAGGTCCGCCACGGGGAGGAGCTGCTGCTTGACGAGGTCGACCTTCACGAGTGCGGCCCGGAGCGGCGTGCTCCCCTCGCCGATCACGTAGAGCGACTCCTGGTCGGTCGCGGCGTCGTTCGTGGAGAAACCCATCCCGCCCATCGAGCCCCGGATCGACGTCGGGACGCAGGATGCGGTCGCCGTGTCGACCTTGAAGATCGTGTCCTCGCCGATGCCGACGCCGGCGTCCTCGCGCATGTTGACCCAGGCGACGGCCTTTCGGTCGACGGCCATGGAGATCGGGATGAACCGCTTGGCGCCGAGGCGGCAGTTGAGGGCGCCGATCTTCGTGAACTTCTTGGCCGCGGGCGCGAAGGAGTGGAGGTCGCCCTCCAGCGAGAGGACGTACACCAGCTTGGCGGCCTCGGCGCAGCCGCTCTGGTTGGACGCCGCGTCGGTCGTCCCCGTCCCGAAGGTGCCCCCGCTCGATCCCGCGCCGCCGTCCGCGGCGGGCGCGGGCGCGTCGAAGCTGGAACGCGAGGCCGTGCTCGAGCAGGCGACGAAGGCGAGCGTCACGACGGGGAGGGAGAGAACGGACGTGCGGAAAGCGGGGAGCATCGCGGCCTCCAGGAGCGAGCGGGGGTGGTAGCACGCGAGGGCCTGATGCGCGAGGGACCCGACCCGGCGCCGTTCAGCCGTCTCGAACGGGTCGCAACCCGCGCACGAACCCCGCCACGATGTCCGCCAGGCCCTTCGGATCGTCGAGGTGCGGGCAGTGAGCCATCCCCTCCGGCTCCACGAAGGTGGTGTGCGCCGGGAGCGCGCGACGGAAGAACGCGAGGCTCTCCCTCGGTAGGAGGCGCTCGGACTTCCCCCACACGAGGAGGATCGGCACCTCGAGGCGCGCGAGATCCTCCGCGCGGAGGGTGTCCTCCGCCCTCGTCGTGCGCAGGAAATCGAGGATCACCTCCCGGTCGAACATGCGGCGGATCTCGGGTGCGAGCAACGTCGAGTACCAGGGGCGGCGGTGGTACAGCTTGTCGAGGAAGGCGCGCGTGTCGCCGTTCGAGCGCATCCTGAAGTGCGCCAGCACCTCCTGCAAGTCCGCCTCCGCCATGGCCGCCCCGCCCGGCGAGACGAGCACGAGCGCGCGCACCCGCTCCGGCCGCTCGAGGGCGTACTTGAGCGAGAACGCCCCGCCGAGCGAGCTCCCGTAGAGCACGAAAGGCTCCTTCATGTGGCGATCGAGTCCCTCCTTCGTCGCCGCGAAGAGGGCGTCCGGCGTCACGCTCGCGCGCGGGGGGTCGGACCAGCCGTGGCCGATCATGTCCGGGGCGACGAGGCGCTCGACGTGGGGCGCGAGGTGCACGAGCAGCCGCCCGAACGCCGTCGCGGTGGAGCCGAAGCCGTGCATGACGACCATCGTCGGGCCGCGCCCGCTCCCCTTGCCGTCGTAGAGGTGCATCCTCCCCAGCCCCGTCTCCACCCAGTCGCTGCGGAGTCCCTTCCTCGCGAGCGCGAGGCGGCCCATCTTCTCGAGCGCCGGGAGCATGAAGGGTTGCATGCGCCGCACCCCACAGGTGTACCGCAACTCCGGGTATGCTCGCCCGGATGATCACCACCAACCTCCGCGCCGAGGGGGAGCTGCGGCTCCGGTACGAGGACATCAGCCAGGAAGGCCGCATCCGCCTCGAGGCGCTCACCTCCAGCGTGGGCGTGGTCTGGCGGGTCATCGGCAAGGAGCCCTCCGCGCGCGAGATCTACAAGCAGGGCATCATCGCGATCCTCGTCCGGTTCGACATCGAGGGGACGTCCGGCCCGTTCGCGGTCGAGCGCTCGCTCTGCGTGACGGGGTCCTCCGATCTGGGCCACGTCGTCGACGCGGCGGGGGCCGTGTCGCACCTCCTCCTCGACATCTCGACGGAGCTCCACGGGCCGGCGGGCCGCACCAACCTCCCGCCCCCCGACAACGCCGGTACGACCGTGCTCGCGGGTCGCGTCCATGCTCGCCATGTCTTCACGCGCCCCTTCGGCCCACCCGAGGCGCGAAAGGTGCTTTCCATCGGACCCGAAAGCTGGGTCCCTCCCGCGCGAAGGGACTGGACGGCCGCCTCCGCGCTCCTGGAGCTTCCGCCCGGCGCGAGGTGGCTGTCGGACGCGTTCACGCTGGACCCCGTGCCCCTCGTGCTCGGCTCCGTCCACACCGACTCCAACCAGCACGTCAACTCCCTCGTGTACCCGCGCTTCTTCGAGGACGCCGTGCTCCGCGCACTCCATGAAGCCGGGCGCCCGCGCACGGTCCACGCCCAGCGTACGTCCGTCGGATACCGGAAGCCGGCCTTCGCCGGCGACGTGCTGCGGCTTGCGATCCGCCTCTTCGACGCGCCAGCGGGGCTCGGCGCCGTGGGCGCCTTCGCCGACGCGGGCGATCGCGATCTGGCGCATGCGAGGGTGTGCGTCCGGACGTTCCTCGGGTGAGTCCTTCGGGGGTGCCCCGGTGACTCGCGTCGGCGTTCGGCTTCGTGTACCCTACACGAGCCGCTTTTTCGCACGCGCCGCCCCAAGGGAGGGGACCATGCCGAGGACCAAGGATCGTGGGAAGTCACGCGTCGGCCGGAAGCTCATCGCGCTGGGAGGCGTGGTGGTGCTCATCGCCTGCGGGCAGTCGGACGACGCGACGCGCGCCCCCTCCGCGGAGCCGCGTGTCCTCGACGCCCCGCCGGAGCGCCTCGTCACGCGCGAGGACGAGGCGACGGCGCGGGCGCTCGTCCGCGACGTGAGCCGCCGGATCCCGCCCACCGCGGAGACGGTGGACGCGATCCGGGCCGGCGTCTTCCGGTCGGTTCCCGGCGCCACGTTCGAGCGCGTCGCCGGCGGTGGGCTACGTCTCGTGTCGCGCGGCAGGGCCGACGCCTCGAGCGACGCTCGCGCGCCCGGGACCCGTGCCGAGGCGGTGTTCGGCGCGACGGGACGCGAGGGTGTCACCGTCTCCGTGGCGGCACGGCCGGACGCCTGGATCCGTGTCGTGCCCCGCGACGGGTCCGCGACGACCACGCGCGCCGTCGCCGACGGGCTGGTCGTCTACCGGCAGATCTGGGCCGGAGCCGACGCCGTCTACGCGGCGGACGGCGAGCGCGTCGAGGAACACCTCGACCTCGCCGACCCGGCCGCGGCGAGCGCGGTCCGGTACGACGTGGAGCTCGGCCCCGAGGTCGCCGGTCTCCGCGTCGACGGGAGCGGCATGGGCCTCGAGGCCCACGACGCGAAGGGAAGGACGCTGCTCCGCGCACCGATGCCCGAGGGCGTGGACGCGCGCCGCAAGCCCGTTCGCGGCCGCCTCGTGGCCGCCCGCACGTCGTCGCGCTCCTTCACGATCACGCTCGAGCTCCTGACGCGCGATCCGGCCTTCCCGGTGCTCCTCGATCCGAGCTGGGCGGGCACGGGCGTCATGATGACCTCGCGCGGCTTCAACGCGTCGGTCGTCCTCGCGACGGGAAGGGTGCTGGTCTCGGGCGGGCTCGCGGGGGCCGTCGCCCTCTCGAGCGCGGAGCTCTACGATCCGGCGACGAACACGTTCAGCGCCACGGGCGCGATGACCAGCGCGCGCGGTCGCCACACGCTGACGCGGCTCGACTCCGGCAAGGTCCTCGTCGTCGGCGGCACGGACGGCGCCGGGCCCGTCGCCACCGCCGAGCTCTACGATCCCGACGGCATGGGCACGTTCACGGCCACGGGGGCCATGGCCGTCGCCCGCCAGTCCCACGCAGCCGCGCTCCTCGGCTCCGTGGCCGATCGCGTCGTCTTCGTCGCGGGAGGGTTCGACGGCACGAACGTGCTCGCGAGCGCCGAGCTCTACACCCCGGGCACGGGCGCCTTCACGACGACCGGCTCGATGTCCACGCCGCGCCAGTTCGTCGGGGCGACACGGCTCGGCACGGGGAAGGCTCTGCTCGCGGGCGGGTACGACGGCGTGAGCTACCTCTCGACCGCGGTGCTGTACGATCCCGGCGTCGGGACCTTCTCGGCGACCGGCTCGATGGCGAAGGCCCGCGCCTTCGCTCCACCCGTGATGCTCGGGACGGGCAAGGTCCTCGTCGGGGGCGGCTACAACGGCGCTCCCGTCCAGAACGCCGAGCTGTACGATCCTGCGCTGGGCACGTTCGCCGCGACCGGATCCCTGACGGCGGGCCGGTACAACCACACCGCGACGCTCCTCAACATCGGCAAGGTCCTCTTCGCGGGCGGCGACGGCGCGCTCGGCGCGGTCAACACGGCCGAGCTGTACGACGTGGCGGGCGGCACGTTCGCCGCGACGAGCACCCTCGCCTCGACGCGCGACAACCACAGCGCGGCGCTCCTCCCGACGGGGCGCGTCCTCGTCGCCGGCGGATACAACGCCATCGGGATCGTCCTGTCGAGCGGCGAGATCTACGATCCGTGCAACGCGGGTTTCGCGGGCCCCAGCTGCCAGTACTCGAACGCCGTGACCTGCAACGCGCAAGGCGTGGCGCAGAACGACGGGAGCTGCGTGTGCAACGCCACGTACGCGGGGCCGAACTGCCAGTACTCGAACGCTGTGACCTGCAGCGCGCACGGGGTGGCGCAGGGCGACGGGAGCTGCGTGTGCAACGCCACGTACGTGGGCACCAACTGCCAGTTCGGGGACGCCACCACGTGCAACGCGCACGGCACGGCCCTGGCGGACGGCACGTGCACGTGCGCCGCGACGTACGCTGGCGCGAACTGCCAGCACAGCGACGCTGTGACGTGCAATGGGCGCGGCACAGCCCAGGCGGACGGGTCGTGCAGCTGCCAGGCGACCTACGCCGGGAACAAGTGCCAGTACGGGGACGCCACCACCTGCACCGGCCACGGGACGGCGCAGAACAACGGTACCTGCGTCTGCCTCGCGAACTTCGCCGGCGCGAACTGCGCCGCGTGCGCGCCGACCTTCGCGGGCCCCGTCTGTCAGTACTCGAACGCGATCACGTGCAACGACAACGGCGTGGCCCAGTTCGCGGGCACCTGCGCCTGCAACGCGACGTACGCGGGCCCCGTCTGTCAGTACTCGAACGCGGTCACGTGCAGCGGTCACGGGACGGCCCAGAACAACGGGACGTGCGTGTGCCTCGTCAACTGGGCGGGCGCGAACTGCACCGTGTGCGCAGCCGGCCACGTGGGGGTGGACTGCCAGTACTCGAACGCGGTCACCTGCAACGCGCACGGCACGGCGCAGGCCGACGGCACCTGCATCTGCAGCGCCACGTACGCCGGGCCCGCCTGCCAGTACGGGGACGCGACCACGTGCAGCGGTCACGGTGTCGCCCAGAACAACGGGACGTGCGTGTGCGCGGTGGGCTGGGCGGGCGCGAGCTGCTCGGTCTGCGCGACAGGGTACGGCGGCCCGGCGTGCCAGCCGTGCCTCGCCTGCCCGGCAGGCACCTACGAGGCCGCCACGTGCCTGGCCACCACGACGCCTACCTGCGCGCCCTGCGACGCGACCTGTACCAGGTGCAGCGGTGCCGGTCCGGCGAAGTGCACCGAGTGCAACACGGGCCGCTTCCTCCAGGGGGGGGCGTGCAAGGTCTGCTCGAACTGCCCGGTCAAGACCTACGAGTCCGGCGAATGCACGCCCACCGCCGACACCGCTTGCTCGCCCTGCGATACCTCGTGCACGCTGTGCACGGGCCCGCTCGCGAGCCACTGCAAGACGTGTGCGGCCGACCAGTACCTCCAGAAGGGGATCTGCCGCGACTGCAGCACGTGCACGGCGGGCACGTACAAGACGGCCGCGTGCACGCTCGTCACCGACTCGGAGTGCCCGAAGTGCGAGCCAGGCTCCTACAGCACCACCAAGGAGGCGACCTCGTGCACGCTCTGCGAGGCGGGCACGTCGCAGAGCGCGCCCGGGCAGACGGCCTGCTCCCCCTGCGTCCCCGGTCAGTTCGCCGCCAAACCCGGCGCGAAGTCCTGCACGCTCTGCGAGCCCGGATCGTCGTCGTCGCCCGGCGCGACCGAGTGCAAGAAGTGCCCCGCGAACACCTTCGCGGCGCTCGGCGGCGCCCCCGAGTGCTTGCCGTGCCCCGCCCGCGCGACGTCCGAGCCGGGATCGACCGCATGCAAGGCCTTGCCTCCGGCCGCTGACTCCGGCGTCGAGGAAACGAAGGGCGAGACCGCGGCCGTCGTCTCATCCGTGCAGGATCGCTCGAGCGGCTGCTGCAAGTCGGCCAGCATCTCGAGTCAGCCGTCGCGCCTGCGAGGTGACGCCGCGATGGTCCTCGGGGTCGTCGGGTGGTTCTTCGGGCGCGGTCGGCACCGCCGACGACGCGGGTGATCCGTCAGACGCCGCCGTCGAGCAGGATGCTCCGGCCGGTGACGTAGGTGTTGGACTGCGCCAGCCACGCGACGACCTCGGCGATCTCCGCGAAGGTGCCGTAACGCTTCGCTCCCGAGTGCTTCAGGTACTCCGCGCGCACCTCCTCCGGGACGAGCGCCGAGATGCCGCCCTCGAGGATGCCGGGCGCCACCACGTTGACCCGGACGTTCGAGGGCCCGAGCTCCTTCGCGAGGGCGCGGGCGATGCCGGCGAGGGCCGCCTTGGACACTGCGTACGGCGCGGTCGTCGGCACGCTCTTCTCACCGTCGATCGATCCCAGGAGCACCACGTTCCCCCCGCGGCCACGCATGAGCGGCGCCGCATGCTTCACGGCGAAGAACGCGCTCTTGACGTTGACCGCCATGAGGCGATCCCACCCGGCGTCGTCGACCTCCTGGACGCGATCGAAGCGCGCCGGCGAGACCGTCGACGCGATCGCGATCGCGTGGACGAGCGCGTCGGGAGGGCCCCCGAGCGCCGTGACGAGCGCGTCGATCGCGCGCTCCACGTCACCCGGACGTGTCGCGTCGAGCGGCGCGACGACGCAGCCGAGCTCGGCCTCCAGGGCACGCGCGCGCGCCTCGCCGCGATGAAACGTCAGCCCGACCCGCATGCCCGCGGCCGAGAGCCTCCTCGCGATGACGCCGCCGAGGGCGCCGGAACCCCCAAGCACGATGGCACGCCCGTCGGTCACCGTCGGGAAGTAACAGGAAACCACGCGTAAACACACGACAAAGCGCCACTAATGTCCGACATGGTAATATAAGCACTTGCATGCACCTACATCAGTGCTACGCCTCCTGCATGTTGACCCGCAGCCTCCCCATCGCCGCCGTCGCCTGTGCCCTCTCCCTCGCGACCGCCGCGTGCACAGCCGAGACGGGATCCGGTGAGGAGGAGCTCGGGTCGGATGGCGCCGAGCTCACGAGCACCGTCCAGCTCGGCTCTGCCGGCCGGAAGACCTCGTACACGTTCCGCACCACGACCACGCGCGACGTCGTGCTCGCGATCGACTGCCGGCCGCCCGGCAACCCGGACGCCCTCGGCCCCGTGTTCTCGCTCAGCGCGCCCACGCTCCCGGGGATGGCGAGCGCGTCGGATCCGCCGCGCGCCGGCGCCTTCACGTGGGCCGGCCGCGTCGCCGCGGGGTCTCACAGCATCACGTTGACGAGCCTGGGCGAGGTCGCCACCTGCACCGTGAGGACCACCAACGTCCCCGCCTCCGCCACGTGCCGCAGCCGCAAGGCCTGGCGCTCGCCGAACATGAACCACACGCACCTCGCCGTCGGGGCCGACGCGTCTCCCGACTGGGAGGCCTTTCCTGCCTCGGGAAACCACTGGGGGGCGTGGGCGATGTGGGGGCAGGACTACGCGAAGCCCGTCAAGAAGGGCTTCCTGCTCCACAACCTGGAGCACGGCGGCCTGGTGTTCTCGTACAAGTGCGCGAGCGCGACCGAGAGCGCGGCGTGCCGCGACGCACACGACAAGCTGCTCGCGCTGGCCGAGTCGCTCGGCGAGCGTCGTGTCCTCATCACGCCCGATCCGACGCAGCCCGAGATGTTCGGCGTCCGCGGCTGGCGCTGGGCCTACACGTCGGCCTGCCTCGACCCGGCGAGCGCCCGCTCCTTTGCAGCCACCCGCTTCAACCGCGGCCGCGAGGACATCGACGCCGACCCGCCCATCCCCTACGATCCCACGACGCTGACCGTCCCCTGCCGCAACCTCATGGCGGCGCCGGATTCCTGCAACTAGTTCCGTCCGCCAGAGGTTCGACCCGGGTTGGCCCGTGGGCTGCTCTCTGTCCGCCCGTTCCCGTCCCCGTTCCCGTCCCCGATCTACGCGGGTCCCTCGAGAACTCGGGCGAGCTTGAGGAGCATCGAGACCACTCGCTCGAGCGCGGCCTTGCCCTCCTGCTGTCGCTCAGGCGTGATGAGCTCGAGGCGTCCGGTCCCGAGCCCGCCGGATCCCGAGGAAGGCCCGACCCCATCGCCCCGTACAATCGTGCGCGCACCCCGGGAATATCCGGTAATTTCCTCCTGTTGGCTGGCACGCTCCGAAGGGGACCTCATTTGATCATGGCAACCCGTCGTGCTGGGCCTTAAACCGGATGCCGTGGGAAACGGCACCGCAGCGACCGAGGAGCTCAGGCGCGCGCTGGCGGCCGAGGAGGGTGGGCGCCGCTGGCTCCGTCGCCTCGGCGTCGCAATTGCGATCACGATCGCGATCGGGGGCGGCCTCGTGTGGCGTGCCAAGCACAAGCCCGCCCCGCCGGCGAAGTACCTCTCGCAGGAGATCGTCGTCGGCGACGTCGCCGAGAAGGTCCAGGCGACGGGCGCGGTCCAGCCGCTCCTGCAGGTCAACGTGGGCTCGCAGGTCAACGGCCGCGTCACCCGCGTGCTCGTGGACTTCAACTCGTCCGTGAAGAAGGGCGACATCCTCCTCGAGATCGACCCCACCCTCTACGGCGCGCAGGTCACCCAGACCCAGGCGCAGATCCAGGCCGCCCGCGCCCGGCTCGAGAGCGCGAAGGCGAGCCACGCGGTCGCGCGCGTCAACTACGAGCGCACGCAGAAGCTGGCCGCCCAGAGCCTCGCTTCCCGCGCCGAGCTCGATCAGATGAAAGGCCAGTTCGACATCTCCGGCGCCGAGGTCGCGTCGGCTCAGGCGCAGATCGGGTCCATCGAGGCGCAGCTCACGCAGTCGATCAGCAACGTGGGCTACACGAAGATCTACTCCCCGGTGGACGGCGTCGTCGTCTCTCGACTCGTGGATCCGGGCGCCACCGTGGTGGCGAGCTTCCAGAGCGCGACCCTGTTCGTGATCGCCCAGGATCTCCGCAAGATGCGGGTGATGGCGGATGTCGACGAGGCCGACGTGGGCAAGCTCAAGGAGGGGATGGAGGCCGAGGCCCAGGTCGACGCGTTCGTCGGCGAGATCTTCCGCGGCAAGGTCAGCCAGGTGCGCTTCTCACCCAACGCCGTGCAGGGCGTGGTCACGTACTCCGCGATCGTCGAGGTCGACAACGCGGAGGAGAAGCTCCGCCCCGGGATGACCGCCACGGTCACCATCAAGACCCGCGAGGTGAAGAACGTCCTCAAGGTCCCCAACGCCGCGCTCCGCTACAAGCCCTCCCCGCCTACGACCCCGGAGGGCAAGCCCATCCCGCAGCCGCCCGATCCACCGCTCGGGAAGGGCACGGGCCGCGTGCACCTGCTCCTGGCCGAGAAGCGCGGCGACGAGAAGGCCGACAAGCGCGTCGTCCCGATCGGCATCACCGACGGCCTCTTCACGGAGCTCCTCCCGGGGGCCCTCGAGAAGGGCCAGAAGGTCGTGACCGACGAGAACGAGGCCGAGGAGGCCAAGAAGAAGAAGGGCAAGCTCTTCTGACGACAGCGCGCGCCGCGCGAGGGAGTTTTTCGTGACCGAGCGAGAGCCGCTCATCGTCCTGGATGGCGTGACGAAGGACTACGAGTCCGGGGCGGGGGTCGTGCGCGCGCTGAAGAAGCTGGATCTGGTGATCGAGCCTGGCGAGTTCGTCGCGATCGTGGGCACGAGCGGCTCCGGGAAGAGCACCCTCATGAACATCCTCGGATGCCTCGATCGGCCGACGACCGGCACGTACGCGCTCGCGGGCGTGGACGTCGGGGGGCGCTCCAACGACGCGCGGGCGATCGTGCGGAACCGGCTGATCGGGTTCGTCTTCCAGGGCTTCAACCTCCTGCCGCGGACGACCGCGCAGGAGAACGTGGAGCTGCCGCTGCAGTACCGAGGCGTCGGCCTCCGCGCGCGCGAGAAGAAGGCGCTCTGGGCGCTCGACGCGGTGGGCCTCGCCGATCGCGTGCATCATCCACCCAATCAGCT